>Ga0209585_10000702_pt1 | contig 13011 bp, 14 predicted proteins | sample NGEPerone_FD_185491 | JGI IMG/M metagenome (GOLD analysis project Ga0209585, IMG submission 185491) | Arctic peat soil microbial communities from the Barrow Environmental Observatory site, Barrow, Alaska, USA - NGEE Permafrost154B-one... | ecosystem: Environmental > Terrestrial > Soil >... | reverse complement strand
ACATGCCCTGCGGCGCGACGATGTCCTTGAGACCCTTCTTCACCCCGTGCAGCGTCTCGTACATCGCAGACCCCACAACCGGCGTGCGAGCCAGCGTGTTCTTGCCCCAGTCCAGGAACCGCTCGTAACCGCGCGTCATCCGCAACGTGGCAAGGTGGTCGGCGAGCCCGCCCGTGGTCGGGGCATAGGAGCGTCCGTTGTCGTTGACGACGATCACCAGCGGGAGGTCCTTGTCGATCGAGATGTTGTTGATGGCCTCCCAGGCCATCCCCCCGGTGAGCGCCCCGTCGCCAATAACGGCAACGGTATACCGGTCACGCTGGCCCTGGAGACGGCGCGCGATGGCGATGCCGTCAGCCCAGGACAACGCCGTGGACGCATGAGAGTTCTCGACGACGTCATGCTCGGACTCTGCTCGGCTCTGGTAGCCCGACAACCCGCCCTTCTTGCGCAGGTTGGTGAAACCCTCGCGGCGGCCCGTGAGCAGCTTGTGGACGTAGGTCTGGTGCCCGGTGTCGAACACGATGGTGTCCCGTGGCGAGTTGAAGACCCGATGCAACGCGATGGTCAGCTCGACGACGCCCAGGTTGGGCCCGAGGTGGCCGCCCGTCCTGGAGACCGAGTCGATCAGGAACTCCCGGATCTCCTTGGCCAACAACGGCATCTGAGCAGCCGTCAAGGCTTTGAGGTCCTGGGGACCGTTGATCGAATCCAGCAGCTCCACGCTCTCAGGCATCCTCTCATCTGACTCAGATCTTCAACTGACTCACGCCTCAAGCTGACTCACGCCTCAAACTGACTCAGGCTTGGCCCACTCCGACCCTTGAGTCTATGGCGTGCGTCGGCCCAGCCTCCCGAGGGCGAGGGCGAGGCCCGTCAGGGCCACCACAGGGCCGGCGATGGCCCAGAACGTGACGCCGGTCATGGGGCTGCTGCTCTGCAAGACGCCCAGCCCCTGCAACGTCCAGATCAGCCCCATCAGGACCAGAAGGACACCCAGGCCGACGCGCAGGTTCTTGTTCATGGCCAGGACGCTACCGCCCGCGGACAGCGCACCGTCGGTTTCGCTACAGACGAGGGACGTAGCGCTTGCCCTGCAAGGCGTCGTACAGAAGCTGGGCGCCACGAGCCGAGGCCCGCAGCCGCAGACCCTCGGCCTCGAGATCTGACTGGATCTCGGCGAGCGCTTCGGTGCTCACCAGATCGCCGAGGTCCACGCGAACCTCGCGGTAGGCCTGCCGCATCGCCTCGAGCTGGGCGTCGATGTGCCGCACCGCAACCCACGCGAGGGCGACCGGGTTCTTGCGCCACCCGGCATAGCCCCGGTAGTCCGATGGACAGTGATCGAGCAACCATGACACGGCCGGCACCTGCCAGCCCGGGGAGTCCGGCGGGGGCACGGCCTTGGGCCAGCCCGGAGGCGTACTAGACGGTGAGCTCACCGCCACAGTCTGCCAATCTGCGCCGACACCCGCTCCCTCTCGACACACGAACGGCCCGAATCCACCATGTCTGAGGCAGATTCGGGCCGTCCGGGCGGTTTGCTGTGTGCCAGCTGGCCGGTCAGCCGTTGACGAGCGAGCGCAGGACGTACTGCAGGATGCCGTCATGGCGGTAGTAGTCCGCCTCACCGGGAGTGTCGATACGCAGATCGGCATCGAACTCGATGGCCGATCCGTCGAGCTTGGTCGCCTTGACGTGCAACGTCTTTGGCGTCGTCCCCTCGTTGAGAGCGGTCACGCCCGAGATGTCGAAGGTCTCGGTGCCGTCAAGCCCGAGCGAGTCGGCGTTCTGGCCGGCTGCGTACTGCAGCGGAAGCACACCCATGCCGATCAGGTTGGAACGGTGGATCCGCTCGTATGACTGCGCGATGACCGCTTTGACCCCCAGCAGACGCGTGCCCTTGGCCGCCCAGTCACGCGACGAGCCGGAGCCGTACTCCTTGCCTGCCAGAACCACCAGCGGCACGCCGGCTGCTGCGTAGTTCTGGGCGGCGTCGTAGATGCTCGACTGGGCGCCATTGGCCGTGAAGTCGCGGGTGAAACCGCCCTGGACGTCGTCAAGCAGCTGGTTGCGCAACCGAATGTTCGCGAACGTGCCGCGGATCATGACCTCATGGTTACCGCGACGCGAGCCGTAGGAGTTGAAGTTCTTACGGTCCACGCCATGAGCCGCGAGGTAGACGCCAGCGGGACTGTTCGCCGCGAACTGACCGGCCGGGCTGATGTGGTCGGTCGTGACCGAGTCACCGAGCTTGGCCAGGACCCTGGCGCCGGTGATGTCGGCGACGGGGCTCGGCTCGCGCTTCATGCCCTCGAAGTACGGGGGCTTGCGCACGTAGGTCGACTCAGGCGCCCAATCGAAGGTGTTGCCCTCGGGAGTCGGCAAGGCCCGCCAGCGGTCATCACCGGCGAAGACGTCGGCATAGTCGCTGCTGAACATCTCCTTGGTGATCGAGCCGTCGACCACCCGGGCGACATCGGCCGAGGTGGGCCAGATGTCGCGCAGGAAGACGTCGACACCCTGCGGGTCGGTGCCGAGAGGCTCCGACTCGGGGTCCCAGTCCATGGTGCCCGCCAGCGCGTAGGCCACGACCAGCGGTGGCGACGCGAGGTAGTTCATCTTGATGTCGGGGTTGATCCGGCCCTCGAAGTTGCGGTTGCCGGACAGCACCGAGACGACGCTCAGGTCGTGCTCCTGGATGACCGCCGAGACCTCCTCGGCCAGCGGCCCGGAGTTGCCGATGCAGGTCGTGCAGCCGTAGCCGACCAGGTGGAATCCGAGCTTCTCGAGATAGGGCCAAAGGCCGGCCCTCTCGTAGTAGTCGGTGACAACCTTGGAGCCCGGCGCCATCGACGTCTTGACCCAGGGCTTGGCGCTCAGGCCGCGCTCGACGGCGTTCTTTGCCAGCATCGCCGCTGCCACCATGACCGACGGGTTGGACGTGTTGGTGCAGGAGGTGATCGAGGCGATCGCAACGTGGCCATGATCCATCTCGGTCTTGGTGCCGTCGGCCAACGTGACCGGAACCCTGTTGTGGTTCTCGCCGCCATCGACGTACGCCGGGAGCGTCCCGTGGAAGGACGCCTTGGCGTCGGTGAGCGAGATGCGGTCCTGCGGACGTTTGGGCCCGGCGATGGACGGGACCACCGTCGACAGGTCGAGCTCGAGGTACTCGGAGAAGACCGGCTCGACCGACGCGTCGTGCCAGAGGCCCTGCTCCTTGCTGTAGGCCTCGACCAGGGCGACCTGCTGCTCGCTACGACCGGTCAGGCGGAGGTAGCCGCAGGTGACCTCGTCGATGGGGAACATCGCGGCGGTCGAGCCGAACTCGGGGCTCATGTTGCCGATCGTGGCGCGGTTGGCCAACGGCACCGCCGAGACTCCCTGCCCGTAGAACTCGACGAACTTGCCGACCACACCGTGGGCGCGAAGCATCTCAGTGATCGTCAGGACAACGTCCGTTGCCGTGACGCCAGAAGGGATCTCGCCGAGCAGCTTGAAGCCCACCACGCGTGGGATGAGCATCGAGACCGGCTGGCCCAGCATCGCCGCCTCGGCCTCGATGCCGCCGACGCCCCAGGCGAGCACCCCCAGCCCGTTGACCATCGTGGTGTGTGAGTCGGTGCCGACGCAGGTGTCGGGGTAGGCCATGCCGTTACGGTCGAAGACGACCTGGGCAAGGTGCTCGATGTTGACCTGGTGCACGATCCCGGTACCGGGCGGGACGACCTTGAAGTCGTTGAACGCGCTCTGGCCCCAGCGCAGGAACTGGTAGCGCTCCCCGTTGCGCTGGTACTCAAGCTCGACGTTCCGCTCGAAGGCGTCCGCCCGGCCGGCGATGTCGGCGATGACCGAGTGGTCGATGACCATCTCGGCGGGGGCGAGCGGGTTGATCCTGGAGGCTTCGCCACCGAGCTCGACGACGGCCTCGCGCATCGTGGCGAGGTCAACGATGCACGGGACACCGGTGAAGTCCTGCATGATCACGCGCGCCGGCGTGAACTGGATCTCGGTGTCCGGCTCGGCGCTCGGATCCCATCCGGCGAGGGCGCGGATGTGGCCTGCGGTGATGTTGGCGCCGTCCTCGGTCCGCAGGAGGTTCTCGAGGAGCACCTTGAGGCTGAACGGCAGCTTGGCGCTGCCCTCCACCGCTGAGAGGCGGAAGACGTCGTATGACGCGTCCCCGACCTTCAGAGTCCCCCTGGCACCGAAACTGTCTATGCTCTGCTGGCTCACGCCGGCTCCTTCCGGAATTTATCTTGACGTCAAGATATATCTAACCACACGCACCTGTGACTGTCAGGGGCCGACCGCACGGGCCTCCAGACTCAGGTGTGATGCCTCACCAAAGCCTCACGCAGGTCCTGAGGGATCGTGACCTTGCTGCGGCCGTCGACCGCCACGCACACGTAGGTGATGGCCACCCGGGCGCATCGGGTCCGTCCATGATCCGACGCCTCGACCCGCTCGATGTCAACGCGGTCGATGTCAACGCCGCCAATGCCAACGCGGTCGATGTCATATCGGAGTCGGAAGGACGTCATGCCCACGTGGTCCACCAGCACCCCAATCTCAGCGTGCTGGAACGCCTCCAGGCTGTCGGCCCACTCGATCTCGGCGTTGCGCAGGACGGCATCGAACCCCTGCGCCCGCAACGTCGCGTAGCCGTAGCCGATCGACTCCATGAAGGCGCTCATCGCCTCGTCACACCACCCGAGATACCACATGTTGAAGACGACGCCCAGGGAGTCGACCTCGAAGAAGCGAACATCCACCGGATAGCGAAACACGGTGTCGTTGTTGAGTATCGACTCGTTCACGACTGCTCGCCCAACGGCCGCCTTGCCACGAGGGCCAGGTCAATGGCATCGCCCTCGGGCAGATGGCGGACCACCTCGCCGAGATGTTCGACCAGCAGTCCCTCGCTTGCCGCGCGGTACTCGGCCTCGGTGTGGAGCAGCCGGGCATCGGAGGGGCCGCCAACCCCCTCGGTGAGGTTGCGCAGAGCGTGACCGATCACGACCAACGCCCCACCGGGAGCCACCCAGTCGCGTGCCCGAGCCAGGACATCGCCCTCGAGATGGAGGTAGGCCAGCAGTACGAGGTCAAACGTCACCCCTGCCGGTGGCTCCCACGTCCGCACATCGGCCACGACCCAGTCGACCTCGACGCCGAGCTCCTGAGCCCCGCGACGACCACGTTCGATCCCCACCGGGGAGAAGTCGACGGCCGTGACCTGCCATCCCAGCGAGGCCAGCCAGACGGCATGGCGGCCCTCCCCGGCGCCCAGATCGAGCGCCCGGCCGGTGAACCAGGTGCGGATCGTTGCAGCCACCCAGGCGTTCGGTGCCGCAGACCACACGCGGTCCGAACCGGCATAGCGGCTGTCCCATTCCTGCGCACCGTGGCCCGCCGTCATGCCAAGGGCTCCAGCACGGCGATGCACTCGATGTGGTGAGTCATCGGGAAGGCATCAAAGGCTCGCAGGGTCCGTATCCCGTAGCCCGCGTCACGCGCATAGGCGACGTCACGCGCCAGTGCAGCCGGGTCGCACGCGACGTAGGCGATGGCCCGCGGCCCGAGTGCCGCAACGTCCTTGATGACCGACTTGCCGGCCCCGGTGCGAGGTGGGTCGAGAACCACCAGGTCTGCGTGGATTCCCTCTCGTACCAACGGTTTCAACACTCGGTCGACCTTGCCGCGGCGCAGCTCAATCTCCGCGCGGTGCCGCAGGTTGCTCTTGGCATCACGGATCGCGCGCGCATCCGACTCGACGGCCAGAACGGCTCCTTCGGGTCCTACCGCGTCTGCCAGCGCCAGGGCGAACAGGCCCACGCCCGCATAGAGGTCCATCGCGCGCTCGCCCGGTGCCGGCGCCAGCTCGCGCAGCACGTGTGCGACGTACGTGGCGGCAGCTCCCGGGTGAACCTGCCAGAACCCCCGTGCCGACAGCCGGAACTCGGCGGCCCATGTACCGGTGTCGACGCGCTCGGTGACGTAGGGGGCGGTCGAGTCTCCCTGTGGCAGAGGCACGGCCACGGCGCGAGGCTCACCGCTCGCATCGACGACGTCGACAGAGGTGGCCCGAGGCCATCGACGTTCCAGGACACCGGTCTGGATGACCCGCGTGGTCGAGATCAGACAGTCATCGACTGGAATGACGTCGTGGCTGTGGTGCCGGTGCAGCCCTGCGGCGCCTGCGCCATCAATGGCGAACTCGGTCCTGGTCCGCCAGCGAATCCCCTCGTCAGCGCCGGGAAGCGGCTCGACCTCAACGTCGACGTCGAGGCCGGCCAGACGCTTGAACTGCTCCACCACGACGGCAGCCTTGAGCTCCCTCTGATAGGTGAGCTCGGAGTGCTGCCAGTCACATCCGCCGCACTTGCCAGGGCCGGCGAACGGGCAGGGGGGCACCACCCGGTGTTCTGAGGGCTCGAGCACCTCGACAGCATCCCCGAGCAGGAACCGGTCGCTCGGTGCGCCGGCGGTGATCCGCACCCGCACTGTCTCGCCAGGCAGGGCATGTCTCACGAACACCACCCGGCCGGCATACCGCGTGACGCAGTGGCCACCGTGGGCGACCTTGCCGATCTGTGCCTCGAACTGCGTGTCCACCAACGAGGCCTGCGGATCGTCGTCGGTGTCATGGCTCGGGACAGGGCTCAGGCTGCTCACTCTCCGCGCCTGACCGAACCCGCGATCGGGCCCTCGAAACGCTCTTCGGCACCCTCGGAGGAACGCAGCTGCCAGGGAACGCTGGTCACCATCACACCCGGGGTGAAGTGAAGACGACCCTTGAGCCGCAAGGCGCTCTGGTTGTGCAACAGCTGTTCGTACCAGCGGCCCACGACGTACTCGGGGATGTAGACCATGACGACGTCACGCGGGCTGCCCCGTCGTACGGACTTGACGTAGTCGACAACTGGGCGGGTGATCTCGCGGTAGGGCGAGTCCAAAGCCTTCAAGGGCACGGGGATGTCGCGTCGATCCCACTCCTCCTGCAGCGCCTTGGTCTCCTCGGGATCCACGTTCACCGTGATGGCCTCGAGCAATGAGGGCCGCGTCGCCCGTGCATAGGCGAGAGCACGCAAGGTGGGCTTGTGGATCTTGGACACCAGCACGATCGCGTGCACCCGGGAGGGCAGCATCTGCTCGTCCCCAGGTTCCTCCGCGACATCGAGCTCGCGCCGCACCCTGGCGTAATGCCTGTGGATGCCGTTCATGATGACGAACAGAACCACCATCGCAGCGATGGCATAACCAGCACCCTTGATGAACTTGGTGGCGAGGACGACCATCAACACCGTGCCCGACATGAAGGCGCCGATGGAGTTGATCACCCGGCTGCGCATCATCCGCTGCCGCGCCTTGGGATCACGTTCGGTGAGCAGGTGGCGGTTCCAGTGCCGGATCATGCCGGTCTGGCTCAACGTGAACGAGACGAAAACCCCCACGATGTAGAGCTGGATCAGGCTGGTGACCTTGGCGTCGTAGACCACGATCAGGAAGCAGGCGCCACCGGCCAGGATCAGGATGCCGTTGGAGAAGGCAAGACGGTCACCGCGGGTGTGCAGCTGTCGGGGCAGGAAGCCATCCCTGGCCAGGATCGACGCCAGCACCGGGAAGCCGTTGAATGCCGTGTTGGCGGCCAGGATGAGGATGATCCCGGTCACGATCGAGATGAAGATAACGCCGATGTGGAAGTCGGAGAAGATGGTCTTGGAGAGCTGGCCGATGATGGTGTCCTGGGTGTAGGACGTGCCGACCGCCTTGCCTGCCAGGGTCAGCTGGACGTCCGGGTTCTCCGCGTACTTGATCCCGGTCATCCTCACGAGCGTGATGATCGACATCATCATCGTGACCGAGACCACGCCCATCATCAGCAGGGTCGTTGCCGCGTTGGTGCTCTTGGGCTTCTTGAAGGCCGGGACGCCGTTGGAGATGGCCTCGACCCCGGTCAACGCCGCGCAGCCGGACGAGAAGGCACGCAGCAGGAGGAAGACCATGGCGAAGCCGGCGAGACCTTCGGAGCCATGCTCCGGGATCAGGCCGAACCGCGCACTGTCGGCCTGGGGCAAGGATCCTGTTGCCTCCCGGTAGAACCCGAAGAGCGCCATGGCGATGATCCCGACCATGAACGCGTACGTCGGCAACGCGAAGGCTGTTCCCGACTCGCGCACTCCACGCAGGTTCATCGCGGTGAGCAACACGACCAGCCCCACCGCGACAGGTGCCTCGTGCCCTCGCAGCAACGGCAAGGCAGCAGCGGCATTCTGCACGCCCGACGAGATCGACACGGCGACGGTCAGGACGTAGTCGACCAGCAGGGCGCTCGCGACGGTCAGGCCGGCTCGCGGGCCGAGGTTGACCGTCGCCACCTCGTAGTCACCGCCACCGGAGGGGTAGGCGTGAACGTTCTGGCGGTAGGACGCCACCACCACGAGCATGACGGACACGACGACGAGACCGATCTGCCACGAATGGGTCGTGGCAAAGGCGCCGCCGGCGATGGCCAGGGTGAGGAAGATCTCGTCCGGAGCGTAGGCAACCGATGAGAGTGCGTCGCTGGCGAACACCGGGAGCGCGATCCGCTTGGGGAGCAGGGTCTCTCCCAGCCGGTCACTGCGCATGGCCCTGCCGATGAAGAGCCGTTTGATGATCCTGCCTGATTGCGACACGACGAACACTCTAAGCGTCAGGCCAGCACAAGGGCGCAAAGCGTCGTGGCACCGACGTGTAGGCGCGAACGGGGCCACGCTCGGTGTAGCGTCGCTGCGTGCACTTCGTCATCATGGGTTGCGGCCGGGTCGGTGCGACCCTGGCGCGCAGTCTCGAGAGTCAGGGCCACGATGTGGCCGTCGTCGACACCAACAGCGCGGCCTTTCGCCGTCTGGGAAACAGCTTCGAGGGCAAGCGTGTGAACGGCCTCGGATTCGACCGCGACACCCTGATCGAGGCCGGCATCGAGCAGGCCTACGCGTTCGCCGCGGTGAGCAACGGAGACAACTCCAACATCCTGGCTGCCCGCGTTGCCCGCGAGACGTACGGCGTCGAACACGTCGTCGCGCGCATCTACGACCCAGGCCGGGCGGAGATATACCAGCGCCTCGGCATCCCCACGGTCGGCACTGTGCGCTGGACTGCGGACCAGATGCTGCGCAGGTTGCTGCCGCAGGGCTCGGTCCCCGAACACACGGACCCCAGCGGCCATGTCGTCATCGCCGACGTGCCGGTCAACCCGGCCTGGATCGGCCGCCGGATCAGCGAGCTCGAGTCGACCTCGGGTGCCAGGGTCGCCTACCTGACGCGTCTGGGCGACGGCATCCTGCCGGGTCCGGACACCGTTTACCAGGACGGGGACCTCGTCCACGTCATCACGACCAAGGCTGAGCTGACGAGAGTTGAGCAGACGCTCGACGAGACACCGCCGGTCCACTGACAACCAGCACTCCGACCACCGTCTCGAAAGACCTCGAAAGACCATCGCTCGAAAGGACGTACACCCGATGCGCGTTGTCATTGCCGGGGCAGGCAGTGTGGGTCGCTCGATCGCCCGCGAGCTGTTGCACAACGGACACCAGGTGTTGTTGATCGACAAGGACATCGACGATGTCCAGGCCGGCCGCGTCCCTGAGGCATCCTGGCTGCTCGCTGACGCCTGCGAGACCAGCTCGCTGCACGAGGCCGGTTTGGCGGACTGTGACGTGGTCGTGGCCGCGACCGGGGACGACAAGGCCAACCTGGTGGTGTCCCTCCTGGCCAAGACCGAGTTCGGTGTGCCCCGCACCGTTGCCCGGGTCAACAACCCCAGGAACGAGTGGCTGTTCGACGAGGCATGGGGAGTGGATGTGGCTGTGTCGACGCCGCGACTGATGACTGCGCTGGTCGAGGAAGCCGTCAGTGTCGGGGACCTGGTGCGTATCTTCACCTTCGGGCAGGGCACCGCCACCATGGTCGAGCTCACGCTTCCCGAGGACAGCCCGTTCGCCGGCAAGCGGGTCGGGGACGTTCCGTGGCCCAGCGACTGCGTTCTGGTGGGGATCATCCGCGAGGACCACCCGATTGCGCCGAGCCGTGATGACTCGCTCGAGGCTCACGACGAGCTGTTGTTCCTCGCCACACCCGACATCGAGGATGCCCTCGAGGCGCTGCTCAGCCCGAGCAAGAGGCAGCCCCGCGGCAAGGAGTGACGGAAGCGCCGTTCAGTCCTGCGGTTCGGGCACCGGCAGCCGTTCGGTTGGGGTGAGCGGGGTCTTGCCCCGCACGAGCATCATCCCCATGATCGCCAGCGCGCACAGGTAAGCAGGCCACCCCAGAGCGATCTTGGCCACGCCCAGCAAGGTGACCTGCCCCGCGAGATACAGCGGGAACATCACCACCACCCGGACGGCATACAGCAGGACGAGCACCATGGTGAGCTTCTGACAGACCCTCACCAGACCGTTGTCACGTCGCCACGCCGTGGGGTCCTCGGCCATCCGTGGGTCACCGGCCGCGACGATGAACCCGACGATGGGCCAGCGCACCACAACAGACAGCAATGAGCCGACGCCCCAAGCGGCGCTGGTCAGGATGCCAGGCAGGAATGCCGCCTCTGCGCGTCCGCTGCGCAACGCGAAGTACGCGGCGATGGCAGTGGCCAGGACGGCCGACAGGACGTAGCGCGGCGTCTGGCGGCTCGCCAAGCGCACCAGCAGCAGGATCAGCACGATGACCGCCGAGGCTGCCACCGCGATCTTGACGTCGTGTCGCCACATCCATGCTGCCACGAACGCGACCGTCGGCAGCGCCGTCTCGAGCGAACCTCGCGCGCCCCCCATCGCGGACGAAAGTCGCTCGCGGATAAGGGTTTCGACCGTGTGTGCCGCGCTATCGCCGGGTGATCTGGTCACGATGTCCTCGCTAGTGGCCACGGGTCGGCTTAATCTCATAGGCCGGGTTGAACATGGTGGCGATGCCGTGTTTGAAGGTCACGCGCCCCCGTGCGGTCAGGTAGGTGCCCGGCACAATTCCGCCGATCCGGCGCCGGCCGAGCCAGATGAGGTTGAGAGTCTTGCTGCCGTCGTACAGCTCGACCACAAGTGCGGGGACGTTGACGCGAGGTCGCAGGGTGACGCTTCGCACTGAGCCACAGACAGTGGCGTCGGCGCGGTCAGCCAGCTCGGCGATCGGAGTGGCACCTTGGCGTCCAGCGTCCTCCAGCAGCTCACGGGCCTCGAACTCCAGCTCGCTGCTGGACAGCCGGGTCGCGACCCGCGCGAGCAGTCCCGGCTTGCCCGCCTTGGCAAGACCGCGCTGGTCATTCGTCATTGCTGCGTCCCATCACCTAGTGGATCTCGGTGATCTCTGGGCCACGTTCGAACGGCTTCAGATCGCTGAGGTTCGGGGCCACAGACGTCTCGTCGGCTCCGTGCTCAACGACCGGTTCCGGCTGATCGGGCAGCTTCAGCGCCAACAGCTCACGTGGCGCCATGGCCTCGTCGCCGCGCACGACGACCGTTGCCCTGACCACGTCCAACAGCACGGAGGCCGCGTCCTCGTCGATGGCCGCACGGCCACTGAGGACCGCGCGCAGGAACCATCGGGGACCATCGATACCGATGAAGCGCGCAGGAGAGAAGACCATGCGACCGTCGGGGCCCTGACCCGGCATCCTGGCCTGCAGCTCAGCGCCAAACGGACCGGACGTCATATCGGCTGTTCCGCCCTGGCTGGTGATGCTGGCGGCGATCTCGTGACGGATGTCAAGCCAGATACCGTCACTGCGCGGCGCGGCGAAGGCCTGCAGCTGAACGGCGGACTCCCCCAGCACCGCGGTGACACCGACCACCTTCTGGGACTCCTGCTCCACCTCAAGACGCAGCTCCATACCGGGCACCCCGGTCACCCACAGCGACCCAAGATCCAGTCGGCCGTCCAGCCCGTCCACCTCGGAACGGTCGAACGGACCCTGCTTCTCGACGCCCGCCGCTGCACTGTCCGTCTGCCCGGACCCAGGCAAATCGGCCGCATCGGCCGCGTCATCCGACCCAGGCGCACCCGTCGGATCAGGGAGCGCAGCAGAGGTGTCTGCAGAAGTGGTGTCTGCAGAAGTGGTGTCTTTGGTGCCATGGCGGAAGATGCCCACGTGTCGTCAGTCCCTCGTCGTTGATGTCAGCGATGGTGTCGTTGAAGCGGGTGGCGGGCCGAACCCGCCACTGGCTCCATGTCCAGTGTCCCCCCGTTGGCTGCCCGGCAGCGACTCCACCTCGACGAAGTGGGCCTCGCTGACCCGTTGGACCACGAGCTGGGCGATCCGGTCGCCCCGGCTGATGTTGAATGCCTCGTGGCTATCGGTGTTGAGCAGGTTGACGAGGATCTCGCCGCGGTACCCAGCGTCGATCGTGCCGGGCGCGTTGACCATCGTAATGCCGTGTCTGGCTGCCAGCCCCGAGCGCGGGTGGACGAAACCGGCATACCCAGCGGGCAGGGCGATAGCGACACCGGTCGAGACCAGAGCTCGCTGCCCGGGCGCGAGGTTCACGCCCTCACGGGCGTACAGGTCCACCCCGGCATCGCCCGGGTGTACGTAGCGGGGAAGGGGCAGACCCGGGTCCAGGCGCAAGATCAACACCTGAACCCGTGCAGGATCAATCATGGTCACAGCCCTTGGTCGAGTTTCCTGTGGCACGCGCCATCGGGGTTCGGCTCAGGCAGCGCACTCGCGACAAACCGGCTGGCCGTCGACTTCCTTGGCCAGCTGGCTACGGTGATGAACGAGGAAGCAGCGCGAGCAGGTGAACTCGTCAGCTTGCTTGGGAACCACGCGCACCGACAGCTCTTCGCCGGACAGGTCGGCTCCGGGGAGCTCAAAGCCCTCGGCCTGCTCGGTCTCGTCTACGTCAACACTCGACGCGCTCTTGTCGACGCGACGCGACTTCAGCTCCTCGATCGAGTCTTCGGCGTCGTCGTCGTCAGTCTTGCGTGGCGCGTCATAGTCAGTCGCCATGGCGGGTGTCGCCCTCCTTG
>Ga0209585_10000701_pt1 | contig 13027 bp, 9 predicted proteins | sample NGEPerone_FD_185491 | JGI IMG/M metagenome (GOLD analysis project Ga0209585, IMG submission 185491) | Arctic peat soil microbial communities from the Barrow Environmental Observatory site, Barrow, Alaska, USA - NGEE Permafrost154B-one... | ecosystem: Environmental > Terrestrial > Soil > Wetlands... | reverse complement strand
CGACACCCACCACGGAACCCCGCCCGGGCAACGCGGCGGCTACGACGCCGGCACCAGTCGGCGGCTACCGGCCGCAGAACGTCGGACGGCATCACTCCGCGGGTGAGTTATCACACCACAATCGCATGGGGGGACGAGCGCATCGACGCGTTCGCGTTCCTCGGGTACGTCGCCGTCCTCGTGCACGCCCTGATCGAGCGCGAGCTGCGCAGCGCGATGCGTGACGACGGCCTCGCCGAACTGCCGCTCTACCCGGAGAGCCGGGCCTGCAAGGGACCAACCGCAGCCCGGGTCATCGAGATCTTCGAACCACTCTGCGCCCATGAGCTAGTGGACAACGGCGAGGTGCTCAAACGCTACGACCCGGAACTCTCGAAGCTCCACCGCCAGATCCTCGACCTGCTCAAGGTGCCGGCGGCTGCCTATCAAGCGGCTCGGACCACACCGCTGTAATTCGGGAGATATCGATCGGTCGACCTGCGGAAAGGGAGTTGTAACGGCCGTAGACCTCCACATCGGTCGCGTCCCCATCGATCGTGGCGACCTTCAACAACGCCGACCGGCGCACCGCCGGGACCAGCCCCACCATCGTCGTGTTCACCGTCGCGATCACCCGCCTCGATCCCGCGCAGATGCGTCGCGGTGAACCGCTTCGCGACCCCGGCCGCGGTCGTGGCCGCCGGGGTGGGAACCGGTTCGAGCAGCTGCCCCGCCACGTCCGCCCGGCGCCGGTCCAAGCTCACCAGAAAATCCCCACCCGTGAGCTGGCAGGACGCCATCGCCATCACCAGCTCCCCGCCTCCCAGCCCGCGCCGGCGTTCCTTCACCGCCCCGATACCCGTCGCCAGCGCCGTCGTGACCCCCAACACCCTGTCAAGCTCACGGACCGCTTCCAGCCCGGCCGCCGACGTCAACTGCCCATCAGGGCGACCCACCCGGACCCGACGCGCCCGACGCCACCGGTGCCTTTCTGCTGCCGTGACCTTGCGTAAAGTTACCATCGAACAGATGCCCTTCGATCTGGAACTTGAGACCCTTGATAAGCCTCATTTCCCCAGGTCAAGGGCATCTGCTCGTCTATCGACACACCCACTACTCGCGGATTTGGGTCTGATCGCGCCGTTCCCCTCGCCCGCCACGCTCAGCTCGGTCCCGAGCCACATCAGGTCCGTGCCCTCGGCGAACGAGACCACCTGCCCCAGCGCACCGACCGCGCGCTCGGCCGTGTACAGAAGGGACCACAACCCACCCCACCTCGAACCTGCCAGGTCGATCAGCAGGCGGGCCTCGGTCGGCCACGACGTCGTCATCGCTCACCCCTCAGGTCAGACCAGGCCGCGGCACGGCCCGGTGCACGTCATCCGCACCAGCCCGATACGCAACGGCGCCAGTACATCATGAGCGCCTAACCTGCGAGGCCGCGCACGGAGCTGGAGCGGCGTCACCACGTGACGAGCACGGTACGGACCTGGAAGGGCGAGAAGGCCAGCGGAAAGACAGGGTCGGACAGACCCGCCGGGCCGGGCACCTGGACCGGGGCCTGTTCGGCGATCCGCTCGCCGAGCAAGGTGCACGCCCATACGTGGGCGCCGGCGCCCACGCCTGTCAGGGTGGTCTCGACCGACCGGCCGGCGGACTCCCACAGACGGACCAGGACTGCCTCGCCCAGTGGCTGCAACCCTGCGACGACGGCGCTGTCCGGATCGGTCAGCGCCGGTCGGAATCCCGGCCACCGGCTCGGGAGCGACGGCGGACCCGCCGGGTCGAGGGCAGCCGGGGCCGCTCGTTCCGCCGGCCCACCTTCGGCCGGCACCACGTCGGCCAGCAGCGGCTGGTTCAGCCCCGCTGCCGCCGCGACCACGCCGGCCTCGACCCAGCCACCGGCGTGCGGTAGGACCCGGTACCGGCTCACGTCGCGCCGCCCCGCGTCACTGACCGGATCCGGGTCGTACGCCCCGCGCACCACGTGGTACCGCAGGCGCGGACCGAGCGCGTCGACGCCGTGCTTGGAGTCGTTCGCGACCGCCAGCCCGCCAGCCGGCCCCGCCAGCTCCGCCCAGCGCAGGGTCGGCACCAGGTATCCGTCGGGGACGCGCGCCACCGTGGCAAAGGGGGCCTCGGTCCACAGCGTCGTCACTGGTTGCCGGGTGCCGAAGCACAGAGCGAGTCCCGGGATGCCCGTCTCGGGCGAGCCGACCTCACCCCACTCCACGTCCAGCTCCACGTCGATCCACGGCAGGTCTGCGTACAGCGTGTAGCGGAGGGTCGCCGTCGACCGGTCGAACACGTGCCTGGCCTCGACCACCACGCGTACCGGTCCCAGCTCGACCGCCTCGGTGACGGCGCCGCTGAGCAGGGTGCGTTCGTCCGCGTACTCGTCCGACACCCAGGAGGACATCCCGTGCGGAAGCTCGCGGTACACCTGCACTGCACCGAGGCCCAGCTCGGGGCGGTGCTGGCGTCTGCTCTCCGGGCTGAGCACCCCCCTGCCGACGACGTCGAGCCGACGCACCTTGTCGTGCAGGGCGGTGAGGATCCCCGCGCCGCGGCGCACCGTCGCCAGGAAGAAGGGGGTGTTGATGACAAGCTCGTCGTCGTCCTGGTCCACCGTGATCGGGGTGCTGGAGCCTGCGGCGGGCTCGGCCCGGCCCGCGGCCCTGCCGGCCCCTCCGGGACCGCCTGCCCGCAGCCGGTACCCGGCCGTCCCGAAAGCCTCGACGTCGGCCACGAAGACGAGGCCCCCGTCTGCCGTCCGCTGGGCCGGCGCGGTCGCGGTCGGCACGACCTCGTCGTCGGCGTCCGTCACGACGACGACGTCGCCCAGGTCCGCGAACACCTCGGCTGGGACCACGACGACATCGCGGCGCGCGGCCCCCACCGGGTTGGTCACTGCCACCGTGCCCGCTGGCCTCCCGGCCCGCAGCACCGTCAGCGCCTCGTCCCTGATCGCGTCGGCCGCGGCGATCGCCCCGGCCACGTCCCTGCGCTGGTCCGCGAAGGCCTGGGCGACCGCCGAGCCTCCGAGGATGTCGTGGAACTGGTGCAGGAGCACCGCGCGCCACGCCGCGGACAGCTCGCTCTCCACGTGCAGGCCGGCCAACGCGGCCAGCGCCTCGGCGGTGAGCAGCGCCGCCTCCCCGTCCCGATTCAGCCGCTTGGAGTCCGCGTGGGTGATGTAGCAGCCCTCGAAGACCGTCTCGGTCTCCCCGGTCGCGGTGGGCAGCGACGGGTGAGTGGCCAGCAGTGCGTCGACGTAGTCGGACAGTGTCGCGCAGACCACGGCGGGGAAGCAGCGGGCGGCGCCCAGCGCCCGGATAGCCTCCAGGTCCTGCCTGGTCGGCCCACCGCCGTGGTCGCCGACCCCATAGAAGTAGCAGACCTGGGTCAGGCGGTTGGCCCGGCCCAGCCGGATCAGGTCTGTGGCCAGCAGCGTGGCGGTGACAGGGCCGAGGTACACCGGCGTGGCCACCGACAGCAGCCGGCTGCCGTCGTCGCCCTGCCACCAGAAGGCCTGCCAGTGGTGCCCTTCGGCGGGGAAGCCGGGGTTGGCCCGGTGCTGGTAGTAGATCCGGGCGCCGGCCCCGGTGGCCAGCTGTGGCAGGTTGCCGGCGTGCCCGAAGGTGTCGGGGGCCAGCAGCACCCTCGGTCGGCGCCCCAGCTCGGTGACGGAGTAGTCCACGGCCTCGGCGAGCTGTCTGGCGTGCGACGGCCCGGACAGCAGGTTCGCGTCCGACTCCACCCACTGCATGGTCGCCGGTTCCAGCCGCCCCTCGGCGATCCGCTGCCGGACCTCGCCGAACAGCCGTGGATGGTCCCGTTGGAACTCTGCGTAGCCGGCAGCCTGGGAATGGGTGAAGCGGAACTCCGGGAAGTCCTCGAACAGCGCGAGCACGCTGCTCAGGTCCCTGGCGATGACCTCCCGCGTGTCGTCGAGGGTGTGCAGCCATGCCAGGTCGATGTGCGAGTGCCCGACGCAGTGCAGGCGGTGGCCGGCCAGACGGTCCTCCAGCCACATCAGCTCCGCCGCCATGCCTCCGTCCGCCGCCGGACCGCCGAGAACCTCGGTCAGCTGCTCGTTGGACAGGTCGGACAGGGAGGCGGGCACCAGGGCGGCGGCCCGCTCGAGCGCAGCGCGCTCCTCGTCGTCGGCCGCGAGCTCTGCCGCGAGCAGCAGCCGGGCGTGGGCCAGGTCGAGGGTGGCGAAACGGGCGCGCAGGCTCGGCGTGGTGAAGCGCAGCACCAGGCCGAGATACCCCTGCCCGTCGAGCGGCACCGGTGCGGGCAGCACCGCAAGGCACAGCTCCCCGTTGTCCCCGGCCACCAGGTGGGGGACCAGCTCGATCAGCGCCGGCCCGCTGGCAACGACCGGCAGCCGGTCGCCGAAGACCCGGGCACCGTCCCTGAGCACGTCGACCGGCCGCAGCGAGTTGAGGACGAGCTCCAGCGGTTCGCCGGTCACCGCCACCCCGTGCACGACGGCCGGCAGGTCGAGCCGGGTGGTAAGGTCTACCCCCTGACCCGGAGCCACCCGCAGCCGGTCGAAGACCCCGGCCTGGCGGAAGTGCACCTCCTCGGTGGTCAGGCGCAGCGAGGTCACCCTGGTCGTGGACCCGGCGCGCTGCGCCGACGGGGCCGGGCCGCCCGTGACCTGGGTGCTGCTCCACCGCTGTGGCACCCACCCGGAGTCGACCGTGGTGGCAGCCGCCAGCAGCTGTCGTAGCGCGCCGCTGACGGCGCCTGACACCTTCTCGTCCACCGGGACCATGTCTCTCCCGTCTTCTCGGAGGTGCCCCCGCTGCGTGATCAGCCGCGGGCCACGCGCAGGGTGAGGATCTGGAAGGGGCGCAGAGCAAGCTCCACGGCTGCCACATCGCCCGCAGCCTCGCCGTCCCGTGCGGCCACCCGCACGCCGACCGTGGGCAGGTCGCGTTCCAGCAGGTCGACCGGCCAGATCCGGGCGACGGGGAAGTTGTAGGTCACCCTGGCCGAGGCCTTGGCCCCCAGTGACTCGTACAGCCGCACGATGACGTCGCCGCTGCGGTCCTCGGCGAGCTTGACCGCCTCCACGACGACGGCCGGGTTCGACACGGTGACCAGCGGGGCCACCGCGTGCTCCCCGGCGATCACCCGGCGCGGCAGGTTGGTGCGATAGCCGTCGGCGACCGCGTCGGCCAGGTCGGCGCCGGGGTGCAGCACGGTGACCATCCGGTGCCTGCCCTGGTCGGCCTGCGGGTCGGGGAACAGCGGGGCTCGGAGCAGCGACAGCCGGACCGTGGTCACGGTGCCGCCGTCCTGGCCGACGCCGCGGTGGATGTCGTGCCCGTAGGTGGCGTCGTTCGACACCGCCACCCCGTAGCCCGGTTCCGCCACGTGCACCCAGCGGTGGGCGCAGATCTCGAACTTGGCTGCGTCCCAGGACGTGTTGGCGTGGGTGGGTCGGAACACGTGCCCGAACTGGGTCTCGGCCGCCGACCGGTCGGCGTGCACGTCCAGGGGGAAGGCCAGCTTGAGCAGCTTCTGCGCCTCGTGCCAGTCGACCTCGGTGACGATCTCGATGGCCGCGCTGCCCTGGGTCACGGTGATCTGCTGCACCAGGTGCGAGGCACCGAAGTCGCGGACCACCTCGATGGTGACCCCGCTGGGGTCCTGACGCACGACGTCGACCGCCGTCGCCTCCAGCAGGTCGGTGGCCACCCGCCGGTACTCGGCGTCGATGTCCCAGGCGTCCCACTCCTTCGGGGTGTCGCGGTGCAGCTGCAGCAGGTTGGCCAGCGTCCCCGCCGGGACCACCTCCCGGTCGGCGCGCACGTCGAGCAGGCGGTCGATCTGGCCCCCCGCGGTGAAGTGCAGGTCGACCAGGCCGTTGGTCACCCGGATGGTGCCGTCCGTCTCCCTGAGCACGACCACGGGGTCGCCGTCCGGTGCGCCTGCCTCGGCGATCCCGAGCGCCGGCACGCCGTCGCGCGGGTGCGGTGCGGCGTTCAGCACCAACGGCACCGTGCCGTCGCCGACGACGGTGGCAGCGGCCTTTTCGATCAGGCCTTCGAGGCTCGCGGCGACCGCGGTGTAGGTCCGCTCGGCCTGCTGGTGCACCCAGCCGATCGAGCTGCCGGGCAGGATGTCGTGGAACTGGTTGAGCAGCACGGTGTGCCAGTGCCGCTCGAGCTCGTCGTACGGGTAGTCGACGCCGGCACACACGGCGGCCGTCGTCGCCCACAGCTCGGCCTCCCGCAGCAGGTGCTCGCTGCGCCGGTTGCCTGCCTTGGTGCGCGCCTGCGAGGTGTACGTGCCACGGTGGAACTCCAGGTACATCTCCCCAGACCACACCGGAGGGTCGCGGTACTCGGCCTCGGCTTGGGCGAAGAAGTCGTTCGGGCTGCCCAGCCCGACCCTCGGGGCACCTTCCAGGTTCTCGAACCGGCGGGCCGCGGCGATCATCTCCCTGGTCGGTCCGCCCCCGCCGTCGCCCCAGCCGAAGGGCACGATCGAGCTGGACGCAACGCCCTTCTCCGCAAAGTTCCGCTCTGCGTGCACGAGCTCTGCTGCGGACAGCTGGGAGTTGTACGTGTCCACTGGAGGGAAGTGGGTGAACACCCTGGATCCGTCGATGCCCTCCCAGGTGAAGGAGTGGTGCGGCATGGTGTCCGTCTCGTTCCACGACAGCTTCTGGGAGAGGAACCACTCACAGCCGGCCAGGCGGATCAGCTGGGGCAGCGCCCCGGAGTATCCGAACGAGTCGGGCAGCCACACGTCCCTGGTCTCCACGCCGAGCTCCTCGGCGAAGAAGCGTTTGCCCGCCACGAGCTGGCGGGCCATCGCCTCACCGCCCGGCATGTTGGTGTCGGACTCCACCCACATGCTGCCCACCGGCACGAACTGCCCGTCGGCCACCTTGGCCCTGATCCGCTCGAACAGTTCGGGGTAGAACTCCTTGATCCAAGCGAGCTGCTGGGCCGAGGAGCAGGCGAAGACGAAGTCGGGATTGTCCTCCATCAGCTGCAGCACGTTGGCGAAGGTCCGCGCGCACTTGCGGATGGTCTCCCTGGTCGGCCACAGCCACGCCGAGTCGATGTGGGCGTGCCCGACGGCGACGACCCGGTGGGCGCTGGCGTTCGCCGGGGCGTCGAGCACCGGACGCAGCACCGCGCGGCCGGCCGCGGCCGTGCCGGCCACGTCATGGGGGTCCACCGAGTCCATCAGGGCGTCGACGGCGCGCAGGATGCCAGCCCGCCGGGTGGAGTCCTCTGGCAGCTCGCGCATCAACCCGACCAGCGCGACCAGATCCTGGTGCAGCTCCCAGACCGTCACGTCACGCAGCGCCACGTCGATCGCCCGCAGCGCGTACACGGGCGCGCTGCCCGCCGTGCTCTTGTCGCCCAAGGGAGTGGGGGCGAACGCGTTGTCGCCCATGATGTTCGGGTTGGCCGCCCCCTCGATGTACAGGTCGATCCGGCCACCCTCGGAGGTGGGCCACGGCACCGTCTGGTTGTACGGGGAGACCGCCTTGATGATGCCGCCCGAGGGTCTGTAGGCCATGCCCTCGGCCTGGAACCCCGGCTGGACCGTGGAGAAGCCGAGGTCGGCGATGACCTCCACCGCGGTGCCGGCCAGGGAGGCGCCGTCGGCGTCCACCCAACCGCTCGGGACGCTGCCGGTGACGTGGAACCAGGTCGTGCCCCAGGCCGGACCCCAGCGGTGCCCTGGGGGGACCTCCGTGTAGTCCTGAGCAACGGCCACATCGAAGGGCACCGGCTCGTCTGGGACGTCCCAGGCGGTCACGGTCAGCGGGGCGGTGCTGCGGTAGACCGCCGGCACGATTCGCTCGGCAACAAACCGGTCGATGCGTCGTTCGACGAGGACTGCGTTGGTGTGCATCTACTCCTACTTTCTGTATCTGACCAGCGTCGGTGTGCGGCTGCGGGCGTCGGTGTACGGCTGCTGCCCACGGGTGCGGTGCGCTATCCCTTGACCGCTCCGGCCATGGTGAAGGAGCCGCCGGAGAACCGCTGCACGAGGACGTACAGCGCCAGGACGGGCGTGGCGTACAGGATGGAGAAGGCCGCGAGCCGGCCGTAGGCGATCGTGCCGTACTGGCCGAAGAAGTTGAAGATGGCCACGGCGGCGGGCTGCTTCGACGAGTCGAACAGTAGGACGAACGGGACGAAGAAGTTCCCCCACGCCACGGTGAACACGAAGATGAACACGACACCCAGACCCGGGCGCATCAGCGGTACGACGATCCGCCTCAGCGCCGTCATCGCGCTGGCCCCATCCATCCAGGCCGCCTCCTCCAGGGACACCGGAACGGAGTCCATGAAGTTCTTAGTCATCCAGATCGCCATCGGCAGCGCGGCTGCCGACATGAAAAGGATGGTGCCGGGAATGGAGTTCAGCAGGCGCAGCGAGACGAACAGGGCGTAGACCGGCACCATCATCGCCGTGATCGGTAGGCCGGTCCCGAACAGGATCGAGTACATGAACGGCTTGCGGAACCGCATCTCGAAGCGGGACAGCGGGTAGGCGGCCAGCACGGCGGCCAGGACCGTCAGTGCTGCCGTCCCGAAGGAGATCACCGTGGAGTTCCACAGCGGACGGAAGGACAGCTCCCAGGTCATCACCTGGGAGAAGTTGTTCAGGGTCGGTTCGGAAGGGATCTTCACCGACACCGTGGTGGCCGGGTCGAAGGCAGACAGCACGATCCAGACCAGCGGGATCAGGAACACTGCGCCGATCACGGCGAGCACGATGCTTGCCGCGGCCTTGGAGACCCGCTTGCGCGGCGAGGCCAGGGCAGGGACGCGGCGTGACCCGCCGGCCCCATGGCCGGCGGTGGTGATGGCCATGTCGGTCATCTCAGTCCACCTCCGGCTTGAGCGCCTTGATGTACACGATCGAGAAGGCTGCGCCGACCAGCAGGGTGACCGTCGCGATCGCCGTTCCGTAGCCGACCTGCATGAACTTGAATGCCTCCTGGTAGGCCAGCACCGGCAGCGTCGAGCTCTCGGTGCCTGGACCGCCGCCGGTCATCACCCAGATCAGGGTGAAGACGCCGAGGGTCTGCAGGGTGATCAGCAACAGGTTCGTGGAGATCGAGCGCCGGATCATGGGCACGGTGATGCGCGTGAACCGCTGCCAGCCAGAGGCACCGTCCATGGTCGCCGCCTCGACGATCTCAGGGGGGACCTCGGACAGCGCCGCGCTGTAGACCATCATCGAAAACGCCGTCCCCCGCCAGATGTTCGCCAGGATCACGGCGAGCATCGGGAACGAGAACAGCCACGCCGGGCCGTCAAGACCGAGCCAGCCCAGCACGATGTTGAGGGTGCCGTCGCCGGAGAAGAAGGCGTAGCTGGCGAAGGCGGCGACGATCTCCGGCAGCACCCACGCGCAGACCACGAGGGCGCCGACGACGGACTGCACCGGCTTGGCCGAAGCCCTCAGCAGCAGCGCCAGCACCATGCCGAGCACGTTCTGCCCGATCACGGCCGAGGCACCGACGAAGAGCACCGTCAACCACACCGACTTCCAGAAGCCGGGGCTGGAGAACAGCAGCGCATAGTTGTCCAGGCCCACGAACTGCGGGTCGGCGGCGTTCGGGCCGGTCATCGACCGGTTCGTGAGCGAGCCGTAGAAGGAGTACAGGATCGGCCCGAGCAGGAAGGTGGCGAGCAGGGCGACCGCCGGAAGCAGCGGCAGCAGCCGACCGAGCCCCCGGCCGGCCTGACGCCGCGGCCGGGGGCTCTCCCCCGGGCCGCGGCCCGCCCGGTCAGACAGGGCGACAGCGTTCACCGGTCAGTTGCCGCTCGTCGTCATTTCCTCACCGACGATGCGGATCAACGCGGCATCGTAGGCGGCGGCCGCTTCCTCCGGTGAGGCCTGGCCGGTGGCGACGGACTCCGTGGCGACCGGGATGTTCGAGGAGATCTGCGAGTAGTCGGGCGTGGCCGGCCGGAAGTGCGTGTACTCCACCAGCGAGGAGAAGAACTCGAAGGAGGAGTTGAACCCCAGGTACTCCGGATCCTCCGCCACGTCGGCGCGCACGGCGATCTGGCCGGCCTCGGAGTAGAAGATCCTGGAGTTCTCCTGGTTCAGCGCCACCGCGATGAAGTCGAAGGCCTCCTTCGGGTTCTCGCAGTTGGCCCCCACGGCGAGCGTCCAGCCGCCGGACATCGAGGTGAAGCCGGGCGCCTGACCGTTCTGGGTCGGCATCGCTGCGAAGCCCATCTTGTCCTCCCACTCCGGCCACGTGTTGTCACCCGCCAGCCAGCTCCCCGGCAGCCACGACCCGTCCAGGGCGATGCCGAGCGTCCCCTCCGGGAGCAGCTCGTTGGCCACCCTGCCGCCGACGGCGGCGTCCAGGGCGATGGACATGTCGAGGCCCAGGCCCTCGGAGTAGACGGTGTCGTAGAAGCCCAGCGCATCGACGAAGCCCTCCGATCCGGTCACCCACTTCTGCTCGGCGTCGTCGAAGAGCTGGTCCTGGGTTCCGTACAGCAGCATCTCGAAGCCCTGCATCGACGTCGCCTCGCCCTGGGCCTGGCCGGTGTACAGGGACAGCGGGGTCACGTCCGGCACGTTCTCCTTGATGGTGCGGGCCGCCTCCAGGATGTCGTCCCAGTTCTCCGGCTGCCAGTCGTCCGGCAGGCCGGCCGCGGCGAAGACGTCCTTGTGGAAGTACAGCCCGCGGGTGTCTGTGCCGGAGGAGACGCCGTAGATCACGCCGTCGTCGCCGGCGCCGGCCTGCTTGACGTTGTCGGAGTACTGGTCCCAGTCCTCCCACGCTGTGACGTACTCGTCGATCGGCTGGAGGTAGCCCGCTGCGGCGTCGGAGCGGATCTGGAAGGTGTCCTCGTAGATGATGTCCGGTGCGGTCTCCGCCGAGCCGTTCATCAGGGCGAGCCTGGTGAAGTACTGGTCCTGCTCGGCCTCGATCGGCACCAGCTCGATGGTGACGCCGTCGTACAGCTCCTCGAACTCGGCCTTGGCCTTGGTCATCAGATTGTCCATCTGAAAGAACGTTGCCGTCCTCTGATAGGCGACGGTAAGGGTGATCTCCCCGCCCTCCGCCCCATCAGGGCCGGACTCACCCGGCGACGAAGTGCACCCCGCCAGCGCGACCAGTGCGGCGGCCGAGGCGATGGCCGCGATTCTCTTGGTGTGCATAGATTTTCCTTTGCTCCACGTCTGTGCGGCGATGTCTCTACCGGGGCACCGTGGCAATAACTAAATCAACCTGATGGTATGGTGATGCGCGGTCAGTACAGGACCGACGCCTTGTCGGCCGGCCAGGCGAGGGTCGCGTAGATCTGCACCATGGCCGACTGGTCGAGCAGGCTCGTGGCGGTACCGCCGACGGGGAAGAGGCCCGTCTTCGGGTCGCGGGTCGCGGTCCACTGCTGGTCGGCGTAGTCCTGCATGGCGTCGCGGTAGGTGGTGCCACCGGTGACCGACTCGAGCAGCAGCAGGTTCTTGAAGTAGATCGAGTTGAAGAAGATCGGCTGGTTGTCCAGCCGGCCGTCCGCAAGGAAGTACGCCAACGACGCCGACGCGATGGCCTTGGCCTTGTCGAGGTACTGCGGGTCGCCCGTCGCCTCGTACAGCAGCGTGTAGGCGCCGATGGGCACCCCCTGGTTGTAGGAGAACTGGCGCTCGTCGATGACTCCGTCGAGCTTCAGGTTGTCCCAGTACAGGCCGTTCGGGGCCAGGAGATACTGATCGGTCCACGCCACGGCGCGCTTCGCCCAGTCCAGGTATCGGGCCTCGCCCGTGATCAGGTACAGCCGCGCGGCGAGCTCGGCGCCGGGCATCGTCGAGACGGTGTTGCGGTCGGTGCTCCAGGGTGCCTGCGTCCAGAACACGCCGCCGGGGGCCGCGTGGCTCGCGTCGGTGTCCCAGCCCGACACGACGAGGTCGAAGATCGTAATGGCGCGCGCGAGTTCGGCATCGTTGCCGGTGACGAGGTACTCCTGGACCTTGGCCAGAGCCACCCACTCGTTGTCGTCGTAGAACATGTCGCCGCCGTCGCCGTACGGGGTGCGCACGTAGGAGTCGTAGCCGGGCAGACCCGTGCTCCCGCCGTCGGCGTTCCAGTAGCGCTCCTGACCTGTCTTGCGGTCGGCGAGATCGTCCCGGAACTGGCGCCCCGCCCGGCCGGGGAGACCCGTCAGGTCGAGGGTGGCGATGTACGCCTGGGAGAACGGCCACTCGAAGGAGTACGTTCGGTCGTCGCTCGCCAGGGGGTATCGCTCGAGATACAGGCTCGAGCCGTCGTCGATGTAGAGGTACTGCTGCATCGCCTCGTACGTGGCGAGCGCGCGCTCCACATTCCTGTGCTGCGAATGATCGTCGTGCGTAGGTCCAGCGACCGCCGGCACAGACCCGAAGGCGATGACAAGGGTGGTGCCCGTGACAACGGCCGTGGTCTCGATGAGTTTCTTCAGCTTCATTGCTCTTACTCGTCCTGTCGAGCCGGATGACGAGGGGACATCCCCTGTCGCCAGTGACATAGAACATGTTTAGCATGACAGGTTCGTCTCAATATGTCAACGTCGGCCGAAAGTGAACCCCGTGTCGTCGGCTGAAAGTGGACCCCTCTCCTGGTCGGTTCGTGCTCAGTCGTCGGTCGGGGCGGGTGCCCGGCCGAGGTCTCGGTTCCTCAGGCGGTAGGAGTCGCCCTTGAGGGCGATGACGTCGGCGTGGTGGACGAGGCGGTCGATCATGGCGGCGGCGACGGTGTCGTCGCCGAAGACCTCACCCCACCGCCCGAAGGGCTTGTTCGAGGTCACGATCAGGGAAGCGCATTCATAGCGGGCTGAGACGAGCTGGAAGAACAGGTTCGCGGCTTCGGGTTCGAAGGGGATGTAGCCGACCTCGTCGATCTATGCGGATATCCGCATAGAACGACCTATGCCGATACCGCGACTATGCCGAGGAGGCTGCCGGTCCGGCTTGATGGGCAGGGTTTGCCCGGTTGCGCCTCGGCATAGTTACAGGCTCTCGAGGAACGCGAGCAGCTTGTCCGGTGGGC
>Ga0209585_10000699_pt1 | contig 13056 bp, 7 predicted proteins | sample NGEPerone_FD_185491 | JGI IMG/M metagenome (GOLD analysis project Ga0209585, IMG submission 185491) | Arctic peat soil microbial communities from the Barrow Environmental Observatory site, Barrow, Alaska, USA - NGEE Permafrost154B-one... | ecosystem: Environmental > Terrestrial > Soil > Wetlands... | reverse complement strand
GCTAAAGCTGCCGGTATGAAATATGCAGTGCTTACTGCCAAACATCACGATGGCTATTGCAACTTTGACAGTAAATTAACAGATTACAAGTTGAGTACAAGGTTTGGAGGCCGCGACCTGGTTCGTGAATTCCTTGAAGCGTTTCGTGCCGAAGGGATTAAAGTCGGCCTTTACTATTCGATAATTGACTGGCATCATCCCGATTATCCGAATGTGGGAAATCATCCGCAACGCGACGATAAGGAATATGCGAAACGGACTTTCAACTGGGATAACTACCTCAAATACATGCACGGTCAGGTTGAGGAGCTCGTAAAGAACTACGGGAAGCTTGACATCATGTGGTTCGACTATTCGTTTGATGAATACAGCGGAGAGAAGTGGAAAGCCAAAGAACTTGTCGCAATGGTTCGTAAATACCAACCAGATATTATCATCGACAACCGGCTTTCAACGCACGAAGGGTCTTCTTCCAAACAAAGGATGGTGGGTACTTTGGGTGATTTCGAAACGCCGGAGCAAGGTATTCCCGATGTGCCGCTTGTTGATAAATACAACAATCCGATTCCATGGGAAACCTGTCTGACCCTTAACGGTGTTTGGGGTTACAATGAATTTGACCACAACTGGAAATCACCTGAACTGATCGTTCAAAGCCTTGTTAATTGTGTGAGTAAAAATGGAAATATGCTGCTGAATGTCGGGCCTGATGCGCGCGGAAATATCCCTGCAGAATGTGTCGAAATCCTTACCGAAGTTGGTAATTGGCTGGATAAGAATGGAGAAAGCATCTATGGATCTGGATCTTCCAACCTGGCGAAACCTGACTGGGGAAGGTATACACAAAAAGGAAATGCCATTTATGCACATTGGATGTACCCGAATCTTGGTCAGTTGAATGCCAAAGGTATCAGCGGCGAGAACGTTAAATTTGTAACGCTGCTGAAATCGGGAGCTGAATTGCCTTATCAGAAAACATGGTGGGGAAATACTGAAACCGGTAACCTTTTCATAACCGCAAGCAGTACAACCGATAAACCGGCAAAGTATGATGCAGTTGTGAAAATTGAGTTGAAGAAGTAAAGTAGAGGAGGATGCTCAAATAAATTAACCACAAAGGACACGATGAATTCACACAAAGCTCACAAATACAAAACTATAACTTTGTGTGCTTTGTGAATCCCCTTCGTGCTCTTTGTGGTTAAAATGACTTTTGCCAATGGCCTTTTTATCATATTCAAAAAACATCGAAACGACAACTAAGGCAGTTTATTTTGCCTGGTCGAGACTACGGTAAAACAACGCTTTGGCTTCTATCTTCATTCCCGGATTATGACCCTGAATTGCAAAATGGCCAGTCTTATATTCGCTGTCATCATACGTCATAACGGGCTTATCATTGATCCAGAATTGAATATGGCTTCCAACCACTTTGATCCGGTATTCGAACCATTCGCCATCTTTGGTTAGCAGTTCGGTTGCTTTACCTGTAGGAGTGCCGGGTTTCCATAACCAGCCTGTGTAGGCATCCTGATTATTACAAATCTGAGCTTCATAACCTCGTGGAAAACCATCGGGATTGTCAGCAGGCGGATTGGCCCGAAAATAGAATCCACTGTTACTATTCTCACCCGAAATCCGGAACATTCCTTTCGCCTCAAAATCGGTACAGGTCGCTTCGGTATAAATATGACCCATTCCACCTTCACCAATCAGTACACCATCCTGCACCTTCCATGTTGCTTTTCCCCGGACGAACCATCCGTTCAGATCTTTCCCGTTAAAGAGGGAAATCCACTTTGATTTGGCATCCGTCATTTCACTCAGGCCAATCATCAATACAATGAGTAATAAGATAATTTTCTTCATCTGTAATAATTGTTTTTTTTAAGGCCGGATGGAACTCGCATGTGAATTGCTCATCCTTGATTGTTATTTACGAACATGCTCGTTTCATGATCAAAATTGTTTATTCAACTTAGCCAGATATATAAAAATAAGGTAATTGAAGCGAGAATTCCCCAATGTAACCGCCAGTCGGTGATTCCTTCGAACTTCGAAATGCCTTTGGAATAATTAATGGTTGTTTTGACCAGCTTTTCAGGTGCCGTTTTTTCGGTGAATGCCGAGACTGCAAATAAAACCCCGGTTATAAATATCTCGGCCCAGAGTCCGCGATATCCAAAATTCAAGGTGAGTGGATGATGAAGAAATGGAAACAGCTCTTTGCCTGCTACTGGTCCGATCAATTGATCAATTACAAAGATTGTTGCAAAAATAATTCCTACAACGACTGAAACAGCCGCCCCTGATAATGTCACTTTTTTACTCACGATACCGAAAAATATTGCTGGGAAAACAGGTAATATGAGATAGGCTGTAATCGTTTGTAAATATTTATAAAGCCCTTCTTCGTTTTTGTAAACAAGATAGGCGGCTCCGATACCTAAAAAGCTAACAATCAAAATAATGAAACGACCCAGTCGTACCTGTTTCTTTTCCGGAATGTTGGGATGAAACTCGACAATAAAATCTCGGACGACGAGCGTAGAAACGGAATTTAAGACTGCAATCAATGAGGTAACAAGTGCTGCCAATAAGGATGCGAGTAGCAGACCCCGCAATCCCGTAGGGAGAAGTTTGTTCAAAAGGAGCACGAAAGTTTGTTTGGTCTCTTCTCCCTGTAATTCACCCGGGAACAAAGCATAGGCAATAACACCTGGCAGAGCAAAAATAAAAATGGGAAGAAGTTTCAGTAAAGTGGCAAACATGGCTCCCCATCTTGCATTTTTCAGATCGGGTGCAGCAAGTATGCGCTGCACATTCACCTGATCGATACCCCAATAAAAAATTCCGGCATAAAAGGCGGTGGCCAAAATTCCCCAGAATGGATAAACCGGATCATCATAAGGCTTGGCAATAGTCATCATGTCTGGCACTTTTGTCATTAAGCCGTCCCATCCTCCAACCTTGTCCAGACCGATAAAAAGCATGATTGCTGAACCTCCGATCATAATAATCACCTGAATGGCATCGGTATAAGCTACTGCAGTGAATCCTCCGATCATTGTAAAACCAGCAACTGCGATTCCAATATAGAAAACAGTTGTCATAACATTCCATCCAAGAATGCTGTTCATGACAAGGGCACCCGCAAATAACGTGAAAGCCAGTTTTGTCATGACGCTGATGATCAGCATCAATCCTGAAAAGAAAGTACGGGCTCGCCGGCTATAACGCAATTCAAGAAATTCAGGAATTGTATAAATCTTATTCTTCATGTAATAAGGGAAAAGTATCGCACAGGCAAAACCCAATGTGATGGCGCAGGTCAATTCGACAGAACCTGCTGAAAGTCCGTAACGATACGAGTCTCCTGATAAACCGACCAAATGCTCTGCCCCAATGTTTGTTGCAAACATGGATGCACCTACGACCGGCCATTTAATCGACCGCCCCCCCAAGAAAAAATTGGTGCTGTTTTGTCCGGCTTTTTTGAGATAAGCCATATACAGACCAAATGAGAGGCTTCCGCCCATTACAACCGTCAGAATGATCCAATCGAGAAAAGTTAGTGATAGCGTCATTGCAGAATAGTTATTTTAATTTAGCCTCTAATATGTCCAATCTCCGGATGCTTTGAATCATTGCCCTGACCGTATGATAGTTTATTTTCCAGGAATGGCCCATGTGTGTCCAGATCGGATCACCTTTGCGGGAAAGCAGCGGATACCACTCCCCAACGCCTTTGTTGACAACTTTGTCGAGAACAAAACGATGGACGTTTTTGTAAGCTTTCCAATACTTTTCATCCTCAAACAGGATGACGGCATCGAGCAATCCAATCAGGACCTCTGCCTGTTGCCAGAACTCTTTTTCCTTATCGTAGACACCACCGGAGTGGGGACCTTCGACAAAAACGCCCCCAAATTCTTCATCAATTCCGTTATCGATGGTGTGATCGAAAATAATTCGGAATAAGTCAGAATAGGATTTCGGGTCAATTTTCAGGATTTTAAGCGCATGAATCAGCAAGTGGGCAAATTCCGCATTGTGCCCGTAACAGGTGTTATCGGTAGCATTCCCTTTCTGTCCTTCTTCAGAGAACCGATCCCATCCCCAGATGATATCAAATTTGATTTGGGGTGCAACAGTCCAGTCTTTAAAAAATTGGGGGATACCCGTTTTATAAACAGGATGAATAATCCGGTTGATCAGCAGATCAATATCTTCGAGCAACTTTCTGCGGTGCACATCCTGTCCGGTACATTCATAAAGTGTTGTATATGCCTCCATCAAATGCATATGGACATCCAGCGTTTTCCGGTCTCCGCCCTGACTTCCGGGTCCGCAGAGTGTCCAGTCGCGGTGAAACATCTCCCAGTAACCGCCATACATCGTATCGGCACAATATTTCTGGAGCAGGTCGAACACCTTTTCAGCGTATTCAATCCCACGCCGGTCACCCGTTGCAAGTGTATATTCACTAAGGGAATAGATCGCAAAGCTATGGCCGTAGATAATTTTCTGATCGATCTTTACATTTCCTTTGCGGTCCATCATCCAATAGAAGCCGCCAAATTCCTTGTCCCACATTTTGTCGATCAGAAAATCGACACCATGACTGGCCATTGCAGCATATGCTCCGCCGCCATAACCTGCACGATGGGCAGAGGAGATCGTATAAAGACAACGGGTCTGGGCAATCAGTGATTTTTCATCCTCGCCTGTGTCATTTCCGTCTTTGTCAAAATGGGTGATGTATCCTCCATTTGTTTTGTCAATCATCCGGGTTGTCCAGAAGGGCAATAGTTCATTGACAAGGTGATATTCTGCTTCCTGCTTTAATGTTAATACTTCATTTTTGTTCATGATAACATGGTATTAGTTTAAAATATCCTGCTGCGGCGCATAGATCAGAAAAGTTTCATTTTGTCTTTCCATATGCGCCTTTATTCTGTCATTTAGTTGTTTCCCCGTGTTACACTCCCTTTGGTCGCTCACCCGGGGTTATTTATATTCGATCCCTACATGGTCATTCGTCTTGAATAATAAGTATTTCAATATCAACCTCATATTCTTCTGGTCTCCTGTTCTCGATTTCTCTCCCTCACACCCGCACTCCCTCTCTCAATCTCGTTTTTTCTCCGTTAATTTCTGATAGATAGCCAGCAAAAAATCGCGGTTATCGGCAGTCAGGTAATCCATTTCACCACCCATTCGCTGGAAAGTCTTGCAATAACGCAGGTAATAGGCCGGGTTATCCATTGGCGGTTCCCCTTTTGCCTGCCAGTCCCAGTCCGATTTTGCAAGGTCGACAATCAGCATATAGTGGTGATCGATATGACCATTTTGTTGTATAATCAGGTTCTGTGACATCGAAAGCGCTTTTTCAAAAATCATGGGTGACATCACCGCTGATCCGATGGACATGTAAACACCATAGTCAAGATTGCTGACACTCTTTGCAAAACTCAGGAAATCGTTCTGTGCAACCCTGCCAATCGCCGCCCCATGATTCATCGGATGGTTATAGATGATGTCGTGACCAAACATGGGATGACCTGTAAACGGGATTCCCAATTCATAGGCTTTTGCCTGTACCGAATATCTTTTAAACGGATGGGGAATCGACATGAATCCGGGTTTCAGATCGAATTTCTGAATAACTCCGGAGAGATCGGCCGCAGCGGCTGCAAGGTCTGCATTGGTTTTAATATTATTGACGACCTCATCTTGCAGAAATGAAATTTCGGGGATCATTAACCCTTCGAGAGAGATCATTTTACCGACCGATTCGCCGTATCCCAAACCTTCATAAGCGCCAACAATAAGGGCCAGGTTGATATTGAAACCGGTATGGTCCCAGATTCCAAATTGTCCGAGTTCAACATTCTCACGAACATCTTCACTCGATTTTCCCTGAAAGGCAAACTCCCAGTCGTGAATGATGCCGGCACCATTTGTCGAAAGATGGGTGACCCAGCCTTCTTCCATCAGGGCGATCAGCGTGGGTGCCATCCCGTTTTTAATCGTATGCGCGCCAAAAGTGAGCATTACCGATCGATGCTGTTGACGGGCCTGCCTGATACGGCCTGCCGTTTTTTCGATGAGCATTTGTCCTGACTCCGAAAGATGTGCAGGCTTTTGTGTGACAGGAACATGATCCTTTTCGATATAAACCTTGTTTTTCCTGTCACTCAGTTTTTTGATATCAAGTTGATCCCTGTCTAATTTTGGGTATGGCATTTTCTAAAAATTAATATTTAACAAGCTTAGCAACTGTGGAATTTGCGAAAAATCGGGAACAATGATATCTGCACCCGCTTTAATCAACCGGGTACGCTTATTCTCGTTGAGGCCATAGCGCCGAAGTTCATTGCTGGCAATCCCGATGGCAATTCCATCCCTTTTCTTCGTTTCGCGCATTTCGACAGGACCATCACCAAAGGTTGCAATGGTTCCAAATGCCGATTCACCGATCGAATCGAGGATACGGTCAAGGACAATTTTCTTGGCTTCCTTCGTGATATCTCCAACAGCGCCATAGATTCTCCCTTCGAACAGGTGATCGTAACCTAAAACACGGGCTTCGCTTTTAACATCCGCCTCATCGGTGCCACTAGCCAGGTACAGTTTGACTCCGGCATCATGTAATTTCTGAAGAAACGGAACCGCATTTTTCAAGGTAAAATCTTCAAGTGAAAGTTCACCCTTTAAGAACTTTTCTTCGCGGACTTTGACCATAATCAGTAACTCGTCGTTGTAGATTTGTTTGTATCCAAATTCGTCGAGTATTTTATCATCGGGAACACAGCCAAACTCCCGGATCAGTTCAATGAGACCTTTCATCTGAACAAGCGTCTGAATGCCAGTAGTCTTGTCGATAAACTCATCTGATCTTGCTTTAACTTTCAGATATAATGATTCGTCTGCATCAAGGAACTTATCACCTAAAATTGCTTTGATCATCATCGGACCCATGATCAGTTCCCAACCTTCGCGTAGGGTTGAAATGGTTCCATCATGATCGAAAATGGCGTGTTTGATCTGCGGTTTATCTTTCCATTTAGTGATGATCTCAATTTCAGTATCCGGCAGATAGTTGGCATGTCTTTTATCTTCAGCTAATTCCGAAGCAAAAATAAAATCGGGATCTGTCCCTATTCTGAGGATTTCTTCAGGAGAAGCAGTACCTGTCTGAAATAGCTTCTGAACTGTAACACCGGCCACAAAAGATCCGATTTGTGCGGCAATCTCCATATCGTAACCAGCTGCCAGTGAAGACGCAGCTCCGGCAAGATAACTATCGCCGGCTCCGACTGTATCCACTTTCGACAGGATCATAAGTCCTGGTATTTCTGAAATACCGGTCCCGTCGATTGTAAGAGAACCCTTGCTTCCCCGCGTGATAAAAAGTGGTTTCTGGTAGCGTTTATACAACTCTTTGGCCGATGACACAACTTCGGAATAGAGAACCACATCATCCGGTTTTTTGGTATGACCGCACAATCTGGCAGCCTCTGTATCATTCATTTTGCGAATGGCGCCCGTGTAATAATCGTTGAAGTTGCGGCTGTCGACGATAAAAGTCTTTTGAGGGAATTGCCTGATCACCTCCACCAATCGCTTTTTAAAGTAATCGGTATGAATTCCGGAAGGAACCTGCTGGTTGATAATGACGACGTCCACTTCAGGAATTTCCCGGATCAGGATCTCAATTAAACGATCGGCTGTCTCTTTTGATAAATGATTGTAATTTCCAAAGTCAACACGGTTCAGCTCAGTATCATTGATATAAGGTTTTGCATAGGCATGCGTGTACCAGTTCTCCTCCTGAATAAGCAGATTTTCGGGTTGAATGCCTGTCTCCTTCATGATCCGCACCATCTCGGCTCCGAAAGGATCTGTCCCGATCACGCCAAATGCACGGATATCCTTGATCTTCATGGCTGCGAGGTTGTTGGTAACATTGCCAGCTCCTCCAAGAGAATAACGTTGTTGCGCAACAGGACGAGTCGCCTGATTGGTCTCGACCGAGATTTCACTCATCGCCTCGTCGATAAACCAATAGGCATCGAGGCAGAAATCGCCTAATACCGCAATTTTTACCGCAACTATATCATTCAGAATCTTTTGCAATTTCTCTTTTTTCATTTGTATGTGCTTAAAAGTTATTTATTATCATGGTATTATTTACTAATTCTCATGATATATACTTGTTGTTTATTTACTTGAGTCTTTTTCAATATTGACCTTAATTTGGTTTTGATACGTTGAAACAATAGGTGCACAAAAGCCATCAACTTAATTTGTCATTGATGGTGGCGCTGCTTCTTTTCCACTTCCCCAATTCTTATTCGGTTGTGGACCCATAATGAAGATGAGCGTTCCACCGCTTTTAATATCGGCATGGTCGAACCACGGTTTGTTTAAAGGCTTGCCATTTAACGTTGCAGATTGAATGTATTTGTTCGCTTTTGAATTATTTTTTGCTTCGATAACGAACTGTTTTCCATTGTTGTAAGATTTATCCAGGTGAATTGTTACTTTGCTGAATTCAGGACTTCCGATGGAATAGACGTTTTGGCCAGGTGCAACAGGGTAGAAACCCATCGCGCTTAATACATACCATGCGGACATCTGCCCCATATCCTCATTGCCGCATAACCCAGCAGGTCCTTCATGATATAAGCTATCCATCACATTTCTGGCCATGGCCTGGGTTTTCCATGGAGCACCAGCGTAGTTGTAAAGGTAAAGTGTGTGATGACTTGGTTCATTTCCATGCGCATATTGCCCGATCAATCCAGTAACATCCGAAACTGTACTGTGAATATCGGAACTCGTTGTAAAGAGAGAATCCAATTTTTTGACAAAGTTCTCTCTTCCACCTTCGAGGATCATCAAACCCTGCACATCATGAGGAACAAACCACGTATATTGCCAGGCATTTGCTTCTGTATAATGCCGGTTATTCCCTTGTCCGATGAATTTTGGGTCAAATGGCGAAAGCCATTCACCGTTGCTGTTTTTCGGACGTGCAAATCCGGTTGATGTGTCTATTATATTTTTGTAATTAGCGGCTCTCTTCATAAACATTTCGTAGTCTGAAGTTTTACCAAGTACTTTTGCCAGCTGGGCTACACACCAGTCATTGTAAGCATATTCCAAAGTTCTGGATACAGATTCCCGGACCTTGTCGTAAGGTACATATCCATATTTCAGATAATCAGCCAGTCCAACGCGACCTCTTGAACGATGATCGGACGGAGGTGTTTCCATCGCATTCTTTTTCACCGCTTCGTAAGCTTTCTCCGCATCAAAATTTTTAATACCTTTTTTCAAGGCATCCAGAATTACAACAACCGGATGATCGCCGATCATATCATTGGTGTAACTGTTCCCAAACTGCTGTGGAGTAGGCATCCATCCACCTTGTTCGTACTGGGCAATCATCGTGTTGATTACATCATTGGTTCTTTCCGGATTTATCAATGTAAGCAGCGGCATTTCAGCCCTGAAGGTGTCCCAAAGTGAGAAGCAGCTGCGATAAGTAAAGTCTTTTGCAGCGTGAACCTCATTATCCAGCCCCATATATTTTCCATCCACGTCGCCGAAAGTTGCCGGGAATAACAGGGAATGGTAGAGTGCCGTATAGAATGTAACCAGTTTTTGCTTGTTGTAGGTTTCATCAGTTCCTTTGTCCATTGCTACTTCAATCTTTTCCAATGCTTTGTCCCATTTCATTTTTGCATCGTCCTTTACTCGATCGAACTCCCACTTCGGTATTTCGGTATCTAAATTCAAGCGTGCTTGGGCAACACTTGTATAGGAGATTCCAACTTTTACTTCAACAACTTCATTTTCAGAGGTGATAAAATCAATATATGCTCCAATGTTAGTTCCTGATTCTTCCTTCGATCCGGGTTTAATATTGTTTTTAACCCATGTTCCGGATGAGTTAAACGGTTTGCTGAACTTTGCACAGAAGTATACGTTTTGTTTTTTTACAAATCCGTTTGAAGCTCTGTGACCCTCAATTTCGGTATTGTTCACAATCTTAACCTGGGCGTCTGTACATTTATCGCCTATGCCATGTTCCATATCTATCAGAATATGTGATGCTTCTGATTTAGGAAATGTATACCTGTGAAATCCGGCCCGTTCCGAAACGGTCAGTTCAGCCTTGATCCTGTAATCTGTTAAATTTACGGAATAATATCCCGGCGATGCTTTCTCTCCCTGATGTGAAAATTTTGACCGGTATCCTTCTCCTGGGTTCTCTTTGGTCCCGGGTTCAACTTTGAGCTTACCCGATGTTGGCATCAGGAGAATATCTCCCCAGTCGCCGGCCCCCATTCCGCTTCGGTGTAAATGACTAAAACCCATTATAGTACTGTCACTGTAATGATATCCGGAGCACCAGTCCCATCCCTTAATGCCTGTATCAGGGCCCAACTGAACCAAACCACCGGGTAGCACTGCACCAGGAAATGTATGCCCATGATCAGCCGTTCCGATGAACGGATTTACAAAGTCGGTCGGATTTATGCCGGCAAAGCTTGTTCCGAATATACCGGCAATAGAAAGTACGAAGAGTACAATTGATTTGCGATTCTTGAACATTTTAGTGCTTTTTTAAATTAATTATCTGATATTTAATTCTTTTCTGTTGGAAACATAAAAACAGATGCATCACCGGGATCCAACTCCAGGGAACTTTCGTAGATGCCGGAAGGAACAACCGTTCCATCTTTGAGCACTTTTTTCACCGTTTCGTCTCCGTAAACCGTCAGGTTAATGCTATTTTGAAAATCCTTGTTCACAATTACCAGAAAGGAATTTTCACCCTTTTCCAAAACGGAGACCAGTGCAGGTGCACCATTCGTATCCAAAACTTTTATGGCTTTCGGAAGCGTCGTTAGCCGGATTGTTCCAAGGGGAATCATCCCTTTCCCGGTGTGCCTCACCGACACCACTTTAGAGTCCAGGAAAACACCCGAAAGGTTTTTGATTTCTTCACTCATCAGTTTTACCCGGTCGTAAACAATACTTCTTTTACCTGCTGCGCTAATGGGTGCACCTCGCTGATCTTCACCTGAAGGCGCATTTACTGAAGTGGCAGACCAGTAGGTAAAATATTGAATTCCCTGAGCGCCATAGGCTAAATCGCTGTACACCTGAAGTCGCATGGCGGCAAGTGTTTGAGGTGTAACATGATTTTCGTCATAGTTCGTTGTGAGTGCAAAAGCCCAGAAGGGGAGTGCTGCCTTCTTCGCTTCTCCGGAGATCTGTTCAAGGTTCTGGTACCAGGTTTTGGAAAGGCGATCCTTCATAACCGGGTAGTAGTCAAAAGATATAAACTGAATCGGAATCTCTTTAATATACGCTTCTACATACTCCAGGTAATCCTTGGTTCCAAGCTGAGACGAATCCGCAAAATTGGGAAACAGGTTGACATAGCAAAAGTGCTTTTTGTCGATTGCCTGAATCTGTCTTCCCCATTCGCCAAGCCCTTTAAGCTGACTAATTGAAGGTTCGTCCTGAAGGTGATAACCTGCAACAGCCGGATGGTTCATAAAACGTCGGACTGTTTTTTCCGGATCCGATTTTAGTTCGGGACACGAAACCACCATTTTGACACCCACTTTTTCTGCAGCATCAAGGGCTTTTTGCATGGCATCAATATTCGGAAATCCACCAAATGAATAAGTTATTCCAGCATCTTTCAATTCCTGGTAACGTGAAACAGAGGTTTCACTTGCAGGAATGCTGTACCAGGCTAGAATCGGAATTTGCCCGCCGGATGCTAATCTCTCCTGAGAATTTGCAAATCCTGCCATTAAACCGAATATCACATTCAGAATCAAAAACCTTCTCATGCCTGTATTTTTAAAGTTCAAATTGTAGCCTGACTTCTTCTTACAAAAAAGGATACCCAAAGGATATAAAGCATACATGCGCCAATTACTGTAATACTTGCAATTGGTCCAAATGTGGTACTTACAAATCCCATCACGAGCGGAATAAAAGCGCCTCCTGATACCGCCATGATAATCAAACCGGATACCTCATTGGCACGTTCAGGCAATTTATCGAGTGCAAGCGAGAAAATGATGGGGAACATATTCCCAATTCCCAATCCAATAATGAATATTGAAACAAATGCGGTCATATTTCCCGGAGCAAAAAATACACCCAGCACACCTGCAAGTGAAAGCAGGGTGGTCAATGTCAGGAATATGCGTGGTTTTATCCAGTTTAAAATAATAGCACCAAGTAAACGCGAAATGGTTTCACCGGCAAAAAACAGACTGATCCCAATGGCCGCTTTTTCAAGGGTTATCCCATATTTTGCAATGAGAATATTGGAAATATTGGTATTGATCGAAACCTCTGCACCAACGATCAGGAAGATCGACAATGCCATAAATGCTACAAAACGGTTATTAAGCAATCCCAGGCAAGATGCGAATGAAGCGGGTTTACGATCTGGCTTCGATTCGGTAATTGGTGTCATCGAAAGCCATAATGCAGCTAGTAATGAGGTGATACCATAAACTGCAAATACAAGTTTCCAATCACCAAAGCTCGTAAAGAAGAAGGTTGCAATAAGAGGACCTGAAAATGAGATGATGGCTTTCACAAACTGAGATGTACTCATGTAACTGGCCAGTTTATCCGATGGGGAAACATCCTGCAATAATGGATTTGCCGAAACCTGAATGATCGTATTTCCTATTCCAAGGAGGATAAAGGAAGCATACATCATCGTACGGGAGTAAAGAATAAACGGTAGTCCAAGACCGATGGCCTGTATGACCATACCTATATTCAGCATATTGCGCTTGCCGAACTTATCCTGTAAAACACCAACCGGAACAGCAAGAACAAAGAACCACAGCAGCACCATCATTGGTAAAAACTGCGCTGCAAAATCAGTCAGTTCAAAATCTTTCTTTACATACCCTGTGGCTACTCCGATAATATCTACAAACCCCATAACGATGAAGGACAAGAATACCGGCAGTATTTTTCTAAGTTCAACTTTTG
>Ga0209585_10000698_pt1 | contig 13062 bp, 13 predicted proteins | sample NGEPerone_FD_185491 | JGI IMG/M metagenome (GOLD analysis project Ga0209585, IMG submission 185491) | Arctic peat soil microbial communities from the Barrow Environmental Observatory site, Barrow, Alaska, USA - NGEE Permafrost154B-one... | ecosystem: Environmental > Terrestrial > Soil >... | reverse complement strand
ATAAAGGCAAAATTTGAAGCCGATTTCTGATACAAAACCGATAGTTTTCAGGCAAGAAAGTTCCTTAACCGATAACCAAAGGAATGGTATCTTTTTTCACGTTTCATTCTGTCCTTGTCCATTTCTGTCCCGTTTTTTGCAAGCTTGAACCTCCCTTCTTTTGGAACTGAAGCTAATTTTGAGCTAGAAGCAAGCAATTCTACAAAATTTTTAGTTTAAGAGGAAGTGGTTCTAAAAAGCCGGGTTCAGGTCACTTCATGCCTGTAATAATTCTCATCCCTTCAGGTGTAATATCAAATAGAGAGTACTTGACCGGAACAGCCTTAGCTCTCATTTTTTCGATATAGAGATACTGTTTCGTCTTCCCAGAGCTAAAGTTCTCCTGTGACATAAGCCGGATAAGCCCGAATGCCATGTAGCCGGCAAGTCGGTGGGTCAGGTTATAAGAGTCCTCATCCATTATGAAGAGGCTTGTACATTCGTGTTTTAGAAGAATTATGCTTATCGAGCTAAATTCGTCGGCAAACTCTTTTATATCGTAGTTTATAGCCATTACCCCAATATTGTCAATGACCACAGCATCAACTTCCGAAGATATTGCACTGAGATACTCTATTATGTCTGTATCCACGGAGCAGAGCCCTTTCCCGAATTTGGAAACGAATTTGATTTTGTTCATCTTGTCCTCGAAGACATTCCTGATACTAAGTTGGCCGTTCTCCAAAAAAGGTTCGAGGTCAAGTTTGAGGCTTCGGGACTGGTTGAGGATGTCTTCAGTGAGTTCCCTCGTCAGAATCATTATGCATTTCCTGCCTTCAAGACAGCTTCTATGCAGGAAGTGAAGCCCGAGAATTGTTTTCCCAGAACCCGGAGGGCCCGTTACAAGAATACCCTTTCCTTTAGGATACCCTCCGTCCATCAGTACGTCCAGCCCTTCTATCCCTGTAGACAAACTCTCCATATTATCATACCCCAAGCTCGAAAATTCCTTATACTATATTTGTTTTGAGGAATATATCTTTCCTTAAAAATAAATTAAGTTATTATGAATCAGGCTTTTACTCAAGATATCTTTCCTTAAACTCGGAAATCTGTTTGTTACTTCCCACAACTGCGATCATATCTCCAGCTTTAATTGCTGTCTGCCTGGTAATGGTAGTTATAACAATTTTTCCCCTCTCAATGCCTATAATAGTGCATCCGATCTTTCTTTCGAGGTCAAGGTCTTCTATTAACTTATTCTCGAGGATAGAGCCTTTTTCAACGCGGTGCTTTTCAATTTCTATACCCTCGTAAAGCATTATGTCCTCATCGATTCTACAGCTTTTTCCCGCGCAATTTGCAGTCATTTTGGCAAGCATCTGACCAGCTACTATGGAAAGAGAACCTACATAGTCCGCTCCTGCCTTGTAGATCTTGTCTATGGATTTTACGGAATTTGCCCTTGCAACAATGGTAGCTTCCGGATTCAGACCCCGTGAGATAAGAGTTGCAAAAATAACATTTGTATCGTCATTAAGGACCACAAAAACGAAAGAAGCGGTCTTTACTCCAGCAGCAACCAATATGTCTTCATCCGACCCATTGCCAATTAAATGTTCGAAGTCAACATTTTCAAAAACTTTTTCGTTAGAGTCTACAACTACGAAACGGAAGGGGCCTCCATAGAGTATGTTTACGATGCTTTTTCCAACGTCCCCATACCCGAGTACGACAAGATGCCCTTTTGTTTCCATTTTTGACCCCGAATACTCAGAACTCGTGCTCTTGAAGCTTAATCATTGATTTGTTCCGTAAACTTAATGCTTTTTTTATTTGTACAGATAAATTTAGAATGTATATCAAACTATCGGATCAATGTGTCAATTTCTTCAGTTTTGAAAGCCCCTCGGGAGTTCCTACAGCCAGAATCACAGAGTTTTCCTTGATTATATCTTCTTCCTTCGGATCAAAGGAGAGAGTACCACTTTTCCAGATTCCCACAATTTTTGCACCTGTTAACTGACGCTGGCTGGAAACTTCCTTAATTGTCTTGCCTATAAGAGGGCTTTTCAGGTAGATGGGGAACTCAACTATATGAATCCCTTCGAAAATTTCGGTTGCCCCAGTTACTCGGCTTACAAGCCTGTCCATTGCCTTTTTTCCGATAAACTGCCCGAACATTGATTTGGGAGAGACAACCGTATCTGCCCCTGCGTACTTGAGGTATTTTGTATTGGACATATCTTCAACAATAGCGATAATGTTGAGATGATCAAACTCCCTGGCAGTCAGAACGATATTTGCATTTTTTTCATCAGACTTGTTTGCAATAAGGAGTCTTGCTTTTTCGATACCGGCGTTTATAAGTGTCTCCTTATCACTCGTAACTCCGAGAATACAGGGAATATCTTTATAAGAGAGCTCCCTGATCAACTCTTCTTCTTCATCTACTATTACGAACAGTAAGTCCTGCTCGGCCAGTTCATCTATCAGAGTTTCAACAAGCTGATTGTACCCGCAGATAATTATGTGATCTTTCATACCGGTAGAGACCTTTCTTGGCAGCCTGAACTTAATAACCCTGTCCATCCAGGGAGTAATAACATAGTTTACAAAAAAACTCGAAATAAGAATTACACCTACAATCTGCACAATTATGGAAAAAAGCCTCCCTGCCAAGGAATTGAAGACCACATCGCCATAGCCTACTGTTGCAATAGTAGATGTGGCCCAATAGATGGCAGTGATAATGTTTGCGTTTTTGGACTGATTCTCAGTAACCATAAGGTATTGGAAAACCAGTATATATATGATAAACAGGATCGTAGCTGCAATTTTGTACGCAATATCGGGTCTTTTGTGGATTATCCTACGAAACCTGGTTATGATATTGATTTTTTTTCTCCTTGGCGTAAACATCTTTAAAGTCCTGCCTTAACTTTCCATGCAGATTTAAGCTGAAATATATTATATTGTTACTAATAGATCTATATATCCGTAGTTTAACCCTAACAATTTCTCAAGCTAAAAAAAATAAACTGTGAGCATCTTAAAAACAAAAGTGGAAAAGAAGATACAAACTGTTGAATGAAAATAAAGTAGATTAATCCGAAACCATCTTTTTTCCTGAAGGTTCGGATTAATGATGCATTCAGATACCGGTCCATTGACCAATAAAAGGCGCGAATATCATAAACATAAATGAGAACAGGATCAATACCGAAAAGCTTGCTGTGATAGAGTTTGAGACTTTTTCCGATGCTTTTTCGCTCCTGGTAAGCCTGTACACAAAGGAATAAGTAAAGTCCTTAAATACATGTCCTCCGTCCAGAGGCACTGCAGGCAGACAGTTGAACAGCCCTACATAGAAGTTCAGCCAACCAACCCAGAGCAAGGTATTTGCAATCCAGAAAATCCCAATCCCTAAAGGTTCTGCCCAGCCCACAGGATGATAAAATTGCGCGATAGTACCTGAAAAGCCCCGGAATCCTTCGCCTGCGAATCCGTAGATTGGAAGGCCGAAAAGGATGATCCAACCTGCAAGCTCTGTAAGCAAAGATGGAATTTGCTTGAGGGCGTCCAGGTATAACTTTGCCTGTGGCATCCAGATAGAGATTCCGAGCGTAGGGCATTCCACAACTCCGTTATTGCCGTACATGACTCCAAGAAAGCCGTGTTTACTTTCAGAGGGATTGGAAGACAGTTGCACATCATAAATAACAGTGCCATTTTCAGTGAGTTTGCCTGTATAGTTTGCAGGAGGCAGCAGCTCTATCTCTATGTTCTGGTTTGCCTGAGTCTTCTCCATGAAGTTTACGAAACTCGCAATATTTTGCATTTTCGTTTCATTGATCCGGATCATTGTCATTCCGGTCTTAATTCCTGCCGCTCCTGCCGGGCTTCCTTCAACAACCCCTCCTACTAGTACTCCACTAACGGAATCCTTCGGAGCTGGAACTGTCGTCAAATCGTGCACGGAGGCAACACCATCTTTAACGGCATGAATACGTACAAGGTCCCCTGGTTTAACCGGTTCAAGATATGTTAGAACATCTATTGCTGTATTGACATTCGTATCATTAATCTGCGTAATTATCATGCCTTTCTGGAGCCCTGCAAGATCAGCCGGAGAACTGTCATTTACGCTTAAGACCATGGAATCACTCGAAGGAGCAATTGCTCCCAGAACGGGCCCGAAAAATAGCAGGAAAGCGATAAAAGCCACGCTGAAGTTAGCCATAACTCCGGCTGCGAGAATCCTAGCTCTCTGGGTTCTTGTAGCAATTTTTGCAGGCCCGGATTCCGTTTCTTCAGGTTTAAGTATCTCAGTTTTTCTTTTGTCTTTCTCCTCCCATTCTTCGATTTCCTTGATGGAGGCTGTAAGAGGTAGTTCTTTTTTTACTTCTTCCTTCTTTCCGAAAAGCTGTTCATCATCAGGTTCCGCAAAACCTCCTACTGGAACCAGGGCAAACAGGATACCCATTGATTTGACCCTGATGCCTTCAACTCTGCAGAGAATCGCATGGGAGAACTCGTGCACAACAAGAGTGACTATTAGGGCAATGACTCCCCAGGTGAAGGGGATAAATTCGTTTACTCCAGGTATCAGAAAAAGATTCCTTGCGGAATTATACTTCCCGGGCTCCGGCACGCTTCCATTCAAAAAAGAAGTATAGAGCGCAAGGTCCGATATGGCGATGACCAAGAACATCGCAATCATGCCTGCAAACATTAGTAAAATTCCAAGGTTTGCAAAGCTTCTCCAGTAAAGCTTCGGACGGGCCAAAAAATCAAGCAGTTTGAGGCCTTTCGTTGTCCTAATCATAAGAATTGGAAGCGGCCCGAAAGTGCTTATATTATGCTTTTCCAGAATACCCTTTCTGTCAAGAATGGAGATGAAGAACCAATACAGTAAAAAAATACCCAGTGCAATGCTTGTGCCATTCAAGGAAATTCTCCAAATTATTAAGCTGACCAATTATGGAATTCAAATTATAACTGTTGACCTTTATGACTGTCTATGCCTATTGCAATTGTCAATACCTATTGCAATTGTCTATACCTATTATAACTGTTTATACCTATTGCAACTGTTTATACCTATTGCAACTGCTTATAAGATGTTGCTTTGGTAAAGAAGTTAGCGCCAGCAGGTTTTGAGCCGGTAACTTATGATTTACAGCTTATAGTCATTCAGGCTTAGATTAATCCGCTGTTAAGTTAATGGGATATCAGTATTCAATTATTAACATGCTGCATCAATGATTGATCCTGTTAAGGTTCCTTATTTAAGAATGTGTAAAGTATTGTAGTGCTTTTCACTATATTAAGCTAGATAAATCTTGCTGGTTTCTTTTTAAGAAGCTACTTTTTGGAATGGATCAGATATTACTACATGATAATTATATAAAAACATGTATGGAACTGCAAATTCAATACTGTCACAGTAGATCAATTTTATAATCAAAATAAGACTTACGCTATCCAGGGAAAAGGATCGAATGGAAGCGAATTGTGAGCTTCTGCAAAGGTTAGACAGTTCCGGAAAGAGTAAATTTGTCCGTTTTAACCTAGCAAAAACGCTATCTATAGAAATGAATAAAAGAATCATCAGGCTTGATCTTATAGACAGAATTGAAAAGAGTAGCTGAAGGAGATATAGATTCTCCTTTTAAGCTTAAATCCTTAAAATGTAAAGTAGTAGAATCGCTACTTTACTTAACTGTGACATAGCTAGTCTTTTTAAATGTATTGCTACCTGCGGAATTTGTCACTGTTAATGAAACTATGTATTTTCCTGGCTTCTTGAATGTATGCACCGCGCTTACTGCGTGGTGTGAATTCCAATCGCTACTGGTAGATGGTTCAAACACCCAGTAGTAGTCTGTAGGATTACCAGTAGTTGTGCTCGTAAATTGCACAGATAATGGAGCTTTTCGATGCCAGCGCTTCAATTTCAAGTATTTCGCCTTCACCGGATGACGAAACATTTTCTACCTTAGAATAATGCCCGAAGCCACCGTTTTCCTCGAATTTTGACCCATCGAAATGTGCGGATATTGGGATCTTCTGGGAATATATTTGCAGGAATCGCACGCTAAAGCAATGGGCTTGTCGTCTGATGACCCGTCACAATCTCATTATAAATCCGGTCTTTATCCCCTTTTCAAATCCTGCTCGTTCATAAAATCTTAGTACACTTTCTTCTTTTCTTCCGGTTAACAGCACAACTTTATAACAGTTATTCTCCCTTGCAATCTCTACAGCTTTATGTAATATTGCTGTCCCATACCCTTTTTTTCCGTATTCTTTATTAGTTACCACATTTTCTATTAATCCAAATGGTCTTCCACTTCGTGTTAAGTTATTTATTATGATCAATGTACAAGATGACGCTAACCGCCCGTCTTCTTCTACCACAATATAATACCTATTCGGACCACTAAAAATTTCCTCCCATAGTTTATTTATATAATCTGTCCCCTTTAAATCAGGATCATCAGGGTTAAGTGTTTATACAAATCAAGTAAATCATATAATTCTTCAAATTTTATTAACCTTACTTTATTATTTATAATATCGTGCTCCTGATTGTTATTTTCAATGATTTTGCTATTTTACCCTTCAAATATTTTGGGCGTGTCCCAGATTTTTTTTAATCTGCTGGCAAAGACGAAGCTTTTGAAAACATAGACAACGAAAAAGTCAGTTAGCTTGCAACCATAAGCTTTCTCAAAGACCTGATTTTGGTTATTGTGTTGAATATTTGATTTTAGTAAGCCAAGATCATAAAACAGAGATCATAAAATAGATTACACATGGGAACGCACTTATAATAAAATTAGAAAAACAAAGAAGGTGTGTATAAATTGAGTGTAGACTGGTGGAATGGTATCAAAGTAATCATACCAATATGGATCATGTCTTATTTAACATTGATAGGGTGTTTCTTTTTAAAAGGCTACGATGCAATAACAACATTAAGTGACGGTTTTATTTTATCAATCATTACAATTGCTTTCGTGGTAGCCATATTATTAGGTTTAAAATACATCTCAGGTATAAAATACATCTCCAACAAACTCGACAAAAAATACTGAAAGAAGGGCTTGAGCGCTTTCAAGAGAATAATATTACCAACAAAGGTTAATGTATAGCTTCCGTTCTGTTTTTTAATAATCATAGGGCTTACGCACATGAGGCGTAAAATAAAGCGCAAGCGACACTTTATTGACTATTATGAGACTGTTATAACGAGCTAAATCCATAGTCTGTACACTATCCATTCTTTCGAATGGGTTATTTATGTACAGGAGATGTGATTTAAACTTGAGTATGAAATCGCTTGATCAGAAAAATGTTGTGTTGGATGACATATCATTAATCGTATTACTCACTGTAAGTTCCAGCAGGAATTCCCACCAGAGGACGATATCAGGAGCATCATTGATGCTGGCCTTCATGCTTCATTTGCGGCGGCGGTCGTTGGCAATTCGAAAGATTACTTCCGTAGATTTTTCGTCCTGGTAAGGGATTCAAAGAGTATGGCAACTGCAATTCCTCTTATCTTCGATGAAGTCACAGCTATGGCTTTTAAGCTCGAGCACATTATGAAGCATATTCAACTTCGCGCAAAAGCCGGTTGGTTTGTAAATCGTCTGGAAATGTTCAAAAAGATTGGGACGGTTCCCCGTTGGCACAGCTCCCGAATTCATCGTAGTAGCCGAGAAGAAAGGTTTTCCTGCGGTAGAACAGCAGTCTCTTGCTCATGTTTGGAGAACATGTGGTTAAAAGCAACCGCACTTGATCTCGGATTCCAGTTGGTTTCTGCGACAGCTCAAATGGCTAACAATCCATCATTCTGTGAAATGCTCGGGATTAATCCGAGTGAATGGGCACTTAATGGATGTGCAATAGGCTACTCGGCTGAAAAACTGTCCTCTTCCATCCGCCCATCCGGTTGATGAGGTCACATACTGGCTGAAATAAGAAACAAGAAGAGATATGTATGGCTTATGTGGTTGAGCTGAGGAATCAAGTACAATAGCTTTTGTAGTTATCAGTCACGAGAACCGTAAGCACAAGAATCTCTCGGCATTTTTCCTAAACACGAGAGTGTGCTCGTTTTTCATATTTGATAAATAACAGGTGCAGATATTAGGATTATTTAAAGGCAAAACATCAATCAGCTAATGGGCTCAACCTGTGAAATAGACAATCAAGCGGAATTTATATGATTTGTGCGAACTACTATCAAATATCTGTGCCATGCATGAATAAAAAAATCTTGCGAGGTTGATTACAGTTGGATACATCACAAACAAGGAAATGTGCACGTTTAATCTACATTACTGCCGGAAATATGGAGAATGCATCCGAGATTGCAAGAGAACTGGTTTCAAAGAGGCTTGCAGCCTGTGTGAATATGTTTCCAGTATCTTCAATCTATAGGTGGAACGAGAAGATAGAGGAAGATAATGAGATCGCCATGTTTGTAAAAACTGATTCTTCTCGTTTTGAAGAGATCATAAAGCTTGTAAAATCATTACATACTTACGAAATGCCTGCAATAGAATTCTGGGGAATTGAAGGGGAACAGGAGTATCTTGACTGGATTCATGTAAACAGCTCAACAGAAGAGGCCTGAAGATTCCTAAAACCTGAAGTTGGAAAACAGCATAGAAAATACTGAAGGCAAAACGACTGATTTAAATTTTACAGGATTACTATGCTTACAGGATTAGCTTTATATGTTAGTTTTATCGTTAACTTATTGGATTCCAAAAAACGCGGCGTTAATTATGCGGTCGACGTTGGTAAATTCGATTTAATTAGGAATACTGGGTAATATTTAGACAATTCAAACGATTCAACAAAGGGCGAGAGTAACCAAGCGGTCAACGGTGAACGACTCAAGATCGTTTCGCGCAGGCGTTCAAGGGTTCAAATCCCTTCTCTCGCACTAATTTTTTTGATGGTTCCATTTTCGTTTAAGTTATCTTTTTATCTTAAATTCTTATTTTTATTAAAGTTTTTTTCTCACTTATTCTTTAATCTAGTCGTATTTAACTCCAGTTGCGGCAATTTGAATGAAAGAAAAGGAAAATATCCCGAAATAAACTTCTTTTCCGTGCTCATAATGCCTCTTATATTCTCCTTAAAAACGTTTTTTTAGAAGTTAAAGATAAGCGTGTGTAACATAACGACGCATCATTCTGTGGCTGTTGAAATAGTATGCCACCATGCCTATGGAGTTATTGATAAGCCTGAACCACTCGTCTTTCCGTTCGTAGTACATAGGGACAATGATATAGTAGAGCTTATTGTAAAGGTCGCTAAGTTCAGCGAGTCTCGCCTCTTCTTCAGAAAGACTTTCTTCAGGCTGAGGTCCCATAGCCCAGCCGGTCACGCCTTCAATCCATCCTTCAATCCACCAGCCGTCAAGCACACTGAAATTCACTACTCCATTATGAGCAGCCTTCATACCGCTTGTACCAGACGCTTCGTAGGGGCGGGTGGGAGTGTTAAGCCAGACATCAACTCCGGCAACCATTTTTGCAGCAAGATCCATATCATAATTTTCCAGAAAAACAATTTTTATTTCTTCGTGAAGCGTTTCAATGCTTTTAAAAATGTCCCTAATAATTTGTTTTCCAGCTCCATCATTGGGATGGGCCTTGCCTGCAAAAATAAGTTGAATTTTACCTTTCCTGTTTATTTTCTTGAGCATCTCAAGGTCGGAGAGGACTAGTGTTGCGCGCTTATATTCTGCCATGCGCCGTGCAAAACCTATCGTAAGAATCTCGTGGTCCATACCCACACCTGTCCTTCGGTTCACCTCATCGATAAGGGCTTTTTTTGCACTCAAGTGTGCTTCCCATATCTCGCTGTCCGGGATTCCACCTACTCTTACCAGAAGTTCAGGCTCATTTGCCCAGCCAGGAAGGTAGCGATCATAAAGTGTTCTGAAATAAGGAGAAGTCCATGTGTAGGAATGTACACCGTTTGTAATGGCCTGAATTTTGTAACCGGGAAAGAGTGCGCTTGATATCCGGCTATGTCTTTTTGTAACTCCGTTTACATAGTTAGACAGGTTCAGGGCAAAAAGGCTTGTATTAAAACGATCTGCTCCTCCGAATTTCCTGAGGGTATCAACATCGTTTTCATCCTGGATCAGGTCTTCTACAAGCCCGTAATCGAACTTGTCATGCCCTGCTTCCACAGGAGTATGGGTAGTAAAAATGCATAGGTCCTTTACTTTTGTTGAGTCTGTGCCGTTGCGTCTCATAAGTTCCAGAGCTAGCAGACTAGAATGTCCTTCGTTCATATGGTACTTTCGAACCTTGAAGCCCAGTGCCTCAAGCATCCTTACTCCCCCTATACCAAGTACTATCTCCTGCTTTAACCTGTAACGTTGATCGCCTCCGTAGAGAAAATCCGTAATCCTGCGGTCTTCCCATTCGTTTCCTTCGACATCAGTATCAAGAAAAATTATGGGCACGCAGCCTCCTGTAAGGCTTTTACAGGTATAAAACCAGGCTCTGAGTTTAACATCTCTGTTCTGAATTTTTACGCTTACCTCTTCTGCTAGAAGAGTCGTGAAACGCGCAGGATTCCACTCATCGGTGTGTTCTATCTGATTTCCTGAAGGATCAAGAATCTGCCTGAAATATCCTTTATTACTCACCAGTGTTACTGCTACCAGCGGAATATTGAGATCCGCAGCCGAACGGATAGTATCTCCTGCAAGCACTCCCAAACCTCCCGCGTAGGTCGGAATTTCACTACGAAGTCCTATCTCCATAGAAAAATAAGCAATCTTTTGTCCTTTCAATACACCCTGAATATCATCCATATTATCAAATCCATCTTGTATTTATTTTGCATACAGTTATATTTAAAAATATATCGTCGGTAATATATGAAACTGATCTTGGAAGTTTAATTCGAAGCTAGAGTATAATCCCCGAATAGATAAAGGAGAAAGCTTTTCTAAAAACAGCAATTTATTCAAATGTAAAGTGCCAGTCGCCAAAAATATTTTGTATACGATTAAATCAAATGATATTAATAGAAATTATATAAATAATTTATAAACAATGTCGAAATACCATTCCAATTAATACGGATAAAGATTAACCCTAGTAGAGTACGGATAAAACGTTGAACGAATTTAAAAGAAGCTTGCAGGTAACATAATTACTTAGAAGCGGTAGAGTTTATTTCTATTATATATATTTTACCCTATTACTTGTCTTTATTGTGCATTTTTTATTATCATACACTCTGTATGTCTTTCGCTTTTTATGTCTACGCTTTCGGATATTCACGGAACTTTGGATCACAAACTATTTAATTTATTGGGTGTTTCTGTGTAATTGCAGCAAAAAATCTAAATATGCGTAATTTTGTGATAACTTTCTGTAATAATTATACTAATGGAGAATTAGATGTCTAAAGCGGCTTCGAGTTCGGCTAAGAATGGAAATTATAACAGGCAAAAGCCCTGTAAATATCTTAACGAGATATCTATATGCAGCGCTCTTGAGATGGCAAAGGAGCTGATCTCAGTGATAAATAAAGTTCCGGTCACTGTTTTTCTTTGGAGGCCAGAAAAGTATTGGCCTGCAGATTTCGTATCCGAGAATATAACACAGTTTGGGTATACGGTAGACGAATTCATATCCGGAAAACTTTTATATGGTAATATTGTGCATCCTGAAGACCTGGAAAGAGTTGAAAGAGAACTTACTAGAAGGATTGATGAAGATTACGCTGATTTTTCCCAGGAATACCGTATACTGACAAAATCAGGAGAAGTGCGCTGGGTTGATGAAAGAACTTTTATTGAAGCCGATGAGAATGGTGTTGTAAAATACCTTAAAGGCATAATTCTCGATATTACCGAAAGAAAGAGGGAAGAGAAGCTGCTTTATATCCAGAGGAACCTGGGAATTGCTCTTAGTACTTCCAATTACCTGAACGAAACCCTTGAGATTTTGCTGGACTCCTGTCTTCAGATAGATGAGATCAATTCTGGAGGAATCTATCTTGTCGATGAGGAGACCGGAGATCTGAGTCTTGCCATTCACAGCGGCCTTTCTCCTACGTTTGTCGAGCATGCCTCCCATTACAGTGCAAATTCTCCAAATGCCAAGCTTGTCATGATAGGGCAGCCTGTTTACAAACAGAGTATAGACTTTCTCCTCACTTCCAGGGACGATGCACTCAGGCAGGAAAACCTGAGGGCTGCAGCAATTATTCCCGTAAAATCAGGCAAAAAGGTTATTGCCGCCTTTTACCTTGCTTCGAGAATTGAGTACGAGCTTTCGGATAGTGTGCGTACAGTCATTGAAACCATTGCGACCCAGTTCGGAGTGTTTATCTCCAGGATTCGCCTGGAAGAAAAACTGAAAGAATGTGTAAAAAAGAGAAAATCTTAATTAGAGTTTTTTTTGCTTCTTTCTATCCCACTTCCCGCAGAAGTCCACAAAAATGCCACCTGTTTTCTCAATAGAGCAGTAACTTAAAAGCTTTTCTTGCCTTCAATGAATAACAGTGGCAAATAGGCGACTCAGTATCAAAATCCAGTGACGAACGTAAAATTAAAAATCACTAGATTTTGGAACAGAGTCCACTCCGCAAAAAAATAATATATTTAGTTTATATTCCTTTCATGAATTGAGGGGAATTTTGCATAAATCAACAACTATAGACAACATACGAAGAAAAATATTATATACTTTAAATTTAATCAGTATCTAGCAACTAATTTATGAGGTGATCTTTATATCAGACATGAGAAATTTTGTTTTACGAGACGAAGATGGCAATGAACACGGAGTTTTCACTGGGAAACAGCCTCGTCAGGCTGCTCTGAAAGCTGCAAACCGGGGCGAAGGGACCAAATCCAAACCAGAGATTATCCGACTAAGGGAACGCGGGACAAAGAAGGTGCACATTTTCAAGGCATGGAAACAACATGTCAAAGCCCCCGAAAATAAGCCTGCATGGATGCCAGAGAAAATCAGCAAGCCCTTTGTCAAGAAAGAGAAAATAGAAAATATAGAGTAAATATAG
>Ga0209585_10000696_pt1 | contig 13071 bp, 12 predicted proteins | sample NGEPerone_FD_185491 | JGI IMG/M metagenome (GOLD analysis project Ga0209585, IMG submission 185491) | Arctic peat soil microbial communities from the Barrow Environmental Observatory site, Barrow, Alaska, USA - NGEE Permafrost154B-one... | ecosystem: Environmental > Terrestrial > Soil >... | reverse complement strand
TGCCGGTCCCGGTGGCGCCCAGCAGGACGACGTCCTTCTCCCCTGCCAGGATCCGCCGCTGGAGGTCCTCGATCGCCGTTGGCTGGTCACCGGACGGCCGGAAGTCCGACACCACCTCGAACGGCGTGGACTGGCGCTGCAGGTCGGTCACAGGACGCATGGAGCAACGGTACGTCTCCCCACCGACTGACCCCTCCAGCGTGAACGGCGGCCGAGATGCCCCCGAACGCGCGCGGCCAGCCCGGCAGTCGCTCAACCGACCTTCGCGGGCCGACCCGCCGCGGCCACCACTGCCGCAAGTGCCAGGGCCGCGTCTGCCGACGTCATCGCCGGGCCGCCTCCGGCCTGGTCCGGGGTCCGGGGCACATGGACGAAGCCGCCGCGGACCCCGGGCATGCCCGTGAGCGCATCCATCAGCGCGTAGAAGGTGGCGTTGCACACGTACGTGCCCGCCGTGTCGGAGATCTCCGTCGGCACACCGGTCCCCTTGGCCGCGGCAAGGCATGCCCGCAACGGCAACCCGGTCAGGTACCCGACCGGCCCGCCGAGCACCACCGGGGCGTCCACCGGCCGGGCGCCGTCGTTGTCGGCCAGCTCCGCATCCGCGATGTTCACCGCCACCCGCTCGATCCCGACGTGCGAACGCCCAGCGGCCTCCCCGACGCAGACCACGACGTCGGGCAGGACGGCCTGCAGCCGGTCCCACAGCACCTGAGGCGCCCTCCCGAACGAGACGGGCAGCTCCACCGTCAGGAGATCCGATCCGCGCCACGCCCGCGCCACCGCCTGGACGGCGAGCCAGGACGCGTTCACGGGGTGACCGTCGAACGGCTCGAACCCGGTGAGCAGCACGGTCACCGGGCGGCTCCGGACGGTCCAGCGGCAGCCCGCACAGCGGCCCACCGCTCCCAGAGGGCGTCGACCTGGGTCTCCAGGTCGGCCACGCCGCCGGACCCGTCCAGCACGATGTCGGCGGCCTCCAGCCGCTCTTCGTCGTCGGCCTGCGCCTCGAGCCGCGACCAAGCCTCCTCCCGGCTCAGCCCACGCTGCTCCACCAGGCGCGCAACCCTGCACTCGGCGGGCGCGTCAACCACCACCACCACGTCGAAGTGACCGCCCTGGCCGGTCTCCACGAGCAGCGGGATGTCGTGCACGACGACGTCGTGCCCGGACGTGACGGCTGCCGCCTCCGCCCGGCCGGCAGCCTCCGTCACGATCGGGTGGATGATGCCGTTCAGCGTCGCGAGGACCGCCCGGTCCCCGAAGACCATCGCGCCGAGAGCCTGCCGGTCCAGCTGGCCGAACGGGTCGAGCACGGCCCCGAAGGCCTCGACGATTGCGAGCAGACCCGTGCTGCCGGGGGCCACGGCGTCCCGAGCCAGGGCGTCATGGTCGACCACCGCAGCGCCGAGCCTGGCCAGCCGCGCGGCCACCGTCGACTTACCGGCCGCGATGCCGCCGGTCAGGCCGACCCGGAGCACGCGGTGCTCCAGGTGCGCGCCCTCTTCGTGCACTGCCACCGCACCAATGTAGGACCGGGCCGCCGGGGCGGCATCCACCGGGCAGGCATCAGTAGCCCCTCGGCGGCGCGACGGGCGAAGGGAGGGGCCGGCCCGCGGACGGACCGGCCCCTCCCTTCGTCGTGCTCAGTTGCCGGTGAGCTTCTCGCGCAGCGCCGCGAGGGCCTCGTCCGAGGCCAGGGTGCCGGCGGTCTCAGGCTCGGGCGCCGACGAGTAGCCGCTCGGAGCAGCCGCCTCGCCGGGAGCGCTGACAGCCTCGGCGTCGGCCTTGATCGCCTCGGCGACCTGCTTCTTGTGCGACTCCCAGCGCTCGTGGGCGGACGCGTACTGCGCCTCCCAGGTCTCGCGCTGGGCCTCGTAGCCAGGCAGCCACTCGTTCGTCTCGGGGTCGAAGCCCTCCGGGTACTTGTAGTTGCCCTTCTCGTCGTACTCGGCAGCCATGCCGTACAGCGCCGGGTCGAAGTCCTCACTGCTCGGGTCGACGCCCTCGTTGGCCTGCTTCAGCGACAGCGAGATGCGACGGCGATCGAGGTCGATGTCGATCACCTTGACGAAGGTCTCGTCACCGACGTTCACGACCTGCTCAGGCAGCTCGACGTGACGCTGGGCGAGCTCGGAGATGTGCACCAGGCCCTCGATGCCGTCCTCGACCCGCACGAACGCGCCGAACGGCACCAGCTTGGTGACCTTGCCGGGCACGACCTGACCGATGGCGTGCGTCCGGGCGAAGGCCTGCCACGGGTCTTCCTGCGTCGCCTTCAGCGACAGCGAGACCCGCTCGCGGTCGAAGTCGACGTCGAGCACCTCGACGGTGACCTCCTGACCAACTTCCACGACCTCGCTCGGGTGGTCGATGTGCTTCCAGGACAGCTCCGAGACGTGCACCAGACCGTCGACACCGCCGAGGTCGACGAACGCACCGAAGTTGACGATCGAGGAGACGACGCCGGGGCGGACCTGGCCCTTCTGCAGGGTCTGCAGGAAGGTCGAGCGCACCTCGGACTGGGTCTGCTCGAGCCAGGCGCGGCGGGAGAGCACGACGTTGTTGCGGTTCTTGTCCAGCTCGATGATCTTGGCTTCGATCTCCTTGCCGACGTACGGCTGGAGGTCGCGCACCCGGCGCATCTCCACCAGAGAGGCGGGCAAGAAGCCGCGCAGGCCGATGTCCAGGATCAGGCCGCCCTTGACGACCTCGATGACGGTGCCGGTGACGACGCCGTCCTCCTCCTTGATCTTCTCGATCGTGCCCCAGGCGCGCTCGTACTGCGCGCGCTTCTTGGACAGGATCAGCCGGCCTTCCTTGTCCTCCTTCTGCAGGACGAGGGCCTCGACGGCGTCCCCGACCTTGACGACGTCGTCAGGGTCGATGTCGTGCTTGATCGAGAGCTCGCGGGAGGGGATGACACCCTCCGTCTTGTAGCCGATGTCGAGCAGGACCTCGTCGCGGTCGACCTTGACGATGGTGCCTTCGACGATGTCGCCGTCGTTGAAGTACTTGATGGTCAAGTCGATCGCGGCGAGCAGGTCCTCGCTCGAGCCGATGTCGTTGATCGCGACCTGCGGCGCCGCCGGCCTAGTAGTGGAGATGGTCATTGAGGTATGAGCTCCGTTGCGGACAGGGAAGTAGTTCGGACAGGGTGTGGTGCGAGGTGGCGTAGCGCTGGACCGGCCACGGGCCGGTCAGCCCATACCCAGCACAGGGGAAGGCCCGAGCCCGGGGTCAACCTGACGCGAGACGTGCTACACCACCCGCCATCCTAGGCGGGCACGGAAGCGACGGTCAAAGAGGGGCGGTCAGGCGAGCACCCGTGCCGCGCGCAGCAGCTCGGGCGGCACCATCTTGACCTTCCCGGCGATGTCCGCCAGCGGGATGGTCTCGACCCGCTCCCCGCGCAGTGCCGTCATCACGCCGGTCTCCCCCGCCGTGACCGCGTCCATCGCGGCGACGCCGAACCGGCTGCCGAGGATCCGGTCGGTCGGCGTCGGCGACCCGCCGCGCTGCACGTGCCCGAGGATCGTCACCCGGGTCTCGAACCCGGTCCGCTGTTCGATCTCCGCAGCGACGCGCTCGCTGATCGCACCGGCGACGATCTCGCCGAAGGCTCCCACCTGTGTGGTGTAGTCCATCGGGCTGCTCTCCTGGGGCACCGCGCCCTCTGCCACCACCACGATCGAGAACGAGGCGTGCGCGCGGTGCCGGTGGGTCAGGAATCGCACGACCTGCTCGATGTCGAACGGCTCCTCAGGGGCTAGCACGATCTCCGCGCCGCCGGCGGTCCCCGCGTTCACCGCGATCCAGCCCGAGTGCCGCCCCATCACCTCGACCACCATCACGCGGTTGTGGCTCTCAGCCGTGGTGTGCAGGCGGTCGATGGCCTCTGTCGCGATGTTGAGCGCCGTGTGGAACCCGATCGACAGATCGGTCCCCTCGACGTCGTTGTCGATCGTCTTGGGGATCGCGACCACCCGCACCCCGGCCTCGGCGACCTTGCTGGCCGCATGCAGGGTCCCGTCGCCACCGATGCAGATCAGAGCCTCGAGCCGCTCGGCCTCGAGCGTCGCCAGGACTGCCTCGATGCCGCCCTCGTGCGCATGCGGGTGGTACCGCGCGGTGCCCAGCAGGGTCCCACCGAGGGACAGCACGTTACGGATCTGCTGACGGTCAACGGGGAGCACGTCACCGTCGACAACGCCCTTCCAGCCGTTCCGGAAGCCGATGATCGTGTGACCGTGGGTGCCGACGCCGTGCTTGACGACGGCTCGGATCGCCGCGTTGAGCCCTGGGCAGTCGCCGCCCCCGGTGAGCAGTCCGATGCGCACGTGCGTGTCTCCTTCGTGGTGGCGTGGCGTCCGTCCCACCACTGCGCATCCACCCTAGCGAGACGCGGCAGTGGTGGACGGGACACAGTGTCTGGGAGCCGGTGCCTGGGAGATCCGGTGCCTGGGAGGATGGCCGCACACCGCAGGAGGATCCCGATGACCGAGCTGCCGCCGTCCTTCGCCGGATTCGCGGACGTCCCCGCCGACGCCCCCGACCCCGGCCGCCAGTGGTGGGACGCCAACGCCGACGAGTACCTCGCCGAGCACGGTGACTTCCTGGGTGCGGCCGACTTCTGCTGGTGCCCCGAGGGCCTCCGTGAGGCCGACGCGGGGCTCCTGGGACCGGTGGCGGGCCGACGTGTGCTCGAGGTCGGCTGCGGTGCTGCCCAGTGCTCCCGCTGGCTCACCGCTGCGGGCGCGATGGTGGTCGCGACCGACATCTCCGCGGGCATGCTCGCCGAGGGCCGCCGCATCGACCGCGAGCTCGGCACGGAGGTCGCAACGGTCCAGGCCGACGCGCGCCGGCTCCCGTTCGCCGACGCCGCCTTCGACGTCGCGTTCACTGCCTTCGGAGCGCTGCCGTTCGTTCCGGACGCGCGACGCGTGCACGCCGAGGTCGCACGGGTGCTGGTGCCCGGAGGCACCTGGGTGTTCTCGGTGACCCACCCCTTCCGGTGGGCCTTCCCGGACGATCCCTCAGAGCGAGGCCTCCAGGTCACCCGCTCCTACTTCGACCGTCGCCCGTACGTCGAGACCGACGACGCCGGTCAGGTCCGGTACGCCGAGCACCACCGCACGCTCGGCGACCATGTGGACGAGCTGGTCGCGGCCGGGTTCCGGCTGCAGCGCCTGGTCGAGCCCGAGTGGCCGACCGGCCACGCCCGGGTCTGGGGCGGCTGGGGCCCGGTGCGGGGCGCCCGCCTGCCGGGCACCGCGATCTTCGTCTGCCGGTCGAGAGGGCCTGGCGAAGATCCGGACCTCCGCCACGGCGTGCGGTGAGGTCCAGCCGCGACCCCCCGGACCTCGTCCTCCCGGGCGTCCCGGTCAGTGGCCTGCGTCGTGCCAGCTGGAGCCGGTTCCGACCGACACGTCCAGCGGCACGGAGAGCTCGCCGGCGGCGCCCATCTGGGTCCGGACCAGCTCCTCGACCTCGTCCCGCTCCCCGGGCGCCACCTCGAGCAGCAGCTCGTCATGGACCTGGAGCAGCATCCGCGACCGGAGGCCGCGCTCGGCGAGACCGCGCGCGACGCCCAGCATCGCGACCTTGATCAGGTCGGCCGCGCTGCCCTGGATCGGAGCGTTGAGCGCCATCCGCTCAGCCATCTCCCGGCGCTGGCGGTTGTCGCTGGTCAGGTCCGGCAGGTACCGGCGTCGGCCGAGGATCGTCGCGGTGAACCCGGTCCGCCGGGCCTCGTCCACGACGCCGGCCAGGTAGGTCCGCACGCCCCCGAACCGGGCGAAGTAGTCGTCCACCAGCTCGCTCGCCTCACCGACCGAGATGTTGAGCTGCTTGGACAGGCCGAACGACGACAGGCCGTACGCGAGGCCGTACGACATCGCCTTGATCTTGGACCGCATGGCGGGGGTGACCGCATCCGCCGCAACGGAGAAGACCCGGGAGGCCACGAAGCTGTGCAGGTCCTCGCCGGACCTGAACGCGGCGATCAGGCCGGCGTCGCCGGACAGGTGCGCCATGATCCGCATCTCGATCTGGCTGTAGTCGGCGGTCAGCAGGGTCTCGTACCCCCGGCCGACGACGAAGGCCTCCCGGATCCGGCGTCCCGCTTCGGTGCGGATGGGGATGTTCTGCAGGTTGGGATCGGTCGAGGACAGCCGTCCCGTCGCGGCGATCGTCTGCTGGAAGGTCGTGTGGATGCGCCCGTCGTCGGCCACCGAGCGCAGCAGGCCCTCGACGGTCTGCCGCAGGCGCGAGGCGTCCCGGTGCGCCAGCAGGTGCGCAAGGAACGGGTGCTGGGTCCGCTCGAACAGCTCGCCGAGCGCCGCTGCGTCAGTGGTGTACCCGGTCTTGATCCGCTTGGTCCGCGGCATGCCCAGCTGGTCGAAGAGCACCTCCTGCAGCTGCTTGGGCGAGCCGAGGTTCACCTCCCGCCCGATCACCGCGAATGCCTCCGCCGCCGCATCCGTCACGGCCGCGGCGAAGTCCCGCTCCAGGGCGGTCAACCGGTCGGTGTCCGCCGCGATCCCGGTCCGCTCCATCACCGCCAGGACGTCGACGAGCGGGAGCTCGACGTCGTCGAGCAGGTGCCGCGAGCCCCGGTCGTCCAGCGCCTCGCCGAGCACCTGGGTCAGCTCGCTCACCGCGGCTGCCCGCACCGCTGCCCGCTCGGCCGCGCCACCGTCCACGTCGAGCTCCAGGGCCCCTTGGACGTCGTCGGCCGGCCCGGTGGTGCGCAGCTCCCGCTGCAGGTGGCGGACGGCCAGGTCCGACAGGTCGTAGGACCGCTGGTCGGGGTGGCACAGGTAGGAGGCGAGCAGCGTGTCGAACACCACCCCGCGCAGTGGGAGTCCCCGGCCGTCGAGAGCGTGCCACCCGTCCTTGGCGCCGTGCATCGACTTGGGTTGGTCCGGGTCCGCCAGCCAGCCCGCGAGGGCAACCTCGTCGTCGGGGGCGATCTCGGTCAGGTCGACGCTCACCGCGTGGTTCGGCCCGTCGGCGATCGCCAGCGCCCAGGCGTCACCACGGCCGGGGGCCGCTCGGCCACTCACCTCGACGGCCAGGGTCCGACCGGTCCGCGACGCCAGCCAGGTGACGAGCTGGCCGGGTGCCGGCGTCAGCACCTCCAGGTCGAAACCCTCGGCCTCCCCCTGCTCGTCCGGCACCATGGCGAGCAGGCGTTCGCGCAGCGTGCGGAACTCGAGCGCGTCGAAGACCCGGTGCATCGCCTCGCGGTCCCACGGGCGCGCCGGCAGGTCCTCGACCGCGACGGGCAGCTCGAGGTCGTCGACGGCGCGGTTGAGCTCGCGGTTCAGCCGCACCTGGTCCAGGTGCTCGCGGAGGCTCTCGCCGGCCTTCCCGGGGATCTGGGCCGCGGCCGCGAGGACACCCTCCAGGCCGCCGTACATCGTGATCCACTTCGCCGCCGTCTTTGGCCCGACACCCGGTACCCCCGGCAGGTTGTCGCTGGACTCCCCGACGAGCGCGGCCAGGTCCGGGTAGCACTCGGGTGTCACGCCGTACTTCTCCTGCACGGCGGCCGGAGTGAAGCGCACCAGGTCCGACACGCCCTTGCGGGGGTACAGGACGGTCACGCCGGGCTCCACGAGCTGCAGGGAGTCCCGGTCCCCGGTGCAGACGAGCACGTCCATCCCGGCGGCGACGGCCCGACGGGTGAGCGTGGCGATGACGTCGTCTGCCTCGTAGTTGTCCTTCTGCACCGTCGAGATGCGCAGGGTGCCGAGGATCTCCTTGATCAACGGCACCTGGCCGGAGAACTCCGGCGGGGAGGCGTCCCGGGTCGCCTTGTACGCGGGGAACTGCTCGGTGCGGAAGGTGATGCGGCCGACGTCGAAGGCGACCGCGATGTGCGTCGGCTTCTCGTCCCGCAACAAGTTCGCCAGCATCGAGGTGAAGCCGAACACCGCGTTCGTCGGGACGCCGGTGGTGGTGGAGAAGTTCTCGACCGGCAGGGCGAAGAACGCGCGGTAGGCCATCGAGTGGCCGTCCACGAGCAGCAGCAGGGGCCGGGGTCGCGCGACATCGGTCACGGGTGCCAACCTATCGGCCATGAGCGACAGCCACACCGAGCCCACCGAGGCCCCGGAACCCGCCCCGCCCACTGCGGCCGGCCCGGCACCACAACCCGACGCCGCCCTCGCCGAGCTCCGTCGCGCGAGTGTCGGCACCCTGATCGAACGGATGGGCATCGAGCTGGTCGAGGTCGGGCCGCAGCGCGTCGTCGGCACGATGCCGGTCGCCGGCAACACCCAGCCCTACGGCCTGCTGCACGGCGGGGCGTCGGTCGTGCTGGCCGAGACCCTCGGCTCGTACGCGGCAGCCCTGCACGCCGGCCCGGACCGCCAGGCGGTCGGCATCGAGGTGAGCGCGACTCACCACCGGGGCGTCCGGGACGGGGTCGTCACGGGCCGGGCCACCGCCGTGCACCTCGGCTCGACCGCGGCGACCTACGAGATCGTCGTCGAGGACTCGATGGCCCGCCGGGTCTGCACCGCGCGGCTCACGTGCTTGTTGATCGCTCAGCGCCAGTCGTCCTAAGCGGGGGTGACCGGGATCGGACCGGTCTCCGACCGTGACTGGCGGCGTCGGGCGATGAGCTCCTCCAGACCGCGCGGGCCAGTGCGCCGGGTGGCGCCCTCCGGGGTCAACCTGCGGTGCAGCGCCGCCGTGCTGGTCACCCGGTAGGCGGCTGCGGGGGTGAAGCCGAGGCGGACGAAGAACCGCTGCATCCCGCGGGCGCCCGGGATCGGCGCGGCGAACACCTGCTCCGCGCCGGCCGCCATGGCGACCTCGACGGCGGCCAGCATCAGAGCATGGCCGACACCGTGCCGTCGGTGGTGAGGCTCGACGTAAAGGGCCTCCACCGCGTAGCTGACGTCGTCGGTGAACAGGTTGGGGCCGACGGCGCGACCGAGGAGCAGCCCGACGACGGCGTCCTCGGACCGCGCCACCAGGACAGCTGAACCGGGCAGGGCCGTCAGGGCGCCGAGCTGGTGGGTGACGGTTGTCGCATCCGAGCTGCACACCTGGGAGCCGGTCCAGGTCTCCCGTCGGGCGGTCAGGCACACCTCGACCAGCCCGTCCATGTCCTCTGGCCGGATGGGACAGACCTCGATGCCAGGACGCACGTCGACAGGCCTCCTCCGCGCGGACCCGGTCTACCGAAGGGCCGGGTGAGACGTCGAAACGATAACTTCCCTGACCGGCAGAACGGAAGTCGGGAGCCGAACCAGGCTGGACCGGTACCGCTCAGCTTCTCAGGACGCGCCGCCCACTTGTTCGATCACGGCGTCCGCGACCTCCCGCATGGTCAACCGGCGGTCCATCGACGTCTTCTGGATCCAGCGGAACGCGTCGGGCTCGTTCAGCCCCATCTTGGTCATCAGCAGACCCTTGGCCCGGTCGACCCGCTTGCGCGTCTCGAACCGCTCGGCCAGGTCCGCGACCTCGGCCTCCAGCGCACCGATCTCGCTGAACCGCGAGATCGCGATCTCGATCGCAGGCAACAGGTCCGCCGGCGTGAACGGCTTGATGACGTACGCCATGGCGCCCGCGTCACGGGCCCGCTCGACCAGCTCGGTCTGGGAGAAGGCCGTCAGCAGCACGACGGCGGCCGCACGCTCCTTGCCGATCCGCTCGGCCGCGGTGATCCCGTCCATCACGGGCATCTTCACGTCCATCACCACCACGTCCGGGCGCAGCTCGATGGCGAGCCGGACGGCCGTCTCGCCGTCACCGGCCTCCCCCACCACGTCGAAGCCTGCCTCGCGCAGGGTCTCGACGACGTCCATCCGGATCAGGGCTTCGTCCTCCACCACGATCGCACGACGCCCACCGCGGACGACGGGCTCGGTGCCGGCAGGCTCCTTGCGCACCGCACCGCCGTCCAGGGGCTCGGGCTCAGCGGTGGGTGGGGCGTCGCTCGTGGTCACGCGCGCTAGCCTAGTGGCGACCCGGACGTGCAGGAACAGCGCCCCCGCTTGCCCTGCCAACGGTCATGCCCCGATAGCCCAACTGGCAGAGGCGTTCGGCTCAAACCCGATCCAGTGCGGGTTCGAATCCCGCTCGGGGCACCGTTCTGACCTGCGGAAACGCAGCCATTGTCCCCACAGGGGGACAAATCTGTCCCCATGAGGTGCACCATGGAGACGTGGCGAGCATCGAGAAGCGCGTTCGCGGGGATGGCACCGTGGCCTTCCGCGTCGTCTGGCGCGACCCCACCCAGCCCGGCAAGCAGTCCATGACCTTCGACGACCGGCGCCAGGCGGAGCAGACGCTCAAGCTCCTGAACGCCAACGGTCAGAGGCTCACGCTCGCCGTCGAGGTGGCCAACGCGATCCGTCAGGGCGGGCCGACTGTCGAGGATGTCGTCCGTGAGCACATCGACCTTCTCAACCGCGTGGGCGAGGACACCAGGACCGGCTACCGGGTACTGGCCCGTGACCACATCACGCCGCACCTGGGCGCGCTGCCTGTCAGGGCGCTGACGTGGCAGCAGGTGACCTTGTGGATCCGCGAGCTCCAGAAGAAGGGCCTGTCGAACAAGTCGATCGCCAACGTCCACGGGTTGCTGTCGGCCGCGATAAACACGGCGGTGCGGCTCGGGTATCGCGCCGAGAACCCGTGCGCTGCGGTACGCCTACCGCGCAACCAGCGGGCCGGGGACGACATGGTCGTGCTTGAGCCGGAAGAGCTCGACCTCATCCTGGACAACACCGCAGACCACTACCGGCCCTTCATCGTCACCCTCGTGGGCACCGGGATGCGCTTCGGCGAGGCCACCGCGCTGCACGTCGAGGATCTCTCCCTCGATGCCCACCCTCCGACCATCCGCGTCAACAAGGCCTGGAAGCGAGACGGCGAGCGGCAGCTCTTCATCGGGGCGCCGAAGTCGGCGCGATCGCGCCGCACGATCTCCCTGTCCCCCGACCTCGCCGAGATGCTTCGGGACCTGACCGCCGGCAAGCGTGGCACTGACCTGGTCTTCGTCAACGTCGCCGGGCGGCCGATCCGCAACAACACCTTCTGGGCGACGCACTGGACCCCGGCGATCGACAAGGCGCAGAACCCGGTCGATGCGAACGGCGAGCCCGATCCTGCGGCACGGAGACTGACGAAACGACCTCGGATCCACGACCTGCGCCACACACACGCGAGCTGGATGCTCGCCGAAGGGATGGACATGTTCACCCTGTCCCGGCGGCTGGGGCACGAGACCTACGCCACGACGGATTCGAGGTATAGCCACCTGATGCCTGCCCAGCAGCTGGTCGCCGCGAATGTGGCGGCGGCGGCGATGGGTCGGCTGAAGAGCCGAACCTGACGGGAGGAGGGCGACCCAACGACGTGCGCGCGGTCATGCCGATGAGCGGATGTCGCGGTGCGGCGGCCCTGCAGGCTCTTCGCACGGACCCACACAGCGCCGGACAAGTCCACCACCCAGCGGGACGTCACCCGCTCCGCCGGTCCCAGAAGCATCGCTCTCCTGAAGCGGGCGCTGAGCGTTCGAGTTGCGCCAGGCGCACCGTTTGCGGGTCAGTCCAACGCTGGCTGTGACACCCTGGCCGCGTGCGGGGGGCCAGCAGGCAGGGGGTGCAGGACCTGCTACGCCGTGCCCAGGACGGCGTGCTGCTGTTCGGGGTGACCCCGCCTCGGGCCTCGGCGTCGGCCGAGCGGGCCGAGGAGATTGCGCGTGCCACGCTGGAGCGGCTGTCTGGCGTCGAGCTGGACGGACTGGTTCTCTACGACGTCGACGCCGAGGCGGACCGCTCGTTACGGCCGCGGCCGTTCCCGTTCATGCCGATGATGGATCCCGCGGTCTACCTCAAGAGTCATCTGGTGGGGTGGGACGGCCCGGTGGTGGTCTACCGGGCGGTCGGCAAGTACACCGAAGCCGAGCTGGCGCAGTGGCTCGAGGAGGCAGATGCGGGTCGTGTCCTGACCGTGCTGGCCGGGGCTACCTCCCGGAACCAGCACGTCACGACCCGGCTCACCGACGCCTACCGGGTGCATGCCGACCTGGGGCGGCCCGTGACGCTCGGGGGTGTGCTCATCGCCGAGCGCCACGCCACGGCCGGCACGGAGCACCAGCGGATGCTCGCCAAGCAGGACAGCGGGTGCGAGTTCTTCGTCTCCCAGGTCAGCTACGACCTGGACCACATGCGCGACGTGCTGTCCGACTACGCCTATGCCTGTCGTGACGCCGGCGTGCCACCGCGTCCGGTGATCGTGACCCTTGCGCCGTGCGGCTCGGTCACGACACTGGAGTTCATGCTGTGGCTGGGCATCGACGTACCCCGCTGGCTGCAGACCGCGATCACCCGCTCCGTGGACCCGCTGGGCGAGTCGTACGAGCAGTGCCTCAGCAACGCCGGCGCGATCGTCACGTTCTGCCGACGACTCGGCCTGCCGTTCGGCATCAACATCGAGAGCCTCACCAACCGCAAGGTCGAGATCGACGCCGCCACCGAGCTGGCACGCGAGATTCGACGCATGCTCCTGTAGGCCCGGTTCCGCCTCGCGGCTGGCCGGGCCGGCATCCGTGGCGCCTCCGTGTACACGCTGAGGCACTCGGCTACGACGGCAGTGCTCGAAGGTGGTGTGCATGTCAACGCCGTATCCGAGCACTCTGACCACGCGGGGTCTCGGGTTGCAGCGGAGGTGCACGCGCACCTGACGACGGGCACGGCCCGCAGGGCGGTGGACACGCTCGGGGAGTCCCTGGGCCGGACTGCAGGAACCTCAGCGGGCTCAGCCGTTGGTGGTGCCCGGCCGGGCAACGGAACCGACGCAGACCCCAATCCCCGGAGACGCTCACCGAGACGGGAACGCCGCGGCCCCTGCCGCGCCATGGGTCGACCGGCGCGTCCGGTCATAGCCGCGTTGAGGGCGGCCACGCTCGCCCGGATCTGCCGCGATGAGGCGAGCCGAGGTAGGGCTCAGTCGCCCACGTACTCCGCTGCGTCGGCACCATCGTTACCCACCAGCCAGAACTTGTGCGTGCCCCTCTTCTTCAGGTGCGGCTGACGGATGGCG
>Ga0209585_10000694_pt1 | contig 13086 bp, 9 predicted proteins | sample NGEPerone_FD_185491 | JGI IMG/M metagenome (GOLD analysis project Ga0209585, IMG submission 185491) | Arctic peat soil microbial communities from the Barrow Environmental Observatory site, Barrow, Alaska, USA - NGEE Permafrost154B-one... | ecosystem: Environmental > Terrestrial > Soil > Wetlands... | reverse complement strand
CGGTCGCCGGATCGCTGGTGTTCCTCCTCGGAGCGGCCTGGTCCGTTGCCCTGCCGCTGATGGCGTCCCCGGACGAGCCGTCGCACGTGGTCAATGCCGCCGCCGTCGTACGTGGTCAGTGGGACGGCGAGCTGGGCGCGAACCCCGTCGACGCCACCCGGCCCGGGGCCGGCACCATCGTCGAGCTGCCCAGCGACTACGCCGCGATCGTCGCCCTGCCCAACTGCTTCGCTTTCCAGTCCGACGTCCCGGCCGCCTGTCAGCAGGACATCGCCCCACCGGACGGTTCGTCGGTGCCGGTGGAGACCTTCGCCGGTCAGTACCCCCCGCTGTACTACCTCCTCGTCGGGTGGCCGTCGCTGTTCCTCAGCGCCGAGGCCGCGGTGTTCGGCATGCGGCTGGTCGGCGCTGCGCTCGCCGCAGGCTTCCTGACCTGGGGGGCCGCCCGGGTGACCCGCACCCTCGGCGCGCGCTCGGCGACCTGGGCGATCGCGGCTGCCGTCACCCCGATGTGCCTGTTCCTTGGCGGGACCGTCAACCCCCAGGGGCTCGAGGTGGCGACCGCGTTCTCGTTCTGGGCGGCGTGCCTCGCCCTCGCGCTCGGCACCGGGGCTCCGTCCACGGGGACGTTCGTCCAGGTTGCCGTCAGCGGCGCGGTCCTGGTCAACATCCGCGCGTCGTCCCCGGTCTGGGCTGTTGGCGCCGTCGTCGTCGCCCTGATCCTGGCTCCCCCCGGCCGCTGGCGTGAGGTGCTCCGGCAGCGCACGGCGCGATGGGTGGGGCTGGCGGGCGCCCTCGCCAGCATCGGGGCCGTGTCCTGGCTGGCCACGCACCCTGCCGTGACGGGCGGTGGCCTGTTCCCGGAGTACGCCGACCTGCGGCGAACCGTCCCGGCCCTTGCCGGCCACACCTACGAGTACCTGCTCAACATGGTGGGCAACTTCGGCTGGCTGGATTCCCCCGCACCGCCCGCGACGTACGTCTCCTGGTTCGTGGCCGGCGGGGCACTCGTCCTGCTCGGACTGGCCACCCGGACTTCGACCCGCCGGACCCTGGCGCTCGTCGTGGTCATTGTCGGCGTGCTCGGCGCGCCGTTCGCGCTCCAGGTCCCCACGGCGGCGGACACCGGGATCATCTGGCAGGGCAGGTACGTCCTGCCGCTGGCTGTGGGTGTCCCACTCGTCGCGGCGGCCCTCCTGGCCACCGAGCGGGAGGCAGCGCGAGACCTGGTGCAGCGCGTCGGCCGGCTCAGCCTGCCCCTCTTTGCCGTCGCGCACGTCGCAGCGTTCTGGTGGGCGGCGCGCCGCTACAGCGAAGGCCTGGACGGCGACGTCGTCACCGCGGCACCGGACTGGTCCTCCCCGATCGGATACCTCCCGGGCGTTGCGGCGTACGCGCTGGTCGTGGCCGTGCTGGCAGCCCTTGCCTGGCGGGCGACCGGCCCGGGCGGCGCCCCCGGAAGCGATGTCGATGCCAGCCTTGCCGAGCACGAAGGCGCGGTCGATGACGCAGCCCCCTGACGGCGACGGGGCCTCGATCGACGTGCTGATGGCCACCTACAACGGCGAGCGTTTCATCGCCGAGCAGATCGAGTCGATCCTGAGGCAGAGCCATCAGGACTGGAAGCTCACGGTGCGTGACGACCGCTCGACCGACGGGACCTGCGCAGTCGTCCGCGACTACGCGCGACGACACCCGGACCGGATCGTCGCGCAGGAGCGCGGGGAGAACAGCGGGTCGGCCGAGCAGAACTTCTTCGAGATGCTGCTCGAGTCCACGGCCCGCCACGTGATGCTCTGCGACCAGGACGACCTCTGGCTGGACGACAAGATCGCCCTGACGGTCGGTCGGATGGCGGAGCTGGAGCACCGCTTCGGCGCCGACACTCCTGTGCTGGTGCACACCGACCTCACGGTGACGGATGCGAGCCTGAGGGTGACGGCCCGATCGATGATGCAGGCGCAGCAGCTGGACGGGCGTGAGTCCCGCCTGGCCCGGTTGGTCACCCAGAACACGGTCACCGGGTGCACGGTGATGGTCAACCGTGCCCTCGTTGACATGGTTCGGGGACCGTTCGACGCCGTGGTGATGCACGACTGGTGGCTGGCCATGATCGCCTCCGCCTTCGGGGCGATCGGCTTCGTCGACACCCCGACCGTGCTGTACCGCCAGCACGGCACGAACGCCGTCGGCGCCCGACCGTCGAGAAGCCTCTCGTACAAGGTGAACCGGCTCCTCGACAAGGAGGGCGTCACCAGATCGCTCCGGGACTCGTTCGCTCAGGCGGAGGTCTTCCTCGAGCGTTTCGAGGGACGCCTCTCCGCCGAGCAGGCGGACATGCTGCGGGCCTTCACCAGCATCCCGAGGCTCGGCAAGGCCGGGCGCCTCCGGGTGCTCCGCCGCTACGGGTTCTGGAAGAACACCGTCGTCAGGCGGCTGGGCCAGGTCCTGTACGTCTAGCCGACCCGCGGGAGGGCCGAGCGGTGACGCCCCTGCCTAGGTGCCGTCCTGCCCGATCCGGGTTGCCCTGCCCAGACGTCCACCCACCCGCCGGGCGACCTCGCGAATCCCCCCGGCCTTGAGGTAGCTGCGGGCCAGGGCGACGTCCTTGCGCATCGACTGCCGGGGCCGACGCGAGCCGCCCGTTGACGTGGGACTCGCCGCGACACGGGCAACCGCCAGGTCCGGCGCCCGGAGCGGGTTGCGGCAGAACTCCACCAACGGCTCAAGGGTGCGCGACCAACGGTAGGACTGCGCGAACGTCACGATGTTCGCCATGGCCACCTGCCGTGCCGGCTCGTCGAAGAGCATCTCCTCGAGGGCGACGACGAGCGCGTCCACGTCCTCCGGCGGCACGACCCGCCCCAGCTGGTGCTCGCGGATAATGGTGCCGAACGTGTCGCCGTCGGTCGCGACGATCGGCAGCGAAGCCCACAGGTAGTCCAGGATCCGGGTCCGGAAGCTGAACGCGGTCTCGATGTGCAGGTAGTGCGTCGACACCCCGACGTCGGCGTCCAGCAGGTAGTCGGCCCGCTCGGCGTAGGGCACCCAACCCTCGTTGAAGAACACGTGCCGCCCGGTCAGGCCGAGGGCGTCGGAGAGCTCGCGGGTCTGCCAGGCGATCCGCATGTCCGGCACCCCGGGGTTGGGGTGCTTGAGACCCATGAAGAAGAGCCGCACCTCGGGATGCTCGTCCTTGAGCCGGTCGACGGCCCGGATGAGGGTCAGAGGGTCGAACCAGTTGTAGATCCCACCGCCCCACAGGATCACCTTGTCGTCGGGCCCGATGCCGTCGACCCCACCCCGTATCGCGTGCCGGCGCTGTACGGGGGGCTCGTCGACGATGCCGAACGGCGCGACCCCGATCAGGGAGCGCAGGCTCTCGTCCTCGTCGTAGACCGCGGCGTTGATCCGGCCCTGGCCGGCCAGCTGCCCCAGCCAGAAGTCGCGCTGCTTCTCCGAGGCGCACAGGGCGTAGTCCGCCCGGCGCAGCTGGTCGTTGAGCACCCGCGTCGTCTCCCGGAGCGCCATCGCGCGCCCGCCGACGCCGAGGTCCTTTGCCTGCTCGAGCTGCTCGAGATGCATCGGGTCGTAGACATCGGCCACCAGGATCTTGTCGCTGTCCATCAGCCAGCGCGCCATCTCGAGGAAGAGACCCTGGAAGACGATGACGTCCGCCCACTCGGTGTGCTTGCGCAGCCGCTTGCCACCGCCGGCGGCCACGACGGTGAAGTCCGGGTGCGTGACGCGCGCGCCCGCGGTCGACAGCAAGACCACGTCGTGGTCAGGGGACAGGGCCCTCGCGATCTCCCAGGCCCGGATCGCCGGGCCCGCCATCACATCGAGCAACGGCTCACCGGTCACCACGAGGACGCGCTGACGCGCCCGGAAGTGCGGCTCGATCTCGAAGGCCCGAACGAGGACCTCGTGCGCGGCGAGGTAGTCGGGGTGCCCGTAGGCCGGCTCCATCGCCTCGCGGAACAGCGGGAAGAGGTCGCGGTCGGACCGCCGACGACGCTGCTGGAGATCGCGGCGCGTCTCGATCAGCGACGGCAGCTGCTCGACGAAGTAGTCGATCGCGTAGGGCCCCGTGAGGGCCATCTTCGGCAGCTCGAGCGTGCCGACGTCGTCGCCGCCGGGCGAGCGCTGCAGGTCCAGCGACGTCGCGTCGGTGCCGCCTCGCGCGAAGGATCGCCGGACGGACAACGCCATCGCGGCGGGCAGCGCGCGACCGAGGGACTCGTCGTCGTAGTTCTTGTACATCGCGAGCAGCGCGTTCCGCTCGAGCAGGTAGGTCTCCCGGAAGCTGCCGAACTTCTCCATGGTCACGTGGTGGCGGTGATAGGCGACCGATCCGGGCTCGTAGCGCACCCGGTACCCGAGCAGGTTCAGCCGCCAGCCCAGGTCGACGTCCTCGTAGAACATGAAGAAGCGCTCGTCGAAGCCACCGACCTCGCGGTACACACCCGTGCGGACGAACATCGCCGCACCGGTGCCGAAGAGGACGTCCTTCGCGACGTCGTAGTCCGGCGAGTCGGGCCGCTCCACCTCACGCTTGTAGCCCATCCCGAACCAGGTCAGGGACCCGTCGACGTAGTCGACGAGCCTGCCGTCCCAGTCCAGGACCTTGGAGGCCACCGAAGCGACCGCAGAGTCGGACTCGAAGGCCGCGACGGCGGCGGCGACCCACTGCCGGTCCGGCCGGGCGTCGTTGTTGATCAGGCCGACGTACTCACCGGTTGCGTGTGCGACACCCAGGTTGCACCCACCGGCGAAGCCGGTGTTCGCGCCCGCCTGCACGACGATCGCGCGCGGGACGGCCGCCCGGATCTGCGCCGCGCTGCCATCCCCGGAGTCGTTGTCCACGACGATCAGCTCGAGTCGGTCGGCCGGCCAGTCGATCTCGTCGAACGCCCGCAGGCAGGTGATCGTGTCCGATGCGCCGCGGTAGTTGACCAGCACGACCGAGACGACTCCCGGCCGCACGGTGACGCCGCCCTTGGGACTGCGTCGGCTCATCAGCCGATCCCCCCCGGCGCGAGTCCGTCCGGGCGTGTGGTGTCGGTGATGAGCGCGCGCGTCATGATTCCTCGTGTGCCGGACAGACTCGGATGCCAGATGAGAAGACGTCATGATCCTATCGGGGCGTGAGGTCCGGGCCCGGTCGACTAGTCTCGCTTGGGCGACGAGACATCTCGACGCCGTGCACATGTCAGATCCGTGTGACAGAAGGGGGGCGTTCGGACGATGGCCCGAGTGGTGATCGTCGGCAACGGTGGCCACGCCCGCGCCTGCCTCGACGCGTGGCCACCCGATGGGTCCCTGACACCGGCTGGATACGTCGGGCCGGAGCCCGGCGACGTGCTCGGCCTGCCCTACCTCGGCGACGACGACGCACTCGCGCGACTGGCCGCCGACGGGCTCGACCGCGCGTTCGTCGCCCTCGGGTCGGGCAACCTGCGTGCGGCTGCGACTCGGCGATGCGTCGAGGTCGGCCTCCAGCTCGTCACGGTGGTCGCGCCGACCGCGCAGGTCGGTGCGACGGCCCGGCTCGGCGCCGGCACCGTCGTCCTGCACGGCGCGGTCGTCGGGCCCAACACGCGTGTCGGTAGGGGCTCCATCATCAACACCTCGGCCAGCGTCGACCACGACTGCGTGATCGGTGACTTCGTGCACATCGCCCCGGGTGTGAACCTCGCCGGGACCGTCACCGTCGGCGACGGTGCCATGATCGGTATCGGAGCGTGCGTGGTCCCGGGAGTCACCATCGGCGCCGGGGCGACGGTCGGCGCTGGTGCGGTCGTGATCCGCGACGTGCCGGCCGGTCAGACCGTCGTCGGCGTGCCCGCGAAGGAGGTTCGGCCGTGATCCCGATCGCCAGTCCCGACCTCTCCGGGAACGAGTCGACCTATGTCGAGGAATGCGTCCGGACGACGTGGATCTCCTCGGTCGGCCACTTCATCGGCGATTTCGAGGCCGCGTTCGCCGAGGCGGCCGGGACCCGGCACGCGATCGCCACCAACAACGGCACGACGGCGCTGCACCTCGCTCTCGCAGCCCTCGGCGTCGGGCCCGGTGACGAGGTGATCGTCCCCGCGCTGACCTACATCGCGACGGCCAACGCGGTGCGCTACTGCGGCGCGACCCCCGTCCTCGCCGATGTCGAGCCGGACACCATGACCCTCGACCCTGCCGACATGGAACACCGGATCACGCCTCGCACCAAGGCCGTGCTCCCTGTCCACCTGTACGGGCACCCCGCCGACATGACGGCGATCATGGCGATCGCCGGAGGGCACGGGCTGACCGTCATCGAGGACGCCGCCGAGGCGCACGGGTCGACAGTCAACGGCCGACCGGTGGGCTCGCTCGGCGAGATGGGCGTCTTCAGCTTCTTCGGCAACAAGATCATCACGACCGGCGAGGGCGGCGCCGTGACAACCGACGACGACGCGCTGGCCGGACGCCTGCGGCTGCTGCGCGGCCAGGGCATGGATCCCGAGAGGCGCTACTGGTTCGTCGAGGTCGGCTTCAACTACCGGATGACCAACGTCGCAGCGGCGATCGGGCTCGCCCAGCTCGAGCGCTTCAAGCAGATGCTGGCGCGCCGGCGCGAGATCGCTGCGCTCTACACCGCGTACCTCGGGGACGTCGAGGGCATCTCAGTGCCGGTGGAACGGCCTGACGCGCAGCGCGTCGACTGGTTGTACACGGTCCTGGTCACGGGCTTCACGACCGACCAGCGCAATGCCTTGATCGACCGCCTGCGCGAGGACGGCATCGAGACGCGTCCGGTCTTCTACCCCCTGCACCTGATGCCGCCCTACGAGAGCTCACCGACCCTCTCCTTCCCCGTCTCCGAGCGCCTCGGGGCGGAAGGGATCTCGCTGCCGACGCACGTCCTGCTGTCCGACGACGAGGTCGCGACAGTGTGCGAGGCGCTCCTGCGGCGGGTGCAGGAGCTGCGAGGATGAGTCGGCAGGCGCTGCGCCCAGCCGCTCCCGCCCCCGACGACGACGGGAGGCCTCGCCCGTGAGCGGCGGCCGGTTCGTCTCGTACGCCCAGCACGGCGAGGACGTCATCCTCTGGCGTGCCCTGGGGCCGCGGACGGACGTCTTCTACGTCGACGTCGGCGCCTTCCACCCCATGTACGACTCCGTCACCAAGGCCCTGTACGAGCGGGGATGGCGCGGCATCAACATCGAGCCGCAGGCCGACCGCATCGCGGCCTTCGAGAAGGACCGGCCGGAGGACATCAACCTGGCCGTCGCACTCGGCGACAGCGACGGGACGGCGCGGCTGACGGTGCCGGACAACCCGGGGTGGGCCTCCGTTCTCGAGCCCGCGGTCACCGGTGCCGATCCCACCGGCAGCACAGTGATCGAGGTGCCGCTCCGCCGACTCGCGACGGTGCTGGCCGATCAGGCCATCGATCACGTGGACGTCCTGGCGGTCGACGTCGAAGGGGCCGAACCGGCAGTGGTCCGCGGGATGCTGGCGGGTCCCGTCCGTCCCACCGTCTGCATGATCGAGGGCGTCGCCCCGGGACTCGGCCGCCCGGCCGGTGACGAGGCGGTCGCCCTGTTGGTCGAGGCGGGCTACACGCACTGCCTCTTCGACGGTCTGAACCACTACCTGACCATCGACGACCGCCTCATCGAGGATCTGTCAGTCCCGGCGAACCCGCTCGACAAGTACGTGCCCGACCTGGTGGACCGACTGCTCCGCGACCGTGTCCACCAATCCGCCGCGATCGCCGCGCTGGCCGCGGAGAACGCCGAGCTGCGAGGGTCGGCACCCGTCCCGAACGCCGCCGCCACCGAGCCGACGGTGGCTGACGCAGAGTCGCCGGAACCCCCTGTCGACGAAGACCTGCCGCACCCGGGCGAAGGTGACGTGGGCCCGCCACTGCCGACTGCGCCGCGCGACACCACCGCCGCAGAACCCATGGTCGATCGCGAGACCAGACGTGCCCGACGCCGGGCGACGTTCATCCGCATGCTCCGGGGCGGCGGCGTCCCACCCTTGCCGCCCCCTGCGGTCGGGGTGACCCAGCTCGGCCCCACCCTCGAGACGCTCACGCCGTCCGAGGCCGTCACCGTCCTGTACCGGATCATCCTCGGCCGAACTCCTGAGCCCGAGGGGGTCACGGACTGGGCGGGCCAGATCGACGCCGGAACCCCTCTCCTCAGCGTCGCCGAGGCCTTCGCCTCCTCGGAGGAGGCGGGACTCCAGCCTGCGACGAAGCGCGCGCGCGTCCGGGCCGATCTCGAGCTTTGGAGCAGCATCATCGCGGCCAACGAGCTGGGTGCAACCAGCGCGCCGCCGCACCTGTACACCCCCGGTTCAGTCGGACGGGAGATCCTCGTCCAGGCGTTGTACGAGGTGGCGCTCCAGCGACAGCCCACCGCGACCGAGCTCGACGGACAGATTCGGCTTCTGGCCCAGGGAGCCAGCCGCGATGCGATGGTGCGCGGCTTCGCGGGTTTGGCCGAGGCTCGTACTCGCCTGCTCGGGCATCCCACTGGGGGGCTGCAGGGCGCCGTGCGCGCCTGGCGAGACCGGCGGACCTACCTGGCCACCTTCCGCTCGCTCGTGGCCGCGGCCGAGGAACGCCGGGTCGCGCACCTTCTTCTGCACCTTGCCCTGGTCGAGGCATCCACACCCCCCGTCCCTCCCCGACCCGAGGTGCGCTGACATGCGGGTGATCATCGCGTCGACGTCAGTTCCCCACGTCAACGGGGGCAGTCGGCTCATCGTCAAGTGGACCGCCGAAGCCATGCGAGAGGCCGGGCACGAGGTCGAGGAGTTCTTGCTCCCCTTCCCGACGTCGCCACGCCCGATACTGACGGCGATGGTCGGCCTGCGCGCCACACCGTTCGCTGGCAGCGGGGATCGCCTGGTCGCGATCCGCTGGCCGGCGCACGTGATCCGGCACGAGAACAAGGCGACCTGGTTCATCCACCACTACCGCCAGCTCTTCGACCTCTGGGACTCACCGCACCAGGCGATGTCCGCTGACGGTGAGGCCGCCGCCTACCGGGAGGCCCTCAGGCGGATCGACTCCCAGGGGCTGACCGAGTCTCGAGACGTGTTCGCGAACTCCTTGATCGTCCGCGATCGGCTCCGCGAGTACAACCAGGTCGAGGCTGAGCCGCTCTTTCCGCCGCTCGGGGGGGATCTCTCGCGCTTCCGCACCGACGAGTACGGCGACTTCATCTTCTATCCGAGCCGCATCACACCCATCAAGCGGCAGCTCCTGGCGGTGCAGGCCATGCACCACACCCGATCCGGGGTCCGACTCGTGATCGGGGGAAGGGCCGAGTCGCCCGGCTACGAGAGACAGATCCGGGACTACGTCCGCGAGCACGAGCTCGAGGACCGGGTCGAGCTCCGCCTCGGCTGGCTCGATGAGACGGAGAAGGTGGACCTGCTGGCTCGTTGTCTCGCGGTTGCCTACCTACCGCTCGATGAGGACTCCTACGGCTACCCGTCCTTGGAGGCCTCGCACTCGGCCAAGCCGATCATCACCCTTCGTGACTCCGGCGGCGCCCTGGAGTTCGTCCGAGACGGATCGGAGGGCTGCGTCGTCGATGCGGACCCCGAGAGCATCGCCCGGGCCTTCGATCTGTTCTTCGAGGACCGTCAGCTCGCCCAGCGCCTGGGGGCCAACAGCGAAGCGCGCCGCACCGAGCTCGACATCTCGTGGCCGCGTGCCATCCGACGCCTCCTCGGGGAGAACGCGTGAGGATCCTCGTGGCGAACAACGCTGCTCCCTTCGTCCGGGGCGGCGCCGAGCTGCTCGCCGACCGCCTCGTCGACGAGCTGCGTCGGGCGGGGCATGAGGTGGACCTGCTCCGCCTACCGATCGGCAACACCCCGGCACAGATCCTCGGCGGCCTCCTGGCCGGCGCCCTCGTCGATCTGGTGGACGTGGACCGGGTGATCGGCCTGAAGTTCCCCGCCTACCTCATCCCGCACCGCGACGTGGTCATCTGGCTCGTCCACCAGTTCCGCCAGGCCTACGATCCGCCGCCTGTCGGCTGGCCGCGCGACCCGAACCTGGACCCGATCGTCCGTGCGGTACGGGTCGCCGATCGGGCAGCATTCGCCCAGGCGCAACGGCTGTATGCGATCTCGCCGATGATCGCGGAAAGGGTGCGGCGGCACACCGGCTTCATCGCCGACGTGCTGATGACACCACCGCACGCCGAGCAGGAGTACCGAACGCAGAAGGCGGAGGACTTCATCGTGGCGCTCGGCCGCATCTCCGGTGGGAAACGGCAGGGTCTCGCGATCCAGGCGATGAAGCACGCGCAACCCGGGTACCGCCTGGTCGTGGCGGGCGCACCTGACGACAGGGCCACGCTGAAGAACATCGAACGCCAGATCGAGGAGTCGGGCGTGAGCGATCGGGTCGAGCTCATCCCACGCTTCATCACCGAGGACGAGAAGCTGGACCTCATCTCCCGGTGCATCGGTTCGGTGTACCTACCGATCGACGAGGACTCCTACGGCTACGTCTGCTACGAGGCCGCGATGTCCAGCAAGCCCTCCATCACCGCCAGCGACTCGGGAGGCACGCTGACTCTGGTCGACCACGGGCGAACGGGGCTCGTCACGGCGCCCGAACCGGAGGCGCTCGCCACGGCCTTCGACGAGCTGGCCATGCATCGTGACCGCGCGATCGCCATGGGTCAGAATGCGCACACGCTCGCCCTCGAGCTCGACCTCTCCTGGGAGCGAGTCATCGAGGAGCTGACGCGATGAGGGTCGCGATGGTCATGCCGATGTCCCCGGAGAGCGCGATCGCGGACGTCATGACGCAGGCCGTCCCGGAGCTGAGCCAGCACTGGGACCTGGAGGTCTGGTGCCCGACCGAGGCCAACTACCGGCCCTGCCCGGTCCCCCTTGTCCCGTACGACGTCCCTGGTCAGGACATCCTGGACGCCCTGGCGTCACACGACCTTGTCGTGTACGTCCTCGGGAACAGCCCGTGGCATTCGAGGATCCTGCCCTTGGCGCAACGGCTGCCCGGGCTGACGGTGCTGCACGACGCATCCCTCACCGACCTGGTCCGGCACACGGCGATCGAGACCAAGGAGCTCGACCTCCTTGTGAGGCACGTGGAGGCGCACTTCGGCTTCGAGGACGCCGACATCCTCCGGGCCGCGACGGCACTCGTGACGCCGGAGCGTTGGCTCAGGTTCTGCGCGGAGGTGCCCTTGGTCGACGTCGCGCTCCAAGGGAGCCTCGGCGTCGTGGTGCATTCGCGATGGCACGCGCGCCAGGTCGAGGGGCTCACGCTCGGGGACGTGACGGTCGCGCCTCTTCCCGTCCCCTCGACCCGACTCGGATTCGACAACAACCAGAGCGGCGGTGCTTCCCGCCTGCTGGAGAGGCTTCCGGATGACGCCGTCCTTCTGGTCACCGTCGGTGCGGTCAACGCCAACCGCGGGATCGACCTGTTGCTCGAGGCGATCGCCGATGACGAGGCACTCGGTGCGGTCCACCTGTGGACCGTCGGGCCGGCAGAGGACAAGGTCCGGATCAGCCTGCTCAACCGCGCCCGCGCGCTGGGTCTGTCCGAGCGCTTCGCAGTGACCGGACGAGTCACCGACGGACTCCTGCAGGAGATCCTGTCGCGAGCCGAGATCTCGGCTGCGCTTCGGGACCCTGTCCTGGAAGGTCAGTCCGCCAGCGTCCTCACCCAGCTCCTCTCCGGTACGCCGGTCATCGTGTATGACCACGCCCACTACGCGGAGCTCCCTGACGACGTAGTGCTCAAGGTCCCGCTTGAGTCCAAGGTGGCCGGCATTCGCGCCGCGCTCCATCGCATGGTCGCGGACGACATCGAACGAACGCGCAGAGGCGCTCGTGGCCGGGACTACGTCCTCAACTCCCGAAGCGGCGCCGCCTACGCAGTGGCCCTGCTCGCCGCTGGCGACCGCGCGCTCAGCGCCTTGCCTCGTGCACACGTGACCGCCGACCTCGGAGAGCGTATGCGTCGGCTCGGCCTGCACAAGGAACAGGCCGTCGTGGAGGCTGCGACCGACCTTGCCTTCGACTTGTTCGACCTTGCCTGAGGGGATGACGCGCGTGACGTGGGTTCCCATGAACGACCTGTCGCGGGCGCTCACAGCCGAGCAGTCGGACCTGGCGGGCGTGTTCGCCGACGTCCTGCGCAGCGGGTGGCTGGTTCAGGGCCCGCAGCATGACGCGTTCGAGACCGAGCTTTCGGCCTACATCGGCGCCGGTCACGTTGTTGGCGTCGCCAGCGGCACGGACGCCCTCGAGCTGGCTCTTCGAGCCGTGATGCCGGCTGGGCGGCAGACCGTCGTGACGGCCGCGAACTGCGGCGGGTACGCAACGACGGCTGCGCGCCGTGCGGGCTTCACCGTCCGCTACGCCGACGTCCTCCCCGAGACGCTCTGCCTCGACCCCGGACACCTGGCTTCCATGGTGGACGAGTCAGTCGGCGTCGTAGTCGTGAAGCACCTGTACGGACGCGCTGCCGACGTCCCCGGGGTCCGACGGGTCTGCACTCCGCTCGGGATCGCGGTGCTCGAGGACTGCGCGCAGGCGCTCGGCGCCGTCACAGGTGAGGGCCCTGTCGGGTCGCTCGGCGACATCGCGGCCTTCAGTTTCTACCCGACCAAGAACCTGGGCGCCCTCGGCGACGCCGGGGCGGTCGCCACATCGTCCGCCGAGCTCGCCGACACCGTGCGCGCGCTGCGGCAGTACGGGTGGAAGGGGAAGTACCGCATCAAGCAGGGCGGCGGGCGCAACTCCCGGCTCGACGAGTTGCAGGCCGCGGTCCTGCGCCGCCGGCTCCCCCGCCTCGACGCCGGCAACGCCCGTCGTCGAGAGATCATCACCGCCCGTAGGGCGGTCGGAGCGAGGACTACGGCCCCGCGCTAGTGTCCCGCGCCAGTAGTTCGTTGTAGAAGTCGGGCGAAGGAGTCGAGGATCTGTTCGGCTGACTTGGTCCAGATGAAGGGTCGCGGGTCGTTGTTCCAGGCTTTGACCCAGTTCCGGATGTCGGCCTCGAGGGCTTGGACGCTGCGGTGGTCGGATCGCTGAAGC
>Ga0209585_10000693_pt1 | contig 13093 bp, 12 predicted proteins | sample NGEPerone_FD_185491 | JGI IMG/M metagenome (GOLD analysis project Ga0209585, IMG submission 185491) | Arctic peat soil microbial communities from the Barrow Environmental Observatory site, Barrow, Alaska, USA - NGEE Permafrost154B-one... | ecosystem: Environmental > Terrestrial > Soil >... | reverse complement strand
GATCTGATTTTAAGTTAGGTGGCTACGGTTTTGGTTTAAAAAATAAGATTCAACTGTTGGGCAGAGAGAAGCGGGGTTTTTCTTCCTCGAAAATAATTGAAGTCAATGATGAACAACTAATGGTTTTTCCCGTTGAGTACGTCCTCAAAAACTTTGCTTAAACTGGTTTACGCAAATCATAAATGCAGGCGAGCCCCACTCAAAGCAAGTGAGCACCATGGTTAACCGAGGCCTTTACGTTGGAAGATTTCAGCCTTTTCATTTAGGGCACCTGGACGCCATCAAATTCGCCTTAAAACAGGTTGATGAATTGGTTATAGTAATCGGCAGCGCCCAGTACAGCCATAACGCCAACAACCCTTTTACGGCAGGCGAAAGGCTGGTTATGGTTCGCCAAGCACTACTTGAGGCTGGAGTTGATTACTCTAAACTGTGGATTGTACCCGTACCAGACGTTCACTTGCACATGCTTTGGGTCAGCGCAGTCGTAGGCTATACACCAAAATTTAACGTATTGATTTCTAATGAGCCATTAACAAAAAGGCTTTTCATGGAAGCAGGCTATGAAGTCAAAACTATTCCTTTGTTTGAAAGAAAACTCTACATGTCATCCCTCATACGCGAAAAAATGCTTAAAGATGACAGTTGGATTGAGTTAGTTCCTAAAAGCGTGGGTGACTTTATTTTGGAGATAGATGGGGTTAACAGGCTCAGAGACCTAACTCGAACAGATAGAGGTTGCTAAACAACCAGTTTTTCCATTGAAGCCTTATGGTAAAAGTACCAGGCTAAAAGGTAAACAGTGACTAATACCAGCACTTGTACGAAGACTCCGATTATGTTTGTTGAGAAGGCAAAAAAGTTGTTCGTGGCGTGAAGCGACACCGCAATCAAGAAGTATGGTAACGGATTTTTTTGGGAAATGCCGTAAGCTGTTATAGTTGCACTTGAAGCATGAAAAATAAGGTGAGGTATACTGCCAATAACGGGTGCACCGATTAAGAAAACATACTCTACAAACTCTGCGGCGCCAAAACCTAATCCTATTAAAAGACCCAAAGTAACTAGCGACCGTTCAGTTTCCCCGTGCCTATAAAACAAAGGAAAAACTTTCGCTAATTCCTCGATGGGAGGAGCAAAAACAACAAGTAGCAAAGCTGCAGAAAACCCTCCGACTGGGACAAATGATTCGAAGAAAGTCGCAAAAGGAATGCTTACCAAAACTCCGGAAGCAAAAAAGAAAATTAGTTCTCTTCGATTTGGTTTATGAATAGGAATAACGCATTGACGTGGAGTTTCAGTTTCCATAAAAGAAGCTTCCTAACAAATAATGAATTAATCACTGCCTTATCAGTGTTTTTGCTAACTCGCTAAAAACCAGCAGTTATCAAGTCTGAAGGCTTCATTATTTCCCTTAAAACAACTGTAGCGTAGGATCCTCTTAGCAACATTAAACTCAACGTTGCCTGAACCGTATTGCCCGCGGCATTCGCCGAAATGCTTTGCAGTTTAAAGTCTCGAATTGGAGTAACAGCGGTCCGCAAACCGCCTTTTCCACCTGTCCGCGATAACACGTTAAAATGAAGATTAGTCGTTTCGATACCTTCTTGCTCTAAGACCTCATTTTCAATTTTTCCCATAAATCCCTGAGAAAGCTTCTGTTTTACTCCAAAAATCGGAAGAGCCAACCGCAACCTACCAGACTTAACCTGAGCGTTAACTTCAGACAGGTTTTCAGCGGTTGCAACTTTCGCAAAAGAAGTCAAGGGTAATCCAGAACGTTCAACACCAACCACATAATCACCCTCTAAAACTTTATTCAAAGGCAAATCATGCTTTACCCGTTCACTTAGAAAACGGTTAAACAAGAAGGATTGGTGGGCTTGAATAAAAAGCGCTTGAAGCTTAAGTGGCAAACACTGGAAAGCACCAACAAAATCACCGGGGTTATGTACCAAATAATTCAGCATCATTCGCTCAAAACGCAGTTGCTTTGGAAAATTCTCCTGGGCATGCTTAAAGTTTTTTGTTGAATCCAGTTCCTGGCGAGCTTGCCTTGAAACGGGATGTTCATGGACGCTGGGTTTAGCAAGAAAAAGCATCGCCGCCTCCTCAAAATCGCCGTTGACGATTGCTTTTCCAACCAAATGTGTGATGGGACGAGTGGTTCCGAACCGTTGATGCCCAAAAAAATTCGGTATGCCACCAAAGCCTTTGAGTTCATTGATTGTTTGCATGATACTTTCTTTAACAATTGCTTCTGAACTATGGATTGATTTGATTGTTATAGTAAAATTATTGCCTAAAAGATAGAAAAGCGATAGCATTTCTCGGACATAACCGACCGGGAGAACCGAAATTTCCTTAATGTCAATTTTCTCCACATCTTCCGTCAAAATGTTTTCCAATGTAATGTGCTGAGCAGTAACGGCTTTTGCATCTTTGATTCCTGCAAACTGAACTCTAGCTTGGTCAATGCCTAAAACCTTTGCAATATTCTTGACGGCTATAAATGTGTCCCAGTTCTGCTTAATCAAAACGGATAACAAAAAACGTTGTTTCTGAAGTGAAGAACCCAAAACTCTGCTTAGAATTTCTCCATTCACACTTGCCTTGGAGCCATCCACAAGAACCTCTTCAACCACAAAATCATCAACTGACTCCCGAATGACGCCACCTATACCTTCACTTTTGCTAGCGTATACATCAATTCCAAGTAACTTTTCAATTTCGGGAATCGACAAAAAAATGCCTACAACAGCTTTAGTTTGCCCGTTAAACGATCAATCATTCCTGATGGCGCAGGACCAATCCCTAAACAAGTTACGGTACCTTCAGGAACCTCGGTTAAACCTCTATCTACAATGAGAGCATGAGGCAAACCTAATTGGTCTGCTCCTTCCTCAAGTTCGCCGAGTTCTTTTTCATCTGCAACTTTAACCGCGACTTTTTTTTGTCCTTCAAACATCCATGCCTCCCACCATTTCTTGTGATGGGTATAAGCATCTTGAGCAGAAGAAACAGCGGCGTGTCCAGCTTGAGCTGCAATCTTGCCTTTACTCATTTGCAAATCGGTCCGGAACACGAGGACTTGCTTGTATTCAAATTCGCCCATTTTCTTTTATCCCGCCTATAGGTTGGCACTCGAGATTTTAAGGGTTTGCAGATAAGTAAAGCAGTCCAAAGTAAGTTAGAGCCGCCAATATTGATGGTTTTCTTACCGCGGTGAGGAGCATTTTGCCTTGAAAATCAATTTCATCAACGTCACGTAATGCTTTGTCTACGCCTAGCTTCCCGCAGACCCTAAGCATTTCATCGAGCCTTTGGTCTGAGAGTGAATCCAGAAATCGCCTTATCCTGAGCATTACTATGAAATCGAATTTTAGCAGTTCATCGCAACGTTTTTGGTACGATTGCAGAACATTTGAGGATACATCACCTTGAGCTATAGCTTGGTAAGCGACTTCTGCGGCAGCTTTGGCAGCTGTTAACCCGAATATTACTCCGCCTCCTGTTGTGGGTTTAACTTGGGAAGCGCAGTCGCCTACAGCTATAAAACCATCAGCATAAGATTTGTTGATAGGTCCGCCTAACGTTATGGCGTGGTAGCCTACCTTAGTTATGTTGGATTTGCGGAGCTGCTTGGAAGCTACGGGATGCTTAAACATGAGCCTCTTGAGGTACTCACGTGGATCGCCTTTGTTTGTTGCTAAACCCACTTTGGCTGAGCCATCGGGTCTTGGAATTAACCAACCATAAAACCCAGGAGCATAAGACTTGCCAAAGTATACTTCAACCGCATTAAGCTCAACATCTTGCACTGTGTCAACTTCGGCTTCAACTGCATAAACAAGTCCACTGGTTTTAAGTGCTTTTAATCCGGCTTGCCTTAGAAGCCTTGAGGACACTCCTTCAGCGTCCAACACGATTTTGGAATAGATTTTCTCCTCAGAGCCGTCTGTTTGCCTAATGTTTACGCCTTTAACGGAACCATCAATAACCAGCAATGATTGAACAAGAGAGCCTAAAACTAAGCTTGCTCCAGCATTTTTGGCTTGATCAGCGAGAAATTGGTCAAACCGTGCCCTATTCAAGGCTAATGTGACTGGACAAGAAAGTTTAAGCGAGAACTTGGACCCTAGTGGAGAATGAAAGTTGGCTGCGCAAAAAGTGTTCTCTACAATCCCTTTTGGAAGCGGATATAGCTCCATGCGTCTTAGACTTCTAATGCTTATGTGCCCCGCGCAATGCGAAGGAAAACCAATTGATGAGTGTTCTTCAAAAACGGTGGTTTTTATACCCTGTTTAGCCAACTTTAAAGCTACATATGAACCGACAGGTCCGCCTCCTACAACTATTGCATCTGTAGGTTGAATTGTTTGAGCCACCATCGCTATGCTATTGGATTTTTCCTTTATTTAAGCGAGGAGGATACTGTGAGAGATTTATCTTTTCTCGATGAGGCAATGCCGTAAACGAGACAGATAAATAATAATAGTGTCGAAAAAAGACTTAAATTCATCTCACAATGTCACCAAAATTAAGAGAATAGGATTATTGAGAAAAGGTATTGTTATCGTGGTTGGACTAGTTCGATTCGTCGTTTGCCCCTTGACATCGATGAAGTTCGGACTTTACCGCTTACCTCAAGCTTTAGCAGCAGTTCGTTGAAGTCTTTGAAGCCTAAATCTTCATACTCGTCTTTTAGCTGCTCAAAGAGATCGTCGTCAGTCAAGTCGCCTTTCTTAGTTAGAACTTCCAAGAGGTAATAGTAGGCTGGGCGTGTTTTCCAAGTTTTTATCTGCGGCATAAATGTTCCTTCTTATGCAACTGGGGTTTGTGGCTTTTGTACTTGTCGGATTTGCTGCATGAAGCTCTTATACCATTTTTCCATGTCAGGAGTTATTGAGGGACCCATTTCTTTCAGTGCATCCAGGAAATCTTTCATGGCGACTTCAGTTGAGTTTATGTCTCTTCGTAGGGCATGCATAGCGGCTTCCCGGCAGAGTGATTCTATATCGGCGCCAGAATAGTATTTGGTAGCAATTGTTAGTTGATTTAAGTCAACATCTTTGCAGATTGGCATTCCTTTAGTGTAAATTTTTAGAATCTGCAATCGGCTTTTCTCGTCAGGTTCAGGCACATAGATTAAGCGGTCAAAGCGTCCTGGACGCATCACAGCAGAGTCAACCATGTCAGGGCGGTTAGTAGCAGCCACAACGACTATGTCTTGCAAAGTTGTTATACCATCCATTTCTGTTAATAGTTGGCTTATGACGCGTTCTGAAACGCCGCTGTCAGACATACCCATGCCTCGTTTAGGCGTGAGCGAGTCAATTTCGTCAAGGAATACCACTGCAGGTGCAGCCATGCGGGCTTTACGGAAGACTTCGCGGATGGCCTTCTCTGATTCGCCTACCCATTTGCTGAATACTTCTGGTCCTTTGATGGATATGAAGTTGGCTTCGCTCTCAGTTGCTACGGCACGTGCAAGTAATGTCTTGCCGCAACCTGGCGGACCATAAAGCAAGATGCCTTTAGGCGGTCGTATTCCAAGCTTTGTGAATATTTCAGGACTCTTAATAGGCCATTCTACGGCTTCTTTGAGGCGTTGTTTTACGTCGTCAAGTCCGCCGGCATCGTCCCAGTGAACTGTGGTGACTTCGATGTAGACTTCTCGCATTGCGGTTGGTGTAACTTCTTTGTAAGCCCCAAGGAAATCCTCCATTGTAACTTCCATTTTCTCCAATACTGCGGGTGGGATGCGTTCTTCTTCGAGGTTAATCTGGGGCAAATAGCGTCTTAATGCTTTCATGGCGGTTTCTCTTCCCAATGCTGATAGGTCGGCCCCTGTATAGCCGTGAGTCATGGCTGAGAGTTTGGTAAGGTCTACATCTTCTGCAAGTGGCATTCCGCGTGTGTGGATTTGGAGAACTTCGTAACGTCCTTTTTTGTCTGGAACTCCGATTTCTATTTCTCGGTCAAAGCGTCCTGGTCGACGCAAAGCTGGATCAAGTGCGCCTGGACGGTTAGTTGCACCTATAACTATGACGTTTCCTCTGCCAGATAGCCCATCCATTAAAGCTAGAAGTTGAGCAACAACACGTCTTTCCACTTCACCCGTAACTTCTTCTCGTTTAGGTGCAATAGCGTCAAGTTCATCAACGAAGATTATGCTTGGAGCGTTCTGTTGGGCTTGTTGGAAAATTTCTCGCAGCCTTGCTTCGGATTCTCCGTAGAATTTACTCATTATTTCGGGGCCGTTAATGGAATAGAAGTTGGCTTCTGATTCGTTTGCAACTGCACGTGCCAATAGTGTTTTGCCGCAGCCTGGTGGACCGTGAAGCAGTACGCCTTTTGGGGGTTCAATGCCCAGGCGTTGGAAAAGTTCGGGGTGGCGAAGAGGCAACTCGACCATTTCTCGGACGCGTTGCATTTCTTGTTGGAGTCCCCCGATGTCTTCGTAGTTTGTCCGAGGTAAGCCTTTGCCTTCAGGGGCTGGCTCGTTTAAGATTGTTAGTCGCGATTCAGCTGTTACTTTAATGATGCCGTGGGGACGCGTTTTTGAGACGGTAAATGGAATGGCGTGCCCGAGCATCATGACTAGTGTTGTGTCGCCTTCAACTAATGTGCGTTCCATAAGACGGTTTTTAACGAAGTTTGTGAAGTCCTCGTCCACGTTGAGACGCATATCAACTGGTGCAAGCGTCATAGCAAGAGCTGTTTTAACTTTTGCAGGACGTATAACTACATACTCATTTATGGCGGCACCGCTGTTTTTACGGGTGAAGCCGTCAATGCGTATGATGTCGCGGTTCTGGTCTTCGCTATATGCTGGCCAAGCAATGGCGGATGTAGTTCGTTTATTAACAATTTCAATTACATCTCCAGCACTAATGCCTAGCTTCTGCATTGTTCTCTGGTCAATGCGGGCGATTCCTCTGCCAACATCTCTTTGCCGTGCGTCTCCAACGCGTAGTTGTACTTCGCTCATGTAAAATTCTCCTAAATAATTCTGATTTTGTTTAGGGATGTGTGTTTGAAAAAGTGGTTATTCCTATATAAACTTTAAAGTGTAAGCGCCAAGACGTTCAAGCGCCTATAAGGAGATTAATTATGGGGTTTTTGAGTTTTAAGGGATTAATCGCGGCTTGTTCGGCGTATTTGGAATGTTTGTGCTTGGCTTACACCTGGAATTTTTGCAAGTTTTTCTTCAAATTCATCCACAAGACCTGATTTGTCTTCAGGGTATTTTATTTGAACAAGAAGCGCTACAAGCCCAAAAGCTACGGGTTCTTCACCATATCCTTCGATGGCTGCAAATTCGGGAAGAACCGCTTCTATTTTGGCTTTGAGATCATCGAAACTTGGGACTATGTCTTCTGGAAAAACCTTGTATGTTACTAATACGCTTCCCATAATAACGCGCCTTTTTATGGTCCGCTAAAGCCGCATTTGGGGCATTTATAAAGGCGGCCAAATTTACGGCATTTTCCATCTCGTTTAATTTGGATTTCACCGCAATTTGGGCATAGAAATTTTGTGGATTCGCTGCCAGGCGGAATTGGTTTACCGCAGCTTGTGCATGTTACGAGGGATAATTTTTCTGACATAACTGTGACACTTCTTTGCCGTTCATATTGTAAGGGTTCCTTATATCTGCTATGCTTGAAATCAATGTTTATTGCTACAGAAAAAAAGACCCAAAAAATCTAAAGTAACATGATCAAGCGGATTAGATTCATTTGAAAAACCACAGAAATGACCATTTAAAAAAACCGTGAATCCATAACCAACATACAGTTTGTGGAGTAACAGCAGCCATATCGCGAGCATACCTATTAAGCCATTTTTAGCATAAAATTAATATTTTTTTGACTTTCTTTTAGTCAGTGCATAATTGCCTTCTAATTTTTCATTTGACAAAATATCAAATGTAATATCAAAATGTATAAACAAACCATATAAACAATCTGCCCCCTTTCCATACACCTACACAAACTAGATTAAAACCCAAAGCTTGCTTGAAACTAATAGAACAAAATCCAAACCGAGATGTTCATTCAACAAGAAAAAGTATGACTGTTTTGCGATTTGCCAAAAAACCAAAGTAGTCTTCCTCAGCACCAGTATTTTGATTATGGACTTATAGAAAAAATGGTGTAGGATGCCACTTTTTCGATTTTCAAATTGCAAGTAGTTTCGCAAATTTATTAAGTTGGGTTCTTGCCTACTTTATTTGTGGAATAGTTTTGGGAGTAAACTTCAAAGACCTCATACCAAAAACCCAGGTAAAACTCGAAGACTTAGGAGGCAAAATCATAGCAATAGACGCATACAACGCCATCTACCAATTTCTTTCTATCATCCGCCAACCTGATGGAACACCGCTAAAAGATAGCTCGGGAAAAATAACCAGCCACCTAAGCGGACTCTTTTATCGCACAAGCAACCTCGTCGAAATGGGCATAAAACCCATCTACGTTTTCGATGGCATCCCACCAACATTGAAAGCAGCAGAAATCGAGCGGCGAAAACAAGTCAAAGTCGAAGCCGTCGCAAGCTACGCAAAAGCCGTAGCAAGCGGTGACACAGTCAAAATGCGAACGTTTGCTTCTATGGCAACCAGCATGAAAGATTACATGCGAGACGATAGCAAAAAACTCCTAGACCTAATGGGTTTGCCATGGGTTCAGGCTCCAAGCGAAGGTGAAGCCCAAGCGGCTTACATGACCAAAAAAGGTGATGCAGATTATTGTGCAAGCCAAGACTATGACAGCCTTCTTTTTGGAGCGCCCAAACTGCTTAGAAACGTTACTATCTCAGGTACAAGAAGACGTGCAGGAACCAAAACTCGAGTTGAGGTTGTTCCTGAAGTAATAGAATTGTCTAAAACTCTCGGTCAATGTGAATTGACGCGTGAACAACTAATTGATGTGGGGATATTGATTGGTACTGACTTCAACCCTGACGGTATAAAGGGGCTTGGACCAAAAACCGCCCTAAAATTAATCAAACAATATGGCACAATTGAAAACGCCATGCCTCACATAAAAAACCCTAACTTTCCGGTTGAACCAAACTGTATACGCAAAATCTTTCTCCACCCAGAAGTCACTGACAACTACAAGATAGAATGGATAGAACCCAATGAAGCAGGCTTAATTGATTTTATGTATAGGGAAAAAGAATTTGGTGAAGACCGTATCAAAAAATCCTTAGACAGGATGACCGCGGGTAACAAGAAGCAGAAAGGGAAAATTTCGCTGGAAAAATGGTTCGGATAAAAAAAGAAAAGAAAGGTTACTTTACGGTAACTGACTTTGCCAAGTTGCGAGGCATGTCAGGGTTAAAGCCCTTCTCCAAAGACACATAATACGCCAACAACTGCAGCGGCACAGCAAACGGAATCGGCGAGAGCACGCTTGGAATGCCCTTTGGGACCTCGATGTAGTCTTCAGATAAAGACTTGATTTCTTCGTCGCCTTCCTCTATAACGGAGATGATGTGTGCGCCTCGGGCTTTCATCTCCATAATGTTCCCGATAACGGTTTTATGGGTGTCGTCTCTGGGGCATATGAACACGACGGGGAAGCCTTCTTCGATAAGGCTGATGGGACCATGTTTGCTTTCGCCTGCGGGAAACGCGATGGATGGGATGTAAGCGATTTCCATAAGTTTAAGTCTACCTTCAAACGCAGTGGCAGTGCTTATGCCTCTGCCTAAGAAGAAGAACACCTTAGAAGCAGCGTATTTCTTGGCGATTTGCTTAATCTTTTCTTCCTGTGTCCGCACAATCGTTTCAACGTCTTCCGGCATCTTTTTGAGGTTCTCTTCCAGGCAATCCATTTCATCCTGAGATATCTTGCCCCGCTTCTTTGACAACTTTAAAGCGAGCTGGGCTAAGACGGATAGCTGCGAGGTGAAGGTTTTGGTAGCGGCGACACCGATTTCTGGACCTGCCTGGGTGCCAATGTAAACTCGGGAAATCCGCGTCATAGTTGAGCCGATAACGTTGGTCAAGCTTAACACGGTTGCTGCACGTTGCTGTGCACAACTTACTGCGGCTATAGTGTCTGCGGTTTCGCCTGATTGACTAACAGCTAAGATGGTGCTGTCGATGCTGACAGATTTGCCACATTGCTCCAAAAACTCAGAAGCATAAACTGGATACGTTGGTAAGAACGCCAGTTTAGAGAACATGTATGAAGCTGCTAGGCATGCATGGTAACTTGTCCCGCATGCAACTAGAAATACTTCGGTGGCTCGGTCAAGAAAAGTAGCAAGCAAATCCAAGTAATGGTCCTGGATGCGTAGGGTGTTGCGAAGGGTTTCGGGTTGTTCATGGATTTCTTTAATCATAAAGTGCGGATAACCCTGCTTAACCGCCATCTCTGCAGTCCACTCAACGGTTATGGGATCACGTTTAATAGGGCTGTTATCAGAGATTTTTCGGATTTCGTAGCCGCTAGCGGTAAGAATGACCAGTTCACCGTTGTTGATCATGACGGCTTTGTTGGTAACATCCAAAAACGCCGGAATATCACTTGCGCAGAAAACGCCTTTGCCATTGATTCCTAAAACCAAAGGGCTTTCGTTTCGAGCGCAGATTATTTTGTCGGGTTCACGTGTGGAGATTATGGCGAATGCGTAGGAGCCTTCAATTCGCTTGAGGCTTTCCATCACTGCCTGTTTAAAGCTAAGTTTGGGGTTTTGTTTGAGGGTTTCCTCGATTAGATGAGGCATGACTTCGGTATCTGTTTTGGAAACAAACGTGTGGCCGAGGTTTTCCAGTTCACTCTTAAGCTCCATGAAGTTTTCAATGATTCCGTTGTGGACAACGGCTATTTCACCTTTGCAGTCAGTGTGGGGGTGAGAGTTAACTTTTAGGGGTGCACCGTGAGTTGCCCATCGTGTGTGTCCGATGCCTATGCTGCCGGGCATGTCGTCGAGATTGACGATTTTGTCTACTTCATCGATTTTGCCTACGTCTTTTTTTATGAAGATTTTTCCGTCTGAAATTGTTGCTATGCCGACTGAGTCGTAGCCTCGGTATTCTAAATGTTTAAGTGACGAATGGATGATGGGGGCAGCGTTGCCTTCTTTTAAAATACAGCCAAATATTCCACACATTTTTTTGATGCCTTCGAGTTATAATTATGTTGAATGCCTTATGGAGACTGAGTTTGCTATTAAGCTTTTTTAATATAAGAGTTTGACTACTAAAAAGTTTTTTTTAATGGTTTCGTCCAATTTACATGTAAATTAAGCCTGCCAACAACTTTTTCACTGAACTTTTTGAACCACTACAAATAAATTTTTTATAGTACCCTCGGCTTTAATCTTAGAGAATAACATGCAAAGAAAGCTACTCCTCCAAGAAAACGGCAACACACAAGAAGTCAAAGAAATCAGCATCCTAACCGACTCCCAAAAACTGAAAATGATGCTCGGCAGCCTCAGCTGGAAAATTCTCACCATCCTATCAAAAAAAGAAATGTACCCCATAGAAATCGCCAAACAACTCGGTATGCATGAACAGAAAATATACTATCACATAAGAAAACTTGCCAAAGCAGGCGCCATAACCGTTGTGCGAGAAGAAAAAAAGAAAGGCGCCATAGCAAAATACTACAAAACCGTCTCAACCGCCTTCGGAATAGAATTTCCCCAAGGTTACAAGCCAATCCGGAACATATGCACCCTAAGCATTGATGAGCAGTTAGAGAAGTTCTTCACGGAATTCATCAACAACGGCGTTTTCGATGGAAAAATCGTGGTCGGCAGTCCACTGCCGCATGGACCTTTCAAAACTAGCGCCCGAGACGGCCACTATGCAGCGCATTTAGCTCTTTTTCTGGGGCAATTCGCCAAGATGCCAACAGAGTTTGCCGTGAAGTTAGACGTTGATGTGAAGGTGGAGAAGGAAGAAAAAAACAACCTCATCCTCGTCGGCGGACCCGGAACCAACCTGTTAACGCAGGAAGTAAACGATTACTTACCCATAAAATTCATTATGCAGTCCTCTGGGCAGGGTTTTTTGCTTGGCGGTTTGTCGTCGAAGAAGACTGGGCAGGTTTACACTTCAGACGTTTCGGGCGTTGTAGCCAAAATCGTGAATCCATGGGATGACACTAAACGTATCGTGGTTTTAGCTGGCAACAAGGCTGTTGGAACTAAAGCGTGCGTTTTGGCGATGACGAATTTCTGGAAAAAAACCCTAGAAAAATACAAGGGCGAAGATACTTTTGCTGTGGCTATTCACGGGTTTGATTTGGATGGGGATGGAAAAGTGGATTCAATCGAGGTTAATGAGTAATCTTGAACTCCAAACAAACAACTGACTCATTTTGGGCACTAGGGCATGGAAATATTCACGCGAGCCACCCCACAACACTGATGTTTACTAAGGATATTCATGTTTCACGGAAGGGCGATTGCATAGTCGCAATGACAGCTGACAAATCGGTTGCAGATTTAAGCGCCCAATTCAAGGAGGAACTGCGGAAGCCAAACGCTAAATTAACGATCACTATCGAAGCAGGCGACCAAATAGAAGAAATCAAAGCACTCGGATCGCCTAAGCTTTGTTTATGCCACCCAACTGACATTGTAATTAGGAAAAGCGATTATATCTGTAGTAGAACCTTGGCAATTTGTGCTGATAAATCCTCAAATGATTTACCAAGAAAGTTTGTGGAGAAACTTCAGGACCCTGAACAAAAAGTCAAAATAACACTAAGAGTTGAAAGCTAAACGATTTTGGCATCTAACACAACTTGAGACTCAAACGGTGCCGTCTCGCGAATGCTCTTTGCATATAGAAAAGCCTCAACTTTCCGCCCATCCTTCTCCACTAAATTCAATAAACGTTGCTTAAGGTCCTCTATAGTGTCAGGTGAACGAACAAAACTGTAGAAATGCGCTTCTCCTCCTTGTGATTTTATTGCGTTGCAGGCTGCGTCAACGAAGTCGATGGCTGTTTCAGGCAGATTCATAATCACCCGATCCGCTGAGCCCTTAAGCTTAGTTGAAGCGATTTCCCTTGCATCTGCCAATATGGGGGAAACGTTATTTTCAACCTTGTTAACCC
>Ga0209585_10000692_pt1 | contig 13093 bp, 10 predicted proteins | sample NGEPerone_FD_185491 | JGI IMG/M metagenome (GOLD analysis project Ga0209585, IMG submission 185491) | Arctic peat soil microbial communities from the Barrow Environmental Observatory site, Barrow, Alaska, USA - NGEE Permafrost154B-one... | ecosystem: Environmental > Terrestrial > Soil >... | reverse complement strand
TCTTCGTGGCGAACGACCAGATGGCCCTGGGCCTCATGTGCGCGCTCGCGGACCGCGGACTGTCGGTGCCCGGCCAGATCAGCGTCGTCGGCTTCGACGACATCCCGGAGGCCGAGTTCATGGCCCCACCGCTGACGACCGTGCGCCTCGACTTCTTCGATCAGGGCGTCCGGCGCATGCACGGCCTGATCGCCCAGATCACGGGCAACTCGCCGTTGAGCGACCCGCACGGCGGCTCGGTCGAGCTGATCCGGCGTCGCTCGATCGCTGCGCTCTAGCGCCTTCCTCGCCGTCCGGCACTCCGGGCGGCCGCGTCCCGGTCCCAGGACGACTCCCTTTACAGCGACTCCGGCCTCTGTCTACAGTGGGGCCTGCGCCAGATAGTTACCGGTAACATCGTGGCGTCGTGAGCATCGCTCGCACCAGGACGTGCCGTTAGCTCGACTCCGGCCGTCAGCACCACCCGGACAACGACCGTCCCCCATTACGAAGAGGTAATGCCATGAAGATCACGAGAACCACGGCAGCACTCGCCAGCCTGGGCATCGCCGCCCTGACGCTGGCCGGTTGCTCGAGCGCCGGTGCCAGCACCGAGGGCAGCACCTCGGACACGGAGACCGCGGCCAGCGGCCCGGTCACGCTGGACTACTGGGGCTGGGCGCCCAACATGCAGAAGGTCGTCGACATCTGGAACAAGGCCAACCCGAGCATCCAGGTGAAGTACACCGAGGCCGCGGGCGCGAGTGACCTGCCGCCCAAGCTGCTCTCCGCGGAGCGTGCCGGCAACGGCCCCGACGTGGCGCAGGCCGAGTACCAGAAGCTGCCGTCCCTCGTGGTCGGCGGTGTCGTCAAGGACATCACCGACAACGTCAAGAGCTTCAAGAGCGAGTTCACGGACTCCTCCTGGGCCTCGACCACGCTCAACGGCGCCGTCTACGCCGTCCCGCAGGACGCCGGCCCGATGATGATGTTCTACCGCGCGGACCTCTTCGCGAAGTACGGCCTCGACGAGCCCAAGACCTGGGCGGACTTCGCCACCGCGGCCGAGAAGATCCACGCCGCGGACCCGAGCGTCTACCTCGGCACGCTCCCGCAGGACGGGGGCACCTTCACCGGCCTCGTGCAGCAGGCCGGCGGCAACTGGTGGACCGCCGACGGCGACAAGTGGAAGGTCAGCATCGGCACCAGCCCGTCCACCGACGTCGCCGACTACTGGCAGAAGCTCGCGAAGACCGGCGCGCTGTACACGCAGCCGTTCCTCACCCCGGAGTGGAACAAGCTCGTCGCTGACGGCAAGATCCTCACCTGGTCCGCCGGCGTCTGGGCCCCGGGTGTCATCGAGAGCGTCGCCCCCGACACCGCAGGCAAGTGGGCAGCGGCACCCCTCCCGCAGTGGAAGTCCGGAGACGTCAACACCGGCTTCATGGGCGGCTCCGCGGTCTTCATCACCAAGTCCTCCAAGCACCCGGTCGAGTCCGCGAAGTTCCTCGAGTGGCTCAACGGGAGCACGGAAGGCTCCGGCTACCTGGCCTCGATCTCGAACATCTACCCGGCCTCGATCGCCGGGCAGGCAGGCCTCGCCAGCGCATCGGTCCCCACGCTGATGTCGGCGCAGACAGACTTCTACTCGATCGCCGCCGAGGTCTCCGCGCACACCGCGAAGGTCACCTGGGGCCCCAACGTCCAGACGGCCTTCGATGCGTTCTCCGACAAGCTGCAGGCCGCTCAGACGGGTGGCACGTCCTTCTCCGACGCTCTCAAGACGGTGCAGGACCTCACCGTCGCCGACCTGGAGAAGAACGGCTTCACGGTCGAAAGGTAGCGCCCTCGACGGAGGTGCCCGGCCGGCCACGACCCCCGGCCGGGCGCCTCTCCCAGCCTCGGAGAGGACTGATCTCGTGTCCAGCACTGTGTCATCCGTACGTCGACCTGACGTCAAGGTCAGCCCGAAGGCCCGCAAGGGCAGCCTGCAGCCGCGCGTCGCCCCGTGGATGTTCGTCGCGCCGGCCCTCGCGCTCTTCATGGCGTTCCTCCTCATCCCGATCCTGTACGCCGTCTACCTCAGCTTCACGCGACTCAAGGTGACCACCGGCGGCGCCTTCGGTGCGCGGACCCAGGTCTTTGTCGGGTTCGACAACTACGTCTTGTCGCTCTCCGACCCGGAGCTGCTCGCCTCGCTGCGTCGCCTGGCGACCTTCGGGATCATCTCGGTGCCGCTCACCCTCGGGCTGGCGCTGGCCTTCGCGCTGCTGCTCGACCTCCCGCAGATCCGGTACGGCCGCTTCTCCCGGACGGCGATCTTCTTGCCGTACGCCGTTCCCGGCGTGATCGCGACCCTCCTGTGGGGCTTCCTCTACCTGCCGAGCACGAGCCCGTTCAACTACGTCTCGCGGGCCCTCGGCCTCGGCGACATCAACTTCCTCGGGCTTCCCGGGTTGTACGGGTCCCTCGCCAACATCGCGGTCTGGGGTGGCCTCGGCTTCAACATGATCGTGATGTACACCGCGCTGCGGTCCATCCCCGGTGAGATCTACGAGGCCGCCACGATCGACGGCGCCAACGAGTGGCAGGTCGCCTGGCGCATCAAGATCCCGCTCATGACACCGGCGCTGGTGCTCACCTTCCTGTTCTCCCTGATCGCGACGCTGCAGGCCTACGGCGAACCGCAGACCCTCAAGAGCCTCACGAGCACGATCTCGTTCACGTTCTTCCCTCTCATGAAGGTCTACCGGGACGCGTTCGGCAACGACGACGTCGCCGGTGCTGCCGCGACCTCCGTCGTGCTCGCCATCGGGACCCTCGTCATCTCGCTCCTGCTGCTGCGGGTGCTCCAGCGCCGTGCCTTCGGTGAGGAGAAGTAAGCCATGTCCACGACCCTTGTGTCCCGACGTCCCGTGTCCCGACGTCCCGCGCGCACAGGCGCAGCCCCGTCCTCCCGGTCCCGGGGCAAGCTCGGCCCGACGATCGTGCTGCTCATCGGAGCCTTCTACTGCCTCATCCCGATCGTCTGGGTGATCACGGCCTCGTCGAAGAGCCGGTCCGAGCTGTTCAGCACGTTCTCCTTCATCCCCGGGTCCGGGTTCCTCGACAACCTGCAGAGCCTGTCCTCCTACTCCGGCGGCATCTACTGGCAGTGGGCCCTCAACAGCCTCATCTACGCGGGCGGCGGCGCGCTCGTCTCGACCCTCGTGTCCGCGGGGGCGGGGTACGGCCTGGCCAAGTACCGCTTCCGCGGTCGCAACTTCGTCTTCACAGTGATCCTCGCCGGCGTCATGCTCCCGCAGATCACCCTGGCGATCCCGCAGTACCTGCTGATGTCCAAGCTGGGACTGGCCAACAGCTACTGGGCGGTCCTGCTGCCGACGTTGATCAACCCGTTCGGCATCTACCTGGCCCGGATCTACGCCCAGGCGTCGGTCCCGGACGAGACGGTCGAGGCCGCCCGCATCGACGGTGCGAGCGAGTTCCGGATCTTTCGCCAGGTGGCCCTACCGATCCTCGTGCCGGGCCTCGTGACGGTGTTCATGCTCCAGTTCATCGGGATCTGGAACAACTTCCTGCTGCCGTTCATCATGCTGTCCGACGACACCAAGTTCCCCCTGACGACGGGTCTGTACCTGTTGCTCAACCAGGGGACCGGGCAGCCGGCGCTGTACTCCCTCGCGATCATGGGCGCGCTGCTGTCGATCATCCCGCTGGTCGCGCTGATGCTCTTCCTCCAGCGCTACTGGAAGCTCGACCTGATCAGCGGCTCGCTGAAGGGGTGACTGCTCGCCCCGCGGCCTCGCTGCGGCCCGTTCCCGACGTCCCGGCGGTCCAGCCGGGGGTTCCACCTCACCCATCCAACCTCTCAGAGAGCGCCATGATCATCCGCAGTGCCGCATCCGACCGACTCGGACAGACCTTCACCCTCCCCGGGGACGGAATCCTCTACGGAGGTGACTACAACCCGGAGCAGTGGAGTCCTGACGTGTGGCTCGAGGACGCCGCCCTCATGCAGCAGGCCGGCGTGAACGTCGTGACTCTCGGGGTGTTCTCCTGGGGACGGCTTGAGGTCGCCGACGGCGTCTTCGACTTCGAGTGGATGGACCGGGTGGTCGGGATCTTGCACGACCACGGCATCGCAGTCACCCTCGCGACCCCCACGGCGGCCCCGCCGATGTGGCTCATCAATGCGCACCCCGAGATCATGACGGTTGACGCGTCGGGTGTGCCGACCAGCCAGGGCGGCAGACTGGGCTGGTCTCCGTGCAGTCCCGTGTTCCGGCGGTACGCGCTGCGGATGGTTGAGAAGTTGGCCCGACACTATGCGGGTCACCCGGCTCTGGCACTGTGGCACGTGAGCAACGAGATCGGCAACGAGAACGGGTATGACTACGGGGCGGACGCCGCCGCGGCGTTCCGTGCGTGGGTCGAGGCCAAGTACACGGACGTCGAGTCCCTGAACTCCGCCTGGGGCACCGGCTTCTGGGGACACACCTTCAGCAGCTTCAGCCAGGTGAACCCCCCGCGGGTCGCGCGCACGGCGCACAACCCGGGACTGCTGCTCGACTTCGACCGCTTCACCAACGATGCGCTGCTGCAGCACTACATCGCTGAGCGGGACCTGCTGCGGACCATCACCCCGGACGTGCCCGTCACCACGAACTTCATGGTCATGCGCGGTGGCGGCGTGCAGGACTACGCCTCCTGGGGTGATGAGGTGGACGTCGTCGCCAACGACCACTACACGATCGGCTCGAACGGCCTTCGGCACGAGGAGCTCTCCTTCAGCGCGGACCGTACCCGCGGCATCGCGCACGGAGCGCCGTGGATCCTCATGGAGCACTCCGCGAGCAGCGTCAACTGGCAGGGTCGCAATGCGTCGAAGGCCCCCGGGGAGATGACGCGCAACAGCCTGGCGCACGTCGCCCGGGGGGCGGACGCCGTCTGCTTCTTCCAGTGGCGGCAGTCGATCGTCGGTGCCGAGCAGTACCACTCGGGCATGGTGCCGCACGCCGGTCCCGACTCGAAGGTCTTCCGCGAGGTCACCGAGCTGGGCGCGACGCTCCGCCGCATCTCCGAGGTGACCGGCGCCCGGGTGAGCCACGGTGACGCCGCCGTGCTGTGGGACCAGCAGTCGTACTGGGCGTTCCACTCGACGCGCAAGCCCGCCGACGACATTTCCTTCCACGAGACGCCGGCAGCCATCCACGCCGCCCTCAGCCATCACCACGTCGCGACCGACGTCATCTCGCCGAGCGAGGACCTCGCCGGGTACCACCTGGTGGTGGTCCCCAACCTCTACCTGGCCGATGCGGAGCTCGCCGCACGCCTGACCGCGTATGCCGGCAGCGGTGGCCACGTGCTCGTCACGTACCTCTCGGGCATCGTCGACCCCAGCGGCGCAGTGATCCCCGGTGGGTACCCGGGGGCCTTCCGGGACCTGCTCGGTATCCGGGTGGACGAGTTCTACCCGCTCTTCGTCGGGGAGACGCGAACCGTGGTCACGACCTCCGGCGCGACGTGGACCGTGAGCGACTGGACCGAGAGCGTCGAGCTCGTCGGTGCGACGGCCTCGGCGTCCTACACGGCAGCGCCGCTGGCCGGCGAGCCGGCGATCACGCAGAACAGCGTCGGCGCAGGGACGGCCCACTACCTCTCGGCCGTGCTCGATCCGGAGGCGCTCGACTCCTACCTCGGCGAGCTGGTGGAGATGGCCGGGATCCGGCCGCTCGCGTCGGCGCCTGCCCAGGTCGAGATCACCCAGCGCAGCGGCGCACGGCACGACTACCTGTTCGCGATCAACCACCTCGAGGTCGAGGCCGTGGTCGAGGTGGGTGCGGCGGCTGTTGACCTGGTGACGGGTGCTGCGTTCGACGGGCGGGTGGCGGCAGGTGCCGTCGCCGTGCTGAAGGTGGAACAGCGGATCGAGTGAGCTCAGCGGCGGGGTGCCCGGCCGTGGGGACCTGGGTCGTCGGCCAGCCGGGCGGTGCGCAGTCAAGCAGGTGAGGGTGGGATCTGGTCCTACCAGACCAAGTCAGGGATCCGGTACCGGGTCCGCTGGCGAGAGCCGGTCGACGCTGCGGACCCTGACGCTGGAATGAGTCACCGGACCAAGAATGGCTGCACGGACAAGACCACCGCCACAGCGCTCCGCAACCTCCTGTCGTCGATCGACACCGGCAGGTACGTCAATCCCACCGAGGTCACGGTCACGGCGCACGCCCGGACGTGGCTGAGCACGAAGCGGCTGTCGCCGACGACCGCCGCCATGTACCGGCGGTACGTCAGGTTGCACATTGAGCCTCACATCGGACGGTTCAGCCTCAGGGATGCCCGACCCACGACCTTGGCCAGCCTGTACCGATCCTTGGAGACCTCTGGGCGCAGGGCCTGAGGTCACTCCGGCGATGCGCCGAGCCTGAACACGGTGCGCAAGGTACACGTGCTGATCGGGGCGATTCTGCAGTCCGCCGTCGACGACCGCCTCATCGTCGCCAACCCCGCGCGACACGCGCGGGCGAACCCGCCCACCGCTCGCGAGGTGCACGCTGCGTCGCCGGAGCAGCACCCTTGGACGGTCGAAGAACTCCGACGACTCCTCGCAACGACCAGCGTCGACCCGGACGACCAGCTCCGCCACGCCTGGGTGGTGTTCGCCTTCACGGGCCTGCGACGAGGTGAACTCCTCGGGCCTCCATCAGACCCGTCACGAGACATCTGGGCGGGAACGCCCGGGCGATCAGGGAATGGACGCCCGGGCCAAGTTCCTTCACCTGTCGTGCGGTCTACCGGCGGGCCAGGGTGTCGCTGCCACAAGTCCCTCATCTCGCGCGAGCGGCTCCGAGGGCGATACCCGCGGCACTGCTCACCAGGCCGGCGACGCCGATCGTTCTGATCCAGGCCTCCGCCACATGCCCGTCCCCGTCGGACGCGGGGACGGGGGTCAGGGGCGCCGCGCCGATCCGCATGTCCCGCTCGGGTCCGCTGATCCGTGACGCGAAATCGTTCGGGTGGCCGTCATCCGTCGCGAGTCCTGCGACCGTGAGCCACACCGAGGCGGGCTTCCGTCCACCGCCGACTCACGAGACGAGCCGTGCCACGGTCGCAGACGCACCCGGCGTCTCTGCGAGTACATACCGGTGGGTCAGACAGTTGCGGGGGCGGTACCGGGTGACCCGGTACCGCCCCCGCGACCGCCGCGCTGGTCGCACCGGCAGGCCGGTGCGTCAGCGCCGGCTCAGTGCTACTTGTCGTTGGCGAACAGCGCGTTGACCTGCTTGTTGGCTGCGTCGTAGACCTCGGTGCCGCCCTGGAACGACAGGAAGGTCTCGCCTGCGGCCGTCATCGATGCGGTGAGCTCGGGCCAGTGCTTGGCGATCGGCGCCAGGTGCGTGGTGCCGTCCTTGACGTGCACGGTGAACGCCGAGATGTCGTAGCCCTTGGCGGTGAAGGCGGCCGTGGCCTTGTCGAGAGAGGTCTTGACCGCCGGGAAGACGACGGCCTCACCGGCGACGATGTCCTGGCACTGGGCGGAGCCGAGGAACTTGACCCACTCCCACGACTCGTTCGGGTGCTTGGTACCGACGTAGATCGAGTCGGCGAGGCCGTTGAAGACGCTCGCGCGCTTGCCATCAGGACCGACCGGTGTGGGGGCGATCGCGGTCTTGACACCCGTGAGGGTCATGTAGGCGTTGGTGTTCCAGTCGCCCTCGGTGGCCATGGCAGATCCGCCGGCGCCGTAGGTCTCCTGCAGGCTCACGCCGGAGGTCGCCACCGCGAGGGAGGGCATGTAGCCCTTCTCGATGAGGCCGCGCCACCAGGTCATCGTGTCCTTGAAGGCCTTGGAGTCGTAGTTCCACTTGGTGCCCCACGGGTTCTTGTCCGCGTACTCGAACCCATTGCTCATGGCATAGGCCGACCACTCGGTCTGTCCGAACCCACCGCCCGACCCGGCCAGCCCGAGCCCGTACGTCGCGACATTGGTCTTGTCGAACCCGGGCTGATTGCCGTGGACACCGTTCTTGTCGATCGTGAGCGCGGCGATGGCCTTCTCGTACGTGCCGCCGTCGGTGGGGTTCCACGCGAGGTTCTTCATGTCGTCGGCCGTCAGTCCGGCGGCTGTGGCCATGTCGGTGTTGTAGAAGATGCCGACCGTGTCCCAGTCCTTGGGGAGCCCGTAGCGGCTTCCGTCCGCGGTGACCCACAGGTCCGCCAGACCGGGCTGGTAGATCGACAGGTCGACGTTGTCCTTCTTCACCAGGGGCGCGATGTCCATGATCTGCTTCTGGTCGGCGAACGTCGGGTACTGCGAGAGGTGGTCGGTGAAGACGTCGGGCGCAGTGCCGGCGACGAAGTCGTTCGTCAGCGTGCTCCAGTAGTCGTCCCACCCGTACTGCTCGACCTTCACGTTGATGCCGGACGATGCCGTGAAGGCGTCGGCGCACTTCTGGTAGGCGCCGAGCTGGTTGGTGTCCCACAACCAGTAGGTGATGGTGGTGCCCTTGGCGAGGGCACTTGAGCCCGAGCCGGCGTCGGAACCGGCGCTGGAGCAGGCGGCCAGGGCGAACGGGACGAGGGAGAGCACCGCGAGGGCTCTGAGGTCTCGGCGCATGGGGAGATCCTTTCGGTGGGGTGGTGCGTTCGTGTGGCCAGGGCGACGGTGCCGACCCGGTGTCACTTGATGCCGGTGAAGCCGATGGAGTTGATGATTCGTCGTCCGATCACGGCGTAGAGGACGAGGATCGGGAGGGCCGCGATGAGGGTCGCTGCCATGAGACCGGCCCAGTCGGGACTGCCCTGCGGCGTCTGGGAGCGGAAGACACCGAGGGCGACCGTGAGCACGCGCACCGATTCGGCCTTGCCGACGAGGAGCGGCCAGAAGTAGTCGTTCCACGCCGCGATGTAGGTCAACATGGACAGGGTCGCGATCGGCGCGGACGACATCGGGACGATGATGGTGAAGAACACGCGGAACCGGCCGGCGCCGTCGATCATGGCGGCCTCCTCGATCTCCTTCGGAATCCCCAGGAAGAACTGGCGCAGGAAGAAGACCGAGAACGGTGTCATCAAGAGGGTCGGCAGCACGATCCCGGCGTAGGTGTTGAGCAGTCCGAGGTTCTTGATCAGGATGAAGTTCGGCAGCATGGTGAAGATCGGCGGAACCATCAGCGCGGTGATGAAGGCGAAGAAGAGCTTGTCCCGGCCGGGCCAGGACAGCCGTGCGAAGGCGTACGCGGCGAGCGAGCAGAAGAAGACCTGACCGACCGTCGTCGTGGTGGCCACGATCAGGGAGCTCTTGAGGTAGAGCCAGAAGTTGACGCTGGCGCCGGACCCGCCCTCCGCGATCGCGTCGGCCTTCGTCGCCAGGCCGAACACCCGCTCGAATGCGCCGAAGGTGAAGTCGGCCGGCAGCAGTGAGCTGGAGTGCGAGGCCAGGGAGCGCGTGTTGGACAGGGCCGTGCGGAGCATCCAGTAGAAGGGGAACAGCGTGAGCAGGACCGCGAGGGACATGAAGATCCAGGCGGCGACCTTGCCGAACGGGAACCGCTGCCGCCGGACGTTCGGTCGAGCGGCCTGTGGGAGCGTCTCGGGGATGGCGGTGGCGGTCATCGACGTGCCTTGGCCCTTCATGACAGGTCCGACTCTCCGGCGCGCAGCAGCTTGATCTGGGCGAAGGCCACCGCGGCGAGGATGGCGAACAGGACGACTGAGATCGCGGAGGCGTACCCGAACTGGAACCGGGTGAAGGCCAGGTCGTAGATGTAGTAGTAGATGACCCGGGTGGCGTTGATCGGACCGCCGGCCGTGGTGACGGCCACGGTGTCGAAGAGCTGGAACGAGCCGGTGACGGTGATCACGAGCACCATCGCGAGCACCGGGCGCAGCAACGGGATGGTGATCTTGAAGAAGGAGCGGACCTCGCCCGAGCCGTCCAGGGAGGCGGCCTCGTAGAGCTGATCCGGAATGGTCTGAAGCCCCGCGAAGATGAGCAGCGCGGTGTAGCCGACGTGTCGCCAGACGTTGACCATGGCGATGGTGGGGATCGCCCAGGCGGAATCGCCGAAGAACGCGACCCGGTCGATCCCGACCCACTCGAGCATCTGATTGACGATGCCGATCTGGTAATCCATCATCCAGAACCAGGTGAGTGCGACGACGACGTTGGCCACGAGGTAGGGCAGCAGGAGTGCGCCGCGAACGGCCATCGACTTCGTGAACCGGTGCATCAGCACCGCGATGGTCAGCGCGAGCACCGTCTGGGCGCCGATGTTGATGACGACGTACTCCAGGGTCACCTTGAGTGCGTTCCAGACGAGGTCGTCCTTGAGCAGCGCCTGGTAGTTGGCCGTCCCGACCCACGTCTCCGGAGAGAGCACGCTGAAATCGGTGAAGCTGTAGTAGATGCCGCGCAGGGCCGGCCAGACGTAGAAGACGGCGAACCCGATGGTGGCCGGAAGGACGAAGATCAGGGCGGCCTTGAGGTCGTTCCGGGCTCGTCTCGACTTCGGTCGAGTGGCAGTGCCGGGCGTCGGACGTGTTCGACCTCGCACGCGGGCCGGTGCTGGTGTGGTGGTCATGAGTCCTCCGAGCGCTTCGTTGCGGTGGGGAATCGGGGAAGAAGACGAGCGACTCAGAGCCGGGTGGCGGCCAGGAGCACGAGAGAGTCGGGCAGCAGGTTCGGTGCCTGCACTCCGACATCGGCCAGAACGCGTCCGGTCAGGACGACGCCGGTCGCCCACCACGGTGGGGGGAGATGCCCACCGAGCGTCGGGACGGCGGTTGCCGGCTCGAGCGGGGCGAGACGGTAGTCGGCGTCGGGGTCGAGGCCCGTCAGCCGGACGCGACCGGGCGGGTACCAGGCCGAAGTCGCGATCGCGACCAGCGCGTAGACCCCAGCGGAGCCGTCGTCGGCAACGACGCCGTGCACCAGCAGGGCGGGGTCCGGATGGTCGACATGGACGACGCGCCCGGTGTGGAGCAACCCGCGCGTGGCCTTGTAGAGCGCGATCCACCCCGCGAGCTCGGCGAGCTCGGAGCCCGTCGCCTCCCGCAGGTCCCACTCGACACCGAGGTGGCCGAAGAGCGCGGTCCCGGCTCGGAACGTGAGGGTGTGGGCGCGGCCCGTCGAGTGGGACACCGGGGAGCCCACATGCGCGCCGATGAGCTCGGGTGGCAGCAGCAACCCGGTCCAGCGCTGGATCTGCTGACGCTCGAGGGCGTCGATGCAGTCGCTCGCCCAGATGCGGTCCGTGCGTTCCAGGATGCCGAGGTCGGCCCTGGCACCGCCCGAGGAGCACGACTCGATCTCCAGCTGCGGGTGGCGCGCCTTCAGCTCGTCGATCAACCTGTAGACCGCCAGCGTCTGCTCGTGGACGCCGGGCCGACCGTGCGCCGTGCTGCCCGCCTCGACGAGGTCGCGGTTGTGGTCCCACTTCAGGTAGTCGATCGTGTACTCGCGCACCAGCGAGTCGAGCCGCTCGAGGATGTGGTCGTACGCGGCCGGATTCGCGAGGTCGAGCACCTGCTGGAAGCGCGCCTCGGGTGGCAGGCGGTTCCCCGTGGACAGGATCCAGTCGGGGTGCTTGCGAGCAAGGTCGGAGTCGACGTTGATCATCTCCGGCTCGACCCACAGCCCGAACTCCATGCCAGCCGCGCGGACGTGCTCGACGAGCGGGCCAAGACCGTCCGGCCAGACCTCCTCGTCGACGTACCAGTCCCCGAGCCCGGCGTGGTCGTCGCGACGGTGGCGGAACCAGCCGTCGTCGAGCACGAAGCGCTCGACGCCGACCTCCGCGGCGCGGTCGGCCAGTTCCGCGAGGGCGCTGAGATCCTGCCGGAAGTAGACGGCCTCCCACGTGTTGAGCACGACCGGTCGCGGTGAGACGGGGTGCTGCGCGCGGGAGCGGAGATACCCGTGGAACCTCGCGGACATCTCGTCCAGCCCGCGGCCCCATGAGCCGTAGACCCACGGCGTCGTGTACGCAGCACCCGGTGCCAGGGTGCCCTCGCCGGGCAGGAGCAGCTCCCCGCCACCGAGGAAGCCGTCACCCGTCGGGGTGCGCTCGGCGAGCGAGCGGTGGTTGCCGCTCCACGCGACGTGCACGCCCCACACCTCTCCTGCCTCGAAGGAGAAGCCCTGAGTCCCTGCGATGAGAAGCAACGTGGCGTCTGCACCCGTGCGGCCGCGCCGGTTCTCGCGAAGGTGGGTGCCCAAGGTGAAGGCATGCCGCTGGGGCGAGCGCTCTCGCAGGTGGCGACCGGTGAAGTCCAGGATCTCCAGTGCCCGCGTCGGAACGGGCAGCGCCAGCATCACGCCGTCGAGCGTGTAGTCGGTTGTCTCGGAGGAGTTGGTCATCGTGGCACGGGTGCGGACCAAGCCCGACGCCGTCAGCTCCAGAGCCAGGTCGAGGCTCACGCCCGCGTCGGCATCAACCCCGGACACGGTGAGCCGGTGCGCGATGCCGCCGCCCACCGAGTCGAGGACGACGGAACCGAGCTCGAACGCGGGTGAGAAGTCACGGCCCTCGCGGTGACCGGACACGCCTGGGGTGCCGAGCCACCCGCGTGACTGCTCGGGAAGCAGGCTCAGCGGCACCACCTGGTCGAGGGTGCCGGAGACCACCTGCGGGATCGACGAGAGGCGGAGCGCAACCAGGGCGGTGTCAGACAGCTCACCGAGGTCGCTGCCCCAGTGCAGGACTCGCGGCAACCCGGCTCCCGCGGTGTCCACGACCAGACTCGTGCCACCGGCCCGTAGGTGGACGACGCCGCCAGCGCCGAGCGGTCCGAAGGCGTGTTCCATCGCGGTGACTCCCTTGTCATGAACGTGTGTGGTGCCGTCCCATCTGAGAGTTAGTGTTGCAGTGGAAGTTAGTAGCAGTCAAGATGCCCGGGTTTCAGCTTGGTAACGGGCCGCACGGCGACCGGTGAGAGGGTCTAAGTTTCGGAAGAGAAGTAACGCCCTGCCTGACAGACTGGGCACCAACCGCACCGGGAAGGATCTTCCGTGACACTGATGGCATCGAGCTGGACCCCGCTCAGCGGTCCGAGCCACGCCATCGCGCTCGACGTGCTCATCAACGGTCCACTGTCGCGCGCCGAGCTCTCG
>Ga0209585_10000691_pt1 | contig 13113 bp, 10 predicted proteins | sample NGEPerone_FD_185491 | JGI IMG/M metagenome (GOLD analysis project Ga0209585, IMG submission 185491) | Arctic peat soil microbial communities from the Barrow Environmental Observatory site, Barrow, Alaska, USA - NGEE Permafrost154B-one... | ecosystem: Environmental > Terrestrial > Soil >... | reverse complement strand
CGGGATCGTCCTCGACCTCGACTCCGAGCAGAAGGCCCGCATGACGGTGAAGGGCCTGCTCGCCGAGTTCGAGAAGGTCAAGGGCGCCGAGCTCGACGACAGCCTGCTGCAGTAGCGCCCGCGGCCTTACACCGCCGGCGCGATGCCGTGACGCCGCGGCCGGCGCGCCCGCCTGACGCGCCCGCCTGACGGGTGTCAGCGCGGGAGCTCGACCCCGGTCAGCTCCGCGCCCCGAGCGGGCTCTCCTGGATCGCGACGTCGGACGCCTCAAGCTGGAAGTAGGGCGCCAACCGGGCGCTCGGGGTGATCACGCCTCGTCCGTCCCGGCCGCCTCGAGGGCCGCGGCGACGGCCTCGAACTCGGCGAGGGCGGCAGTGAGGTCCTCGACGATCTCGCGGGCGATGACCTCCGGTGCGGGGAGGTTGTCGAGGTCCTCGAGGGACTCGTCGCGCAGTCAGGTGATGTCGAGGTTCGCCTTGTCGCGGGCGATGAGCTCGTCGTAGCCGAAGGAGTGGAACCGTTCGGATTCGGCCCGCTCCGCGCGGGACCGTCCCGGCGCGTAGCACGCGACGAAGTCGTCCAGGGCCGCCCGGGTGAGCGGGTTCTGCTTGAGCGTGAAGTGTTGGTTGGTGCGCAGGTCGTACACCCACAGTCGCTCGGTCCACGGGTGCTCGGCGGCGGGCTTCTTCTCGAAGAACAGTACGTTCGCCTTGACGCCCTGTGCGTAGAAGATGCCGGTCGGCAGGCGCAGCATGGTGTGCAGGTCGAAGTCGTGCAGCAGGCGCCGGCGCGGCGTCTCCCCGGCGCCGATCTCGGTCAGCACGTTGTCCGGCAGCACCACAGCTGCCCGGCCGTTGATGTCCAGGATCGTCATGATGTGCTGCAGGAAGTTCAGCTGCTTGTTGGACGTGGTGACGACGAAGTCCTGCCGTTCGATCTCCAGGTCCTCGCGGGCCTCCCGGCCGTCCGCCCCGACCATGGTCAGCGACGACTTCCGCCCGAACGGCGGGTTGGACAGCACCACGGACCACCGCCGGCCCGGGTCGGCGATCAGGGAGTCCTTGACCTCGATCAGCGGCGGCCCGTTGGGCTGCCCGATGCCGTGCAGTAGCAGGTTCATCGCCGCCAGCCGGGCGGTGCCATCCACCAGCTCCACCCCGTGGACGAAGCCGTCGCGCAGGTGCGTCCGCTGGGTGGGGTCCATCGTCTCCGCGCCCCGTGAGGCGAAGGCATGCGCCGCGAGCAGGAAGCCGCCCGTCCCTGCGGCCGGGTCGGTGAGGGCGTCCCGCACCGACGGCTGCACGCGGTCGACCATCGCCTGGATCAGCGATCGCGGGGTGAAGTACTGGCCCGCCCCGGACTTGATGTCCTCCGCACCCTTGGACAGCAGCGATCCTGGCCGAAGAGCTCCTCTACTCCCGCGTCTGGACCAGCGAGGCCGAGCGAGCCGCAGCAATCAAGATCTGGAACATCCACTACAACGACCGTCGACCCCACACCGCCGCCGACGACCAGCCCCCGGCCTCACGCCTCCACACAGGCGTCACCAACGTCGTGAGCCAGAACAGCTCGTCGGCTGCGGTCCTCGCGCAGCGCCGCGATGACCGGGTGAACCCCCCGCGGCTGGTTCGGGATCTCGACCGGCCGCCGGACGGCAGTCATCCACTCCGGGGCGTCCACCAACCGCACCTGCCACCCCGAGGCGCGCTCACCGCTGGGCTCGAGAGGCTTGCCCGCCGGCACGCGGTCCCCCTTGCGGGCGCGAGCGATGCGCCGCTCGTACACAGGAAGCTGATCGGCAGCGATCGACAGGACACCGCCGCCAGCGAGCACTTCAGCGACGAGCTGAGCACCGACGCCACCCGGAACAGGCCGCACCAGTCGCCGCGGGATCACGGGCACGGGCACCACGCTCGCGTCCTCAGGCCGCTGCGGTGCCGTCCTCACGAGGGTCGGCCTCGCCGCTTCCGGGGGAAGGCCTCGTGTTGGAGGTAGTGCAGCCCAGCCGCTGTGATCTCCGCGCTCCACCGACCGCCGCGCTTGCTCACCGTGACCAGGCGCCGTAGTGGGACGGAAGGCCCTTGACGACTCGCGCGAGTTGGACGGATCTCGGTCTGGTGGGACGATTCACTGCCGCCGGCGGCAGATCCTCGAGCGTTGACACCGCAGTGCGGTCCTGGGTTCGTCGTCGGTCCGTGTTCTCACCCTCGATGAGGAGGCAAGGTGGCCATCACGACCCAGGACCGGAAGACACGGACGGCTGGTCGCACCAGTGTCGGCTTGAAGGTGGTCATGGCGACCACCGGTGTGCTCTTCCTGCTCTTCCTGCTCGCGCACATGTACGGGAACCTCAAGGCGTTCTCCGGTCAGGGCGCTTACGACGGTTATGCGGATCACTTGCGGGTGCTCGGCGAGCCGGTGCTGCCTTACTCGGGGTTCTTGTGGCTCTTGCGTGTGATCCTGCTCGCCTCGGTGGTGCTGCACGTGTGGGCGGCCGTGGTCTTGTGGAGGCGGGCGCACCGGGCCCGATCCGCCCCGTATGTGAAGTTCAGGCCGGTCCAGGCGACGCTTTCGTCACGGACGATGCGCTGGGGTGGGCTCACGGTGCTCCTGTTCGTGATCTTCCACCTGTTGCAGTTCACCACCGCGACCATCCAGATCGGTGGCAGCTTCGACAGCCCCTATCAGCGCCTCGTCGCTGCCTTCCAGGTCTGGTACATCGTGGTCGTCTACGCCCTGGCGATGGTGGCCCTGGGGATGCACCTGCGCCATGGGATCTGGAGCGCCGTCCAGACGCTCGGTTGGTCCACCCGGGCCCGGGAGACCCCCATCAAGCGGACCGCGCTGGTGATCGCCCTGGTCATCGTGGTGGGTTTCCTGGCCCCGCCCGTCTCGATCTTCTTCGGTCTGGTGAAGTGAATGCGCACTCTTGAGGAGAAGCACTGATGGTTGAAGGCCTCATCGACGGGCTCTACCGCGAGGGTGAACCGATCAGCGACACGAAGGCCCCTGACGGGCCGCTCGCTGAGCGCTGGTCCGCGCGCGTCTTCGGCGCCCACCTGGTCAGCCCTACCAACCGGCGAAAGCTGAAGATCATCATCATCGGTACCGGTCTGGCCGGAGCCTCGGCTGGGGCGACCCTGGGTGAGGCCGGCTACCAGGTCACGTCGTTCTTCTTCCAGGACAGCCCGCGCCGGGCCCACTCGATCGCCGCGCAGGGCGGGATCAATGCGGCGAAGAACTACCGCAATGACGGTGACTCGACCCATCGGCTCTTCTACGACACGGTCAAGGGTGGGGACTTCCGCTCCCGGGAGTCCAACGTCTACCGCCTCGCCGAGGTCAGCGGCAACATCATCGACCAGTGCGTCGCCCAGGGGATCCCCTTCGCCCGGGAGTACGGAGGCCTGCTCGACAACCGCTCCTTCGGGGGGGTCCAGGTCTCCCGGACGTTCTACGCGCGCGGTCAGACCGGTCAGCAGCTGCTCCTGGGTGCCTACCAGGCGCTGGAGCGGCAGATTGCTGCGGGGACCGTCCAGACGTACGGGCGTCACGAGATGCTCGAGCTGGTCGTCGTCGACGGCCGCGCGCGTGGCGTGATCGTCCGCGACATGGTCACCGGGGAGATCGAGACCCACCTCGCCGACGCGGTGGTGCTCGCCAGCGGCGGTTACAGCAACGTCTTCTACCTGTCCACCAATGCGATGGGGTGCAACGCGACAGCGATCTGGCGCGCCCACCGTCAGGGCGCCCTGTTCGCTAATCCCTGCTACACCCAGATCCACCCCACGTGCATCCCGGTCTCCGGGGAGTACCAGTCCAAGCTCACCCTCATGTCCGAGTCCTTGCGCAACGACGGCCGGATCTGGGCTCCCCAGGCCAAGGCCGACACCCGCGACCCCCGGGACATCCCGGAGAGCGAACGCGACTACTACCTGGAGCGCGCCTACCCCGCGTTCGGCAACCTGGTCCCGCGCGACATCGCCTCACGGGCAGCCAAGAGAGTCTGTGATGAGGGCCGCGGGGTCGGCCCGACCGGCCTGGGCGTCTACCTGGACTTCGCGGACGCCATCGAGCGGTTGGGGCGGGCCGCGGTGGTTGCCAGGTACGGCAACCTCTTCGACATGTACCAGCAGATCACCGGGGAGGACCCCTACCAGGTGCCGATGCGCATCTACCCCGCGGCGCATTACGTGATGGGTGGGCTGTGGGTGGACTACGACCTGCAGTCCAACATCCCCGGCCTGTTCGTGGTGGGTGAGGCCAACTTCTCCGACCACGGCGCCAACCGGTTGGGTGCCTCGGCGTTGATGCAGGGCCTGGCCGACGGTTACTTCGTCCTGCCCAACACCATCAACGACTACCTGTCCGCCGGACCGTTCGACCAGATCGACACGGACCACCCGGTCGTGGTCGACGCCGTCACGAGCGTGCGGGACCGGATCCAGACGCTGCTCGACACGCACGGCTCACGATCGGTCGACTCCTTCCACAAAGAGCTCGGGCAGATCATGTGGGAGCACTGCGGCATGGAACGCACACACGAGGGCCTGTTGCAGGGCATTGAGAAGATCCGCGAGCTACGGCGGGAGTTCTGGGCCGACGTGCGGGTGCTCGGCGGGGCTGAGGAGCTCAACCAGGCACTGGAGAAGGCCGGACGGGTTGCTGACTTCCTGGAGCTCGGGGAGCTGATGTGCATCGACGCCCTGCAGCGCCGGGAGTCCTGTGGGGGGCACTTTCGCGCCGAAAGCCAGACCGAGGACGGCGAGGCGCTACGCAATGACGAAGACTTCGCCTACGTCGCCGCGTGGCAGTGGACCGGGCAAGGCAGCCCGCCCGTGCTGCGCAAGGAAGCCCTGCAGTACGACGACGTCGAGCTGAAGCAACGGAGCTACAAGTGAGAATCACACTGAAGATCTGGCGCCAGAAGAACGCCGAGAACCCCGGGCGCCTCGTCGCCTATCAGCGTGAGGGTGTCTCGACGGACATGTCGTTCCTGGAGATGCTTGACGTGCTCAACGAAGACCTCACCGCCCAGGGTGAGGAACCCGTTGCGTTCGACCACGACTGCCGCGAAGGGATCTGCGGGTCGTGCGGGGTGATGATCGACGGGGTCGCCCACGGGCCCGAACGCACGACCACCTGCCAGCTGCACATGCGCTCGTTCGCCGACGGCGACACGATCACCGTCGAGCCCTGGCGCGCCGATCCGTTCCCAGTGATCAAGGACCTGGTCGTCAACCGCGGCGCCTTCGACCGGATCATCGCGGCAGGTGGTTTCGTCAGCATCAACACCGGTTCCGCACCCGAGGCGCACGCCACACCCGTACCCAAAGAAGATGCCGACCGCGCGTTCGAGGCGGCGGCCTGCATCGGGTGCGGAGCGTGCGTGGCAGCATGCCCGAACGCCTCGGCAATGCTGTTCACGGCGGCGAAGATCACCCACCTGGGCGCGCTCCCGCAGGGGCAGCCCGAACGCGCGGCGCGCGTGGTGTCCATGCTCAACCAGCAGGATGCCGAGGGGTTCGGCGGATGTACCAACATCGGTGAGTGCGCCGCCGTGTGCCCGGCCGGGGTCCCGCTCGAGACGATCTCCCAGCTCAACTTCGACCTGCGCAAGTCTTTGACCCCGAACCGGCGCCACTGACGCACCACTCTCCCCACACACAACTGAATCGCCTGAAGCGGACGAGCATGCCCGCGTGCTGCGTGAGGACGGATCGGTGATCGAGGGGCTCTACGCGGCCGGCAACACCTCGGCCTCCGTGATGGGCGACACGTACCCCGGTCCGGGCTCCACCATCGGTCCCGCCATGACCTTCGGGTACATCGGCGGTCGGCACGCAACGGCCCAGGGCCCGACCCGCGAGAGCTAGTGCGGGTCAACCAGGCGTCGGAGCCATCTCCCCGCTCGATTCCGCTGGCCGGCGCGCCTCGGACTGGCCGCCATGCGCACTCAGGTGACTGGCCGCGATGGGGACGGAGAGCCGGACCCTGGTTCCTTGTCCGCGCTTGCTGTCGATAACCAGTGCTCCCCTGAGCAGCTTGGTCCGCTCCTGCATGCCGCGCAGTCCCAGCCCGTAGTCCACCTTCTTCTGACCGGCCCGGCTGGCCGGAACTGAGCCCCGGCCGTTGTCCGCGACCTCGACAGCGAGCTGGCCGTCGCCGAAGTGGATCGTGACCTGGACCTGAGACGCATGGGCGTGGCGTTCCACGTTGTGCAGGGCCTCCTGCACGATGCGGAAGATCAGGAGCTCGTCCCGGTTGCTGAGGCGGCTGCGGGCGCCATGGACGACCAGATCGACGGTCGGGCCTGCCCGCGCCCGGAGATCCCCGACGAGCCAGTCGATGGCGTCGACCAACCCGAGGTCGTCGATCAGCGAGGGGCGCAGGTCCCGGCAGTACCGACGGACGTTGTCCAGGGTCTCGGTGAGGATCCCCTGTGCCGCGGCAAGACGAGCACGCGCGTCGTCGGGGAGCTCCGCGGCCGTTGCCGTGTCGATCTGTGCCAGCGTCAGGACGAGCGACTGCATGGTGTCGTCATGCAGCTCGCGCGACAGGCGCTTCCGCTCTTCCTCCTGCGCCTCGGTGGCGAGCTCGATGTAGATCTCGAGGTTCTCGTTGGCGATCGACAGAGCCGCAAGCCCATCCCGCGTGCTTGCGTGGTGGCGGATGTTGCTCAGCGCCGTGCCCAGCTGGTTGCCCATTGCCTCCAGCACGCGGTACTCGTCGGGTGGGATCGCCTCGTCCAGGTACGTCACGCCCACGGCCCCGACGACGTCCCCGTCAGAGGTCAACGGGGCGACGGCACTGCAGGCGGCACCTCCCGAACCGGATTCCCGCTGCGCTTGGCCGCCGATGCACGCTGCAACGGTGAGTCCGCGCTGAACCTGGTCCAGCTCTGTGGGCACCTCGACCTGGCTCGCATCAATCACTGTCACGCCCGGCGAGTCTCGTCCCGGCAGCAGCTGGATCCACGCGACCTGACGGGTTGTGCGGTCGATCTTGGCCCGCAACGTCTCGCGCAGCACCTCGTCGAGGTCGAGGGAGTGGGCCACTGCTGACGCGATCGCATTGAGTCGGGACAGCCTCGCATTGGCCCGTTCCGTTGCCTCGGCCGCTGCCCGCTCCCGGTCCGCGCGCAGACCGATGATGAAGGCGATCATGAGCACGATGGCGAACTGGACCAAGATCCCGATCCGGGTCTCAGCGCTGTGTCCGTAGATCTCCGGTGCCGACAGCACCAGGGCCCAGATCGTCGTCGGCAGGGCTCCCCTCACCCCGAAGCTCACACCGGCGTACACCACCGGCGCCAGGAGGATCGAGACCGACAGCAGGTAGAACTGGGACTCGGCCATCAGCAGCGGTTCACGCTCGAGGAGCAGGTGCGTGGTGTCGATGCCCAGCACGAGCATCTGGATCACCCAGAACCGGGGATCTCGTACAGGTATCTCCAGCCGCCCGAGCCAGCCGACAGCCCTGGAGGTTCGCCGGCGCCGCGGTGGGGGCGGAGTGCTACGAGACATCGGGGAGTCGGATCGAGTGCATTCGCAGAGCCAGAGTGACCGCCTCGGTCCGGGAGGTGACGCCCAGCTTGCTGAAGATGTTGCGCATGTGCGCCTCGACCGTGCGGGTGCTGAGCAGGAGATCCTTGGCGATGATCTTGTTGGTGCTGCCCTGAGCGGCCATCTCCAGCACCTGCCGTTCGCGCTCGCTGAGCCTGAGCGCCTGCGGCTGGGCCCCAGACATGTGCCCCAGCACCGTCCGCATGACGGAGGGTGACAGCGCGGATCCGCCTCGGGCCACCCGGACGATCGACTCCCGCAGCTCGGCCGCCTCGACGGTCTTGAGCAGGTAGCCGCTGGCGCCGGCCGTCAGTGCCGCCTGCACGTACTGGTCGTCGTCGTAGACGGACAGGACGATCACGGCGACCTCTGGCCATGATCCGGCGATCATCCGAGTCGCCTCGATCCCGTTCATGCCCGGCATGGCGATGTCCATCAGCACGACCGCCGGCCGCAGCGCTCGGACCTGGTCGCAAGCTTCCTGACCGCTCCCCGCCTCGCCGACCACCACGATGGAGGCGTCAGCGGTCTGGATCCGGTCGCGGATCCCGGCCCGGAAGAGCGGGTGGTCGTCGACGATCAGCACCGCTACCTGGTCGTCACGCGCCATGACTGTGTTCACCTGCCACCCATCTCGCGCGGTTCTCCGCAGCGTGCGTCGACGTTCGGTGCCCTCTGACGGTACGCCCCTGCGCGCCTGGGCACCGTGCCACGGGCCCGGGGCCGTGGACCGTTTGCCGGATGCACGCACGCGGTCGCCCCGGTGGTCACCGCGGCTAGGTGATTTCACCGATCGTGTGATCGGTTGAATCGCCGAGCGGCTCTGTGGAAAGCACCGATGTGCGGTGCCGAACCCGTGACGAGAATCGAAACGGATCGGAGTCGCGGCAGGCGCTTCGCCATTGCGTGCGATCTGGTCACGGGACGTTCCGAACGTCTCTGGGCAACCGAGTGATGGAGGATGCTGTGGCGATCATGCCGAGCAAGACGAAGGGTGGCGCCGTCGGCGTCATCGCATTGGCATCGGCGGCACTCATGGTGCTCAGCGGCTGTAGCGGCGGAGCGTCGTCCGCCGCGGAAGACGGTGACACGGGGGCGTCAGCCGCGGCAGCGCCGGCGGCAGTGTCGGCACTCGGCGCCGACGAGTGGGTCGTCAATGCGGGCGACTTCAAGGAGGCCGCGAACTGGGACCTTGCCGAGAAGCCCGAGATCGTCCTCGGTGGCGGGGTCATCAACCCGAGCAGCCTCGACCTGGTGGCGGGCCAGCCATATCAGATCTCGATCACCAATACCGACTCGGTCGACCTGGGCATCGGGATGCAGGACTTCTTCCGCGCCTCTGCGGTTCGCAAGACCGAGTCCGGTGCCGAGATCAAGCTCATCCTCTTCAAGGACGTCTACGTCAAGGCCGGACAGACCATCGAGCTGTTCGTCGTTCCCGTGATGCCCGGCACGTACGACCTGACCGGCCTCGCCGCGGACGGCACGCCCGTCGACGGCATGACCGGCACGGCCAACGTCTCCGGTGACGTCCCCACGGCGCCGCAGCCTGTGATCGAGGACGTGAGCACCGTCGGCGTGCCAGAGGGAGCGGCCGACATGCTCGCTGCGGCCATCCCCACCTGGGACGCCACTGCCATTGCCGTGACGATCACGATGGGTGACACCGAGGAAGCGCACTTCTTCGAGCCGTCGGACACCGTGCTCAAGGTCGGCGTTCCCGCCACGATCACGTTCGTCAATGCGGGCACCACGATGCACGTCTACGAGATGGCGGACTTCCTGAAGACCGCGGTCCTGAAGCAGGTCACCGGAACCGGGGGCTGGAACACCGGCGGCCTGGCCAAGCCGGCGGATGTCGAGGCCGGTGTCACCACGAGCCTGTCCATCATCCCCACGCAGGCGGGCACCTTCGAGCTGACCGACTCTGCGCCCGGCATGGAGAGCATGCGGGCGACGATCACCGTCACCGAGTAGCGCCCACTCGTTGGCGGGGGCCGGCCGGCCCCCGCCAACAGCCCGGCCGTCCACCCGTGCACCCTGACGTCCGGGACGGTGACGGCGGAACCCATCCTCGTCTCTGGAGTGTGCGTGATGCAGATCCACAAGCGGAAGCCGAGCGAAGGCCTGGCGATCGGTCCACGGCCCGACCTGGGCCTCACCCCCACGACCGACAGTGCCGTCGACCGGGGCAACCTGTCCCGGCGCAACCTGCTCCTCACCCTTGGTGCGGTGGGCGTGGCTTCCGTCGGCGGCTCCATCGGCCTGATCGCCTACCGCGACGAGGCTGCTGCAACCGAGGCGATCATGGATCCGAGCCGGGAGCACCAGTGGTGCCGGGTCGTCGACCTGCGCAGGTGCACCGGCGAGCGCAAGTGCGTGAGCTCCTGCCAGATCCGGCACGGACTCCCGCCCGAGCAGACCTGGATGCGCGTCCTGTCCTGGCCGGACGAGGACGGCGGGGAGCACTACATGCCGGTGCCCTGCCAGATGTGCGAGAACCCGCCGTGCCAAGCCGTGTGCCCGGTCAGCGCCACGTTCACGAATCCGCAGGGCGTGGTGCTCGTCGACCAGGAGACGTGCATCGGATCCCGCGCCTGCATGGCCGCCTGCCCGTACGAGGCCAGGTACTTCAACTGGAGTGCCGCCGTGCCCACCAACCGGATGCCGGCCGAGTCTCCGAACACCCCCGAGTTCCCGGCGAACCGGATCGGGACGGTCGGCAAATGCGTCCTGTGCGCCGACCGCATGCCCTATGCGAAGGAGCTTCCTGCCTGCGTCGACGCGTGCCCCAACGGCGTGCACTACATCGGGGACCTGGTCACCGATGTCGCGGTCAATGGTCAGACGACGGTGCGCCTGTCGACCTTCCTGAGAGAGGGCAACGCGGTCCGCTTCAAGGAAGAACTGGGAACCAGCCCCCGCACGTTCTACATCCCGGGGGATGGCCAGCCGATCGGCGGACCTTCGGAGAGTGTGTCATGAGCAAGTCAAGTGAAGAGCCGGCTGTCGTCGACAGCGCGCTGCGCTCTCTGCGCGGCGCCAGCGTGAAGTTCTGGGTCGCCATCGCACTTCTGTCGATCCTCGTGGGTCTCGGCGTCGTCGCCTGGATCGTCCAGCTGCAGCAGGGGATGGGCGTGGCCGGCTACTCCGACTCGTCCTTCTGGGCGATCTACATCGCCAACGTCGTGACCTTCATCGGGTTCTCCTACGGGGGCGCCGTCGTCTCGGCGATCCTTCTGCTCACCGGCGCGTCCTGGCGTGCTCCGCTGGCGCGCATGTCCGAGGGAATGGCGCTCGTCACCGTGCTCATCGGGGCGGCCTTCGTGATCCCGCACCTGGGTCGACCGGACCGCATCGTGGGGATGATCACGCTGGCCAACCCGGCGTCACCGGTGTTCTGGGACTTCATCGCCATCGTCACCTACGCGATCGCCACGCTGGTGTTCTTCGTCCTGCCCCTCGTCCCGGATACCGCCATCCTGCTCGGCACGCACCCTGACGATCTCGGCCGCTTCCGACGCCGGCTCTACCGGCTCGTGTCGCAGGGGTGGACGGGCTCGGCGGGTCAGCGAGGCGTGCTGCACCGGGCGATCGTGGCCATGGCGATCCTCATCATCCCCTTGGCCGTGTCCGTCCACTCCGTGCTGGCGTGGGCATTCACCCTGGTGAGTCGGCCCGGATGGCACGAGAGCATCTGGGCACCCTACTTCGTCATCGCGGCACTGTATTCGGGTGTGGCCCTGGCGATCCTGGTCATCGCCGGATTCCGCAGGGGATACCACCTCGAGGCCCTGATCCATGCCAAGCACTTCGTCCGCCTCGGCTACATCATGGCCACGCTCGGCGCCCTGTACACGTACCTGACCTTTGCCGACCTCCTGCCCGGCGCGTATGTCGGGGAACAGGGACCGGTCGAGATCGTGCACGAGATGATCTTGGGTCATGCGGCCGTGTGGTTCTGGCTCTTCCTCGTCGCCGGGACGATCGTTCCGATCCTGCTGGTCTCCGTGCCGAGAACCCGCACCATCCCAGGCATGGTCGTCGCGTCGGTGCTGGTCGTGATCGCCATGTGGATCAAGCGCTTGATCATGGTGGTCGAGGCAGCCGGCTACGACCGGCTGACCATGTCCTTCGACGACTACTTCCACTTCACCTGGGTGTCGATCGCCATCACGGTGGCAGGTGCCGCGGCCATACCGCTGCTGCTCATGCTGCTCTTCCGGGTCGTCCCGCTGCTGGCCGTCGACGAGATCCAGGAGCTCTCGGCCGATGACGGGCCGACCGCGCAACGACCCGCCGCACCCGAGCCGGCGCCCCGAGGGCACAAGGCGGCCGTGGTGGCAGGCAGCCTGGTGCTGATCGGGCTGTTGGGGATCGGCGTCGGGCGCGCGCAGCCGGCGCTCGCAGAAGAGGCGGTCACGGACCCTGCGGAGATCGCCGTGACGGCAGCGTCGGTCGGCCCGGAGGTGGACCTCACGGCGACGGTCACCTCTGCCGGTCAGGCCGTAGCCGACGGGTCGGTGTACTTCTACGCGAGCACCCCGATGTTCGCCGGGGATGGCAACCAGATCCTCGTGGGCAAGGTGCTGACGGGTGCGGACGGTGTCGCCGAGGTCAGCTACGTGGCCTCGGAGATCGGCAGCGTCACCGTGACGGCCAAGTACTACGCCGACGTCCAGGGCGCTCCCGTGACCAGCCAGGTGCAGGTCGAGGTGACCGAGGCCGTGTCACCGTACGTTCCCGCCCCGGCTCGCCCCCTGGATGGCACCGGAGAAGTGCTGGTCAGGTTCTTGTTCGCACTGGTGGCCGTCGTGTTCGCGATCATCACCGTGCAGGTGGTGCGGGTCCGTCGCGCACTGCGCACCGCTGGCTGACCGGAGCGCCCCCGGCGCGGGCTACGCCCTCAGATGCTCGGTAAAGGTCGCCGGCGTGTACGTCGGGCTCGACACGACAATGGCGGAGCCGGCGACGGGCGCGAGCCCCGCCGAGGTGTGTCCCGGGACGGCGGGCGCCGTCGGGAGCGGTCAGGGCTGACTGTGCCCCACCCGGCGCAGATCGACGTTCGGCGTGGTCAGTCCGACGACGCCGAGGGCTTGGTGCAGCGCAGGAATGGTCGGGATCCGCGCGAGGAACGCGCAGATCCCGACCATTCGTCGGGCCAGTGGCTGATCAGGCGCCCGCGTCGTCGCTCTTGGTCATCCAGGACGGCGGTGGGGGTGCGGCCACCGGAGGAGCCGCGGGAGCCGGAGGGGCCTCGGCTGCCGGCGCGGCACCGTACGGCGGCGGCGGGGTGGCGCCACCCACGCCCGGCATGGGCGGCGGCGGGACCTGGCCGGCCATGCCGGGCGGCGGCGGTACGGCACCGGCCATCCCGGGGGCCGGCGGCGGTGCGGTGTGCAGCCCGAAGGAGCGGATCGCCCCGCTCGAGTCCAGCTCCTGCAGCGCGCCCATCACGCGGTCGCGCTCGGCGGCGTCGGCGTCCCGACCGCTCGCCTCGAGGTAGGTCAGCACGCCCAGGTCGTGGAAGTACTTGTCGACGTCGCCC
>Ga0209585_10000689_pt1 | contig 13132 bp, 22 predicted proteins | sample NGEPerone_FD_185491 | JGI IMG/M metagenome (GOLD analysis project Ga0209585, IMG submission 185491) | Arctic peat soil microbial communities from the Barrow Environmental Observatory site, Barrow, Alaska, USA - NGEE Permafrost154B-one... | ecosystem: Environmental > Terrestrial > Soil >... | reverse complement strand
CACTGATGCGTGCCGGTGTCTCATCACCGACCACACCTCAGACTGCCCGTGGGTGTCCGGCGAGATGGCCCTGGACATGGAGGCCGCCTTCCCCGAACTGGTGGCCGACTGGCTCGCTGAGCGCATCGTCGCATGGGTCCTCGCCCGGGTGGACGCCGAGATGGCCGACCTCCGAGAAGGTGCGCTATGACCACCCCGAAGCGCATCCAGATGTCGCGCCAGCATCCGTGGCGGGCCGACAACCCTGACGCCGTGATCGTGGCGCGACCGAGCCGGTGGGGGAACCCGTTCCGCGCGGTTCGCACGAGTTGGACCATGCGCCACGGACGGCTGGCCGATGAGACGTGGGTCGTCTTGGACGACAACGGCGTGGACTACCCCCTCTGGGACGACACCAAGAGCGCAGCGGTTCAGCGCGCCGTCGCGCTGTTCGAGTGGGACATCACGCAGGAGATCGGCTCGTCCATCACCGTCGCCGACATCCGCACGCACCTCGCCGGCCGCGACCTCGCCTGCTGGTGCCCGCTTTCGTCCCCGTGCCATGCCGACGCCCTACTTTCCATCGCAAACTCGAACGGATCGGTGAGCTGATGGCACGAATCCGAACGATCAAGCCCTCGTTGTGGGGTGACGAGAAGTTCGCGCGGCTCTCGCGCGACGCCCGTCTGCTCTACATCGGGCTCGTGTCGATGGCCGACGACGACGGCAGATTCCTCGCCTCACCGTCCGCTGTCATCGGCTACGTCTACCCCAACGACGACAACGTGACGGCCGGGAAGGTGAAGCGATGGATGGCCGAGCTGACCGCGAATGGGCTGGTCACAGCCTATGAGGCCGATGGCATCCGGTACGGCGCGCACATGAACTACCGGAAGCACCAGCGGATCAGCCACCCCCAGCCGAGCCCGCTCCCATGTCCGCAGGGAGTCCTCCTATGAGCGCGGACCACCTGCGGAACGTGTGCGGAACAACTGCGGAGAGTCTCCACACACGTTCACTGCACATGCGTGTCAGGAAGGGAAGGGAAGGGAAGGGAAGGGAAGGGATAACTACATCATGTCTCGTCACCTTCCGTAACGCGAGGTTGTCCACAGGCCGCGCATCGGCCACTGACGCTGGACCCACCCGGGCGACGCGAATGATGCCCGGAGGTGCGAGATGAGCGGGCAGCGCGTAGGCGGTGGGGTCAACTCGGTCATGTACCGCCGCGTAGCGCGGAAGGTGCACTGGTGCGGCTGCGGCAACCGGATCGCGCCCGGTGACGTCTACCTCTCGCACATCGCCTTCCCTGGGCATGACGCGCTCGGGTACGGGGTGACCGGTCCCCAGCGGCTCGCGGAGTGCGCGCGGTGCGCCTGCCGCTATGGACGCTCCAACGAGGTCTGGCCGTCCTACGAGCAGTGCGCTCGGGAGGGGTTGCTGTGACTGACGCGATCACCCGCCCCCTCGCCGCCCTCATGGCCGGAGGTGCGAAGTGAGCGCCCACGTCGTGCAGTTCTCCACCGGGGTTGGGTCGGCCGAGGTCGCGTGGCGCGTCGTCGAACACCACGGCCCGCACGATGTCGTCCTACTCACCGCCGACACGCTCGTCGAGGACGAGGACAACTGGCGCTTCGCCGACGAGGTGTCGGCCGCCCTGGGTGTCCCCATCACCCGGCTCGCTGACGGGCGCACCCCAATGGAGGTCGGCCGTGACGCCCGGGTCGTGCCGAACAACCGCATGGCCGTCTGCTCGCGCGTGCTCAAGCGAGAGCTCCTGCGCAAGCACTTGGAGGCGACCTATGACCCCGCCGAGACGGTCGTGTATCTCGGGTTCGACTGGACCGAGACCCACAGGCTTGACGCAGCTCGGCCTCACTGGGAGCCGTGGATCATCTCCGCACCCCTCTGTGCCCCGCCCTACATCGGCAAGCCCGACCTGCTCAACCTGTTCCGATCGCGGGGCATCGAGCCGCCCCGCCTGTACGCACAGGGCTTCGCGCACGCCAACTGCGGCGGGGCGTGCGTCCGGGGCGGCCAGGCACAGTGGGAACTGCTGCTCAGGGTGAACCGACCGCGTTACCTCGAATGGGAAGCCGAGGAGGAGGCCACGCGGGCGATGCTCGGCAAGGACGTGTCGATCCTTCGCGACCGCTCAGGGTCCAACACTGTCCCGCTGAGCCTCGGCCGGTTCCGTCAGCGCCTCGACTCGCAGCCGTCCCTGTTCGACGACGACGACTGGGGCGCTTGCGGCTGCTCGGACGGTGTCGCATGACTGACGCGATCACGAGGACGTTGGCTCAGTTGATGGCCGCCCTGCACCCCGGCCCGTACCCGTGGGAGATCCCTGGCTGTGCTGCTGCGATCCACAAGGCCCGCCACCTCGCCCCACCCGACCAGCTCGCACACGCCGCGATCGACCTCGCCAAGCGCGCCGACCTGCGCACCCCGGCGCTGCTCGCCGAGGACGGGCCGTGGTGGCACACGGGTCGCACACCCGACGCGCGGGTCGAGCCGGCGCGCTGCACCGTCCCCGGTCATGAGCACGAGTTCGCCCACAACTGTCGGGCGTGCGTCGGTGACCGGATGGCTGCGATGGCCCCGGACGGCGACGACACCCTGACGCTCTCGACGGCACAGGACGAGATCAACAAACTCGGGGCCGCCCGGGTCCTGGCAGCACTCTCACCGAAGGGAACGACATGAGCGACCAACTCTGCGGCGCCGTGAGCATCCGGGGCCTGACCTGCCAACGACCCGCCGGACACGTCGGAGCGCACATGCAGTTCGACGCGAATGGCACCCACGCCTGGGGACAGGCGTTCGACAACACACCAAGGACGGACCGATGACCACCAACCCGCTACAGATGAGGCTCGCTGCGATGTGGGACACCGCGATGGGCGACGGGAACGGACTGGCCGCCGCCGCCGCACTGTCCCAAGCGAGCGCCACTGTCAAGGATGCCGGGGTCGGGGTCTACCGCCCGGGGTGGGTGCAGGACCGGGCGCTCTACCTGCTGCTGGCCCCGGGGTCTCGCCCTGGCGTCGCGTGGATCTCCGTCGCGTCCAACACGCTCGGCGCAATGCTCCACGAGGCCCGGATCGACCGAGAGGACGAGAAGTCATGAGCACTGACGACACCCGCGAGGCCCTGATCGACAGGCTCTCGCAGACGATGGACGTGGATGCGTGGAGCCGCGCGGATGGCTCGCCGTTCCTGCCGCGAGGTGCGGAGTGGGCCGACCGGCGCAGCACGTCCCGCGAGTGGGCGGGTTACGCCGTGGACGCTGGCTGGCGCCCCGACGCCCCTGCGGGTGCCACCGTCACGCGGGAGGCAGTCGAAGGGCTGAGGCGATGGACGTTCGATGACCCGGACGCGGACCCGGGCGATGAGTTCGTGCGACTGGCCGATCTCCTCGCCGCCCTCGGCATGACCGTCACGGACACCCCGACCGAGGGAGGCGGGCGGTGAGCGCCGAGACGCTGCGGGAGCGGGTGGCTTCGTTCCTCGTAGCCCGGTTCAGGGTACCGATCCAGTGGGCGGACGTGGACGCCCTGCTGGCTGTGGTCGCCGACGACACCCGCGAGGCCCTGGCGGCGATGGTCCGTGAGGGCAAGGCGGCCGGGATGTACGCCGACGACCACGGTGCGGCTGGGTTCTGCACCGACCACGGGCACGCCGCCCTGGACGTGGACGCGATCCGGGCGCGAGCGGACTCAATGACGAAGGGTGATGATCCGGTGTACTTCGCTGGGACGCCCGTGGCCGACGTCTACGCCCTGCTGGCCGAGGTTGAGCGGCTGCGGGGATCGGCAGACGCCTGGTGGGGCGAGTACGACAAGGCTCTGACCGAGACCGGGCGGCTACTGCGGATCATCAACGGCTACGACCGCACGCCTGCCGAAGCGCGGGCCAAAGCGGCTGAGGACGCTCTCGCCGCGAGGGACGCCGAGGTTGAGCGGCTGACCGAGGAGTCCGTGCGCTTGAACACCTGGCATCAGATCGACCGACTGTTGCACGAGAGCCTGCTGGCCGAGCGTGACGCCCTGCTGGCCGAGGTCTTGCGGCTGCGGGCTGTTGGGCCGATTGCGTGGACATTCGGTCAACAAGCGCGTGCGGACCGTGCCGAGGCGACCGTGGCGAGGGTCGAGGCGGCTGCGGCTACCGCGATCGACACACTCGCTCGGATGCGCCTGACGTCGGTGGCGATCGGGCACGGGTCCTGTGCCGAGGCGCAGCAGGAGGCCATCGAGCACCTCCGCGCCGGACTTCGCCCCCTGCCACGCGAGCGTTACGACGCCGTGTTGGACTCCGGGCTGGCCGACGAGGACGAGGGAGCCGACTGTGGCTGACGAGTGCGCGGTGAGCGCCGCCATGTCAGCGAATGACGACATCGACCCGATGTCACCATATGGCGACCTTAGTCAATGTCACCACACGGTGACATTGGTCGGACCGTGCGTGTGTGGTCACCCCGCCGCGTGGCACAGCCCCGGGTGCATCGGATGCGGGTGCGCGGCGATGGACGGACGGGAGGGGCGATGAGCGCGCACCAGGACGCCATCGCCAACGCCGCACGACTGCTCCACCTAGCCGAGAACGGATACGCCCGCACGTATGGCTCGGTGCCACTGGACGCGCGCGTCGAACTGGCGGGGAAGTGGATCGACCTCGCTCGCGTCACACAGGACCCCACCCCCACCGACCCGAAGGAGGAGGGGCGATGAGCGACGTCAGGCACTACGCGCTCCAGGCGGACATTGTGCGTGCTCGGCGCGTCCCCTACCCGATCGTTGCGCTCTGCGGCCACGTCTGGATACCGACACGTCCAGGCGAGGAACTGCCGATCTGCGGAGAGTGCCAGACCGCGTTCGATCAGCTGGCAGCCGAGACCGAGGAGACGCCATGACGACCGCCCCGAGCCCATGTATCTCCGACCTAGACACCGCCGTAGCGGACCTCACCGGTCGCGACCACCTCTACGCCCGACTCCGCATCCTCATCCCCCAACAGACCACGATCCTCGAGTCCCACATTGGCTCCCGAACCCGGTACTCCGCCGCGCCCATCCCCTGGAACACCCCAGCCGCGATGCTCTACCTCGACATCCACGCAGCAGCACGCGAACACGAAACGAACCTCACGCTGCTCCTGTGGAACCGAGCCAAGTACCGCGGCCCAGGTGACAACCTCACCGCCCAAGCCATCGAACGCCTCCCGGTCCTCATCAACGCCGCCATCACCGCAGGCCAGGGAACACGCACCATCGTCACCGAAGCCGTCCACGACCTCACCACCTGGCCCACCCTCATCCGCCGACTCCTCGACGAAGCCCGCTCCAACGAGACCCCCTGGACCAAGGCACCAGGGAACCTCCGGTGCACCACCTGCGGCCACACCCTCTACCTCGCCCCAGGCTGGCAGTACGACGCCGAACACGCCGACGTCATCTGCCGCACCTGCCGCGACACAGACGGCCAACACCCCAGGTGGACACCCTCACTCTGGCTCGGCCGACTCCAAGCCCAAACCGACACCGAAGACCTGGACTCACGCGACCCCGAACACACCATCACCGCCCGCGACGCCGTCCACATCTGGGGACTCTCCGCCGACCAGGTCTACGTGTGGAAACACCGCGGCACCATCGTCACCGTTGGCACAGACCGCGACGGCCACGACCTCTACCGCAACGGCGACCTCGCAGCCCTCGCCAACGCGACACGCCGCACCGGCACCGAGAGTGACATCCCTGTAGTTCCGGCGTAAGGTTGTTTCTACCCCCCGCACGCCCGAAAGCGCCTGACTCCCAGAGTCGAGGCGCTTCTCGTTGTGCCCACACTGAACCCCCGCCCCGGTATCATCCGTCGCCTCTGGCTTCGGACCCCGGCGCGGGTCTAGCTCCCGACCGTCCTCCGGGACTGGTCGGGTACTGTGAACGCCACGGTCGCCCCTGTCGCACAACGACACGCCGCCGAGGTTCAGGCATCAACGCTCGTCCGGCTGACGGCCACTGGCCCTCAGCCGGACGAGCGGGACATAGCGCGAGGACGAGGCCGGGTGAGCCTCCCGTGAGGACCGATCACCCAACGGCCCGAGGCTTCATGGCACACGCCCCAGCCCGGCCCGTCCACGGCACCCCCGTTATGCGCGCCCAGTATGCATACACGCATAACCCACAGACTCCCCGGCCGCCATCTCGCGGCAACCAACCGCACCCCATCGGGGCGACCGCTTCGGCGGACTTGACACCTTGAGATGAGCGGGCCGGGGGACAAGCACCCCGCCGCCGCGCGACCAGATCCGTGGCGGCGGGTGACAGACGTTGGAGGGCGCGTGGCCACCAACCCGCGCTACGCCAACGGACACCGACGCCGGCAGCTCAGGGCCCGCGTCCTCGCCACCGAACAGACCTGCGCATGGGAACACTGCGAGTGGCCCGACCAACAGATCGACAAGACTCTCCCACCGAATCACCCCCTCGCAGGCGAAGTTGATGAGATAATCCCAGTGAGTCGAGGCGGTGATCCGCTCGCCCGCGAGAACGTCAGGCTGCTGCACCGCATCTGCAACCAACGCCGCGGGAACGGGACGCGAGCACACCGACCACCGCCAGCCCGAGACGCCTTCCCGATCTCGCGGACGTGGTGATACCCGGGGGGGTCCCCTCCCGCTGAGGCTAGGGCGACCTCCGGGCATAGCACCGGAATCTCCCCGACCTTTTTTCGTGCCCCTGACCCGCGAGATACCGAGCCAGCGCGTAGGGGGTGGGCCGAGTGTCTGCACCCAGGTCGCCCCTCCGCGCCGTCAAGGTAGGCGAGGTCCAGGTTGCTGCGAAGCGCGCCATGACGGTCACCGAGGCTGTCGAGAGCGGGTCGCTGCGGGATCAGTACGTGGCGATGCGGGCGAGGATCGCGAAGGCGATCGACGACCCGAACATGCGTGGCGCGGATCTCGCTGCTCTGAGTCGACGGATGCACGAGCTCGGGCGCGAGATCGCCGTCCTTGACGCCCGGGAGTCCGAGGAGGGCGACGGTGGCACCGCGACGCCTGACGAGCACTGGGAAGCTGTCTGACCTAGCCCGGCATGTGATCTTGCCGTCGGGGATCGTCTCGACGGGTTGGCCGGCGGTGCGGGACCTGTGCGCTGGTGTCGGGATCGTCTTCGACGAGTGGCAGGACGGGCTCGGCCGGGCGATCCTGGCGAAGCGCGCGAACGGACAGTATGCGGCCGGCATCGGCGGCGTGGTGCTGTCGATCTCGCGCCAGACCGGCAAGACGTTCACCATCGGGTCGATGATCGTGGCCCTGTGCATCCTGTTCCCCGGCCTCAAGGTCGTGTGGACGGCGAACCGGGGGCGGACGTCGGACGAGACGTTCAAGTCGTTGCAGGGCATGGTGAAGCGGAAGCGGATCGCGCCGCGCATCTTGTCCGTGCGGACGGCGAACGGGCAGCAGGAGATCACGTTCACGAACGGGTCGCGGATGCTGTTCGGCGCCCGAGAGTTGGGCTTCGGCCGTGGCTTCGAGGACGTCGACGTCATCGTGTTCGACGAGGCGCAGATCCTGTCTCAGAAGGCGCTCGAGGACATGGTGCCATCGGCGAACGTGGCGACGAACCCGCTGGTGTTCCTGATGGGGACACCGCCGAAGCCGTCGGACCCGTCGGAGGCGTTCTCGTCTCTGCGCCGTGGCGCACTGTCGGGCGAGCTCGACGACGTGCTGTTCGTGGAGTTCTCTGCTGACGAGAACGCGGACAGCGAGGACCGCCAGCAGTGGCACAAGGGCAACCCGTCCTACCCGCACCGCACGCCCGAGTCGGCGATGCTGCGGATGAAGCGGTTGCTCGGTAACGACTCGTTCCGCCGTGAGGGCATGGGCGTCTGGGACCGGTACGCGACGACGTCCTCACTCATCCCGGCTGCCCGGTGGGGCGGCCTGCGCGTCTACGAGGCCCCGCCTGGGACGGTGGGCTACGGCGTGAAGTTCTCCGCGGATGGGTCGCGGGTGGCGCTCGCGGTGGCGGTCCGCCCCGACGACGACAGCCCGGTGCACGTCGAGGTCGTGAGGTCGGAGTCGATGGCGCTGGGGACCGCCTGGCTCGTGGATGGCGACGAGAAGTTCGCGGGGCTCGCGGCCCGCTGGCATGGGTGCCTGGGGATCGCGATCGACGGGAAGTCTGGGTCGGGTCAGCTGGTGAACGCGTTGCGGGCTGCACGGGTGCCTGCGCGGGTCATCGTCATCCCGACACTCGATCAGGTGATCTCGGCTCACTCGATGCTGCTCGAGGCGGTCGTGTCCGACCCGGCCGGTGTGTCCCACTTCGGGCAGGCCGGTCTTGACGATGCGGTGGCCGGGGCGACGAAGCGTCCGATCGGCAAGTCCGGCGGGTGGGGTTGGCAGCCGATCGGTGACGCGGTCGATGTGACCCCGCTCGAGGCTGTGACGTTCGCCCATCTCGTAGCAGCGACGAACCGACGCAAGGTGTCCAGTGGCAGCAGCAATGGCCGGAGGGTGGTCGTGCTCGGCTAACCGAACGGCATCACGGGCGCCACTTCCGGCGCGGGCCGCGCTCGATGACGATCGACGGTGACGCCGTGCCGGCGCGAGCATCCATCACCCGGTCGAGCACGCGCATCTGCCAGTCGTCGATCCGCCGGTTCATCGAGGCGCTCATCGGCCCGTGCCATTCCCGGTGCAACTCGCGCGCGTCCCGCACCAGCGACGGCAGTTCCGGCCCGATGAAGTCGCACGTCTCGCAGCCGCTCATGGGCGGTACGCCGTCAGAGTGTGCTGGATGGTCCCGGATGCCTGCGCGTGCTCAGCCTCGCCCACCGTGTAGACCTCGCCGCGTCGGGTCATGATCTTGTCGCCAGGGTTCAGGACGACCCCATGTCCGCAGCGGAGCCGCCCGTCCTCGGTCATATCCCCGGCCATCAGCGCCGAGAGCGTGCACTCGTGTCGCGCGATCTCGTTCATCGCCACTCCTCGCGGTAGTCGGGGTGGTTGGCGTAGACCGTGGCGAAGGCGCGAAGGATCTCGTCCGCCCACTCTCGACGCATCGCGTTGTGCGGATCGCGCGAGTCGGATTGCAGGAGTCCGACAAGTGACCGCTTCGGCTTGCATTCGGCCAGGGCGCGGCTCGGTTGGAGCGGCGTGCCCCAGAACGCCTCGTCGGTCACCCCGGCGGCATTCCATCGCGAGCGGATGGCATCCTCGTCCTCGCCGATCCGCGCCAGCAGGAACTCGGTCAGGTCGTTCATCGGACGTACCTCTCCAGGAACTTGCGGACGGCCTCGCTGACCGTCTCGCCCCTCTCGTCAGCCCGCCTCATGGCGGCTGACCACAACTTGTCCGGCACGCGGACAACCCGCGACTTCATCGGCTCTCTCGGCATGGGTCAAGCGTACTACGCCGCATAGACAAACGCATACACGAAGGCGGGGGTGGCGAATGTGACGACCGACCGCCTGTACGTGCCAGACCTGAACGCCGACGAGCAGGGCACCCTCGACGCGCTGTGGACCCAGCTCAAGGCGAAGACGCCCCGGAACCGCATCCGCGCCGCCTACTACGACGGCAAGAACGCCGTCCGCGACCTGGGGATCTCGACCCCGCCGTCGTTCCGGCGGATCGCGACCGTCCTGGGCTGGTCGGCGAAGGCTGTCGACATCCTGAACCGTCGGTGCAACCTCGACGGGTTCGTGGTGCCAGGCGTGGCCGACACATCTGACATCGACCGGTTGTGGACCGAGAACTACCTTGACACGGAGGCGTCTCAGGCTGGGGTGTCGTCGCTGATCCACGCGGCGGCGTTCCTGGTCGTGACCCAGGGTGACGAGCAGGCTGGCGAGCCCCCGGTCCTCATCACCGCGAAGGACGCCCTGTCCGGGACCGGGATCTGGGACCGGCGCCGGCGTGCGCTCTCCTCGTTCCTGTCGATCATCGACACCAACGAGGACAGCGATCCGACCGAGTTCGTGATGTACCTACCGGGTGAGAACGTGCAGGCTGTCCGCCGCGCGTCCGGTGGTGGCTGGACGGTCACGCGACGCACGCACGCCTACGGGATGCCCGTCGAGCCGCTGGTCTACCAGCCGCGCCTGGGCCGCCCGTTCGGGTCCTCGCGGATCTCCCGGCCCGTGATGTCGCTGCACGACTCGGCGCTGCGCACCGTCATCCGGTCAGAGGTCACCGCCGAGTTCTTCTCAGCCCCGCAGCGGGTCCTGCTCGGTGCGGACGAGAAGGCGTTCAAGAACGCTGACGGGACCGTGAAGACGGCGTGGCAGGCGATCCTGGGCCGCGTGTGGGCGATCCCTGACGACGAGCAAGCGCCGAACCCGCGGGCCGAGATCAGGGAGTTCACGCAGGCGAACCAGCAGCCGCACGTCGACCAGCTGCGCGCGTGGGCGGCCCTGTTCGCCGGTGAGACGTCCATCCCCGTCACGTCGCTGGGGATCTCCACCGACGCGAACCCGACGTCCGCCGAGGCGTACTCGGCATCCCGCGAAGACCTGGTCTCCGAGGCCGAGGGCACGATCGACGCGTGGAAGCCAGCGTGGCGGCGGACGATGCTCAACGCGGTGCGGATGCTCAACGCCACAGAGACCGTCCCGGGCGGCTTCGAGACGCTACAGGGGGACTTCCGCGACCCCCGCTATGGGTCGCGTGCTCAGGTAACGGACGCTGCGGTCAAGACGATTCAGACGTTCCCGTGGATGGCCCAGTCTGAGCTCGGCCTCGAGCTGTTCGGGTTCGACCCGTCGTTCCTGGACCGGGCACGGGTCGAGCTGCGCCGACAGCGCGGGTCGGGTGTCCTCGAGGTGCTGCGGGCCGCATCCCAGCGGCAGGCCGCGCCCACGGCCCCCGCGGCTGAGGTTGGGATGACCGGTGGCGGACCCGCAGGGGCTTGACCTCCGCGAGGCCATTGACGGTCTGACCGGGTACGCCTACGCCGACCTGAACGCCCTGTGGCGGGATCTGCCCGAGGACCCGGTGCTGGCCCGCGAGGCTCTGAACGACGTCCTGCCGGCGCTCATCGAGGTCTATGGTGCGGCGGCCGCGACGCTCGCCGCCGACTGGTACGACGACCTTCGAGACCAGGTCGGCTCGCGTCAGCGGTTCGCCGCGATCCCTGCCGGGTTCGCCGACACCGGCGCCTATGCCCTGGTCGGGTGGGCCACCATCCGGGCCGTTGACGCTACGTCGCTGCGGTCGCTGGTCGAGGGCGGTGTGCAGCGCCGGGTCGCGAACTTCTCGCGGCAGACGGTCATGACCTCCGCGGTCAAGGACCCTGCCGCTACCGGATGGCAGCGGGCCGGGGCCGGCGAGTGCCGGTCCGGGTTCTGTGACCTGCTCATCGGCCGCGGGGCCGTGTACCGCACCGAGTCCTCGGCGACCTTCGCGTCGCACGACAACTGCAAGTGCGCTGCCGTCCCGGCATGGGGCGGCGAGCCGATCCCGGTGAGGCCGTACACGCCGAGCACGCGCGTGACCGACGCCGACCGCGAACGGACCCGCGAGTGGTTCAAGGAGAACCGCCCGACCCCCTGATCTTCCCCGACCGCACGGCCGGGAACTACCCGAAACGGGAGCACACCATGTCCGAAACCACCCCTGTCCCCACCGACGCAACACCCAAGCCCGCTCCCCCTGCACAGGGTGACGAGGGTGAGCAGACGCCACCGGTCGAGATCGACTGGAAGACGAAGGCTCGGGAGTGGGAGCGCCGCGCGAAGGACAACAAGACCGCCGCCGATGAACTGGCGACGATCAAGGAGTCGCAGAAGACCGAGGCTGAGAAGGCCACCGAGCGTCTGGCTTCGGCCGAGCGCAAGGTCGCCGAGGCTGAGGCGCGGGTCCTGCGCCGTGACGTCGCCATCGAGTACAAGCTCACCAAGGGCGACGCCGCGATCATGGACACGCTCACCGGTGAGGACGACGCCATGCGCGCCCTCGCTGTGCGGCTCGGGGGTCAGGCAGCGGACGAGAAGAAGCACGGCAACCACGTGCCCCGTGAGGGCGCGACATCAACCACCGTCGAGGGCGAAGCGGTCGAGACCGTCCGCGAGCTGTTCGCCGGGTAACCCCGAGAGGAGACGGTCATGGCCGTTCTCGCAACCACTGGCATCACCCTTCCCAAGAACATCGCCGCTGGCCTGTTCGCCAAGGCCACGACCGGCTCCGCGGTCGCCGCGCTCAAGGGCTCCGAGCCGCAGCAGTTCGGTGAGGTCACCCACATGACCCTCACCGGTCGCCCCCGCGCCGAGTACGTCGGTGAGGGTGCGAACAAGGCGCCGACTGCGGCCACCTTCGGGACCAAGGTCGCGACCCCGCACAAGGTGCAGGTCACGATGCGGTTCAACGAGGAGGTGCAGTGGGCTGACGAGGACTACCAGCTCGGCATCCTCTCGACCCTCGCATCTGAGGGTGGGCTGGCCCTGGCCCGCGCGCTCGACCTCGGCGTGTTCCACGGCATCAACCCCCTGACCGGCGCCGCTGTGGCGTCGATCGTCGTGGGCGACCGGATCGCGACGACCACGAACTCGGTGGAGCTCGTGACCGCGACCCTGACCACCCCGGACACGGTCCTCGAGGCCGCAGCCGGTCTGGTCATCGCCGACGGGTACACCCCCAACGGCATCGCGTTCGACCCCACCTACGCGTGGACGATCGCGACGGCCCGCTACACCGACGGCCGCAAGAAGTACCCGGAGGTCGGCTTCGGCGCGAGCATCACCTCGTTCGAGGGTCTGAACGCGTTCAGCTCCTCGACCGTCTCGGGACTCCCGGAAGCCGCGGACACGAAGGTCAAGGCCATCGTGGGCGACTGGGACCTGCTGCGGTGGGGCGTGCAGAAGCGCGTGCCCGTCGAGCTCATCAAGTTCGGTGACCCGGACGGCCTGGGCGACCTCAAGCGCACCAACCAGATCGCGCTGCGCCTGGAGGTCGTGTACGGCTGGGCCGTCATGGACCTCGACGGCTTCGCCGTGGTCGAGGACGCGGTGGCGAACGTCTGATGGATCTCATCACGACGTCCGGCATCCGGGTGAGTGTCGCTGACGAGAAGGCCGCGCGCCTGATCGCCACCGGCAACTACTCGGCCGTCGAGCCGGAGAAGAAGGCGCCGGCGAAGCCGTCGGCGTCCAAG
>Ga0209585_10000688_pt1 | contig 13144 bp, 14 predicted proteins | sample NGEPerone_FD_185491 | JGI IMG/M metagenome (GOLD analysis project Ga0209585, IMG submission 185491) | Arctic peat soil microbial communities from the Barrow Environmental Observatory site, Barrow, Alaska, USA - NGEE Permafrost154B-one... | ecosystem: Environmental > Terrestrial > Soil >... | reverse complement strand
ATATTAACCATTGGTTTGTGCGAAGGTTTGCATGTTAAAGAATACCTGTATATTAAGGAAACTATTAAAGAAAAAATATTAATGCAAACAAAAGAATAATGGATAAATTGAATAAACCAGTATATGTAACCCAACCGGCCCTACCGCCTCTTGAAGAATTTACCGAATTGCTAAAACAAATCTGGGATAATAAAATGTTGACTAATAACGGTCCATTTCATCAGCAATTCGAACAGGCAATTGCTGATTATCTGGGCGTTAAGCATATTTCTCTGTTTACAAATGGCACACTGGCTCTAATGACAGCGCTTCAAGCGCTTCGGATTACTGGCGAAGTGATTACAACGCCCTACAGTTTTGTAGCAACAACCCATTCTTTGTGGTGGAATAATATCAAACCAGTTTTTGCTGATATTGAACCCAGTTATTTTAATCTTGATCCAGACAAGGTTGAAGCAGCGATTACACCGCAAACAACCGCGATTATGCCTGTGCATGTATATGGTAATCCTTGTAATGTTGAAAGATTTCAACAGATTGCCGATACTTATGGATTAAAACTGATTTATGATGCCGCACATGCTTTTGGCGTAAAAATAAATGGGGATTCCATTTTAAACTATGGCGATCTTTCCATCTTAAGTTTCCATGCTACAAAAGTATTCAATACGATTGAAGGGGGTGCTATTATTAGTCCCGACGAAAAAACGAAAAAAAGAATTGATTTTTTGAAGAATTTCGGATTTGCAGACGAGACGACTGTAATTGCGCCAGGGATTAATGCAAAAATGAATGAGGTACAATCGGCTTATGGATTATTACAGCTAAAATATGTAGATAGTTGTATCGATAAACGCAAGAAAATTACTGCAATTTACCGCGAACAATTAAAAGGTGTGAATGGGATTAGCTTTTTAGAAGATATTGAAGGAGTTGACCATTCCTATTCCTATTTCCCTATTTTTGTAGATAAAGAAAAGTTTGGGACTACAAGGGACGAACTGTATCAAAAACTTAAGGACCACAATATTTTTGGACGACGTTACTTTTATCCTTTAATCAGCCAATTTCCAACTTACAGAGGACTACCATCCTCAAAACCGGATAATTTGCAAAATGCGACCAAGGTAGCTGAACAGGTAATCTGTTTGCCCATTTATCCGGAAATGGAGAGGCAACAACAGGATGGAATCATTGAACTTATAAAATTCAGATAAAATGAGAGTTGGAATCATGCAGCCATATATTTTTCCATATATCGGTTATTTTCAATTGATGAAGGCTGTAGATACCTTTGTGATTTACGATGATGTCAATTTTATAAAACAAGGATGGATAAACAGAAATCGGATATTACTAAATGGGAATGATTTCATGTTTAACATCATGCTTAAAGGTGCAAGTTCGTTTAAAAAAATAAACGAGATCGAAGTTGGTGAAAATAATCAGAAATTAGTAATAACCATTGAACAGGCTTACCGCAAGGCACCTTATTTTTATGAAGCTTTTCCCGTAATTGCCAATATTTTGTTGGATAAAGAGACCAATTTAGCCAAGTATTTAACAAATAGCTTACTTGCCATTGTTGATTATCTGTCAATTCAAGTTACCGTAATTGTATCATCAGATATCGAAAAAGAAGCTTTTTTGAAAGGCGAAGACAAGGTTATTTGCATTTGCAAACAATTAAAAGCGACCAACTATATTAATGCTATTGGAGGCCAATCGCTTTATTCTAAAGAAAAGTTTGCTGAAAATGGTTTGGTATTAAATTTCATCGAATCAAAACCAATTGTTTACCCACAATTTAAAAACCAATTTGTCCCTTGGCTTTCCATTATTGATGTGATGATGTTTAATTCAAATGCCGAAATTTATTTAATGTTGGACAATTATAAATTGATATAATGAATGAGATTGGCGGATATTTTGGATTAGAAATTAATAATGGTATTGAATATCATAGCAATGCAATTCATCTCAATACTGGCCGTAATTGTTTAGAATATATTCTAAGAGCCAAACAAATTAAGAAAATTTACGTCCCGTATTATACTTGTGATGTTATATTAGAGCCAATAAAAAAACTTGGAATAGTATATGAATTTTATTCCATTGACAAAAATTTTAATCCGATCTTTTCAATAAATACTGAAGAAGATGAAGCATTTCTTTACACAAATTATTTTGGCGTTAAAACCAAGAAAGTGATTGAATTATCTTTTAAAATAATAAATCTAATTATTGATAATTCACAAGCATTTTTCGCAGACCCAGTCCCCAATATTGATACTTTTTACTCAGCCCGAAAATTTTTCGGAGTGCCAGATGGTGCATATTTATATACAAATACTCTACTTAATGAAGAACTTAATCAGGACGAATCTTATACTCGTTGCGCACATTTACTAAAACGAATTGATTTAGGAGCCTCATCTGGTTATGCTGATTTTACCTCAAATGACAAGGTTTTAGAAAATCTACCAATATTGAGAATGTCAAAGCTTACAAAATCGATTTTGACTGGAATAGATTATGAACGAATAAAAAATATCAGATTACATAACTTTAAATTTCTCCATAAAAGTCTAAGTCATCTAAATGAATTAACAATTGATTCAGAGAGTGAATCACCAATGATATATCCTTTTTTATTATCTGGAAGTAATTTAAAATCATACCTGATTAAAAATAGAATATTTGTGGCCACATATTGGCCAAATGTATTAAAATGGATAAAACCTGATAGTTTAGAAAGACATCTTTCAAAATATCTTATCCCACTGCCAATTGATCAGCGATATGATGAAGAAATATTGTCATTTATGGTTGATAAAATATTAAAGTTTTGTTAGTATGGAAATCTATTTACGCTCATTGAATGAGCAGGATGCAAAAATTTCTTACCAATGGCGGAATAATCCAAAAGTATGGAGGAATACGAGGTTTAAGCCTTTAGAAGCCATTTCTTTGCAACTAGAACAGGAGTGGATTAAATTAGCTCTAACCAACAAGGACGAAAAAAGATTCGCAATATGTATCAAAGAAACCAATGAGTACATTGGGAATGGACAACTTACTGATATCATTGAAGGAAGAGCTCAATATCATATATTTATTGGTGAGGTAAAGTATTGGGGTATGGGTATTGGGAAACGTGTTGCTTGGTTAGTTTTAGATTATGCCTTTAATACGCTAGGTTTAAAAGAAGTGTACGCCTATTTTAAACCCGAGAATATTGCTTCAATAAAGGCATGTGAAAAAAATGGATTTATTTTTAAAGAGGTAGTAAATGGTGAACTACTATTTATTTGCCAGAAGGAATCTTTTAATATGAATTAGCCTTTAATTTCTGATTAAAACATAATTAATATAGATAATATAGTAAGATTAGACTTATGGAAAAAATTGTAATTATAGGTGGTAGAGGAACTGCAATAGTAATTGCCGACCAAATTTATGACGCGAAACAACGATATGGGTTGGATGTAGAAGTATTGGGATTAGCATTAGATGATCACTCAAATGGTGACGAAATAAGTGGATATCCAATAGTTTGCGATATTAGAGACTTAAAAGAAAAATTCTGTAAATATAACGATGTGAAGATTATTTATTCATTATATCGTCCAGATGTGATGGAGGAACGTACTAAAATTCTATATGAACTGGATATTCCTGCAGAAAAATTTGCTAATTTCATTCATCCCTCAGTAATGATAGCGAAAACAGTTAAAATTGGTTATGGAAATGTGTGTTTAGCAAATGTTGTAATAAATTGTAATGCTGTTTTAGGAAATTTCAACACAATAAATTCAATGACTTTAGTAGGTCACGATATTATAATGGGTAACAATAACTATTTGGCAGGCCACGTTAGTGTAGGGAGTGGCGTGAAAATTGGTGATAAAAATTTCATTGGACTAAACAGCACTGTCAGAAATGGTATTATTATCGGGAATACAACTATCGTAGGCATGGCGTCGAATGTAGTGAAAAATTTGTCTGACAACTGTATAGTATTTGGTAACCCCGCAAAAATTCAAGAAAAATTAAATCACATAATTAGATAATAATATCTCATGAATAAATCTATTTTAGGTTTATACTTCGAAGAATTTGAAGTAAATGCCGAAATATCACATTCACTTTCAAAAACGATTTTTGAAAGCGATAATAATTTATTTTGTCTTTTAACAATGAATCACCATCCTCTGCATACCAATCTGGATTATGCATTGAAAAGCCAGCAAGGACAAATACTTGTTGTGGGGACATTAGTGTTTAGTTTGGCCGTAGGTATGACCGTTCCGGATATTAGTGGAAAAGCTATTGCAAATCTTGGTTATGAGGATGTTAAACATTTAGCCCCGGTTTTTATTGGTGATACTATTTATGCAAAGACAAAAGTATTGGAAAAGGTAGAATCAAGAACCAAACCCGACAGAGGTATTGTGTATGTGGAAACGATTGCATTTAATCAACATGGTGAAAATGTGCTTTCGTTTAGGAGAAAAGTATTAATAAAAAAACAATAAGTAATATGAGGCCGGAATACTTAATGCGTAGCTTAATGTTTGTACCTGCACACAACATCAGGTTATTGGAGAGTGCAGCAAGGGTAAACGCAGACGTTTTATTGTTAGATCTTGAAGATTCAGTACAACCCTCCGAAAACAAACAAATTGCACGAGATAACATCGTGAAATATGTATCAGAAGGCCGATTTAAAGGACGGCCTGTTTTTCCAAGGGTTAATGATAGGGAAAGCGGTCATCTTTTGAAAGATGTATATCAATTAACAATTGATGGTGTTACTGGGTTTATGTATCCTAAATCAAAGAAAGGAGAGGATATCTATTTCTTTGGGAAGTTGCTTGAAACAATTGAGTTTGAAAAGGGAATACCAATTGGTACTTTTAAGATTATAGCATTGATTGAAACTACTGGTGCGGTAATGAATATACAGGAAATTTGTACAGCTTGTCCCGGCAGGTTAATTGCAGTAGCCTTTGGGTGTGAAGATTTTATAACTGATTTAGGGGGAAAACACGATGGTCAAGGTCAAAGCATATTTACAGCTCGCTCAATGATAGCAATGGGAGCAAAAGCAAACAAAGTAATACCGATAGATACGGTTCACATTAAAGTACATGATTTAGAAGATCTTGAGAAAAATCTTGTAGTTGCAAAAAACCTTGGTTTCGAAGGAATGATGATACTCAATCCTAAAGAGTTACCGCTTGCGCATCAATATTTTTCTCCATCACAGGAGGAAATTGATTGGGCAATCGAAATGCTTCAGCTATCGTCAGAAGCATTCGCTAAGGGGAAAGGCGTCGTTGTAAAAGACAATAAATTCATTGGACCACCAATGGTTAAAATGGCGAAGGAAATATTGGAAAAACAGCAGTTAATAAATTAAAAACGAATTATGCCAAAACCTTTAGTAAGTATCTGTTGTCTTGCATATAATCACGAGCCATATATTCGTGAATGTTTGGAAGGATTTATAATGCAAAAAACAAAATTTTCTTTTGAAATTCTTATTCATGATGATGCTTCAATCGATCATACAGCAAACATTATTCGTGAATATGAAGCAAAGTATCCTGAAGTAGTAAAACCAATATATCAAACAGAGAACCAGTATTCCAAAGGAGTAAGTATTACATTTGTTTATCAATTTGCAAGAGCTAAAGGAAAATATATTGCAATTTGTGAAGGCGATGACTATTGGATTGACCCTTATAAACTGCAGAAACAATTAGATTTTTTGGAGGCAAACGAAGATTATGGAGCTGTTTTTACTGATGCCGATCATTTAATTCAAAAAACAGATAAATTAATAAAATCATATGACAAAAAGCATAGGCGCCAGATACCGACAGGCGAAGTCTTTAAGGAATTGTTATATTGCAGTCCATATAAGACATGCACTGCATTCTTTCATCGGGAATTAATTAAGAATGTAAATTATCAATTCTTAAATAACAAGAGATTTCTTATGGGTGATAAAATTATTTGGTTGCATATAGCAGCAAATAAGAAGATTGGATATTTAAATGAGTCAACTGCTGTTTATCGGGTGTTAGAATCATCTGCTTCTAATTTTGATAATATGAATGGTTATATTTCGTTTTATGATAGTAGCAATCAAATTTCAAAATGTTTTGCTCTTCACTATGGCGTGCCAATAAATGAGGAATATCAAAAATCTCAATTAAACAGATTAATTGCCACAAGATATTTGAATAGAGGCAATTATAAACTAGCTTTAAAATATTCTAATAGTTTTAGCCTTCTTGCAATAATTTTCTTTAAAGAAAAAATCGCCAGAAAAATACTTAACTTATTTTGACATGTACTTATTGCCTATATTAACATTAGTTGCAATTTACTGGCAATATCAAAAAAAAAACAATGGTGTTTTTGGTCCCGTAAGCTATTTAATCTCTGCTTATTTGATAATGGCACTTAGTTTTTTTATATTACACTTTAGCGGTCTATTTAAATCGGTTTTCGATTATAAAATTGAACCGATGGTTTATCTTTCCTTTTCATTTTTAATAGTATTTTGGGGGTTTGTTAACTACAGGGATGAAAAAATAAATGCAATATCGATTGAAAATAATTTTGTATATAATGTTTTGGAAAAATTAATAATGGTCGGTGGTTTTATGGCAATATTGTTTTTTTCGAGATTTGCAATAGATCATTTTTTAAGCGGCGATATTGAAAATGAAAGGTTAAATGTTGGTGATTTTGCAACTAAGACCTTGGGATCCTTTGGTCTTTTAAATTCATTTTTGTCACTATTCTCCAATTTTTTCACGCTTGCAATTCTTTTTGGTTTCATAAACTTGATCAGAAAAAAAAAACGAAGTGCATATTTGCTATTTATTAGTAGTACATCATATATTGTTTACGTCTTCGCATATGTAGGAAGGGATGGTTTTGTTTATTGGACGATGACTTTCCTATTTTTTTATTTTTTATTTAGAAAGTTTTTAAATTCAGATACCAGAAAAAAATTAATACGCTCATTTAGTATAGCCATAATCATAGCATTGATTCCATTTCTGTTAATAACAGCAGCAAGATTTTCAGGAGATAGTCCAAATGTCATTATGAACATGTTTAGTTACGGAGGTCAACAAATCATAAATTTTAATGATCGATATCAGGTCGATGCTCAAATAACCTACGGTAGAGGATCGTTTCCAATATTTATTGATGCGCTAGAAAATATAGGATTTCAAATTCCTAACCCCAAAATAGATGATATAAACGCAATTTATTTAGATGCTGATATTAAACCATGGACCTTTGGTACATATATAAGCTCATTCAACATGAATTTTGGAAAATTAGGTACTATAGTTTTATTGGTAATATTATCTTCTATTAGTAGAAAACTGATTAATAAAAATGTCGAAAGAGGTAGATTTTCTTTATCTGATTTAATACTTTTTACACTCTTGTTTCAATTTGTACTTTGGGGTGTGTTTTACTTTCGATTTTATTCTGCAAATTTTTACATTTTAGGTGTGATAATAATATATCTGATTTTAAAAATTAGCGTTAATGAGAAAATATTAGTTCTAAAAAGTTTAGTAAATTTTAATTCAAAAATCAAGTATGGTTTTAGGTATCGATGGTTCCAATATTCGCGTAGGGGGAGGTTTAACCCATTTAAAGGAACTTCTTTGCAATTTCGAAAGAACTAACTCTAAGTTTAAACAAGTTGTTTTATGGTCATCAAAGTCAACTTTAGACCAAATTGAAGATCAAAAAGGATTATTGAAAATTACCGTTCCGCTACTCAATAAGAGCTTTTTTCATGCACTTTTATGGCAAGTCTTTTATCTGAAAAAAGATGTTCGAAAATTAAACTGCGATGTGGTTTTTTCACCTGGTGGCACTTTTCTAAGTTCCTTTCATCCATTTGTTTCTATGTCACAAAATATGCTTCCATTTGATCTGAACGAAGCATTTAGATATAAGAATTTTTTCACAAAGCTTCGGTTTTTAGTACTCAGATTAAGCCAGTCAAGTACTTTTAGAAGAGCCGATGGGCTAATTTTTCTGACGAAATATGCAAAACAAGCAGTTTCTAAATTATCACAAATTCCCTTAAATAAAAGTGAAATAATTTCACACGGTATCAGCAAAAAATTTCTTTGCGAGCCACGTAACACTGCGAATCGATCTGAAAAAAATATTAAATTCCGTTTTTTATATGTTTCAGTTGTGGCTGTCTATAAACATCAATGGAATGTCGCCAGGGCCATCTGTCTTTTAAAAGATGAAGGATATGATATCGTTTTAACATTGATTGGTCCTGAGACAATTGATGGAATCGACAAGCTTCAAAAAACAATTGCAGAAATTGATCCGGAGAGAACAAACATTCATTACATTGGTAATGTTGAACATGATAAGTTGGCCGATTATTATAAAAACTCGGATGGTTTCATTTTTGCTTCGACATGCGAAAATCAGCCAATTATTTTACTGGAAGCCATGTCGGCAGGTCTTCCAATTGCTTGCTCCAATAGACAACCTATGCCTGAAGTCCTTGGTAATGCCGGCTATTATTTTGATGCGGAAAACGTGGAATCAATAAAAAATGCGTTGATTGAAATGATTGTTAATCCGATAGAAAGATATCGAAAAGCGCAAATTTCTTACGAGAAAGTTGCTGATTACAAATGGGAAGACTGTGCAAAAAAAACATTTGAATACTTATATCAGGTTGCATATGAATATCATCAAAAACAAATATAAAACTATATCAAAGTCAATTTTAATACTTTTTAAGCTACAATCGAATCGCTAGTATATCATCCGCGTCCTTTCACTATAGAAGTTGAAGTATGTGCCAATTGGGTAGAAGATAAGGTCTCACTTGATAATCAATAGTGAATCAAGTGTATGAAATAATTAATAAATTGCAATAAATAATGAATGTCCTTTTTTTAACCATGGCAAAGCTTGGTTCTTTGTCCGATAGAGGTGTGTACACTGATCTTCTGAAAAAATTTACTTTCGAAGGACATAAGGTGTTTGCGGTTTGCCCGGTTGAGCGGAGGGAAAAAAGAGAAACCAACGTTTTAAGGGAAAAAGAAGGTACCCTATTAAAAATCTGGACATTCAATCTTCAGAAAACGAACATCGTCGAGAAAGGAATCGGCACTTTGGCAATCGAATACCAGTTTCTTGCAGGAATAAAAAAATACTTTCCGGACATTCAATTTGATCTGATTATCTATTCCACACCACCAATCACATTTCCAAAAGTCATCAGCTATATAAAGAAAAGGGATCGCGCGTATTCGTATCTGATGCTCAAGGACATTTTTCCGCAAAATGCCGTAGATATGAAAATGCTGAAGAAAGGGGGACTGTTACATCAATTCTTTTTTCAAAAAGAACATCGTTTGTACGAGCTTTCCGATTCGATCGGTTGCATGTCGGAGGCCAATAAAACATATTTGCTGGCACATAATACAACGATAGATCCTCAAAAAGTGGAAGTAAATCCAAATTCGATTGCGCCCATCGCCACATTCCAAACAGAAGAAGAAAAGCAACTTATCAAAGAAAAATACGGACTGCCTTTATATAAGAAGATTTTTGTCTATGGTGGTAATTTGGGGAAACCGCAGGGTATTGATTTCTTGTTGGAAACAATTGAGGCATCAAAAAATACAGATGCGTTTTTTTTGATTGTAGGTTCCGGAACTGAATACAATCGTATTAATAAATGGTTTCAAGAGGTACAACCCGAAAATGCAAGATTGTTGTCGGGTTTGCCAAAAGATGATTATTTGATGCTATTAAAAGCATGTGATGTAGGGTTGCTATTTTTACACCGCGACTTTACGATTCCTAATTTCCCTTCCAGGTTACTCGATTACCTGGAAATGAAATTGCCTGTTCTTGCTGCTACAGATCCAAATACAGATGTTGGAAGTGTGATAGAAAATGCAAAATGCGGTTATTGGGTATTATCTGATGACAATTTAGGCATGCAAAATGCGATTGAGAAATTTTGCACGGATGAATCAAATTATCTTCGGATGAGAGAAAACTCCTGGAAATTACTGCAAAATGAATATCATGTCGACCGTTCCTATCAACTTATTAAAAACAGATTAGAAATTGTATAACGCCTTCTTTAAAAGAATACTCGACTTTACATTGGCTTTGTTGGGCTTTGTAATATTAAGTCCAATATTTATCGCAATTACCATCCTCCTGTTTTTCGCAAACGAAGGCAAGCCGTTTTTTATTCAGTTGCGTCCCGGAAAAGATGAGCGTCTTTTTAAAATCATCAAATTCAAAACGATGAATGATAAAAAAGACGATCAGGGAAACTTACTTTCCGACTCGAAGCGTTTATCAAAAATTGGAATCTTTGTCCGAAAGACTTCACTTGACGAAATTCCGCAATTAATCAATGTCCTTTGGGGTGATATGAGTTTTATAGGACCACGTCCATTATTAATAAAATATTTGCCCTATTATACAGGAAACGAGCTGTTGCGTCATTCAATAAGACCAGGAATAACGGGTTTGGCACAGGTAAGTGGAAGAAATACATTGAACTGGGACGAAAGACTGGCGCTCGATGTCAGGTACGTTGAAAATATCACATTAATAAATGATATCACAATAATTCTTCAATCGATAAAAGCCGTTTTGTTTTCAAAAGGTGTTAGTTTAGATCCAAATGCCTTAATGAAAGATTTAGATGATGAAAGAAATAATTGAAGTCTTCAAATACGATAAGATTGATTCAGATTATAATACTTTAATCCAGTTACATCAGTCAATTTCAGAATATTCCGGTTTAAATAAGCACCTGATTTATTTTGATCCTAATTTCCCGATCTATTTTAAGAATATCATTGAACAATCGCAAAATGATTTAATTTCTGTTCTAAAAATAGATAAGGAATTTGCGGGTTTTATCCATTTGAAAATTTCAGATGAAATAGTTTTTCTGAACAATATTTGCCTGAATAGTAAGTTTCGGGGGAAGGGACATGGAAAGTTATTTTTAAGGGAAAGCCTGGCTTTATTACCGCAGCCTCATCCTATATATTTTGGATTAGACGTATTTCTGTCAAACGACCGGGCAGTTTCATGGTATCGAAGTTTGGGTCTGGAAATAGTAAACAAATCAAACTGGAAGTCATTACTGAGTTCTGACTTAAACAATATTAAACAACGGAATATTGTAATAACTTTCAACAAAGACTTAAATGGTTTTAATGGTATTTACGTAAATGACAATAAAATTGGAACCATTGTAAACAAAACGACTTTATTAATCCATGATTTATCATACATCGATCTGATCCCACTTAATGATTTTGAAAATGTAGTAACAAATCAGGATACCAATGATTTTAATGAGATATATCATTTTCAACAGTTGGAAACATCGGCCAGAATGAATTGCTTGTTTGAAAATGTGAAAGAAAAATTAAATAAAAAAACTTAAATGCTTGATGTTTATGAATTAAGCACCAACAAAGGAAGAGAAAAATATAAATCATTGCTTTCTTCGCTGGATGCTGTTGAACCCTATTATTTGTTGGACTATATTGATATTTTCAGCAGTGGTTTCGAAAATTTGATCTGCTTCTCCTTTTCAAACAATAAAACAGGTGCGACGATTATAATGCCAGGGTATTTAAAACCTGTAATAATTGGAGAAGAGAAGACTTCCTGTTTAGATTTTATTACGCCTTATGGATATACCGGTCCTTTATCCGCCACATCTGCATCAATGGCTGATATTACTGAATTTTGGAGCGAAGTTGATAACTGGTACAAAAAGAATGATGTTGTAAGCGAGTTTATCCGGTTTAATCTTTCCGACAATCATTTAAACTATTCAGGAGCCATTGTTCAAACAATGCTAAACGTCAAAGGTGATATTATTGATGAAGATTTACAATGGACTTCTTTCGATCACAAAGTAAGGAAGAACGCGAATAAGGCCAAAAGAGAGAACCTCACTTGTGAAGTGTACTTTAAAAACATTGAAGAAGAACGGATAAAAGAGTTCTTCGGCATCTATATCAGTACAATGCAAAGAACAAATGCTGCGCCACATTTCTTCTATAGTTTCGATGATTTTAAGCGGTTTATAAGTAGTAACCAGAAAAATGCCGCAATTTGCACCGTTTATTTTGAAAATAAGCCGGTTGCGTCGGAATTGCTTTTAGTTTCTGAAGAAACAATTTATTCATTTCTTGGCGGAACTGATGAAGCTTATTTTGATAAAAGGCCAAATGATTTTCTGAAAGTGGCGGCAATCAACTGGGCCAGAAATCAAAGCATAAAATATTACGTACTTGGTGGTGGATATGGGTTTGAAGATGGAATATTCAACTATAAAAAATCATTCTTCCCTAATAATGTCGTCAATTATTATACCGGCAGAAAAATCATCAACAGCGCTGTTTATGATGAGCTGATCGAAAAATCGAATGTCGTAAGATCAGCTTCCGGCTTGTCTGAACTCAATAAGGAAGATGTCTCTTTTTTCCCATTGTATAATAAGTCAAACTAAATCATTACAAAGGATTAGTTGTACTACCCAGGGGTAAAAATCGGCAGATGGTGTGTGATTGGTGCCGGTTCGGTAGTTGCCAAAGATATTCCGGATCGTATGCTCGCAGCTGGTAACCGGTGCAAAATCATTAAAATGATTGATTAATTAATCGCAGGGCGGTTTAAGACTTCCTTTTTCCTTCATGAAATCCTTTGTGCGCCTTCGTGGTAAAATTAGATGGCATCACCACAAAGGATGCTCAAAGTACTTACGAAGTAACGCGAAGGAAAAAGAATCACTTGTGGTAAAACTACTCCTCTACAAAGGTTTCCCTAAAAAAATAAGGTAAATAGCATCTTAAGAAAACCTTATTTAATTTATTAAACATCTTAAGCATCGTGAATTAAATAAAATCATATTTCTTGAATTTAGAAAATGGATAAATCTCTTTTCCTGCTTTGCGAACACAGCGTCTTTGCGTGAACCTAAAAACAAAGTCGCGCAAAAACGCATAAGCCCGCAAATAAAAAAATACGACAATCTATATTGACAGTTACTTAGTGTATTGGA
>Ga0209585_10000686_pt1 | contig 13166 bp, 6 predicted proteins | sample NGEPerone_FD_185491 | JGI IMG/M metagenome (GOLD analysis project Ga0209585, IMG submission 185491) | Arctic peat soil microbial communities from the Barrow Environmental Observatory site, Barrow, Alaska, USA - NGEE Permafrost154B-one... | ecosystem: Environmental > Terrestrial > Soil > Wetlands... | reverse complement strand
GCGTACTCGAACTTGAGCTGGTCGGCGGCCTCGAACATCTCGGCCTCGAGGCTGGCCAGCAGCTTCTCGAGGTCGGCGCTCGGCATGGCCATCTTCTTGGCCACGGACTTGGCCGCGCGGCGGCCCTTGGTGGGCACCGCCGCCGCGTCGCTGACCATCTGCGCGATGTCGCTGACCGACTTCACGATACTCATCGGCGTGATGCCGTGCGCCTCGTTGAACGCCACCTGCTTGGCGCGCCGGCGGTCGGTCTCGCCGATGGCGAACTCCATGGCCGCCGTCATACGGTCGGCGTACATGATGACCTTGCCGTCCACGTGGCGCGCGGCTCGGCCGATCGTCTGGATGAGAGCCGTCTGGCCGCGCAGGAAGCCCTCCTTGTCGGCGTCGAGGATGGCGACCAGCGTGACCTCGGGCAGGTCGAGACCCTCGCGCAGCAGGTTGATGCCCACGAGCACGTCGAACTCGCCGAGGCGCAGGTCGCGGATGATCTGGATACGCTCGAGCGTTTCGACCTCGCTGTGCAGGTAGCGCACCTTGAAGCCGTTCTCCAGCAGGTAGTCGGTCAGATCCTCGCTCATGCGCTTGGTCAGCGTGGTGACCAGTACGCGCTGGTCGAGGTCGACGCGGCGGCGGATCTCGTTCATGAGGTCGTCGATCTGGCCGTCCGTCGGCCGCACCTCGACCGCCGGGTCGATGAGCCCGGTAGGCCGGATGATCTGCTCGGCGATGTTGACGCTGTTGGCCAGCTCGAACTGCCCCGGCGTGGCGCTCACGAAGACGATCTGGGGGACCTTCTCGAGGAACTCGTCGATGCGCAGCGGGCGGTTGTCGAGGGCGCTCGGCAGACGGAAGCCGTAGTCGACGAGCATGGTCTTGCGCGACTTGTCGCCCTCGGACATGGCGCGGACCTGTGGCAGCGACATGTGCGACTCATCCATGAAGCAGAGGAAGTCGTCGGGGAAGTAGTCGAGCAGGCAGTTGGGCGTGGCGCCGGGCTCCTTGCCGAGCAGGATGCGCGAGTAGTTCTCGATGCCGTTGCAGAACCCCATCTCGCGCAGCATCTCCATGTCGTAGAGCGTGCGCTGGCGCAGGCGGTGCGCCTCGAGGACCTTGCCGTGCTCGTCGAACCAGGCGCAACGCTCCTCCATCTCGCGCTTGATCTCGACCAGGGCGCGTTCGACGGCCGGGCTGTTGGTGACGAAGTGCGTGGCCGGATAGATGGCCACGTGCCGCGGCTTGTCGAGGACCTCGCCGCCGACCGGGTCGAAGCTGACGATCTGTTCGACCTCTTCGCCCCACAGCTGCACGCGGATGGCGGTGTCCTGGGCGGCCGGCCAGATCTCGATGGAATCGCCGCGCACGCGGAACTTGCCGCGCGCCGGCTCGAAGTCGTTGCGCGCGTACTGGATGTCGACCAGCTTGCGCAGCATCTCGTCGCGGTCGACGGTGTCGCCGACGCTGAGCAGGACCATCTTCTCGAGGTAGTCCTCGGGCGAGCCGAGGCCGTAGATGCAGCTCACGCTGGCGACGATGACGACGTCGCGGCGCAGGAACAGCGAGGTGGTGGCGGAGTGGCGCAGCCGGTCGATCTCGTCGTTGATGGACGAATCCTTCTCGATGTAGAGGTCCTGCGCCGGCACGTAGGCCTCGGGCTGGTAGTAGTCGTAATAGCTGACGAAGTACTCGACGGCGTTGCCCGGCAGAAACTCGCGGAACTCGTTGCAGAGCTGCGCCGCCAGCGTCTTGTTGTGGGCGATGACCAGCGTGGGCTTCTGGACCTTCTCGATGACGTTGGCCATCGTGAAGGTCTTGCCCGAGCCGGTGACGCCGAGCAGCGTCTGGTAACGGTCGCCGCGCAGGACGCCGTCGCCCAGCGCGGCGACGGCCTCGGGCTGGTCGCCGGTGAGGCTGTAGTCGGCCTCGATGACGAAGTCGTTCATCCCGTCGACTCTACCAACACGAACACACGTTCGCAAGAGACGCGGGGCGGCTCACGAGGCGCGCCGCAGCCGGTCGCCGTAGGTCTCCCGGTAGATCCTGCGCGCCTCGAGCACGCTGCGCACGTAGGCGCGCGTCTCGGCATAGGGGATGTCGGCGAGGCGCAGGGGGTGGCCCTCGGCGCGCGCCGCCGCCTCCCACTCCCCCACCGCGCCGGCGCCGGCGTTGTAGGCGGCGATGGCCGCGACGCGGTCGCCGCCGAACATGTCGAGGACGGTGCGCAGGTAGTAGCAGCCGTAGCGGATGTTGACGCGCGGGTCGTCGAGGTCGGCGGGCACGAAGGCCACGCCGCCCGTCTCCCACGCGATCTGCGCGGCCGTCTCGGGCAGAAGCTGCATCAGCCCCACGGCGCCGTGGTCCGAACGGGCCCGGGTGTCGAAGCGGCTCTCGGCGTAGATGACGGCCGCCACCAGCGCGGGGTCGAGATCGTTGCGGCGAGCGGAAGCCCTGATCGCGCCCTCGTACTCGAGCGGGTACACGGTGCGCTCGTACCAGCCCGGAGCCTGCACGCCGCCGGAACCCGACGAGACCCGGAGAACGACGCCGGCGAGGCCGGCCACGACGGCCAGGGCGAGGCCGAACAGCAGGAGGCGCCTCACGGCTTGGTCTCGCCCGCGCCGCCCCCCGCGGCCGTGTCGACGCCGGCGAGGATGTGCGCCACGGTCTGCCCCACGAACTCCCTGAGCGCCTTGCGCTCGCCGGTGTTGTGGAACACGAAGTCGCTGCGCGCGATCTTCTCGTCCTCGGGCATCTGCTGGGCCAGGCGGCGCTCGAACTCGCTGTCGGTGAGCTTCGCCGTGAGACGCCGGCGACGCATGTCGGCCGGCGCCGTGATAAGCATGACGAAGTCGAACGCGGTCTCCATGCCGGTCTCGAACAGCAGCGGGACCTCCGCCACGATGACGGCCGGCCGCGGCGTGACCTTCTGCTGGGCCGCGGCCCACTCCTCCACCGCCGCGTGCACGTACGGGTGCAGCAGCTGTTCGAGCCACTGCAGCTCGTCCTGGTCGCGGAAGACGACGCCGGCCAGCGCCTGGCGGTTGACGTGAGCGCCGGTCATGACCTTGTGCCCGTAGCGCGCCTGGATGGCGGCGATGATCGCGGGCCGGTCGTAGAGCCCGTGCACGATGTGGTCGCTCGAGACCACGGCGGCGCCGCACTCGTGCAGGTAGGCGAGCGCCGTGGACTTGCCGGAGCCCATGCCCCCGGTGAGGCCGAGCCGTGGTATGCGGTGTCGAGTGCTGGTCATCCGATATCAGACACAGTCAGAGGGCGGACGCGGCGCCAGCCGGCGCCGCGTCCGCCCTCCACGTGATTCGGGTCAGGCCTCGGGGGCCGCCTCGTCGCCAGTCTTGGCCTCGGGGGCCTCGTCGGTCGCCTCGACCTCGACCTCGTCGTCGGCCTTGCCGCCCGCCGGGAAGACGTCGTCGCTCAGGCCCAGCTCGGGCTCGTGCTCCTCGACGAGCTCTTCGGCGGCCTCTTCGACGATCTCGGCGGCGACTTCGACGACCGCCGCGTCCTCGAGGGCCTCGACGAGATCTTCGACGGTCTCGGCCGACTCCATCTCGGCGGCGACGATCTCGGCGGCGACTTCGACGGCGGCGGCGGCCTCGACGATCTCCTCGACCTCTTCGAGAGCCTCGACGGCCTCGACGATGTCCTCGACCTCGGCCTCGAGCTCGGCCTCGTCTGCGGCGACCTCGGCTTCCGGCGGCGCCATGGGCCGCAGGGGCTTGACGTTGTCGCCGTCGACACGCTTGATGCTGAGGCTCAGGCGACGACGCTCGGAGTCGACCTCGATGATCTTGACCTGCACGATCTGGCCCACGGAGACGACCTCGTCCGGGCGCTCGACGTGGCGGTTGGCCAGCTCGCTGATGTGTACGAGACCCTCGATGCCCTCGTAGATCTCGACGAAGGCGCCGAAGGCGACGATCTTGGTGACGCGACCCTCGACGACGTCGCCGACCTGGTGCTGAGCCACGATCTTCTGCCACGGGTCTTCCTGGGTCTGCTTGAGACCGAGGCTGATGCGCTGGCGGTCGCGGTCGATGTCGAGCACCTTGACCTTGACCTTCTGGTTGACCTGCAGCACCTCGGACGGGTGGTTGATGTGCGTCCAGCTGAGCTCCGAGATGTGGATGAGGCCGTCGATGCCGTCGAGGTCGACGAAGGCGCCGAAGTCGACGATGTTGCTGATAGTGCCCTCGACGACGGCGCCCACGTTGAGCTCGTCGATGATCTGCTGGCGCACTTCCTTGCGCTCCTCTTCGAGGACGGCGCGCCGGCTGAGCACCACGTTGTTGCGGTTGCGGTTCATCTCGATGACGCGGCAGTTGAGCTCCTGGCCCACGTACTCCTGGAGGTCCTGCACGCGGCGGATGTCGACCAGCGAGGCCGGCAGGAAGCCGCGTACGCCGAGGTCGAGGATGAGGCCGCCCTTGACGACCTCGATGACGGTGCCGGTGACCGGCTCGCCGCTCTCGAAGGCGCCCTCGATGCGCTTCCACGCCTTCTCGAAGCGGGCGCGCTTCTTGCTGAGGATGAGGCGCCCGTCGGCGTCTTCCTTGGTCATGACGAGGGCGTCGATCTCCTCGCCCAGCGTGACCTCTTCGGAGGTGTTGACGTTCTTGCGGATGCTGAGCTCGTTGACCGGGATCACGCCCTCGGACTTGTAGCCGATGTCGACGAGGACCTCGTCCTTGTCGATGCGCACGACGTTGCCGGTGACGATGTCGCCCTCACCGAAGACCGTCATGGTGAGGTCGTAGTTGGGGACGATCTCGCCGTCCACCTCGATGAGGTAGCCTTCGCTGCCCTCCACGATCCTGGGGTCGTTGGCCGCCGCGAGCTGTGTGTCGATAGGTTTGTCTGCCATGTGGTGTCGTTGCCTCCCGGTCAAGGATGCGGTCCGTCGTTTACAGGATAGTAAAAGGCCCGCGGACCGCAGCAGGCCGAAACCACGGGAGTATAGCACGGGCGTGCGGGCGTGGCGAGGGCACGCGCCTCTGTCTGGAACGGCCGCCGCTTCAGCCCTTGGCCGCCACCCAGTCGGCGCCCACGCCCACCTCCACTTCGAGTGCCGGGTCCATCTCGTAGGCGCCGCACATGGCGTCGCGCAGCAGGGGCACGCACTCCTCGACCTCGGCCTCGGGGCACTCGAGGACGAGCTCGTCGTGCACCTGGAGGACGAGCCGCGAGCCCAGCTTGCGCCGGGCGAGCTCGCGGCTCACCGTCACCATGGCCACCTTGATGATGTCGGCGGCCGTGCCCTGGAGCACGGTGTTGACCGCCAGGCGCTCGCCCAGCGAGCGCAGGCGGTAGTTGCCGGAGCGCAGCTCCGGCACGGCCCTGCGCCGCCCGAACAGCGTGGTGACGTGACCGTCCCGCGTCGCCTCGGCGATCACGCGTTCGCGGAACTCGCGGACCTTGGGGTACTTGGCGAAGTAGGCGTCGATGAACGCTTTGGCCTCCTCCACGGGGATGTCGACCTGCTCCGACAGGCCGAAGGCGGAGAGGCCGTACATGATGCCGAAGTTGGTGGCTTTGGCGTGTTCGCGCTGGCGCTTGGTGACCTCTTCCGGCGGGATCCCGGCGACGGCCGCCGCGGTGACGCGGTGGACGTCCTCGCCGCGGTGATAGGCGTCGAGCAGCGCCGGCTCCTGCGAGAGCAGCGCCATGAGGCGCAGCTCGATCTGCGAGTAGTCGGCGACCACGAGCCTGCAGCCGTCCTCGGCCACGAAACAGGCGCGGATCTCGGCGCCCAGGTCGGTGCGCACGGGGATGTTCTGGAGGTTGGGATCGGTGCTGGAGAGGCGCCCGGTCGCCGCGACCGTCTGCTTGAAGGTGCTGTGCACGCGCCCCGTGCGCGGGTCGATGTGCTCGGGCAGCGGCTCGAGGTAGGTGTTGAGCAGCTTGGTGAGCTCGCGCCACTCCTCGACGGCCGGGACGATGGGGTGCTGGTCGCGCAGGCCGCGGAGCACGCGCGCGTCCGTCGAATACCCGGTCTTGCCCTTCTTGCCGGGCAACAGGCCGAGGCGCACGAAGAGGATCTCGGCGAGCTGCTGCGGCGAGGCCACGGTGAAGTCCTCGCCGGCCAGACGGATGATCTCGTCGTGCAACTCGTCCACGCGGTCGCGCAGGCGGGCGGTGATCTCGCCGAGCCGATACGGGTCCATCTTGACGCCGGCGGCCTCCATCCGCGCCAGCACGTGCACGAGCGGCAGCTCGATCTCGCGGAAGAGCCGCTCGAGGCCGAGCTCGACGAGGCGCGGGCGCTGAGCCGCGGCCACGCGCCACGTGAGCACGGCGCGCGTGGCCGCGGCCGCCTCGGCGCGCGGGCCCTCGACCAGCACGGCGCCGTCGTCGGCGCCGGCCAGCGAGAACAGGCCACGCTCCTTCTCGGGCACTTCCGGCGCCAGCAGGTATGCGGCCACCGCCGTGTCGAACGCAGGCCCGCACGGCGCCGCCGTGTAGCCCGGCTGCGCCTTGGCGTCGTGCACCACGGCGTGCGCGGCGAGGAGCCACAGCGCGGCCAGCCGGTCGGAGCCGGCGACGGCCACCTGCACGGCCTCGCCGCCGGCGTGGACGGCGACGGCGAAGCCGTCCTCGCCGTCCTCCCGCGGCTCGAACGCCACGGCCGTCTCCGTGCGCTCAAGCGCCGCCGCGAGCGGCCCCACGTCGGGCTCGTGCGCGAGGCGCGCGCCGGAGCCGGCCCGCGCGCCGGCGGGCGCGCCGGCTTGAGCGCCCGCGGGCCACGCGGGCGCGTCGCCGCCGGCCACGTCCCGCAGCCGGCGCCGCAGGGCGCGGAACTCGTACTTCTCGAAGACGGCGTCGACGCTCTCCACGGGCAGCACGTAGCCGCCGCGCGCCACCAGCTCGACGAGATCTTCCTCGAGCGGCACGTCGAGCACCATCGTCGCCAGGCGCTTGGAGAGGCGCGCGCTGCCTTCGTGCTCGGCCAGCAGCGCGCGCCGCTTCTCGCTCTTGACCTCGTCCAGGCGCTCGTACAGCGCGTCGATGCTGCCGAATTGCTGCAGCAGCGCCGCCGCCGTCTTCTCGCCCACGCCGGGCACGCCGGGGATGTTGTCGCTGGTGTCGCCCTTGAGCCCGATGTAGTCGGGGATGGCGGCGGGCGTGACGCCGAAGCGCTCCAGCACGGCCGCCGGCGTGTAGATCTTGACGTCGGTGATGCCGCGCCCGGTGCTCATCACCCAGATATCGTCGTCCACGACCTGCATCGCGTCGCGGTCGCCGGTGACGACGATCGATCCCACGCCCTGCCTTTTGGCCTCCTCGGCGAGCGTGCCGAGGATGTCGTCGGCCTCGTAGCCGGGCTGCACCAGGTTGACGATGCCGAACGCCTCGACCAGCTCGGGAAAGCGGCTCCACTGCTGCGACAGCGGCTCCGGCATGTGCGGCCGCTGCGCCTTGTACTCCTCATACTCCTCGTGACGGAAGGTCTTCTCGCGCGCGTCCCAGGCGACGACGATGCTCGCCGGGCGGTACTCCGTGACGATCTTGAGCAGCATCTGGCTGAGCCCGTAGATGGCGTTGGCGGGAAAGCCGTCGCGCGTGGTGATGCTCTCGGGCAGCGCGAAGAAGGCCCGGTAGGCGAGGCTGCTGCCGTCGAGCAGGAAGAGGCGGTTCTCGAGGGATGGGTCGGCCACGGTGTCTCCTTGGTCGGACCGATTCTACCCCGTCGGCCGCCACGGATGCCGGGACGAGCTGGCCTCACAAGGCAAAGGCGCCTCGTGCCACCAGTTCGGTGGCCTCCTCCGCCGGCACCGGCCGGCTGAACAGAAAGCCCTGCACCTGGTCGCAGCCGTGCTCGCGCACGAAGGCGAGCTCTTCGCGGGTCTCGACGCCCTCGGCCACGACGGTCAGCCCCAGCTCGTGGCCGAGGGCGATCACCGCGCGCACGATCGCCGCCTCCGAGCTCCGCCGGCCGATCCCGGCCACGAAGGTGCGGTCGATCTTGAGCACGTCGAAAGGCAGCGTGCTGAGCTGGCTGAGCGACGAGTAGCCCGTGCCGAAGTCGTCCAGCGAACTGTGCACGCCCAGCCCGCGCAGGTGGCCGAGGACCTCGCGCGTAAACGCCACGTCGTCCATGGCCGTGGATTCGGTGATCTCGAGCTCCAGCATGCGTGGCGGCAGGCCACTCTCCGCCAGCGCCTGCTGGACGACCTCGACCAGCTCCTGTTGACGGAACTGGCGCGCCGAGAGGTTGACCGCCATGCGGCCCGGCGCGAGCCCCTGGGCGACCCAGGCCGCCATCTGGCCGCAGGCCGCGGCGAGCACTTCCTCACCCAGCGGGACGATGAGCCCCGTCTCTTCGGCGACCGGGATGAAGTCGCCGGGCAGGACGAGACCGTCGTCCGGGTCCTGCCAGCGCACGAGCGCCTCGAGGCCGACGATGCGAGCGTCTTCGCCGCGCACCAGGGGCTGGTAGTGCACGACGAACTCGTGCCGCTCGAGGGCCAGGTGGAGCCGCGATTCCAGGCGCAAGCGCTCCACGGCCCGCTGGCTCATCGATTCGTCGTACAGCCGCCAGCCGTTGCCGCCGTGGCGCTTCTGCGCTTGCATCGCCTCGGTCGCGAACCTCAGCAGCGCCTCCGCGTCGGAGGCGTCGGACGGGTACAGGGCCAGCCCCACGCTGGCGTTCACGTACAGGTCGTGCCCGGCGATTCGGTACCGGCGGCGCAGCGCGCCGAGGACGCTCTCGGCCACCGCGACGACGTCGTCGGGCTCGCCCACCGCCGGCAGCAGGACGGCGAACTCGTCGGCGGCGATCCGCCCGACGGTGTCGCCGTCGTCGAGCGCCTTGCGGAGGCGGCGCCCCACGCTGCGCAGCAGACGGTCGCCGCCGGGACGGCCGAGCGTGTCGTTGACCTGCTTGAAGCGGTCGAGGTCGACGATCGCGACCGCCAGGCCCCGACGCCCCCGCTTCGCGAGGGCCACGGCCTGCCGCAGCCGGTCGCGGAACAGCGCGGCGTTCGGCAGCCCGGTGACGCCGTCTTCGTAAGCGAGCTTGCGGATCGTCCCGAGGAACTTCTGGCGCTCCGTGAGATCCTGCACCACGGCGATGCCGCCGACGACCGCCCCCTCGCCGTCCCTGAGCGGAGCGGTGGTGAGCGCCACGAAGAGCGTCGCGCCGCTGCCGGCGGGCGTGTACGGACCCTCGAAGGCCCCGTTGTCCCCGGCGAGCGCGCGACGCAGGGCTTGCAGCATCTCGGGCGGCCTCAAGGCGCCCAGGTCCATGCCGCGGAGCGTCTCGCGCGGCACGCCCAAGAGCGCTGCGAGGCGCTCGTTGCACTCCGCGATGCGGAGGGCGTCGTCGTACAGAAACACGCCGGCCGGAGACTGATCGTACAGAGCACGGTAACGCGCTTCGCTGAGATCGCGCTCGGCCACGGCCGCGCGCCGTTCGCGCTTCATCAATCCTTCGCGCACCTCGCGCTCGACGGCCGGCACGAGGCGCCGCAGGTCATCCTTCAGGATGTAGTCGGCGGCGCCCGCCCTCATGGCCCCTACGGCCACGTCCTCGCCGATGGTCCCCGAGGCGACGATCGCGGGGAGGTCGGGGTCGAGCTCGTGGATCACCGGCAGGGCGCGCAGGGCGCTGAAATGCGGCAGCACGTAGTCGAGCAGCGCCACGTCCCAGCGGCGCTCGACCAGCGCTTCGCGGAGCGCCGGCTCGGTCTCCACGCGGCGCCACTCGACCTCCAGCCCGCCGCGCCGCAGCTCGCGGAGCAGCAGCTCCGCGTCGTCGGGCGCGTCTTCGACGAACAGGACGGCGACGCTCACCCGGCCCTGCCTCAGGACCCCGCCGCGGGCGGCGTCTCGTTGAACACCAGCCAGTAGAGCCCGAGGCTGTTGACCGTGTCCATGAACCGCGTGAAATCGACCGGCTTGCGGATGTAGCTGTTGGCGCCCAGGTCGTAGCTCCTGGCCAGGTCGCTCTCGACGTTGGACGACGTGAGGATGACCACCGGCAGCCGCTTGGTGCGGGGCTCACGGCGGATCTGTTCGAGCACCTCCATCCCGGTGACCTTGGGCAGCTTGAGATCCAGCAGCACCACCTGCGGCAGGACTTTCGGGTCACGGCGCGCGTAGGCGCCGCGACAGAACAGGTAGTCCAGGGCCTCGGCGCCGTCGCGGGCCACGTCGACCCGATTGGCCACGTGGTTCAGCTTCAGCGCCCGCAGCGTCAGCTGGACGTCGTCGTCGTTGTCTTCGACAAGCAGGATGAGCCGCTCATCAGCCATCCGTCCCCCTCTTCAGTGGAGCGTGAAGTAGATCGTCGCTCCGGAGTCTACAGCCCCCTCGGCCCAGACAGTGCCGCCGTGGCGCCGCACGATGCGCTTCACGATAGCGAGGCCGATGCCGGTCCCGGGGAACTCGGCGGCGGTGTGAAGCCGCTGGAACGGCGTGAACAGCTTGTCGACGTAGGTCGCCTCGAAGCCGGCGCCGTCGTCGCGCACGTAGTACGCGACGACGCCGTCGCGCCGGTCGACCCCGACCTCGATGTGCGCCTCCGGCTTGCGCGAAGTGAACTTCCAGGCGTTCGCAAGAAGGTTCTGCAGCACGATGCACAGCAGCGCCGGGTCGCCGTTGGCGACGAGACCGTCCGCCACCGCCGCGTCGACGGCGCGCTCCGGCTCCGCCTCCCTCAGGTCGGCGAGGGTGTCGCGGGCCAGCGCCGATAGGTCGACCTTCTCACGCGCCATCTCCCGACGGGTGACCCGCGACAGCGTCAGCAGGTCGTCGATGAGCTGCCCCATGCGCTGCGCGGCGGCGCGCACGCGGGCGAGGTAGTCCTTGCCGGTATCGTCGAGCTGCTCCCCGTAGTCCTCGAGCAGCGCCAGGCTGAACCCGTCGAGGGCGCGCAGCGGCGTGCGCAGGTCGTGCGACGCGGAGTAGCTGAAGGCCTCGAGCTCCTTGTTCGCAGCCTCCAGCTCAAGGGTTCGCTCCAGGACGCGCCGCTCCAGGTCCACGTTCATCTCGGCCAGTTCGCGCTCGGCGTCGCGGCGCCCGGTGACGTCGATCGCCACGAAGCCGATCGCTTCGACCGAGCCGCCCTCCCCGGCGACGGGGAAGTACGACGCCAGCCAGTGGTGCTCCACGTCGGGTTCGGAGGTGGTGCCCCCGCTCACTTCAAAGCCGTCGACTTCCTCGCCCTGCAGCGCTCGTTCGAGGACCGGCACGAGGCTCGCCCCGTGGTCCGGCAGCACGTCCTGGAACGTCCGCCCCAGATGGTCGGCGACCGAGACCTGGTTGATGTCGGCCAGCGTCTCGTTCACGCGCACGTAGCGCAGGTCGCGGTCGAGGATCCCCAGACCGACGCTCTGGCTGTCGAAGAAGGCCTCGAGGGTCCGCTGGGCCCGCCTGCGCTCCGTGACGTCGACGAACCCGGTGGCGAACTGACCCGGCTGCGGGGAGTACACCTGGATGTCGAAGTGGCGGTCGAGGGGCTCGAAGTACCCCTCGAAGCGGTGCGTCTGACCGCCGAGCGCCGTCGCGCCGTAGATCTCGAGATACGGCGGCTCGGGCAGGTCGGCGAACACCTCGCTGGCGCGCCGCCCCACGACGTGCGCAGCATCGAGGCCGGTCAGCTCGTAGAACGCCCGATTGGCCTCCACGTAGACGTAGTCGACCGGCACGCCCGACTCGTCGAGCACGATCTCGTGCAGGGCGAAGCCGCTGAGACTGCTCTCGAACAGGCCGCGGAAGCGCGCCTCGCTCTCCCGAAGCGCGCTCTCGGCGGCCTTGCGCGCCGAGATGTCGGAGATCATGGTCACGAAGTGCACGGGACGGCCCACCTCGTCGCGGAGCAGGGTCACGCTGACCGTCGCCCACAGGTCCGAGCCATCCTTGCGCAGATACCGCCTATCGACCTTGAAGCCGTCGATCTCCCCGGCCAGGGCCGCCTCGATCAAGCGCGCCGTCTCGGCGCGGTCGTCGGGATGAGTGATCTCGGCGACCGTCAGGCCCTCGAGCTCGGCGACGCTGTAGCCGAGCATCTCCGCGAAGGTCGCGTTGGGCTGCCCCACCCTGCCGTCCGGCAGCGTGAGCGAGACGCCCACGGGGGCGTGGTCGAAGGCGGTCTTGAAGCGCTGCTCGCTGGCGCGCAGCTCACGCTCGGCCTCGTACAGCCGGCGCAGCTGCCTGCTCTCCCTGCGCCCCCAGAACAGCACGAGCAACAGACCGGCGAGAAGGATCACGCCGACGACCACACCGCTCGTTGCCAGCGCGGCGCCGCGCAGTGAGGCGTCGACCTCGCTGCGGTCGATCTTCGCGACCAGGTACCACGGCGTGCCCCTCACGTGCCCGACGGAAGCGAGGACGCGCACGCCGCGGTAGTCCAGGCCGGCCACCACGCCGCGCCGCCCTTGCGCGGCCAGCATCGCCGGCCGTTCGTCCGCGGAGAATGGCACCGCGAGCTTCAGAGCCGCGTCGTCGCGGTGCCGGAGGTCGTTGAGATAGACGACCCTGCCGCCGCGTTTCTCCACGAGCAGGGTCTCCGCGGTTTCGCTGGGCGTCGGCCAGGTCTGGATCAGCGGGAAGAGGAAGGTCGCCGGGTCGATCTGGAGGACGTACACGCCCAGCCTGGCGCGCGGCGAGGGCGTCAGGTCGCGCGCCGGGGCGAGGAACTCCATCATGGGGCGGCCGCGCTCGTCGAGGAAGAGGTCCGAGAAGACGACGCGGTCCTCGCGCAGCGCGCGCCGCGCGAGCGCCAGCGTCGCGGGCCCGAGCGCTGACCCGCGTGTCGGCGAGGCGAAGACGGGCCGGAGCTGCACATCGAGCACGACGATGCGCGAGTAGGCGTGGCCCACCCGGTAGGTGACCACGATCTGACGGATCGTCGGCGGAACGGGCGCCGGGTGCCCCCGTTTGATCCAGCGCTCAAGCGTCTTGCCGAGCAACGCATCACCGCTGATCAGCGCGGCGTCAGCGCGCTCGTCGTCCATCCAGCGCGTGATCTCGTCGCACTTGAGGTCGCGAACGGCGGTGAGCTGGGTGCCCTGGCGCGTGCGCACCTCGGCGGCCTGGCGCGAGTACAGGACGGCGCCCACGACCGCCGCGAGGACGGCCAGGCCGACGAACACGACCACGGGGACGAGAAAGGCGCGCGTCGATCGGCGCGGGCAAGCGGCCGCAGGCGG
>Ga0209585_10000685_pt1 | contig 13167 bp, 4 predicted proteins | sample NGEPerone_FD_185491 | JGI IMG/M metagenome (GOLD analysis project Ga0209585, IMG submission 185491) | Arctic peat soil microbial communities from the Barrow Environmental Observatory site, Barrow, Alaska, USA - NGEE Permafrost154B-one... | ecosystem: Environmental > Terrestrial > Soil > Wetlands... | reverse complement strand
GGCCTGAGGCTTTTCTTCAGGATATCTTTTTCCTGCTCCTTATCATAGTAATAGTAGAATTTCCTGTAGAGGTAATCGATCTGATAGTAAGTATCGGCATACGCTTTGAACAACTCGTACAAACTTTGGGTACTTTCAAGCGTGTCAATTGCTTTTGGATTTTCATAATATTCTCTGGCAAACCGGAAGAGCTTGACCGCATATTCAAGCGCATTGTAGATGTTTTCATATTCGGAAAACCAGTGTTTTGTCCGGCGGATATCGATCCAGGCAAGATAGTCCTTGAAGTCCTCTTCAGTCGAATCTACAGAACTGCTCATGGATTTTAGTATATGAAGGATTAAAACCTTGTCAAAAGTGTCCACGGCTTCGGCTTCAAGATATGTCTTAACATCACGTTTCTCAAGTTCTGATTGCAGGCTCTTTTCCAGATCGCGACCATTTTCTGCAAGCATTTCCCTGGTATATCTCTCAAAAATCTTGGAATCCCGTGAGCTGTCCATCCAGTGCTTGAGAAAGATTTGGCACTCGTTTTCTTTCCGGTTCACATACTGGTCATAGCCTGAAAGGGAAATTCCGGAATACCGCTTTATGTGCGTGATCAGGAAACTCAGGAAGAACTTTTTCAGAGTAGGGTTTTTTGGAGAAAACCCAAAATTCTCTTCTGACAATTCCCATAAGCTTTCCTCAAGTCCAAACTTAGAGATGTTCTCCCAGACCGGGTTTTCAGCTTCATCCAGGGATTTCAGCATGATATCCCTTACAATCATTTTGAAATCAAGAGCCTGTGTCTTTGAAAAAACGGCCAGCATGCCCAGAATGAACTCTTTTTCTCGCCAGTCCCGCTGGTGAAGCTTCTTTAAGGGCTGGACCCTCTCTTTTTGATTGCCAAAGAATTTCTCGTATTTCGTGAAGAAGTCGTCCAGCTCATGCCCATCGATCTCAAACTCACTCTTTATATCCGAAATCCGGCTGTTTTCAAATCTGGAAGAATAGAGCTGGATATCAAAAAGCCAGTTATCTTCGTGTGCCCTTTCCTTTTCCGGGCAGTAAATAAGGTAGTTTGACTCCAGGTCTTCGATTTCAAGGAGTTTTTTGGTTTCAAAATAGTTATTGTCAAGGATATGGAATTTGATGTTGTTCTCTTTCAGGATCTGTATTATTTCTTCAAGCTCTTCTCCTGGAGCCTGTTTCTCCTGGTCCCAGGCGGTTTTGTCCCTATCATACCAGAAAACGATTTTTCTCTTCTCATAATCCTTAAGTTCTGAAGCGGAGAATTTTTTAAGTATACTATTGATGGTTTTTTCTACGTTGACCATGAAATCCATATCCTGCTGTTATTTATTTAGGCTGTATCTGTTTTGTGACGTCTTTACGGTTTTATTTGGTGTATTTGTTTCTGTGCAGTAGGTTAGATATGGCTTTTTGACATCTTTGATTGCGACGTATTTAGCATTTTTGTGGCATCTTTTGCGTTTTTATTTCCCCCTTTATTTCCCCTTTATGTACCTTTACGGGTAATATGGTGCTGTTATCATACCATTGTAAGCTGAATTTCTGCTCATCCTAAAAGCCGTAAACTTCGATTCCGAAGGGGCATTAAAAAACGAAATCCGGGTCTCTTCGCATGCTTTGTAAATATTACTTAGCCAATATTTCATCGATTTTTTCCCTTAAAGGATTTAGTTTCTCATTTTGAACACAAGCGACATCTATCAATATAGATTCAATTTCTTTTTCATGCAATCCTGTATGCTTAGCTAATTCATAGCAAATATCGTGATGATCTGGCAAAATGTCCATTGTGTCGAGATAATTCTTCACATTATAAATACTGGATTCACGGAGTCTAAATCTCATAGACTCCAAGCGATCAGCATCGTTTATAATTTCTTTAATAACCCATTTCTCAGGAGGTAATAGGTTATCAGGAAGCAAAAAACAGTTTGTTAAATTAATCTCTGATACCTCGTTTTTCATCTTTTTATCCATCTCTTCTTCTCCAACATCGCCGTCGAAAACTCCTAAGTATTTTCCAGGCCATTTAGCTCTAATATGAGCACCACATTGCCTTGCTACTTGATTTATATCACCTACTCCAACAACATCAACTCTCTTTCTGAGCTCTGCATCTAAAACTGAGTTGATGATTTTTTCAGCAAAAGAATCTTCACAGTAAATTATCAATTCACTTCGTATAACGCCATCCAAAAAACTCATTGCGTATCTTGTAGTTGGACTTTTCACAACATTATGTGTGTTGAAACTGGCACGTTGAATTAGTATTCTTGCTTCCCGAGGGACACTATCTATAAAAGCAGAGGAATGGCTAGAAACAATTACCTGAAGTTGTTTCTTGCCAATAATTTTTATTAACTCTTGAGCAAACTTTTTTTGTGCTTCTGGGTGTAATCCAAGCTCAATTTCTTCGATTACTATAAGTGATCCCTTTGGTGACACTTGAAGATAATATAATAACTCTAAGAGTACATCTTCACCAGCACCCATATTAAAACTAGTATAAGTGGAACCTTGTGTACAGGATCTCACTGAATATTTATCTGATTCTATAACAGTAGCCTCTGAATAATTTCTACCTAATATTTGACAAAAGACTTTTCTAAACTCCTCATTCAATTGAACTATTTTATGTTGAGATCCACCTACTCTAAAATGACCACGCAATACATTTCTTTCTATTGCTGGAAGTACACGGGATGCTCCAAAGTAGTGAACTGGTCTTTTAGGTCTTGTATCAGATTTCATCCATTTATTAGTCTGTTTTCGAATTGTTTTACTGTGTTCAGATTTTGAATCTTTCTTATAGTCCCAGTTAATCTCGACCCCAGTTATATCAGGATCTTTAATACCTTTAAAAAAGAAATCAGAATAGTTACAATAACTATTTGGTTTTTTTGCATCATAATTACGTGCGTGGTAACTATGGTGACCAATAGGCGCATGAAACGCTAAAGCGGATAAACATAATAATGTTGTTTTTCCACTTCCGTTTTGACCGCAGATCACGGTGAGGGGATAATTAAAAGTAATTTTTATATCAGTAATACCACGCAGTCCGGGAGTTCCTTTTACAGAAATTCCCTTGAGTATAGGGAAAGGGAATTGGGTGCTTTGACTATCCCACCAATCCTTTAACCTCTTTTCTGTATCATTAAGTCTTTTCCCTGGCATAGTTTGACCTTCTTGAAAAAGAAATTTAATCAAAAATCAGATCTTCCCAACTAACCCTTCAAACTTCATATAATTCTCCACAATCCCATCATCCAGATCAATTTCAATCAACTGATCCGCTTTATGCTGAAGGAGTTCGTCATATTTCACAAGCTCATCGATCTTTTTTCTCAGCTTCACCAACTCAGCCTCGGCTTTTCCCCTATTTTCCTTACTCCCGGAAATCTCTTTTTCCAGAAGCGGCCTCTGTGCATCCAGCTTCGATTCAAAGTCCAGCAGATAATCGATCCTCATCTTCGCCAAGGTAGTTTTATCATACCTGTGCATGTAAACGAGCGCATTGAACACTTTTCCTTTTTCAGAAGAAGTAAAGAGCCAGTAAATAGGCCTTTTTTTATACATCTTCACATGATCGCTGTAGAAATCCTTCAGGAAATAGTTTCGGATAACCTTTTCAGAAGACTCACCTTTCTTCGAAAGCGCCCCTGCAATAAAGTCCAGGTTTTCGGAAAGCGTCTCCGCCCCAAACGTAAATTTCAAAAATTCCTTGAACCGATTTACGATATCATCAGTGTAATATTCATCATCGAGAATCGGAATTATATTATCTTCATCCGGCAGGAAAGAAGCTCCTGGTACTTTTTCTTTAAAATCAGCCAGCTTTTCTCCCTGATTCGCAAGAATCAGCCCTTCCTTTTCCGGCGAATACCGCCCGAACATGCAGCCTACAGCATAGGAAATTAGCTCTTTAATTGTATCGGTCAGCAACAGAGCTTCCAGCTCTTCTTCGGTTTTGTTGTTGGCATAACGATAATATGGGTTGCAGGTCAGCGTGATTTCAGAAAGCGGTACGTCCGGCGTCATTTCATCTTGCAAGCCGTATGCTTCGATGAAAATGCGGTTATTCTCTTCTTCCAGCCGCTGCATTTCAAGAGTCATTTTTTTCCAGTGGGCACGGAGTTTGGTGTAGGTTTCGCAGAGGGTTGGCTGGCGGTATTCTGATTTAAGAAGAGGAAGAGTGGTGAAGTCCCAGGAGGTTTCGTAGGAGTCCCAGTCGCTTTGTGCATTAGAGAGTATACTCCTATATATCCCACGATTACAATTTTCTGGAGTAAAGTATGGCAAATTGTCAATGTCTTTATTCTGGGTGGACAATGTTGGGTTAAACAACTTAAGAAAAAGACTCACAACTGATGAATTAAGGAATCCAAGAAGTACTTCGGAGTCATCTTGTCTCGGGAATATCATTGCTCCTTTGTTTGAATCAAAAAGAGCTCCGTAGTCAGACCATCGAAAAGAAACAACTGAAGAGGTCAGGCCTCCCCAAGTAATTCCAGAATGGAAATACATTTCCTCATTTGTAATCTTCCAACCCAAATTGTCACCTAGTTGGGGATAATTATGTCTAGTTAATTGCTTGATTTCAAAACCATCATTTTCCCAATTAGCAACTAATTCAGCGTTTCCATACCATTTTCTAAAGTCTCCCCCTTTGTTATATGGAAACCATTTTTTGGAGGAATTGGCTGCAGTTTCCTTTGTTAATCCAATACCAAGTTTATTTCTAGTTATCTCCTGCCAGTAACGTAAAAAACGTTCATTATCCCCTGTTCTCATGCCTGTACAGGCTTTATTAATACTACCTAAGTTTGTGTGTTGAGAAAAAGCCTTAATAAGTTGTTCAGATACCCAATACGCAATTGGACTCCCAGGAATTTTCATGAAGTCGATGGCGGAGGCGCGGAAGAACCAACCACAATTCGGATTTTTGATGGCTTCCAGTGCTTTCGGACCTTGATTTTCTGCTCCACGGAAATCAGAGAGACGTACATATCCTCCCTTGAAATCAGGATGATATGCGTTCTCAATTGTAAAAGTGCATATAGGAACTGTAGCTCCATCGAAACCTGAGTATTCTAGCTGAACCAGTGAAGTAATGGCTTTCTCATTGATCAATAAATCTCTCAATTTTTCGTAGGAAGAGATGAACATCCACACAAATGGAGACATAAATCCAAGCTGGCCTTTGGGTAAGGCAAGCTCAATATTACGAACGATAAACGCAGAAAAGAGGTCAGATTTCACATTAGCATAATTCTCTTGAAGGAACGTTCTCAGGCTGTTATTCATTCCTTTCTGACCCATATACGGCGGGTTGGCTATGACCACATGGTATTTTGGGCTGAGGTAATCTGCCTGCTTTAAAGCCTGCAAGACTTTCGGATGAGTTGAAAGGTGGGAGAGGTTGCCGGCAAGGTTTTTCGATTCCAGCAAGCGCAAGAGATCTGATACATCCGCTGCAGCCGGGCGAATAAGAGAGCCGAAATTGTCGGCCTCGGTGAACTGTAGCAGAGTGGCTCTATGGGAGTTGCTGAAAAGGTTACTTCCGACTGCATTTATGTAAGCGTTGATTTCTCCTTCCTCAAAAGCGACATTTTCCAGCATGCAGATATTGGGCTGAACTGGTTTTTTGAAAAACTGGCGGTCCTTGCCCCTTGCCTTCATGGTCAATGCAAAACCTGCAAGTTCTCCTGCACGTTTATCTATCTCGATCCCGAAGAGATTGTGGGTCAAGATCAGTTCCGGGATCTCGGAAGGGTTGTAGCCTTCTTCTTCGTAAATCGCATACAGTAGATCAAAAGCATAGACAAGCATGTGCCCCGAACCGCAGGCAGGATCGCAGATTTTGAGCTCGTCTGGGGAATTGATTTTCAGAAAATCGGTTTCCTGCTGCTCTGGCTTTATGTAATACTCCATTTGTTCAACCAGTCGGGAATCCGGGCGGTTGAGCATCCACAGGCGGCCGAGGGAGTTTTCCACAAGGTAGCGGACAATCCAGTGAGGTGTGAAAAGCTGGGTAACTGCAGGGATGTTTTCCTTGCTGATCTTGATATTTTTCTTCAGGTCGGCAAAGACTTTGTCCTTCTTTGGGGCAATATAGTCCTGATAGATCCAGCCTATGATTTCAACTTCGTGCCAGTTCTCGTCAGGGATTTTTGAGTTGAGGTTGTTAAGGACAGAGCCTGTATGGAGAAGCTTGTCAGGGAAAAGCAGTTCTGTATAGTCTTCGATTTCCTCAAAGAGGAAGGGCATGATTTTGTGCAGGTAATTGCAGAGCTTCAGGATAAGGTATTTGTAGAGCTCTTCATCTTTGTTTTCGGCTTTGAAATCGAGGACTAAATTCCGGTCAAGGTTCAGAAAGTCAAGTTTCAGGGCGTTTGTGAGAAGGTCTGGTTCGGACTTTGATGAATCGGTGGAGGTGAAAACCCTGATCTGGTCCGGAAGGCAGCCGTTCATCTCCATGAACTTGAGAGCCACAAGGCGGTTGAACCAGGTGTAGGTCACTTCTTCCATAACCTGCTCATAGCCTTTTTCTTTGATCTGTTTTACAAGCTGAGAACGCTGGTTTTTGATTCTTGAGTTAAAGACGATGGCGTTGATCACAACTGAATCAGCGTGCTCTTCTACGGCGTGGATTTCTTTGGGAAAGATTCCGTAGTTGGCTGCTCGGCTTTGTACTTCTGCGTTTAACTTATCACGTACCGCGTTTGAGAATTCGATTATTGCTGACTTGTCCATGGTCCAGGAACTCGATTTCATTTTTTAACTGCTTGATAAATTTATGTGACTAATAATATTTGATGGGTTTATAAGTTTATTGAGTTATGGCCTGTTCGGGCTCTTCATTGATGTACTGAAGTTCGAGTTAGAGACTATCCAAAAAGTCAATATCCGAGTATTCGTTAGACTGAGCTTTTTGGGCTGCTAGCTCATTATGTGATAGATAATTTTGGACAAATGGGCAAGCAAATTCTACATCTATATATCTGCGGAACGTGAAATCGAAGCATTGATTGAGATGAAAATAGAAGAGAAAAAATGATAATGAAGAAATTGTCTTAAAGTTCATACTATTACCAGCGCATTTATAATCATATCTATTCAATAAGTAGGAGAAAATAGATGGATTTAGAAACAGCAAACAAACTGAATGAAAAGTTGATACCACTTGGATATACAGTTGGTCGTATTGTGTCAGAAATAAAAAATTACGAACTTGCAATACGAATGTGTAACATAAATCAAGAATATAAAATTGCAATAAATATCGAAAAAGAATTAACCGAAATTCTGAGTGCAGGCGGAGAGAATATACCACCTTGGAAGCCTCCAAGCTTCAAGGAGATTTTGCACAGATATGGAATTGAATATTACCTTGACTCCTCTAATTTATAGAGAATATATTCCCTAATTTTACTTCTTTTCTTTTTCTACTTTTTTGCCAGTGACCGCCCGATATCTGCTGCTTCGCAGCATTCGGGCGTTGAGGAGCTACTTAATTAATAACAAACTAACAAACTAATTATTTTCTCTGTAATTTGAAGACAGCCTCTAAGAGTGCGATTTGTCTGATGGGGCCGGGATTCCCGCTTCTTTTTTAGAGGTAGACGAAGCTGACGATATCTTTTATTATTTGAATACAATCTACTTCTATGTCCAAGCAACATATGGATACAATACATCGGATTCTCAAAAACGCTCTGGTGCAAATTAATACGGGGAAAACTAAAAAGGCGCTTGAAAACCTTGCAAAGGCCGAAAAGCTTTCTGAAAAGGCAAAGAGGCCGGAATACCTGTGCCCGACTCTTATGTTGAAGGGGAGAGCTTTGCTTGCCGAGCAAAGGAATGAAGAGGCTCTGGAGGAGTTCCAGAGGCTGATGGAACTTGCCGTGCCTCTCTTCCTGGATGATCCAGAAGAAGCTGATAATCAGTATTTTGTCTATAATTCTTTTGGTTTTACTATAAAGGCACTCAGCGAGATAGACAGTATATCAAAAATGGAAGAGTACTTTTACAGGAATAAAAAATATTTCGATAAAATTTTTGCCACTTTTGAAGAACTCATTGCTAAGGCCCCGGACAACCCGGAGTACATACAGAATTACTTGAGAGTTTTGGAAAATGTAAGGACCTATCACCTGAGGGCCCAGAAGCTTGAAGCTGAGCCCATATTTGTCGAAAAAATCGTGCAAAATTATGGGAAATTATTTGAACTGGTTTCCCGAAGCCCGGAATTATTTAATAACCTGCAGAAAGTGACTGAACAATTTAAAAATTATTGTCTTATATTCAGGCACTTCGAGGAAGCAAACAGGGTCTTTGGGCAGATAGAAGAAATCTATAAAAGAATCCTCAAAAAAGAACCCAGAAACAGTATTGTCTCTGATCATCTTCTTTCCTTATACGAAGTCTCCGGGGACCTGTACGCAAAACTTAGAAACATCGAGAAAACTGAAGAAACCTACCTGCGGGCTCTCGACTTCCTGAACGAAAAACTCCGGACATGGCCAGGAAATATTCCTTACATCCGGAAGCAGGGAGAAATTTACCAGACTCTCGGCAGGGCCTTTTATGAAGACGGGGAAACTGAAAAAGCGACTCAATACGCTGAAAAAACTCTCGAAATCCTTAAAAAATTGCCAGGAAAAAAGCCGGAGGACCTGAAATATCAGTATGAGATTTCCGACTACTTTACCGAGCTTGGGGAACTTTTTGGAGATATAGGGGACATAGAGCATGCAAAAGAGTGCCGTATGCAGGAAATCGAAATCTACAGAAACATACACGAAAAAGACCCTGAGGACCCGGTGAGTGTAATAAATATAGCCGCCACCCTCGACCAGGTCGGACACCTCTACGCAGGACAGGGGGAGAAAGAAACTGCAAAACAGTACTATGAACAGGGACTTGAAGGCTATAAAAAACTGTTTGAATCCTATCCCGAAGATATTGACCACGAAATAGGTATCGCAAATACCCTGGATTACATCGGAAAACTGTATGTGGATCTTGAACCCAAAACCGCCCTTGAATACCATAAAAAAGCTCTCGAAATAAAAGAAAAAGCAATAAAACTCTTCCCGGAAAGTACCGATTACAAGGAAGAGCTCATCTATACCCTGAAAAACCTTGAATCTTTAGCCTTAGGGCAAAAACAATATGAAAGTGCAATCCTGCATCGTGAGCGCATTACAGAGCTAAGCCTCCTGATTGCCAGCGAAAACCCCGGAGACCCGGATTACGAAAAAGAACTTGCCCTTTCCTACAAAGAACTGGGACTACTTTTTGAAAAAGCCGAAAAACCGGAATTTGCAAAAAAGCAGTATTCAAAATCAGCCGATGTCTTCAGGCATATCCTGGAAGATGAAAACGAAGAAGATCTCACAAAAGACCTGCTGGCTATGCAACTCCGGAAACAGGCAACTATGCTCATCCATGAAAAAAATCAAGGTCTCGCGAAAGAATACCTGGCCCTTGTCCGCGATTACCATGAGGACTTATACGAAAAAGATCCTGAAAAACCGGAAAACTGGAAGGCCATCTGTGAAATTCGGATCCTTAGCGGGATTTTACATGAATCCCTGGGAAATTACGAGGTAGCCATCCCAATCTACGAATCAGTCTTCCCGGTCCTGAATAAACATCTTGAGTTAGATCCCGAAAACCTTGAATACCAGTCAATGATGAGTGTTTTACATACCCAGCTAGGCATTGCGTATCATTTGGCCGGCGAGTATGATAAATCAAAAGAGTCCTTTGAAAAAAGTGTGCCCATAAACGCAAAAATGCTTGATGAAGAACCTGAAAATTTCTTATACATGGGTGGAGCGGTAGTAACATTTACAGAATACTCAAGGTTACTCACGAGCCTGGGCAGAAAAGAAGATGCGGAAGAATATGCTGCAAAAGCTGACGAACTAAAGGAAAAGATTATGAAAAAATATGGATTTGACGAATTTGTAAGAAAAGACGAGGAGCCCGAAAAAGAGCTCTAAAATCCAAAAGAACGCAGGTTTCTATAAAACTAAGGACAGGGAAACTAAGGACAGGGAAACTAAGGGCAGGGAAACTAAGGACAGGGAAACTAAGGACAGGGAAACTAAGGACAGGGAAACTAAGGACAGGGAAACTAAGGACAGGGAAACTAAGGACAGGGAAACTAAGGACAGGGAAACTAAGGGCAGGGAAACTAAGGGCAGGGAAACTAAGGGCAGGGAAACTAAGGACAGGGTGTAATTCACACCCTTATGTTCTTCTCTTCGAGAATTTTCATCAGCTTGGCCTTGAGATTATTGATGTAAGCATCGACGTCTTCTTCACCTTCAATCAACTTCTCTGACCTGAAAAACGATATCTCTGTGATGAATGTGGTTCTTTTTTGTGCTGTGACTGTCGAGGGAGGTGCCTCCGGTTCACTGCCCGGGTCGCCTTTTGGACATGCGGGAGAAGTTCCCGGGCCAGCCGGGGTTTCAGGCTCATTCCCATAAGGAGCTTTCTTTGGCCGCTGCCTGATTATCTGTTTTTCATGGTCGATTCTCTCGTAAGCGTCTGTACGACAGGAGTTAATCATTGAAAGCTGGCTCTGGACCAGAGCACAATCTTCAGCTTTTTCTGTGATCTTCTCAATTTCCTTGAAAGGAGAGAGCACTGATTCATTGAATTCAGGGAGGAAGTTTCCTTCAGAAAGGGCTCTTTCGATTTCTTCCCTGACACTGGAGAGTTTTTCCCGGACCTTTTCTTTCTGGGAAGAAAGGGCAATCTTAACCGAAGCTTCGATATTCATCTCAAGTACCCGAAGTTTCCGGATCTCGGAATAGGGCTCTTCCAGGTTCAAAATCCTGCTTACATCTGCAAGGGCGGCTTTTGCTTCATCATCGAGGAACTGGACGTTTCTGGTGAAGGCGTCGTATTTCTTTGCAAGCCTCCTGAAGATGTCCACCTGGGTTCCTTCAAAGAAGGTCTTAACAGGAGCTGCTTTCACATGAAGTTCTTCAAACTCGGTTTTGCGGGAGGCGATGTTTCTAAAAAAGGCTGAGGGATCAGAGTTTTCTGTAAGTTCCTTCAGGAATTTTCTATACGCTTCAATCTGATTTCTGCCTGGAAAGCTCTTTTCTTCCTCATATCTGCCTTCGATTTTTTGCAGGACTGAAACCTCTTCCCGGAATATGTCCCTTACCGTTTCGTAGAGCTCTCCTTCTTTTTCTGGCAGATTCAGTTTTTCAAAAAGGTTGTTGAGGATCAGCCTGACAGCTTTCAGGTCTTCTTCTCCGGTCTTCTCCCTGATTTCTATGACCACTTTGTCAGCTTCATCTCTTCTTGTCAGGTGCTTTGCTGTAGAATCAGGGTCTTTGAACAGGTATTCGGACTGATAGCGGAGTTTGATCTCTTCTCTGATGTAAAGAATGGCTACAAGCCCTGAAATCGTCATATCTTTCCAGCCGTAGGGTTTTTTCGTGAAACGTTCCTTTAAATCACTTAAAAGAACCCTTCCGCTTCTTCCGTACTTTAGCTGGATGTAATCAAGCATCTCTTTTAAGGCCAGCTTATTTGTATCACCGCCTGTAACCCCGAATTTCTCAAGGTCGTCCGAGCGCAGGATTCTGAGCACTTCACTCTCGTTTTCGTATTCCTTTGTGACATATCCGGCTTTGCTGTAGACGTTCTCTATAAGGAGATCGAATCCTTCTTTTATGCGCTCTTTCGGGCTGGATTTATCAAGTTTTACTTCCTTGTTGTCAACAAATACCCTCGAATCCGAGATTCCTTTCGCAGTTAGCTCTTCTGCTTTTGCTCTTGCGCTTACGGCATTCTGTTGTTTTGTGGATAAAATATTCTGAATATCTACATTGTTCCGGTTTGAAGAGTTCTGCTTTAGGTATTTCTCTATTTTCAGGTAGGACCTGATCTGATCGATTAATTCGTCTTCCGGAAGTACGAAAAGCAAAGTGTCTGCTGAATTGATATTGCTTAAATTGTCTCCACTAAGAGACTGCTGGTTGCCTTTTTTACCATAATACTGGTCTGAAAGAGGGGTCAGGAACTTGATTGTAAGGTCTGCACCTGAAGTAGCCTTTACCCTGTCGTCAATAGCTCTGTTAAATTTGTAATCCTTATGGGAAGATGGGCAGATTCCCTGTTTCTGGTCATAGAGCATCCCGTGGACTTCTTCAAGAATCTGATGCTCTTCAATATCCATCCTCTTGATCTCTTTATCGATCTCCTGCTCCTCATTTGTCAGGAAATAATACTTGTCTTCAGACTTGTTTATCAGGGTCTGGTTTTCGAGTTTGCGCAGGGATTCAATGATTCTCTGTTTCAGTTTTATCTTATCAGCGTCAACCGAGGAGATTGAGAGCACTATCAGGTTATCGAGGTTTGGCTCAATTTCCTTGATATTCCTGATCATAAACAGGATTTCCAGAAGTTCACAGTCCTTTTCATTAAGGGACTCATTTTTCCGGGCGTGGGAAATCGTCCTTGCTATAATCGGGTCAAGGAAACCTTCAATTGTCTCATAGAATGCATGGAAAGGAATCAGCAGCCCTATATTATTTTCACAGTAGTTTTCGGTCGATTCCTTAAAGGCGCTGAGCATCGACCTTTCTCCTTTTGCCAGGTGCTTGCCCGAAAATCCTGTATCCCTGATCCTGTCAAAGACCTTCTGCACCAGGTTGAACTGGTAAGGGACAAAAGGATATACATTCACAAAGTCATCTTCATTTTTGTAGATTTTTATTTCAGCCCGGTTTGAAAACGCAAGCAGGTTCTTGAGTATTGTCTGCTTTTCAGCATAGTAGGCGGCAAGGACTTCCCTGTATTCCTCTTTTTTATCCAGTATTCTCTTCTTGATGACCTCGTCCACGTTGGCGCTGGTAAGTCCCAGACGGGTGTTAAAGCGTCCCTGAATCTTGGAAAAGTCGTAGCCTTTCACATGTTCCTTTGTGACAGTATCAATATCGGACTGTGAAGTCACTGCAACCCAGGCTTTTCCCCTGAGTTTAGTCCCAAGTTCTTCTACAATAGTCTGGAGATTCAGCATCAGCTCGCTGTTTTCTCCTATATATTGTCCCACTTCATCTACAAGGAAGATAACCTGATGGTCTTTTCCTTTCGATTTGCAGTACTTATCGAGCT
>Ga0209585_10000684_pt1 | contig 13175 bp, 12 predicted proteins | sample NGEPerone_FD_185491 | JGI IMG/M metagenome (GOLD analysis project Ga0209585, IMG submission 185491) | Arctic peat soil microbial communities from the Barrow Environmental Observatory site, Barrow, Alaska, USA - NGEE Permafrost154B-one... | ecosystem: Environmental > Terrestrial > Soil >... | reverse complement strand
GCGCTGGACACGTTGGCTGCTCGTGGGCTGCGCCGCATCCTCTGCGAGGGCGGCCCTCATCTCATGCGCGACCTGACCGCCTCGGGACGGCTCGACGAGCTCTGCCTGACCCTCGCTCCCACGGTGGTCGCCGGTGACCATCCGCGTATCACTGCCGGAGCGTCCGTCACCGCAAACCTGTTGCCCCGACTGCTGATCGAGTCGCAGGGAACGATCCTCGGGCGCTGGTCCCGACCCTGAAAGCTAGCCCACCAAGCTGGTTTGATCAGTGCTGGTTTGATCAGTAAGGAAGGCGCGAACGACGGCATCCCATCGTTCGGGATCCACATTCCATTCCTTGGTATGCCGTGCCTCGTGCCACGGCTCGAAGCGAACCAGGTCAGGACGTTTGGCGGCCAGCGAGGCCGACGGCCCGACGGGAACGAACTCGTCGTCGAGCGAGTGAATGATCAGGGTGCGATGGTTCAGCTCGTCGGCTCGGTGCTCCCAGTTGGTCAGGGCCACGTCGATGGGCTCATGCACGCCAACCAGACGGCGCGCCCACCTGTGGCCGATCAGCGAACGACTCAGCTTCTCGATCGGTCCGGGGATCTTGTTCAAGGCGCCGTGGTGGCGCAGCACGTCTGCCCAGTCGATGACGGGCGCGTCAAGCACCACGGCCCGGACGCGATCCGAGAGCCACGAACGGTCCAGGGTCTGCAGGACGATGGCGCCACCCATCGACCAGCCGAACAGGACGATTTCTTGTGCGCCCTCGCCGACGGCATACAGAAGTGCCGCCTCGAGGTCATGCCACTCCGAAAGCCCGAGGCTGTATCTGCCGTCCGAGCTTGCGGGAGCGCCGATGTCGTTGCGGTACATGGGTATCAGGGCGGTGTATCCGAGCTCGTGAAGCACCGGAACCGCACGCAGGCACTCGTCCCGCCGCGCTCCCCTGCCATGCACAAGAATCGCCCAACGACCGTCGGAGCTCTCCGCCGGAGGCACCTCCCAGGCAGCAAGCGTCCCGATCTCTGCGGCTATCTCGACGTCACGCGACGGCAGTCCCAACGCATCACGGGGGTTACCCGCGAAGTAGTACTGGTTCCAACGCGCAGGGCCGATGCGAAGCTCACCGGAGTCAATGCCCTCCAACACCCGCCGGACGCGCCCCGACTCTTCGTCAACCTTGAGAACTGCGCCAACCCTCGCGTGGCCCCGACCGCCGTCAAGCCAGAGTCCGTACCTGCCGGGCTGCCGGGACTCCGGCGTGAGCAGCAAGGTCACACAGTCGTCCTCGACCGCCAGAATCTGGCTGTCGTCGGGTTTGAGCCGGTCAGGCGTCAGCACCCTGCGGGCGAGATACGTTGCCGCGCTGACCGCTCCGGCCGCCGACACGGCGGCAACCGCAGCGCCGGCCGCTGAGGCCACCACCAGGCCCTTTCGGCGAAGCTGACGATTTCGGGACACGCAAGCATCGTCGCAGGTTCACAATGCATTGGTGGACCTTCCCATCGCCCTTCCGATGACTCCCATGCTGGCCAAGGCCGTCGATGGCGTGCCGGCGCAAGACTCGGTCGCGGGAGGACTGTCCTATGAACCCAAGTGGGACGGCTTCCGCTGCATCGTGCTCCGCGATGGCGACGAGGTGCAGCTCGCCAGCCGAGGCTCCAAACCGCTGACCCGGTATTTCCCTGAGCTCGTCGACGCGGTCCGAGAGCATCTGCCTCAGCGCTGTGCGATTGACGCCGAGATCGTCGTCCGCGCGGGCCGACCGGGCGCAGAACGACTCGACTGGGAGAGCCTGTCCCAGCGGATCCATCCCGCCGACAGTCGTGTCCAGCGTCTCTCCCGCGAGACTCCCGCTGAGCTGGTCTGTTTCGACATCCTGGCCCTCGGCGACGACGACCTCACCGCCCTGCCCTTCGTCGCGCGCCGCCAGCGCCTGGAGTCCGTACTGTCCACGCTGCCTGCCAACGCGCCCGTGCACCTGACCAGGTCCACCATCGATGCCGTCACCGCCCGAGACTGGTTCGAACGCTTCGAGGGCGCCGGGCTCGACGGTGTCGTGGCCAAAGATCTTGCGGCGCCGTACCAGCAGGGCAAACGCGTCATGCTCAAGGTCAAACATGCCCGAACAGCCGAAGCGGTGGTCCTGGGCTACCGAATTCACAAGTCCGGCAACGGTGTTGGCTCACTTCTCCTTGGTCTGTATGACGAGGACGGCACCGTCTACAACGTCGGTGGGATTTCGGCATTCACCGACGCCCGGCGCCTCGAGCTGGTCGATGAGCTCGCGCCGCTCGTCGTCACCGACGAACAGGGCGATGTGGTGAAGGGGTCGACCGACCGCTCCCGGTTCAGCGGCAACAAGGACATGACCTTTGTCAGGCTGCGCCCGGAACGGGTGGTCGAGGTGAAGTTCGACCAGATGGAGGGCCCACGTTTCCGGCACTCCGTGACCTTCCTGCGCTGGCGCCCGGATCGCGACCCTGCGTCCTGCACCGCGGCTCAGGTCGATCGACCCAGGGGTTACGACCTCGAGGACGTTCTCGAGCACTGAGAACCCGTGCACGAATGGTTCTACTACCAGGGAGGTGGTTCTACTCCCAAGGTGACGGCTCGACCAGGTCATGCCGCGGAGGGCGCACGTCTCCACATCGCGTGCAGAAGACGACCCAGACCCCCCGTCTCTCTGCTCGCAGGTCAGTGTCCATGGGGTGATACACGCGTGGCAGAAAGCGGTTACGGTCCTCGTTCGTTGACGGAGCCCGCCAGAGCGAGGCTGAACGGGCTGCGACTGAACAGTCAGTGACTGGTCGGACCGTGACTGAATGCTCATCTCGCCATGCTCGTACGCGGATGGGAGAAGCGCTTCCACCAAGAGACGTAGTTTGCCGTCAATAATGTCGTAGTTGCACTCAAGGTGGGCGGCCCCGCTTAACCGCAGCTTGCGCAGAGCCAGGCACAGTTGACAGGGCGACGAGCTGCCGGCTCTGCGGCGAACTTGTGACCCAAGGTCCCTCAAACGGACTAGAGACTTCGTCGGCCAAACGATGTACCGGCTCGCTGGGATTCGGGAGCACCATATTTGTTTCTGGGGCGGTTCGCGGCACCCAGTGGACGGATCTGCCAAGGAGAGACTCCGATGAAGGCACATCAGATTGCGGTGTGGGTGGTGGGGCTGTCACTGGCCATCGGGGTTGGGGTCGCGGTGGCGACGGTGATGATCAGCGCGTTCGACAAACTGGCGATGGTGTTCTGACGGGCACCACGAAATCAACGAACTAGGTTGCCGCCTTGGCGTCTTCGCGACGGTTGGACCCTCGGCGGCTCGCCGGGCATCTTCGGGTAGTCCGGCGGAAACGGCATCTCACCAAGCCCCCGCTCGTGGACGTCCATGTCCCACAACGCAATTGCCTGGGAAACATCACCCACAGCGTCGTCGATGCCAGACCACGCGTCACCGTAAGCGCCCAGGATGCCAGGCACCGTCCGCACCGTGAAGTCCCGAGCTGACACCTCACCCAGCTGCTCCCAGGGGACGGGCATGGACACCGGCGCACCTGGCAGAGGTCGAGGGCTGTAGGCCGAGGCGATGGTGCGGTCACGGTTGGCCTGGTTGAAGTCCACGAAGACCTTTTGGCCGCGTTCTTCCTTCCACCAGGCCGTGGTGACCTCGTCCGGCATACGGCGCTCCAGCTCGCGCGCGATCCCGATGACTCCGTGACGCACGTCCAGGAACTCGTGTGTGGGGCGGACCCGCGCATAGACGTGCACCCCGCGGTTTCCGGACGTCTTTGCCCAACCGGTGAGCCCGATCTCCGCCAGCAGGTCCTTCAGCGCGTATGCCGCCCGCACGGCGTCCGCAAAGTCCGTTCCAGGTTGGGGGTCGAGGTCGATCCGCAGCTCGTCGGGGTTGTCGTTGTTCGCGCTGCGGACCGGCCACGGGTGGAAGGTCACCGTGTTCATCTGCACGGCCCAGACGGCCGTGGCGATCTCGTCGATGACCAGTTGCGGGTGGCTTCGACCCGAGGGATAGGTGCACATCACCGATCGCGCCCACTCCGGAGCTCCCCGTGGAGGGTTCTTGGAGAAGAACTCTTCCCCCTCTATGCCGTTGGGAAAGCGCTGCAGGGTGATCGGCCGATCGCCCAGCGCACGCATCATCGCGTCGGCGACAGCGACGGTGTACTCGGCGAGCTCGAGCTTGGTGATCTCGGTGCTGCCGATGTCATTGGTGGCCGGCCAGATCGCTCGGTCCGGGTTGGAGATGCGGACGTCACGGACGACCCCTTCGGGCCCTGGAACGTGAAGGACTGTCGCGCTGCTCGCCATGATCGCGAGCCTATCCGCCGTCCTCCAGGAACGAATTGGTCATGCGTTGGTATGGATTGGTACGAACACCCTCCAAACGTCGCAAACGGGGCATACGTTCGGCGAGGATCGCGGACCCCACCCGACCCACCTCGCTGAAAGGCAGTCAATGTCGGCCTTCAATCTCCGAACGTGCGCAGCTGTCATCGCACCCGTTCTCGCCATAAGCGGTGCGCTGTTCGCCGCGTCCCCTGCGCAGGCGGTCTCCGCCAATGTCGTGATCTCCGAGGTCTATGGCGGCGGTGGCAACAGCGGCGCCATCTGGAAGAACGACTTCGTCGAGCTCTACAACCGCTCGGAGGCCGCCGTGGACGTCTCCGGCTGGGTCGTCCAGTACTACTCCGCGGCCGGCACTGTGCCGGCTGGTGGCACGGCCACCCTGACCGGTTCCGTTGCGCCGAAGCACACCTACCTCGTGCAGATGGGCGCGGGTGCCAACCTCCTCGCCACGCCACTACCCACGCCCGACGCGATCGGCACGGCGGCGATGAGCGGCACCAACGGCCGCATCGACCTTCGTCTGGCGGACACCACCACCATCGTCGACCGGGTCGGGTACGGCACCGCGCTCACCTTCGAGGGCAGCCCCGCCCCGGGCCTCAGCAACACGACCTCGGCCACCCGAAACGCCCCCTGCGTCGACACCGACGTCAACGCCACGGACTTCCGCGCCACCGAGCCGACGCCTGAGAACCGCACGGTCGACAAACCCGGTTGTGCAGTTCCCCCGCCGGTCGACGATCCCGAGACGATCGCGCAGATCCAGGGCGCGAGCCACACCTCGTCATACAACGGCAAGCAGGTCAACGGAGTCCTCGGAGTCGTGACCGCGGTCGGTCCCAATGGCTACTGGATCCAGAGCACGACCCCGGACGGCGACATCGCCACCAGCGAGGGACTGTTCGTCTATACCAACAACGCTGTCATCACGGTCGCCGTCCGCGACGACGTGAGCATCGACGGCTCGATCTCCGAGTACCGCCCCGGCGGAGGCGCCAACCTGACCACCACCGAGCTGACCGGTTCGAAGGCCACCGTCCTGACTTCCGGCAACACCTTGCCCGTCCCGGTGGTGCTCGGCGTCGATCGCACCGCGCCGCAGCAGGTCATCGAGGGCGAAAACCCCCCCGGCATCAACAACGTCGAGTACGTCGAGGCGCTCTTCCGCCCCGCCACCGACGCGATCGACTTCTATGAGTCCCTCGAGGGCATGCTCGTCACGGTCCGCGACGCCAAGGTCGTCGGCGCCACCAAGTCCTTCGGTGAGATGACGGTTGTCCCCGGCCAGAACGTCGACGCCATCAGCACACCCCGTGGCGGCGTTCTCTACTCCGGCTACGACCACCCCAACGCGATGCGGGTGCAGGTCGACGACGCGCTTCTGCCATACGGCGCAATGCCGAAGGCGAGCGTGGGCGACTCGATCCCCGGCGACACCGTCGGTGTCATCGACTACTCGTTCAACAACCCCAAGCTTGAGGTCATCGAGACGCCGGTGCTGACGCTTGGCGGACTGCGGCGCGAGATCACCAAGACCCAGTCCAACAACCAGCTGGCCGTGTCGACCTTCAACGTCGAGAACCTCGCGCCCGGCGACCCCCAGATCAAGTTCGACCGCCTCGCCGGTCAGGTCGTCAACAACCTGAAGAGCCCCGACATCATGGGCCTGGAAGAGATCCAGGACAACAGCGGCGCGGCCAAGGACGGCACGGTCGACTCGACCCAGACAACGGACAAGCTGATCGCCGCCATCGTCGCGGCGGGTGGCCCGGCCTACACGGCGCGTTGGGTCAACCCCCAGGACCTGACTGACGGTGGAGCGCCCGGCGGCAACATCCGCCAGGTCTTCTTCTACCGTGCCGACCGCGGAGTGGGCTTTGTTGCCGCTCCGGCAGGTGACGCGACCACCGCCGAGAGCCTGACGATGATCGACGGCAAGCCGCACCTGGCCCTCAACCCGGGACGGATCACGCCCACCAACGCGGCCTGGGACTCCTCCCGCAAGCCCCTCGTCGCCGAGTTCACCTTCCGTGACAAGACGATCTTCGCGATCGCCAACCACTTCGCGTCCAAGGGCGGCGACGACCCGCTCTTCGGTAAGTGGCAGCAGCCGGTGCTTTTCTCGGAGGAGGGGCGCCACCCGCAGGCCCAAGAGGTGCGGTCGTTCCTCGACCTGCTCCTCGCGGCTGACCCGAACGCGAACGTCGTGGTGCTCGGTGACATCAACGACTTCGAGTTCAGCCAGACCGTCGACATCATGGTCGGCTCCGGCGCCAACGCCATCGTCGACCTGCCGCGCATGTTGCCGGTGAACGAGCGCTACTCCTACGTGTACGAAGGCAACAGCCAGGTGCTCGACCAGATCCTGATCAGCAAGGCCCTGACGATCGCTCCTCCGGGCGCCAAGTACCCGGCGTACGACTATGACATCGTGCACACCAACTCCGAGTTCTATGACCAGGACTCGGACCACGACCCTCAGGTCGTGCGCCTGGCCATCCGAGGTGGCATCGGCTGACCCAGCCTGATGACACCCCGGGTATGACGGGTGGTTGGCGGGCGCGCGTGCCTGCCAACCACCTGATCCTCACGTCGGTGCAGCCTTTCGCGCTTCGTCGGAACCTTACTGCTCGACAACAGCACGCCTCGACGGGAACGTTCCTGACGGGGCATGTTGTTGTGTAGATCGTGAAGTTGTTTTCAGCCCTGCGTAGGAGGACACCGATGAGCGACGGCCGCGCCTATCCCCTGACCAAGACCGACGAGCAGTGGCGTGCGTAGCTGACCCCGGCCGAGTATGAGGTGCTGCGTCAGGCCGGCACCGAGCGCCCGGGGGTCGGTGAGTACACGGACACCCGGACCCAGGGGGTGTACTCCTGTCGAGCCTGCGGCAGCGAGCTGTTCCGCAGCGACACCAAGTTCGACAGTCACTGCGGCTGGCCGTCCTTCTACGCCCCGCTGGCCGAAGACCGCGTCGAGTACATCGAGGACCACACCATGGGCGCAAGACGGGTCGAAGTCCGTTGTGCCAACTGCGGATCGCACCTGGGTCACGTCTTCGAGGGCGAGGGCTACGACGTCCCGACGGACCAGCGGTACTGCATCAACAGCATCAGCCTGCGGCTCGAGCCGGGGCCGAAATGAGCACTGCAGGCCAGTTCCGAACCGATCCGCCCCGCGTCGCCGACGAGCGCGACATGTACCAGGCGTGGCTGGACTTCCATCGGGGAACCTTGCTGTGGAAGTGCGCCGGGTTGACCGACGCACAGCTCAAGACTGCCTCGGTCAGTCCGTCAACCTTGACGCTGCTCGGGCTGTTGCGGCACATGGGCGAGGTGGAGCGAGCGTGGTACCGCACCCGGGCGGCGGGGATCGACCTGCCCGATCTGTACTGCTCCGATGACGACGAGGACGGCGACTTCGACAACGTCGCCGACGCCGATGTCCCTGAGGCATTCGCGACGTTCAAGGCCGAGTGCCTGGCTGCTGATGACGCCGTCCGCACGAAGTCCCTCGACGACACCTTTGTCGGCAGGAACGGCCCGATCTCGTTGCGGTGGGTCTATGTCCACATGATCGAGGAGTACGCCCGGCACAACGGACACGCCGATCTGCTCCGCGAGTGCATCGACGGCAGCACCGGCGACTGACCACGCTCAGCTCGGTCGACGCAGCGAAGCCGCCGCAAGGTAGCCAGCGCGGGGGACGTCAGGGCAGGGAGTCGACCAGCGCCGCAACCTCGACCCGCGGGCCGGTGTAGAACGGCACCTCTTCACGCACGTGGCGGCGGGTCTCGGAGCCCCTCAGATGGCGCATGAGGTCGACGATGCGGGCCAAGTCATCAGCCTCGAACGCCAGGATCCACTCATAGTCGCCCAACGCGAAGGACGCGATCGTGTTCGCGCGCACGTCTGGATAGTCGCGCGCCATCTGCCCGTGCTCCGACAAGAGGTTACGACGCTCGGTGTTGTCCAGGAGGTACCACTCGTAGGAACGCACGAACGGGTAGACGCAGATGAAGTCTTTCGGGTCTTCGTCGGCCATGAACGCCGGGATGTGTCCCCTGTTGAACTCGGCCGGACGGTGCAGCGCGGCAACCGACCACACCGGCTCCAGGTGGGCGCCGAGCTCGGTGCGCCGGAGCCGGTGATACGCCGTCTGCACGGTGCTGACGTCCTCGGCGTGCCACCAGACCATGAAGTCGGCATCCGCCCGGAGCCCCGCGACGTCATAGACCCCGCGCACCACGACACCCTGCTCGGCTATGTCGGCAAACAGCGCCTCTACCTCCGCCGCGACCTTGGCGCGATCCTCGGGCAAGGGGCTCGTGACCTTGAACACCGACCACATCGCATAGCGGATGCTGTCGTTGATCTCGCGGATCTGGCTGGCTGAAGGCTTCGGGCTCATCTGGTCATTCTTACTCATGGCGACCCGACAACCTGACCGTCTCGCGTGTACGTCAGAACCCGGCTGGGGCGCCCCCGGCGCCTCTTCGTCCCCGTGACCGAATCGACACCGCCGGGAATGGAACGAACGGGGCCGTCGGCCAATCCAACGGGAATACCGTACGAACAGCGATCGTCCTCCGGAGGTCTGCCATGAAGATCACGTCCCCCCTCAGCAAGTCCCGCTGCCACGCTCGGCATGCTGATCCCACGCAGCCGCATTTCCCCACCGGAAAGATAGCCGCCGCGGGCGCACTCACCGCCCTGTTGCTGGCCGGCTGCAGCTCCGGCAGCCCAACCAGCACCAGCAGTGACGCAGCAGTGAGTGGTGGCGTGGTGGCAAGGGACAGCGCCCAGCTCGGCGCTCCCGAGGCCAAGTCCGGCGCGGTGGCGCCAGGCGCCCCGGCCGATGCGTCCAAGCCCGGGTCGGCCGCGGTCAGTGTCGGGCCCAAGCTGACCAAGAGCGCGAGCCTTGAGCTGCGGGTCAAGGACATCAGCGTCGCCGCGGCCCAGGTGCGCAGCATCGCTACAGGGCTTCAGGCCCAGGTGCTCAGTGAGCAGATCGGGACCGGAGGCCCGGGCGACCCGGTGCCCCTCTCCGGCAACGGAGGGTCCTCCAGCCAGCCCGCTGACGGATTTGGTTTCGGCACCCTGACCTTGTCGGTGCCGGCGGACAAGCTGGATACGGCGCTCGACCAGCTCGGCAAGATCGGCACTGTTCTACAGCGCAACACGTCCTCACAGGACGTCACCTCGCAGTACGTCGACACCGAGAGCCGGTTGAAGACGATGCGTGCCAGCGTTGACCGTGTGCGCGCGCTGATGGCCCAGGCCAAGGACCTCGGTCAGGTGGTTGCGCTGGAGAGCGAGATGAGTCGGCGACAGGCCGACCTGGAGTCGTTGGAGTCACAGCTCGCCGCACTCAAGGACAGCGTCGAGCGCTCCACGTTGGCGGTATCGCTGAGGACGCCCGGGAACGAGACCGTGACAGAGAACGGCTTCCTCGCCGGTCTGCGCTCCGGTTGGGACGCGTTCGCGGCCTCGGCCCAGGGCCTGTTCACCGGCATCGGCGCCGTGCTGCCGTTCGCCGTCTTCTTCGCCCTGGTCGGCTCACCACTCGTGTGGTGGTTGCGCCGCCGCCGGGCGAACCGGCCAGCGGTTGCTCCTGCGCCGGTCACTCCTCCGGCGGTTGCTCCTGCGCCGGGCGGTCCAGAGGCTCCGTGAAAGCTGGTCAGCGCGCGGACACCTCGTGAACCAGCTGGACGACGCGGGTCAGCACTTCGGGGTCGGTCTCCGGCAGGACGCCGTGGCCCAGGTTGAAGATGTGTCCCGGCGCCTGAGCACCCTCGGCCACGATCGATCGCACGGCCTTCTCCAGAGCCGGCCAGGGTGCGAACAGCAACGCTGGGTCCAGGTTGCCCTGCACGGCATACCGGTCTCCGAGGCGGGCACGGGCGTCGGTCAGGGAGGTGCGGAAGTCCACGCCTACGACATCCGCGCCAGCGGCACCCATCGAGGCCAGCAGCTCGCCGGTGACAGTGCCGAAGTGGATCTTCGGGACGTCAAGATCGGCCACGGCCGACAGCGCCACCTCCGAGTGCGGTTGGACAAAGGTCTCGTAGTCGTTGCGGGACAGCGCACCCACCCACGAGTCGAACAGCTGCACGACCGATGCCCCGGCCTGCGCCTGAACCCGAAGGAACGCGCCGGCGATCTGTGCCAGACGCCCACACAGCTCATGCCACAGCTCCGGGTCGCCATGCATCATGGCCTTGGTGTGCTCGTGGTTCTTGGACGGCCCACCCTCGATGAGGTATGACGCGAGGGTGAACGGCGCGCCGGCGAAACCGATCAGCGGCGTGGCGCCCAGCTCTGCGAGCACCATCCCCACAGCTTCGGTGATGTACGGGACGTGCTCCGGCGTCAGCTCCGGAATACGGTCGAGGTCGGCGTGCGTGCGGAACGGTTGGGCGACCACGGGCCCCACCCCCGGGACGATGTCGAGGTCGACGCCGACTGCGGCCAGCGGCACCACGATGTCGCTGAACAAGATCGCCGCGTCAACCCCGTGCCGGCGAACCGGTTGCATCGTGATCTCGGCGACCAGGTCAGGCCGACGGCAGGAGTCGAGCATTCCCACGCCCTCGCGAACCTTGCGGTACTCCGGCAGCGACCGGCCCGCCTGCCGCATGAACCAGACCGGCGTGAACGGCACGCTCTGACGTCTGGCGGCGCGGACCAGGGCACTGTCACGGGGACTGTTCGGGGAGTTCGTCACGTGCAGATCCTCCCACGGACGACGCGGGGGTCAGACCGCGATGGCGACCACTCCGACCAGGGTGAGACCGACTCCGATGGCCTGCACGCGGCGTAACCGTTCGCCCAGGAGAAGCCTCGCCCAGAAGAGGGTCGCCACGGGGTACAACGAGCCGAGCACGCTGGCCACGCTGACCATGCCCCTTGACGAGGCGAACGCAAAAAGACCGTTCGCGGTGACGTCGCCCAGGCCGATGACCGCCAGCACCGGCAGGTCACGCACCCGGGTACCGCCCACGGAACGGGCCAGCAGCCCCGCTACGAGGAACATGGCCACACTGGTCAGCCGCATGCCCCACAGCGTCTCCAGCAGCGCGTAGCGGGCCCCTCGGTCGATGCTGAAGAGTGCCACCCCGAAGAATGCTGCGGCGGCAGCAGCGAGGATCACCGGTCGCGGTGGCACAGCCCCGGCCAGCTCAGGACCTGACGCCAGGGCCGCACCGGTCACCGCGATCGCCATACCGAACCATGCCGTGGTGCTCGGATGCTCTCCGTTGAGCAGTCCCAGCAGGACCGGGACGAGTGCGCCCAAGGATGAGATCGGTGCCACGACCCCCATCGTCCCGGAGGCCAACGCCGTGTAGAAACAGACCAGACCGGCAGCGCCGGCAGCCCCAGCGGTGGCGGACCAGAGCGCGCCGTTCCCGCTGAAGGATGCGGCAAGACCCTCGTGTCGCACCAGCAGGATGACGCTCAGCGCGGCGAGGGCGAAGGCCTGGGTGACGGCAACCACGGCGGGCGGCGACATGGTCCGGGCCTTGAGCCCCGCGAAGAAGTCCGAGGTGCCCCAGAATGCGCTGGAGAGCAGGGCGAGCAGAGGCAACATCGCTGCACCGTATCCCGGCGTGCCGGAACGCCATTCCGGGACCTGTCGACATAGGCTCAAGAGGTGGGCACTCATAGCGTCCCCGGCGAGAATCCCGCCGAATTCACTCAGGCCCTGCGGGCCCTGCGCGAGGTCCAGCTGCGCCCCGAGGTCCGCGTCGAAGAGGTCCCGGCTCCCAGCAGGATCGCCCCGTACGCCGTGGCCCTGACCGCGGAGGTCGTCACCGCCGGGCTCCCCGCCGAGGGAGACGAGCTGGCCTCCGGCCGTTTTGTGCTGCTCCATGATCCGTCCGCGCCTGAGCCGTGGGACGGGGTCTGGCGCGTGGTCACCTTCGCCCGCGCTGAGCTCGAGCCAGAGCTGGCCAACGACCCGATGCTCGGTGGCGTCGGCTGGTCATGGCTGATGGACGCGCTCAAGGCGCGCGACGCCCCTTATGTCGCCGAAGGTGGCACGGTCACCCGCGTCGTGTCCGAGAGCTTCGCAGCCTTGGGGGAACGCAAGACCATGGTGGAGATGGAGATCCGTGCGTCCTGGACCCCGACGGGCCCCGACCTCGGTGTCCATCTGCAGGTCTGGTCCGATCTGCTGTGCATGATCGCCGGTCTGCCGCCACTGCCCGAGGGCGTCGTGGCGCTACCGGGACGACGCCGCTGAACAGCGGCAAGTGCCACCGACCAACGCTCTTGGCCCGCAGGTCAAATAGTCCCTGCGCCTGCACGTCAAATAGATTGGCCTCGTGAATACCGGATCCAGCGCCTTCCCTGAACCATCCGGCTCGACGGTGGGCGCCACCGAGCACGATGCCGACTTCGCCGGTGAGGACGTGCTCATCGCTCCGGTCCTGGTTGCCCTGAACATGCCCGCGGATGGCGTCCCGGACGTGGTCGTGGACGAGCGTGGACTGGTCCGCGCGGCCAAGTTCCTCGCCGTTGGCACCGGTCCGGCAGCGATCGACGCAGAGCGCGCGTCCGGCTATCGCTACGGCCAGCGGGCATATCTCATCCAGATCCGGCGCGAAGGCTCGGGCACCTGGCTGGTCGACCCGATCGCGTGTCCCGATCTTTCGCCGATCGCAGACGCCCTGACCGATGTCGAGTGGATTCTGCACGCCGCCACCCAGGATCTGCCGTGCCTGGCGGAGGTTGGCCTGCATCCGACGCGACTGTTCGACACCGAGCTCGCTGGACGGCTCATCGGTCTGCCGCGGGTCGGGCTCGCTGCCGTCGTCG
>Ga0209585_10000683_pt1 | contig 13183 bp, 15 predicted proteins | sample NGEPerone_FD_185491 | JGI IMG/M metagenome (GOLD analysis project Ga0209585, IMG submission 185491) | Arctic peat soil microbial communities from the Barrow Environmental Observatory site, Barrow, Alaska, USA - NGEE Permafrost154B-one... | ecosystem: Environmental > Terrestrial > Soil >... | reverse complement strand
TTGCGCAGGTGGGTGGCGTCGAGTACCTCGCCACCCACCTGCGCAACGCGCGAGTCGGCAACCCCAACACCATCACCGTCTCAGCAGGCGACACCGTCGGCGCCTCGCCGCTGCTGTCCGCTGCGTTCCACGACGAGCCCACGATCGAGGCGATGAACGCTCTCGGCCTTGAGGTGTCGGCACTCGGCAACCACGAGTTCGACGAGGGCTACCAAGAGCTCTTGCGTATGCAGAACGGCGGCTGTCTGGACGATGGCCCCGATGGCCTGAACAACCAGAACTCGTGCGCAACACCGGACGTCTTCCCGGGTGCGAAATTCCAGATGCTGGCCGCCAACGTCAAGTACGCCAGCAACGGCAACACGATCCTGCCGTCCTACTGGATCAAGGACTTCGGCAGCGCCAAGATCGGCTTCATCGGCGTCACGCTCAAGGAGACTCCGAGCATCGTGACGGCTGCTGGTGTGGCAGGACTCGAGTTCACCGACGAGGTCGCGGCGGCCAACGCCCTCGTGCCCGTGCTCCGCGAGCAGGGCGTCAAGGCGATCGTTGCGCTGGTCCACAAGGGCGGCACGCCGGCCCAGCAGCAGTGGAAGTCCCGTGGCAACACCTACACCGTGAATCCCACCTACGACTACACCTGCGGTGGCGGTGGCAGCCTGAAGGAGGACTTGGCCATCCTGCCGATCGCGCGCGGACTCGACCCACAGATCGACATGATCGTCTCGGGTCACACCCACGCGCCGTACGTCTGCAACGTGGCCGACCCGAAGGGCCAGCAGCGGCTGGTCACCTCGGCGGCGTCCTTCGGCCGGCTCTTCACCGAGACCAACTTCAAGTACGACCGTCGGACCCAGGACATCGTGCGTTCGTCCGTCAAGGCCAACAACATGATCGTGACGCGGGACGTGCCCGCGGCTGCCGACGAGACCTCGATCATCAACACGTACAAGACCCTGATCGCACCGATCGCCAACAAGGAGCTGGGCAGGATCACGACCGACATCACCCGGACTCAGAACGCAGCCGGTGAGTCCACGCTCGGTGACCTGATCGCCGACGCGCAGGTCAACGACCCGTCCGTGGTCACGGGTGACCAGACGCCTGTGGTTGCGTTCATGAACCCGGGCGGTATCCGCGCCGACCTGACGTTCGCCAAGACGGATCCGCCGGAGACCGTGGATGGCATCGTCCGGTACACGGAGGCGTTCACGGTCCAGCCGTTCAACAACTACCTGGTCTCGATGGATATGACCGGCGCCGACATCTGGAGCCTGCTGCAGCAGCAGTGGTCGGGAAGCAACGCCGGCTCGGGCACGAAGTTCCTGCAGATCAGCAACGGCCTGCACTACACGTGGTCGGGACTTCCGGGCGCGCAGGCTGTCTCCGCCATCACCATCAACGGCACTACGGTGCCGAATGACGCCTCTACGTCATACCGCATCGTGACGAACAACTTCCTCTCCGATGGTGGCGACAACTTCGCGGCGTTCAAGAGCGGCACGAACAAGTACTTCGGAGGCCTCGACATCGACGGCTTCGCGACTTACCTGCCGACCGTTGAGCCGTACACCCCGTTGCCGCTGGACCGCATCACCAAGCTTTCGTAACCACTTCCAGCATCTCGACCGAACACCTCGGAAGGCCCGTTTCGACCCGTTTTCGGGCCGATTCGGGTCTTTCGCGGTGTTCGGTGCAGGAAAGCAAGGGCGAGTCAGGCGTCGGTGAGCGTCTGCGTCTCGTCCTGGGTTCGGGGCTCGGCGTCGGGCACGAACCGGTATCCGACGTTGCGCACGGTCCCGATCAGCACGTCATACTCGAGCCCCAGCTTCGCCCGCAGACGTCGCACATGGACGTCGACCGTGCGCGTTCCGCCGAAGTAGTCATATCCCCACACCTCCTGCAGCAGCTGCGCCCGCGTGAAGACCCGTCCGGGGTGCTGCGCAAGGTGCTTGATCAGCTCGAACTCCTTGTAGGTCAGGTCGAGCAGTCGCCCGCCGATCCGCGCCGAATAGCTGGCCTCGTCGATGACCAGCTCGCCGGCGGTGATCTTGCCGCTGACCTGGTCGTCATCTGCGGACAGGGCCAGCGAGCCGATGGCCAGTCGCAGTCGTGCCTCGACCTCTGCCGGCCCGGCGGTGTCCAGCAGGACGTCGTCGACCCCCCACTCGGCGGTGAGTCCGGCGAGCCCGCCCTCGGTCAGGATCGCCAGCAGTGGCACCGATACTCCGGTTGCGCGCAGCATCCGGCACAGGGACTTGCCCGCAGCCAGCTCCCGGCGTGCGTCCACCAGGATGACGTCCGCGGGCGGGCTGCCGACCAGGGCGGCGGGCTCGGCGGGCAGGATGCGCACCTGATGGCTGAGCAGGGCCAGCGCCGGCAGCACCTCGACACTGGGTGCCAAGGCATTGGTCAGCAACAACAGGTGGGCCACCCTTGGCAGAATAGGACAGTGCCAAGCCGTTTGGGGTGTTAGTTCGCCTCGTGAGACCCTCAAAACGTGCAAGAGATGCCGGTATGACGAGTCGCCCCTCGGCGCCCACCCGCACCAGCGTGCACGTCACGGTCCGCTACTGGGCCTCGGCGCGAGCGGTGGCCGGGTGCGACAGCGAGCGCCTCGGCGTCCATGTCGGCAGAGTCCATGTCGGCAGAGTCAATGTCGGCAGAGTCAATGTCGGCGACGTGCTGGCGGTGGCCGCGGCCGCGCATACCGGCCTTTCGGTCGTTCTTGATGTGTCCTCGATCTTGCTGGACGGGCGCGCGGTGACCGCCTCCGAGCCATTGACCGAAGGGGCCATCCTCGAGGTGCTTCCCCCGTTTGCCGGCGGGTGATGGGAGGATGCCGCACGTGACTGACGCGACGCCTGAACCGCCCGCGATGACGCGCGCGCAGAGGCGCAGGAAGCTTCTGCAGGCGCAGTATGGGACGCCGGAACCATTTGCGGCGCCGGAGTCGGCTGCACAGTCCAGGTCATCTGCGACGCCCGACCTTCCCTCCGCGTCGGACACGTCTGACAAGCCTGACTCACACCCGGCGCAGGACTCGCCCCCCAAGCCGGACAAGTCTGCGAAGCCCAAGGCGCCCACGTTGACCCGCGCTCAGAAGCGGGCCGCCGCCGCCGCTGAGGCAGCCGTCGACCCGGTTCCCGAGATGCCGCTGCAACCTTTGGTCACGATCTCCGTCCTCGCCCTTGCCGGTCTGGTGACCATCAGTGCGTTCGCCGGGCCGGTGCTGGTTGCCGTTTCGGTCGCCCTTGCCGCCGGCGTCATGGCGTGGGGTTGGCCGGGTCTGTTGGGGTTGCCCAGTCCGCGCGGATCGGCTTTCGTCCTGGCCGTCGGCTCGGTTGCGGCGATCGGGGCGGTGCTGGCAACGACGTCGGATCCCTACCTGAACTGGATGCCTGCGGCGCTCGCCTGTTCCATGCTCGTCGCGTTCGTGCATCAGCTCGCCCGCAGGGATGGCCGGCCTCGGCTCGTGGAGTCCATCGCCTCGAATGTCACGGCGATCGCGATCGTGGTCTCGGGTGCCAGCCTCGTGGCCCTGCCGCGTGCCCCGCAAGGCGATTGGGTGGTCGCCATCTCAGCGAGCGCGGTGGCGGTCTCCGCGCTGACCGATCTGGTGGGTGGCTCGCGCAGGTTGCGTGCCTGGCTGCTGCCGTTGGCGATGCTGTTCGGGGGTGCTGTCGCGATCGTTGTCGGGATCACGCTTGCAAATGTCGGTTGGGGTGCTGCGGCTCTGCTCGGGGTGCTGGCGGCCGGGATCAGTCATGCCACTCGCCGCGCCCTGGCCATGTTGCCGTCGATCAGCGCCCCCCGCTCGCAGCTGGTCAGCGCCAGCGCGTCGGTGCTGACCGGTGGTCTCGTGATCTACGTCGTGGGCCGATACTTCCTCGGCTGACCGGAGCGCTCGCGTCCGGGCGAGACTCAGTAGACCAGCGCCTGCTCAGTAGACCAGCGCCTGCGCGTCGTCCTGCAGAACTTCCTCGACAAACGCGGCGGACCCCCGGATCTGCACGCCTGGCAACAGATCGGCCTCGGTGAGGTCCCGTCGTGCCGCGCACTGGCTGCACACCGTGAGGGTGCCGTCGGCAAGCACCGCGTCGCGCAGTTCGGACAGCTCGGCCGCGTGGGGCAGCGAGAACTCCTCGGCCCGGCCGGGCACAGCCAGCCACGTGGACTCACCGGTGAGCCAGAGGCTGACCCGGGCGCCGCTGGCCAGAGCCGTGGTGGCAACGGTGAAGGCCTGGGACAGCTTCTCGGGGGACTCGATACCCGCGGTCAGCTTGATGATCAGTTGGCGTGTTTGAGGCATGGGGCAAGGCTACGATCAAGCCCGTGGTCTTCGAACTCGACGTCAATCTGCCGCCCGCCCTGGCCCCACTCGCGTGGTTGGTCGGTCGCTGGGAGGGCTCCGGGGTGGTGGGCTATCCCACCATCGAGTCGGCCCATTTCGGCCAGGAGATCATCTGCGCCCACGACGGTCGGCCCTTCCTGGAGTGGCGCAGTCACACCTGGCTGCTCAACGACGCCGGCGAAAAGGTCCGCCCCTTGGCCACCGAGCTGGGATTCTGGCGGGTCCTCGAGGACGGCGAGATCGAGCTGCTGCTGACCCACCCTTTCGGGGTCATCGAGATGTATGCCGGCCGCCGAGACCCCGCCAAGCCGTCCATCCAGCTGCGCACCGATGGGGTCCTGCGCAGCCCTGCGGCCAAGGAATACAACGCCGGCACCCGGTTGTACGGGCTGAAGGACTCCCGGCTGCTCTGGGTGATGGACATGGCCGCCGTCGGCCAGAGCCTGCAGAGTCACGTCTCCGCCCAGCTCCAGCGTGTGGGCTGAGCGCCCCACCTCCCCTGGGCTGATCAACCGCAGAGCGTCATGCTGTTTGCTCGTCGGGTACAACCTGAACTTGAACGCCCGCTGCACAAAACCGACGGTAACCGCCTGCACCGACAAGAGATGTAACCGTCCGTGAACGTCGGAGGGGATTCACCCCCGCCCTGAAGGACGGGGCACCCTCCCCACAAACCCGGTGGCTCAACACGACGTGGCAGCCGGATGCCGCCACGGTCGGGCCGCATTCTTCGGACGGGCGGTCCGCGTCCTGGCCGAAGAGCTGGCGACAGCGGCGGTGCTGGCCGTGCACCCGGCCTACCTCGATGACGACGAATACCGTTCTGCCGCAGTGTTTCTCGACACCACGATCCACGTGCCGAAGATCCCCGGAGCCGCCGCGGTCGGGCAGATCCTCGGCCGACGAGCCGGGCTGGCCCTTGACCTCACGGACGAGAAGGCGGCGCTGGGCCAGGCGATCGACCCCACCGCCCTGGCCGAGCTCTTCGAGCACTACTTGAGGCACAAGCCGGATATGCGCAAGCACGTCCTGCTGACCGCGCACGCTGCCCTCGCGATCGCCTGCGACGACAACGCGGACCAGATCCACGCTCGTCACATGACCGTCGCCATCACCGAAGCCAACGAAGGCTGAGCGCGTCGATCCAGACAACAAGAGTGCACAACTGTCACAAATGCCGTATCGATCGGCCCCCATGAGGTCTATGCCCTGTGTGCCCCGGCTGCCCGGGACATACCCGCTGAGGGATTACCCCCAAACCGGGGCCCCCATAAAATTGGCCTTCAAAGGCTGGTCACGCACCAGGAATCGGATCCGTGCAGGTCAGCTACCGGATGCGGTCGAACCCGAGGTTCGTCCTAGGGAGAGACATGTCAAGCAGCAGTCGACTTCGACGGATCACCCTGCCCTGGCGCAAGGTCTGCGCCGCGCTTCCCGCGGTTGCGTTGCTCGGTGCCGGTATCGCGGTCTCCGTCCCGGCCGCACTCGGGCGCAACATCCATGGTGTCGCCGTCTCGAGCGGATCGCCCGTGGTCGTCGTACCCGACACCGCGCTCAACTTGCCCGCTCCTGCGGGGGTCGCCGACCTTCCTGTGGCGGTCACAGAGGCACCTGCGCCTGGGGGTGCAGTGCTCGCGACCTCGTCACGTGTGAGTTTGGACAGCACGGGGATCCCGGTCCGCGCGCTCGAGGGCTACCGGAAGGCCGCCACGTTGGTCGACTCGGCCGACCACGCCTGCCACATCGACTGGGCGCTGCTGGCCGCCATCGGGCGGGTCGAGAGCAATCACGCGCGCTTCGGCGGCAACCAGCTGGACGCGGCCGGCGTGGCCCAACCGGGCATCATCGGCATCCCGCTGGACGGCACGAACGGGACCGCCCGGATCACCGACAGCGATGGCGGTCGCCTGGACCGAGACACCGTCTACGACCGGGCCGTGGGCCCGATGCAGTTCATCCCCAGCACCTGGCAGGTGGTGGGCGTCGACGCCGATCGTGACGGCGTCAAGAACCCGCAGAGCATGACCGACTCCGCTTCGGCAGCCGGGATCTACCTCTGCTCCGGTCCGGGAGACCTCAGCATCCCGGGCGAGCTGCATGCGGCGATCATGCGCTACAACGCCTCGGACTCCTACGTCCAGATGGTGACTGACCTTGCCGCTACGTACCGTCTGGGTGTCAGCGCCCTGCCGATCACGGAGCCGACCCTCGTCACCGCCCCGTCAGCCACCGTCGCCGGCCCCCCGATCCTGGCCACAACGCTCGGGCAGAAGGCAGCGGCCACCGGTGCACCCATGCCGCTGACCACGTCAACGCCTGCTGTGGCGATTGTTGGCGCGCCGGTCATCCCGCCCGTCACGACTACTCCGGTCACGACCGACCCGACGGCGACGTTGATCCCCGACCCGACGGCGACGACTGCCCCCGTTCCGACGGCGACGGCCACACCGATCCCCGACCCGACACTGGTCCCCGACCCCACGCCCACGGTCACGGCCCCCGACCCGACGCCGACGCCCACTCTCTGACGCCAGACGCGGGGGGACCCGACGCTGACCTGGGCTGGGACGTCTTCCGCCACGTGCCGGCATACGACCCATGTCTGGCGCTGAACAGGGACGTCCTCCGCCACGTCCCTAGAACCTCGCAGGTTCCCTTGTATCTCACCCGATAGTAGTTACTATCAGTAACATGACTTTCGAGACGGAGATCGCCAAGCGGTCCCAGCGTGCCGATGAGCTGGTCCGCCAGGGCCGCGCACAGCTCCGCCAGGTAGTCCTCGACGCGCACCGCCGCGGGCTCAGCCAGCGACGTATCGCCGCGCTCACCGGCCGTAGCCAACCGGAGGTCGGTCGCCTGTTGCGGGAGATCGCTGGGCCGGTGCGTGCGTGGTTGACGGCGCGCGCCGCTGCCGAGGCGATCAAGGGCGAGCTCGAACGCGGCGATGAGGACTTCGCGCTGCGCACGCTCATTGGGGCCATAAACGACTTCCGCGAGTTGCGGGACCCGGGTGAGATTGCGGACTTCCTGCGCCGACCGCGCCCGACCGGTGACCGGCGATGGGACACGCTGCTCGCGGCGTCCGTGGCTCAGGCATGCCGGCGACGGGGGATCACCGCGCCGAAGTGGACCCGCCGGGCGCCGCTGACGTCCTGGTGGTTCCCGGCCGACGGTGGAGGTCTGCTGGCCGCCCGCACCATGTCACGCACACCCATCGACTTCTCGCGGCTCGGTATCTGGCTGGACGCGTCTGCGTTCCAGACGGCATAGGAGACACCGATGAACAGCACGGGTTTCGACCGCGACGACACGGGATTCGACCACGACAAGATCGTCGAGCTGCTCACCGAGCTGGGTCGTCGTCTGTCCGCCAAGGGTGTCGCGGGCCGGCTGTATGTCGTGGAAGGAGCCGCGATGGCCCTGGAGTTCGACACTCGGCGTTCGACCCGTGACATCGACGCGATTTTTCACCCACCGACATCGATCGCTGATGAGGCCGCATCCATGGCCGCGGACCTTGGCCTCCCGCTGGGCTGGCTGAGCGCCGCCGCTCAAGCTTTCATTCCCCTCCCCGACGAGGACCCGGTCTCCTTTGACGTCGAAGGTCTCCAGGTCGCGGTGTCCTCCCCCGCCAACCTGCTGGCTATGAAGATGGCTGCCGGCCGCCCCCAGGACATCACTGACCTGGTTGTTCTGTTCCGGCACTTGAAGATCAAGAGTCCGGAGCAGGCGGTGGACATGGCCGAGCGGATCTACGGCTCTGACTCGGTCGTGCTGAGTGAGCCGCGGGAGTCGTTGCTCCTGCTTGCCGAGTCGGTCCTCGCGCGAGCGCGCCGACAAGACGAGTAGGGCCGGCCCAGCCGGCATACGTCCCACCGCGACCATCGGTCCGCTACGTCGTCGGGAAGCTGGCCATGTTGTCGGTTCTGAGGGCGATTGACAGAACGGCCATCCGTGAGATGTCCACGACGTCGATCCGCGTACCTGTCGCGCTCTTCCCGAGCCCGGTGATCGGTGCCGTGATCGACCCGATGTCCTTGCTGCCCAGGCCTTTCAGGGCCGAGGCCAGTGATCGCATCTCCTCCGGCACGAACGCGTTGTCCACGTTGAGGTTCGCGGTGGCCGCGGCCGTGAACTCAGCCAACGCGATCCGGTTGTTCAGCGCGTCCTTGCCCAGCGCCTTGACCATGAACGCCTTGATGAAGGTCAGCGCTCGACGCCTTCGGGTGATGTCGTTCTCGCCGGGCTGGCTTCGTTCGCGGATGAACCCCAGTGCGGCCGCCCCGTCGAGGTGGTTGACACCTTTGTGCAAGATGGTGAGGCCCGGCCCAGAGCTGTCCTCCCCGACGGTGACGTCGACCCCGCCGAGCCCATCGGTCATGCCCTGGAGACCAGCGAAGTTGATGACGCCGGCGTGGTCGACAGGGACGTCAACCAGTTGCTGCAACGTGCGCACGAGCAGCTGCGGCCCGCCGTACCGGTAGGCGGAGTTGATCGTGTCCTTGCCATAGCCCGGCACGTCGACGTACATGTCGCGCGGGAAGTTCACGAGGTAGACCTGCTTGCGGTCATCGCTGATGTGCGCCAGGACGATGATGTCCGAACGTCCCTGGGCCACCGTGCCGCTGCTGTCCGACCCAACCAGCAGGAAGTTCTTGGCGTCCCCGGCCGCTGGGTCCTTGGTCGGGGCCTTCTCGCCCGAGCTGAAGACGACGCCTCGGCCGGGCAGCAGAGCCGCCTGCTTGATGTTGAGCTTCGGGGTGTGGTTCAAGAAGGCCTGGTATGCCGCGCCCGTCCCCACCGTGACCAGCACCAGGAGCAAAAGCAGGCTGAGGAAGACTCGACGAATGCGAACCTTGCTCGTGGCACGGGCGAATGCGGTCACCGTGATGGTCCGCTCGTCGAGCATGATTCAACGTTAGGTTTCAGCCGGACCCGGGGGGACCGACGAATGATGTCTTGGGGACACCCACAAATGGATGAGAGGCTTGCCGTATGAGCGACCTAGGCGAGTCCCTGAGGGCCAGGGGTATGCGGCTGACCCCTCAGCGGTCGCGGATCGTCGATGCCGTCCGGGCGCTCGGGCATGCCACCCCCGACCTTCTCGCCGCGGCCGTTGGCCAGGACGGCGGGCCGGCTTTGTCTCTGTCCACGATCTATCGCAACCTCGAGGCGCTCGAGGAGGTGGGCGTGGTCTCCCACACCCACCTCGATCACCGCTCGCCGACCTATCACCTGGCCGACCACGCCGAGCATCTGCACCTCGTCTGCCTGTCGTGCGGGGTAGTGATCGAGAGCCCGGTCGGCACGGCCGACCCGTTCGTCGGGAATCTTTTGACCCGCCACGGCTTTGTGGCGGATGTGAAACATATGGCGATCCACGGATGGTGCAAGGCATGTTCAGCTCAACAAGCGCAGGCAGCGCAGGCAGCACAGGCAGTTCAGGAAGTTCAGTGAGCGCGCCAACCGTCGCGGCAGCCAGTCCGTTGCCGCCGAGTCCGATGTTGAGCCGGCCCCGTGCCGTCGCGGGTGAGGGCGTTGATGCCGAGGTCGCCGCGCACTATGGCGATCCCCTGCGCGAGCAGCGGCTCCTGGTCGAGAGCCTGGCCGCGGTCGACCTGTCCCACCGCGGCGTTCTGACGATCGCCGGGCCGGACCGCCTGACCTGGCTGCACTCGATCACCACCCAGATGCTCACCGGGCTGGCTCCGCGCACCTCCGCCGAGACGCTGGTCCTCAGCCCCAAGGGTCACATCGAGCACGACCTGCACCTCGTCGATGACGGCGAGACCACCTGGGTCACCGTCGAGCCCGGCACCGCGGTCGCGCTGAAGGCCTGGCTCGACTCGATGCGGTTCATGCTGCGTGTCGAGGTCAGCGATGTCACCGCCGACTACGCCGTGATCGGTGAGCCGGTGCGCGCCGAGGCCACGTCGTCCGAGCCGCTGGCCTGGAGCGATCCGTGGCCGTTCCTGGTGGGTGACACTGCGGCATACGGCGCGGTGGTTGACCCAGCCCAGCACCCGGGGAACGAGCGTCCCTGGCGCGAGGTGATCGTCCCTCGTGACCAGCTGGAGGCAACCATCGGGGACCGGCCGATGGCGGGGATGTGGGCCGCTGAGGCCTTGCGCGTCGCGGCCTGGCGTCCGCGTCTGGGATTCGAGACCGACAACCGCACGATCGTCCACGAGCTCGACTGGCTGCGCACCGCCGTACATCTTCACAAGGGCTGCTATCGCGGCCAAGAGACCGTGGCGCGAGTCCACAACCTGGGGCGGCCACCGCGTCGACTGGTGTTCCTGCACCTCGACGGCTCCGGCCACACCCTTCCCGCGCAAGGGGCTGAGGTCGAGGTCGACGGTCGGGTCGTCGGCCGGATGACGTCAGTGGCGCGTCACCACGAGCTTGGCCCGATCGCGCTGGCCGTCATCAAGCGCAACACGGCCCTCGACGCCGAGTGCTTGGTCGATGGTCGCAGCGCCAGCCAAGAGGAGATCGTCCCCCGCTGAATACACCGCAGCCCGGGTCAGTTACACGCCTCGACGGAACTGACAGACCCGGGCGCTGGCAGGATGTCGGCCATGAGCAACACCTTGATCACCGTCGCGCCCACCGGAGCCGAGACCGCCAAGGCCGACTGCCCCCAGCTGCCCACGACGCTGGAGGAGCTGGTCGAGACCGCCATCAGGTGTGAGGCTGCCGGCGCCTCGCTGATCCACATCCACCGGCGCGACGCCGACCACCAGCCCACCCTGGATGCCGTCTATCTGCGCGACGCGGTCCAGGCTCTGCGCGAGCAGACGTCGCTGGTCCTCCAGCTCTCCACCGGTGGCAGCGTCCACGACCCGCTCGAGAAGCGACTCACCGTCCTGGACGCCGAGCCGGACTCCTGCAGCCTGACCTGTGGCACCACCAACTTCGGCGATGACGTCTTCCTCAACCCCTATCCGTTCATGGCCCAGCTCTACCAGCTGGCGCAGGAGCGCGAGATCGTCCCCGAGTTCGAGCTGTTCGACCTGGGGCATGTGGCGGCATTGCGTCATCTCATCGACGACTTCGGCCTGCCCTATGGCGGCAAGGTCCACGTCGACTTCGTCACCGGCGTCCCAGGCGCTATGCCGGGCACGCCGGCCGCCCTCATGGCCGGCATACAGGCTCTGCCGCCTGAGGTGACCTCCTGGTCGGCGACCGGGATCGGTCGCACGCACCTCTCGATCGCCGCGGTGGCGCTCGCGTCCGGCGGGCACCTGCGGGTCGGCATGGAGGACAACCTGAACTTTGCCAAGGGGCAGCCGGTGCAGCACAACGTCGAGCTCGTCACGCGGGCCGCAGACCTGGCCCGGCTGATGCAGCGCCCACCCATGACGACCGACGAGGCGCGCGAGCTGCTGTCCGTCAAGGATCGTCGCACCCCCTGACCGACTGCCCCTGACCCCCCGCACCCCGATTTTTCCGACCGAACACCGCGCCGGCACCGTTTTGGGTTCCCGGAAGACCCGAAACGGTGCCGGCGCGGTGTTCGGTGGGGGATCTGGGTGTGATCGGCGCCATGCTTGCTGGGCTTGCAAACTGCTAACTGGAGCAAGCATAATTGAGGCATGACCAAGTTCCCTCCGATTTCCGTCCACAACCTGGGCGACTACCTGCGAGAGCAGCGCCACTCGGCCGAGCTCTCGTTGCGCCAGCTGTCCGAGGTGGCGGGCATCAGCAACCCTTACCTCTCCCAGATCGAGCGCGGGCTGAAGAAGCCCAGCGCCGAGATCCTGCAGGCCCTCGCCAAGGCCCTGCGTATCTCCGCGGAGTCCCTCTACGTCCGCGCCGGCTTCCTCGAGGAGCGCACCGATCTCGGTGAGGCCGCTCGCGTTGATGTCCAGGCCGCCGTGCTTGCCGACCCCGCGTTGAGCAACCGACAGCGCGCCGTCCTGCTGGACGTCTACGAGTCCTTCGTGGGTGTGCCCATCCGGCCCACCAAACCCCGTCCGGCGAAGACACCGGCACATCACTCACCCGACCCCGCAGTGAATACCACCAAGGAGAACTAGCCATGACTCTCGTCAAGGACATCCGAAAGACCGTTACCGACGCCAAGCCCGTCTTCGCCGCCGTCGGCGTGACCGACCTGGCCGTCGAGAAGGTGCGCGCCGCCCGCGATCGCGCCCTCGCCGCACGCGCAGACCTCGACGTCAGCGCGCTTCAGGACAAGGCAATGGACAAGGCCGCCAAGCTGCAGGGCAACGCCATGGACAAGGCAACCCTGTTGCAGGACAAGGCAGTCAAGCGCGCCGAGAAGCTTACCGAGCAGGCCCAGCACGTGCCTACGCTGGCCCTGAACCAGACGCTCGAGGTCGCCGGCAAGGCTCAGGAGACCTACGCCGAGCTCGCCGTTCGTGGCCACAAGCTGGTCAAGCGCATCCGCAACCAGAAGTCCACCAAGGACCTGTTGGCCCAGGCCGGCAGCACCGTCTCCCTCGGCAAGGGTGCCGTCACCACCGTCCGCAAGGCCGCGGTTGACGCCGAGCGCGTCGCCAAGGCCACGCTGACCACCGGTCGCCACGAGGCTGAGGTCGTCATCGAGGCCGTCGTCGCTTCGGTGAGCCGCGAGGCCAAGGTCACCACCGGCACCGTGCGCCAGTCCGTCAAGGCCACGCGCATCCCGGTCAAGCGGGCCGCCACGACCGCCAAGAAGAGCACCACCTCGGCGCGGCGCGCGACCAAGTCCGCTGTGACGAGCGCCACCAAGACCGCGGCCGCAGCTGCCGCGGCCGCCAAGGTCGCCACCCCCAAGGTCGGCGACTGATCCAACCCCACCCCACCCTCACCACCACCCTC
>Ga0209585_10000682_pt1 | contig 13189 bp, 11 predicted proteins | sample NGEPerone_FD_185491 | JGI IMG/M metagenome (GOLD analysis project Ga0209585, IMG submission 185491) | Arctic peat soil microbial communities from the Barrow Environmental Observatory site, Barrow, Alaska, USA - NGEE Permafrost154B-one... | ecosystem: Environmental > Terrestrial > Soil >... | reverse complement strand
CATCAAGACGACCGGCGCCATGCTGGGGGGGCAGGCGCAGCTACGACGTGGGCAAGAGAGACGCAGGCAAAGAAAGCGGGGCACCCTACGGCGGGGCCTGGACTGGACCGGTGTTCGTGCTCACCCCGTAGCGGCTCGCCGCGCGCCGGTCGGATCGAGTTTCGACGTGTGTCGGGCCCGGGTTCGGGCAAGAGTGGATGCCGCCGGTGGTGATGACCTCGACGTTCTCGATTCATCCAGCCTTACTCAGACGCGTCGGCTTCGTTATTCGCATCCGCGAGCACGCGCGCGGCATCAGCACGGCCATCGACGGCACCTATGCGCGCCATGCTGCTTGTTTCTGGGCCGGTCGCCGCGCCGGCCGCCACCAGGACTCCTGCGAGTGCCAGCAGTGCTGCTACCGCCAGTTGGTCCCCGAGGGCGCGCTGCAGCGGTGGTAAGTAATACGGGTAGAGGGCGGGCAACACGATCGAGAGGCTGTATGCCACCCCGTACCCGCTGGAGCGCACTGCGGTCGGGAAGCGCTCGGTCAGGTAGGCCGCAACCGGGCCGTAGACGGAAACCGTGACAATCTGTAGGGAACCCACGAGCAGCACTATCGCTATCAGCGTTGTCTGGCGGAAGATCGTCAGATAGACAATCGGCGCCAGAACCGCGGAGAGCACCCCGAAGCCGACGAAAAAGACGCGCCGCCCGATGAAGGTTGAGAGATGGCCGCAGGCTGCCATGGCGATGGCCGAGACCACCGTCGCGCACATCATGGTGAAGGAAACACCCTGGTCGTTGAGGTGTCCGCTGGCTTTCAGTTGGCCGGTGAGGACCGCGATCGCCATGTTGGTAAAGAGCCACATCCCGCTCATCAGTACAAATACCTGCCACAGCGGGCGACGATGCGCACCGACAAGGATGTCCCTGAGCGGATGTGATGCCTTGGCCGCCTGCTTCCATGCCGGGGAATCGGAGACGTATTTGCGGTAGTAGATCAGCAGGGCAAATGCCATCAGCGCGCCGAGAATGAACGGAATCCGCCAGCCCCACACGCTGTACTGATCCGGACCCAAAACGCCAAGCAAAACGAAGACCAGCGCCGCGATCGAGGCGTTGGCCCACGGCGACATCCACATGATCAAACCACTGACGAGGCCGCGACGGTGCGGCAGAGTCCACTCCATCGCCAGCGGCACGGCGGAGGTGTATCCGCCGCCGAGGAAGACCCCTCCGAGGAAGCGCAGCGCGACGATCGAAAACAGCGTGCCGGGGCCAAGCGTCACCTGGCCAGGTACCACAGCGACCAGCAGGGTGGTGATGGCGACGCCCGTGATCGTGATCTTCGTGGTGGTGGTCCGGCCGATCCGATCGGCTATCGGGCCAAAGATCGCAGCGCCGAGTGGGCGTCCGATCAGTGTGGCAACAAAAATCAGGCCCGCGTTCGTTGCCACATGCTCGGTGCCGTAGAGACGTGCGGCAGCTGGGGCCAGGGCGATGATCGGCAGGAAAATGTCGAATTGATCGACGTAGTTGCCCAATATTCCACCCCGCACGGCACGCCTGGCGCGGCGCGGCATTGCCTCGCGCGGCTCGGGTGAGTTCGATGTCGTCTCCGCTGATGCAGGTTCAGACTCGGGATACATCAGATAGTCACTCCCTACGCCGGCATTACCCGGACAGGTTCAACGGTCGACGGCCCTAGCCGCCCTCTCAGCTCACTGGTGCGAGCTCCCGTGGTTGTTGATTGACTCCTCCACCCTAGTCCCGTGAGCCGGTCGGACCGGGCAGGTCGCCTGGGGCGATGGCTCGAGCAAGGTCCCCGTCCTGAGGGCGGGGGAGCGGGCTGAGCGGTGTCTTGGTGATCGGTAGTGGACCTGGGTGGCGCGATCCGGTCGGCTCTTGACGGGGTTACTTATTCATGGACCGTCAACACGGGGCAGTCCGGCACTCTGCGCGGCCAGCGGCTATCTGAGTGCGTTCAGATGACGCGGGGTGCCTGAGCCTCCGGGTGTCCCGCATCATGATCCCTCACCGAACAAGGACACACGCCCATCGCCGATGAGCGGACAAACACAAACAGCGCCTTCTACCCCTTTCGCGGCGGTGTGACGCACTCTTCGCGGCTACGAATGAGGACCGCAATCGGCGTGCGCTGTAGCTTCGAAGCGTTCCCGCATAGCGGCATATGTGCCTCAGGATTCGCCCGAGTCAACAGAACCTCGGGAATCGGCCCACCCGGTCAACGGCTGTCCGCAAAGGATCCCTTTACGAAAACCTGGTCGGCGCCTTCGGCAGTGCAGTTTTAAGGCCGAACTGGCCTCGGGCTCCCGCTGAGGTGATGATGTGCCTATGTCGAAGAGTGCCGCCCGAGGCCGGGAGTCCCACACGAGTAACCCAAGGTCGTCCGGTGCTGCGACCGATGTGCTCTCGATCCTGCAGGCGGCGGTTGGCGGACCGTTGCCGATCCGGATCAGGTGTTGGGACGGATCGGTAGCAGGTGACCCTGATGCGGCGGCCACGGTGGTGTTCGTGCGCCGTCGGGGCCTGCGTCGACTGCTGTGGGCTCCGAGCGAGCTCGGTCTGGTCCGCGCCTATGTGTCGGGGGACGTGCACTTGGAGGGTGATATCTTCGCCGTGCTCGATCTGCCGGATGTGATCGAACGGGTCGCGCATCATCAAGGGATTGGTCTGAGTTCGCGGCAGCGCCTCGCAGCCGCGGTGACCGCTGTTCGGATCGGTGCGGTGGGACCACCGCCCCGCCCGCCCGCGGAGGAAATACGTCGGCGCCGCGGCCGGCTCCACAGCATCGGTCGGGACGCCCAGTCGGTTTCCCACCATTACGACGTCGGTAATGAGTTCTACCGGCTGATCCTGGGTTCGAGCATGGTCTACTCCTGCGCCTACTGGGCGCAGGAGACCGGCCTGGACTACGGACTGGACGAGGCACAGCAGGACAAGTGCGAACTGGTGTGCACCAAGCTGGGCCTGCACCCCGGGATGCGACTTCTGGACGTGGGCTGCGGCTGGGGCTCGCTGGCGATTCACGCCGCAACCCGCCACGGCGTGAGCGTGGTCGGGGTCACGGTGAGCCAGGAACAGGCGACGCTGGCCCGCGAGCGAGTCGACGCGGCCGGCGTTAGCGACCTCGTGGAGATCCGGCTGCAGGACTATCGCGACGTGCACGACGGACCGTACGACGCAATCTCGAGCGTGGGGATGTCCGAGCACGTGGGAAGCGCCCAACTACGGGCGTACAGCCAAACCCTGATGGACCTGCTGCGACCTGGCGGACGCCTTCTCAACCACGCCATCGCATCGGTGCGACCACTGCCGCCGGCCTCGAAAGACCAGCCAGGGTTCATCGACCGCTACATCTTCCCCGACGGGGAAGTCGTCACGCTCAGCACCACACTCGAGTCACTGGAGCAGGTCGGTTTCGAGGTGCGTGACGTCGAGGCGCTGCGGGAGCACTACGCGCTGACGCTGCGCGCCTGGGTGAACAACCTACGTGACTCATGGCAGGACGCTCAGCGGCTCGTCCCCCCATCCCGCGCACGCACGTGGCTGCTCTACCTCGCAGCCTGTGTGCTCGCTTTCGAGCACGGAAACCTCACCATCTACCAAGTTGTCGCCGTCCGGCAGGGCGAGCACGGAGCCAGCAGCCTTCCGTTCACCCGAGACCAATGGCTCACGACAGCGCCCTAACGAAGTCACATCGGGTCGGCCTCGGCCACCTTCGGGTCCGCCCGGCGTCTTGGCCTGACTCCCGTTCCCGCAAAACGATCGGCTACCGACGCCGCTCGTCCACCAGGATGGTGGCACCGGCGGCGTGCAGCGCGTCCTTGAAGAAGCCGAAGTGGTACCCGCACCAAAGCAGCGAACCGCCCTGCAGCAACTCAGTCTCGACCATGGCGCGAGCCGAACAACGATCACACCGGTCAGCGGCCGTCAAGGTCGGGGCGGGCTTCCTGCCGTACGAAGTCTTCATCTCGGCCATCCCTTCGCGACCGTCTGGAGATCTCTTTGACACCACAACAATCGCATGCCGTTTCGACCCTGTGGATAGAGTCAATGGTCCCCTCACGTCAGAAGGGCAGCTACCAGATCGGTCCACCAGCGCGGTGCTGCCCAACTGGGCACGCACACACGCCACGCCGGTCAGCGTTGGTCAACGCCCCGGTGTGGTGGCGACGAGTTTCGCCGAACCACCGTCGGCGGGTGCAGACGGTCCCTAAGATCGAAAACGGAGCCCTCAGGGGCGTTGGCTCACCCAACCGGGAGCCAGCAGCAGACCAACACGACTCCGGAGGAACGATGACCTCAGCTTCGCGGCCTTGTCGTTGTTCTCGCGTCGCGTCAAGCCGTTGCGCGAGATCGCGCCGCCTTCGCCAACCATGCCCCTGCCCTGCTGGCCGCCGCCGTCACCGATCGTTCCTGTCGTAATCGACCGTTCTTGAGGTCCTTCGACCAGTCGAAGTCCCTTGCTGTCCCTGCTACCGCAACCGAGGTGTTGCTCATGTCTCCCAGTGGCAAAGGCAAGTCCAGCGCCGCCACTGTCTCGCACGCAACCGAACGACCTGTCACATCAAGGGCAGACAGAGATGACGCGTCCGCCCCTGCCGGCGCGACCGGCGCGGACGCCCAGAAGACGGTCCCACCCCGGCCGGCTACGCCTGCACGAGTGCACCCGTCGCGCCGTGCTGACCCCCCACCGTGCAAAGACCCTTCCAACTACCTTGGCTAAAGGCAAGGTCGCTGTTGGCTCGCGACCCGCACCCGACGACGCACACCGCTGTGAGGCCGCCGACGATGAGTGACAGCAGGCAGCTGTTTGCCGTGATGACCGCAACCCTGTCCGCTGAGCTGGAGGGCAGGGTCCCTGCTGATCCTGTCGCCGACCTGGTCCGGGCCGTCCTGGACGAGAGCCGGCGCTCCGCCCACGATCGGGGGGGGGTCGAGCCGTCGATGGCCGAGGCCCGGCAACGCCTGGAGCGCTTCGTCCGCGCCCGCTCATCTGTGTAACAAGAACAACCAGGCAACCAGAACAGAATGACCCGGCCCACCCCCAGTCGGTCAGGTGCCCACCGTGGCTGCCCGCGCGGGCGTAACCCACCAAGGCCACCGTGCCGGGACGTCCAGCACCGCGACCACAACGCCCAAGAGGTGGTTGACGACCATGCCATGGCGACGGCGGGATGCGAATCCCACCGCTTGAACGAGGTTCACGAGGTTCACCACGACCCACGTCGACAGCTCTGCCCACCCGGTTGTCGCGCAGGACATCCACTTGGGAGAGGACGGCGAGATCACGTATCGGACGAAGCTTCGCGTCTCGTTCAAGTACGGAGCCGGGGAGTAGGCGACCCAACGTGTCGTTGAGCTTCCGCACCGTCTAAATCTCAGACTCTTTGATCGGCGGGATGATTGCGTCTGAGTGTGGTGGTGTGGGTCTTGTCCGTCGTGGTGACCCAATGACCCTTCGACCAGTGCCTTGGCCACGTCAGGACTGCGGGGGACGGCTGGGAAGCCCGTGTTGCCCCGGCCTCGTGTCATGACCCGGCCGCTGTCTCGACCCCTACAGGGCACCGCGAACGGTCCCGGGCGTCCGCGCTGGGAAGGGGAGCAGCAGGATCGGAGTTTTGGATTGTGCGACCGCGATCCGGATCGTGCGGGCCCGCCCGGGAGAGAGGTTCTGCTCCCAGCTGAGGGCGATCAGGTCGGCCTGCTCCGTCGCAGCAACGTCCACGATGCTCTCGCCCGGGCTGCCTGTGCGCAGCTCCAGGCGCGCGTCGGGATGGTCGCAGTAGCGAGCGAGGAACTCCTCATGCCAGCTCTTGCGCGCGTGCACCGCCTGGTCCCAGAACTTCGGCACCGTCGTCTCGTCGAAGACGTGGAGCACGACGATGTCGGCTCCCGAGGCGGCGTACAGCGCGACGGTCTCTGCGACGGTCTCCGCCGACTCGGCGGTGCCGTCCAATGGCACAAGGATGCGCTCGATCAGCTCGGGTGCCGCCGCCCGAAGGTCCCGTGGTACGAGCACGATCGGCTTCGGGCACTGCCGGATCACCTCGGTGACGAGGATGGAGGCGCTCCCAGGGGAGTAGGGCAGGATGGCCAGGCGCACGGTCGGCTCGTCGACAGCGCGCAGCACCGCGGCGCACGTGCCGTGGGTGCCCGTCGGCACCGCGCGTTGCTCTGCGGTGAGATGAAGTGTTCTTGCCAGCGCCGTCATGACGGCGCCCACAGCGTCCGTGACTTCCGGGGTGCTGGTGAAGGCGAGAATGTGTGGCATCAGCGGTGCACCATCCATCCGGTCTCAGTGTTGACTAACTGCACATGACGGGTCACGCGTATCGGGGCGCACGCAGGCGTGCGGATCGACAACGGGCCACTGACCCTCACGAGTGTCGAGTCGGCGCTCATACGGAGGTCGACGTGGCGGTCGAGGCAGCGGAACCGTAGGCGCAGGCTGCCCCACCGGCTGGGAAGGTGGGGGTCGAGCGACAGCGCACCGGCGTCCACGCGGGCGCCGGCAAAGCCGAAGAGCAGTGCCTGCCAGACGCCGCCGAGGGTGGCCAGATGCAGTCCCGAGCTGGTCATGCCGGTCAGGTCGTCGAGATCGAGCCGTAGCGCGATGTCGAGCAGCGCGAGTGCGTCGTCGGGACGCCCTGCGCGCGCGAGCAGCGAGGCGGTGATCGCCGGTGACAGGGATGATCCGTGCGCCGTGCGCGGCAGGTAGAAGTCGAGGTCGCCGGCCAGCGAGCCGGGCGGCATGTCGCCTGGCACCAGGTGATGGGCCATGAGGATGTCCGGCTGCTTGATGATCTGCGCCGCCGAGGTGCGAGCGGCTCCGAGGAGGAGGTCCGCGGCGAGAGGGGGGGTGCCGACGTCGGCGACGAGAAGCGGCTCGAGCATGTAGTAGCCCGCGAACTGTTCGTGTCGATGGGTGGTGGGTTCGTAGCCGTCGACGAGGGCGTCGGCGAGCAGCAGCCACTGAGCCGTCTCCTCCGATGGCGACGTCATGGCAGCTGCACGACGCAGGTTCCAGCGCGCGAGCACGTTGGTATAGGCGTTGTCGTCGACGTCTTCGTGATACTCGTCAGGACCGATCACGTGGCGGATGTGCGCGCGCCCGCTGGCGTCGGTCGAGGTCCGCGACGCCCAGTACCGAGCGGTGTCGGTCACCAGGGCTCGCCCGGGACCGGTCAGGAACGCGTGGTCACCGGTCCAGTCGGCGTAGTGGCAGGCTGCCCAGGCGATGTCCGCGACGATGTGCTCCTCGAGCTGGCCGGTCTGGATGGGCACCCGTTCGCCGTTGGCGCGACCTGATACGGGAGTGACGTCATTGCCGTCGGCGGCGGACTCCCACGGAAACCGTGCGCCCTCCAGCCCGTGCAGTCGAGCGTTCGTGCGTGCCTGTGGCGACCGGTGGAGGCGATACTCGAGCATCGCTCGCGCGGCTGGCGGCGAGATGCTTGCCACTGCCGGCAGGACGAACACGTCAGCGTCCCAGAAGACATGGCCGGCGTAGCCCGGCCCGGTGAGCCCACGCGCACCGACCGCGGCTTCGCCTTGTGCGGCGACGCTGTTCCACAGGTGGAACAGGGCGAAGCGCGCCGCCAGCTGGGTTTCGGGGTGGTCGGGGATCCACACGCACGCATCGTCCCAGCGCTGCGCCCAGGTCGCTCGGTGCTCTGCCAGGAGTCGTTCGAACCCGACCTTCTCGAGGCGATCGAGCAGCGATGCGGCCCGGCTGATGGGCGGTGGTCGATGCGGGTCGATCGCGTATGCGGCGATCCGCTCGATCGTGCGCAGGGCGCCATCGCGGCCGCTCACCTGGCTGACGACCATGCCGATGCCGCCGCCGTCGTCACTTGTCCTTCGAGCCCAGGGGTGACCATCTGTGAGACCGGAGGTCGCAGCCCGGTCAGAGAGCTGGCGCAGCGCGGGACCGGGAGAGACCCGCCCGGTGGGGCCTTCTGCGCGATGCGCCACGACACCCCGGTGGCCAGCGGCGACAAACCGCATCGTCCGGACACCGTCAGCTCCGTCGGCGTCCTCGCACACGAGCACCCCCGTGCGTAGATCGAGCAGTCGACGTTCCTGGTCACGGGTTGTCACCAGGTTCAATGACAGCGGCCATGGGCCTTCGAGCAGGTGCGTCTCCGGGCCTTGCCCCGTGTAAACGCCGGCGGCGAGCAGGAGCGGCGACTCCTGCGGGTCCGGCTGCTCGTGGCTGCCGCGTAGGCCGATCTCTCCGTCGCCAAGACTGAGTAGCGTCTCATTTATCCGCGCGCGCCGCGGGTCTGCGTCGTTGACGCTGAGTACCCATTGCGGGTCCTCGTCGATCCACGGGACGCGCCGGTGCGCACGTCGCCGGAGCTGCTCGTCGAGCAACCCACGGAAGGCGCCCGGGCCGCCGGGCAGGTGCCGAACCTCGGGTGGCACTGCGGTGGGTTCGACCCCGACCGAGACCCCGGTAACCCTGGCCGCGTCGGCGGGCAGCAGGTGAGAGTCGTTGCCCGGGGTCCCGCCCAGCCGGCCGAGTTCATCGCCGACGACCAGGGTCAGACCCGGACCGATCCCTCGATCCGCGAACTCGTCCAACAGCAGCCGCATGGAGTCCGACTCGTCGGTCAGGCCGATCTCGATGTGCCTCAGGTCGGTCGTGATCCGCGGGTCGGACAGGCCCGCCTCCTTGCTCGCCGAAGTGGCGAGCGAGATCACCCAGGACAGCGTGGGAGTCCCCACGCCGCGCGGTCGCGCGGTCACCGCGGTGAGGAGCTCCGGGCTGGGTGCCTTCGCCAGATCTGCCCACTCTCCCTGCGGGATCATGTCGATCCTTCGCCGGTTCAGCCGTGCCGACACGGTCGCCGTCGTGAGGCCGTGACTGGCCAGCCGCTCGACCACGAGCGCCGCCGCCCGCTCCAGCGCCGCCTCCTCCACCGCAGTGGCATCGCGCCGCCAGATCAGGTGAGGGCCGCGCTCATCCACGGCGTACAACTCAGAACCGCGGCCGAGGGCGAAGAACAGCCGGCCGGGTCCGGCCGGCCGGGCTCCAAGCTGGGAGTCAATGGTGTCGACAGTGGCACCGCTGACGACCGCAACATCGACGGAGCGCGCACACAACGCCTCTACTCGCCGTCCCACTGCCCGTGCGGACACACGCCGGTATGGGACGGCGGTACCGTCCCAGACAAACACGAGCGCCTCGAAAGTCCGCGCCAGCCGAGCCACCTGCTCATTGTCCACGGGTTAGGATGGCGCCGCCAGAGACGATGGTCCCGCCAGTCCCGATGTTCCCTCCGGTAACGTGCAGTCGGCACCAGACGTCCAGACCCTCGACAATGCCTGTCGATCCGGCAGCCGGGCCGGCTGAGGACCAGCGTGCGATGAGATGAGATGAGGCGCCATGCGTATCGGTCTGATCGCACCCCCGTGGTTGCCGGTGCCGCCGGGCAGCTACGGCGGCACCGAGCAGGTCGTCGACGACCTAGCGCGTGGCTTGACGCGGCTCGGTCACGACGTGCGGCTGTTCAGCATCGGTGAGTCCACCTGCCCGGTGCCTCGGGCCTGGTATTTCGAGAAGGCAGGAGAGGCCATCGGGACCACGGTGCCCGAGTCAGCGCATGTGCTCGCGGCCTACCAGGATCTGGCGGACGTCGATGTCATCCACGACCACACGATCCTGGGACCACTAGTTGCCGGCCGACTGTCCGGCCTTCCCCCGGTCGTGGCCACCAACCACGGCCCGTTCAGCGCGGAGTCGCGTCTGATCTACCAGGAGACCGCGAAGACCGCGTCCATTGTTGCTATCTCACATTCCCAACGGGCCAGCGCCCCGGAGGTCCCGGTGGCAGCGGTGATTCATCACGGCATCGACCTGGCGCGACACGCCTACGGCGACGGCGATGGCGACTACCTGCTCTTCGTGGGTCGCATGTCGCCCGACAAGGGCGTCCACCACGCGATCCGGGTCGCGCGACGAGCTGGCCGTCGCCTGCTCGTCATCAGCAAGATGCGAGAACACGAGGAACGTGCCTACTACGAGCACGAAGTCCGACCGCTCCTAGGTGACGACGTGGAGCTGCTGGACGAAATATCAGCAACCGAGCGGATCGCGGTGATGCGTTCAGCCACTGCCGTGCTCAACCCGATCTGCTGGCCGGAGCCGTTCGGGCTGGTGATGGCAGAAGCACTCGCCTGCGGGACCCCAGTGCTGGCATTCCCAAATGGCGCCGCTCCCGAGATCGTCGACGACGGCAAGACCGGCTTCCTGTGCACCGACGAGTCCGACATGGTCAACGCGCTGTCCCGGGTGGGATCGATCGACCGACACGCGTGCCGAGCCGCCGCCGAACAGCGTTTCGACATGGCCCGGATGGCGAGCGATCACGAACGACTCTACGAGCGGGTCTGTGGCACACAGCTAAGCCTCGATCCGAGCACGCTACCGACACCAGGACGTTGCTCCGAACAAGCCTGCGCCGTACCTTCCGACGCGAGCATTGCAACCGCAACCAGCCGCAGCACCTACGAGTCGGGGATGGCCAACTTCGTGGTGCGCGAGTGGACGCCAGGACCCGTATCCCCGTGACCAAGCGCGCCTCCACATCCACCATCGAGGTCACGAGGCGTTCTATGTCCTCGGCGGACGGCTGGACGGACAAGACAGTCACCAGCGACACCGCGTTGAAACGGGTGGACTCCATGCGGTGTCCGCAGGCTCGGCGCACACCTTCGCCACGGTCGATGACAGGCCAGTCCAGTGAGGCCGAAAGGTGCCGGCGTCGGACACACTTCAAGCGGGATGGCATTCGACGTCAGGTGTTCCAGCAGACTGAGACGGCGGTGTTGGGCCTAGATTCAGTACTTCTTACCGGGTGGAACGATCGCGATCTTGTTGCTGCCGTCCGCTTTCGCATGCTTCTCGGCGCGTTTCTCCTTCAGAGACTTGCCTGCCTGTTTGGGCATGTGTTGTCGAGGCGATTTGTCGGCCATGGTGCTCCCTGGTTGGCAGCCCGGCTGACTCCCAGGTTCGAACGATACGCCGCATCCATGTCGATGACCCATGAGATCGGCGATTGGCGACTCGCGATACGGCGGCGCCCGTCAGCGCGCCCGAACATCAAAGAGCCCTGCACTCTATCTTTGGCAAGTCGAACGCTTGGAACAATGCCTCGGAGTGGACGCCACGCTCCTGGCACGTGAGGGACCTTCGGCTCTATCGACCGGGTCGATGCGGCATGCGATTGTTGTAGACGCAAGCAGCTTGCGGCCACAGCAAAGGGTGTTCCCATGACCGATACTTATGACCCTGGCGTCGCCGTCACGCGTCCCCACTTACGGCCCGCCTACGCCATGATCACCACATGAGTTCGCGACAAGGCGCCAAGCCCTACACCGCCGTCAGGACCGCCGCCAGGACCGCGATCGACGCCGTTCACCGCGGAACGCTGATCGCCCTGCGCGATGAGCTCGACATTCTGTGCGTTGAGGTCGAGGCTGACGCCTCCTGGCCGGCAGATGTGGCCTGGGCTTTCGAGGCGCTTCAACCGCGCCGACGCCGCAGACGGACTCTCCTGACCCGCCGTCCCAAACCCTTCGAGAACGTGACCGACCTCAAGCCCGGGGACGACCGTGACTTCGCGATCGCCGTCGCCGTGGCGCCATACACCAGCTACGCGATTGGCATCACCCACGACGCCGGAGTCGCCTACACCGCATACGACCGCGGCGACGAACCGTACTTCGAGCTGACCGACGCCGAGTATGCCCTCGTGGCCACGTATATCGCAGCTCACGGCGCTGATCCTGGGCTCCTGATCAGCTACGAGGAGCAGCGGCCATCTGGCAAAGAAACTCAGACGCATGAAGAGCTCGCGCAGGACCGCCTGCATGGCGGTCACGGACATCCCGACGCGGACAGGGCTTAGTCGAACGCTGGTGAGCAGCACCACAGCCAGGTCGGTGAGCCCGGCCAGCAGGATCAGCACCACCGGCCCCGGCGCGGCACCCCCGGCCGCTACGTGAGCTACCAGCGCGAGAACGAGGCCCACCACGCCCAGCGAGCCCGCGCGAAGCCCGCGCAACAACCCCTGAGTCGGCGAGACCAGAGCCAACACCTTGGGCGGCAGACGGCCGGCACAGGTTTCGTGCACGAATCGGCGATCCCGACGTGCGGATGCACTCACATCGGCTACGAGCGAGCGTTTCGTCGGGGACGGCCGCCTGCGTCTTTGTGGGCGGAATGAGCGCACGCTCATCGGCATCCGGTAGTTCCCACCGTCCCGGTAGCGGAACCTTAGGTTCTAGCGGTCGTCGCAACACCCGAAGATATGAGGGTGCCGATGACCATCCGTTTCTCCAACCAAATCGTGGCCGAACTGATTCAGCCGTTCTGGGCCGCGTGGCAAGCCGGTGAGTTCATGACTGATGCCTCTGCCATCGCCGGTACCCACCGGAAACGCGGTCTGGCTTGGGTGCGTCAGGCCGGTGGGGTGCGCCCTCGCCGCGGGCGCGGCCTGCAGGGGCGTTACCTGTCCTTTGGTGAGCGGGAAGAGATCGCACTGGGTCGTGCCGGGGGTGAGTCGATCCGCTCCATTGCGGGCCGCCTGGGACGGTCGCCGTCCACGATCAGCCGGGAGGTGGCCCGTAATAGCGACGGCGGGGGCGCCTACCGGGCAACGACCGCGCATCCGCTGGCCTATGAGCGGGCGAGTCGTCCTAAGCCGGCCAAGCTGGTGACCAACCTGGCGCTGCGGGCACGGGTCGAGCTGGACCTGGAGAAGAAGTACTCACCCGAGCAGATCGCTGGCAGACTTCGAGGTGACCACCCCGATGACCCGGAGATGTGGGTGTCCACCGAGACCATCTACCAGTCCCTGTACGTGCAGTCCCGCGGCGCACTGCGCCGTGAGCTGGCCAAATGCCTGCGCACCGGGCGCGGGCTACGCCAACCCAATCGCCAGGGCGCCCACCGCAAGAACCGGGTCCTGCCGGACATGATCAACATCGCGGCGCGGCCCGCCGAGGCCGATGACCGCGCCGTGCCCGGGCACTGGGAGGGGGACCTGGTGCGCCACGCGGCGCTGCATTACCGAGTGGAGGTGAAAGACCTGCGCCGTCGTGCTGTCGCAGCAGCATGACGAAGCTGGGGGCAGCCTGAACCGGGAGACGCCGGTGAGGGTGGCAAGCAGCC
>Ga0209585_10000681_pt1 | contig 13189 bp, 12 predicted proteins | sample NGEPerone_FD_185491 | JGI IMG/M metagenome (GOLD analysis project Ga0209585, IMG submission 185491) | Arctic peat soil microbial communities from the Barrow Environmental Observatory site, Barrow, Alaska, USA - NGEE Permafrost154B-one... | ecosystem: Environmental > Terrestrial > Soil >... | reverse complement strand
GACGCCATCAATATGGGCGGCCTGACCATCGAGGGCCCGGTCGAAAACTTCACCGTGCCTGCACGAGCCGTCACCCCGGACGGGCTGCCGGACAGCATCGAGTGCGCCGCAATCGCTGTGAAGAGCCACCACACCGCCCAGGCGGCAGAGTTGCTGCGCGACCGGCTCGCCCCGGATGGCTACGTGGTGAGCTTCCAGAACGGCCTCACCGCCGACACACTCGCGAAGGTCATTGGTCGTGACCGGCTGATCGTGAGCTTCGTGAACTTCGGTGCCGACGTGCTCGCCCCAGGGCGCATCATGCAGGGAAACGTCGGCACGTTCCGCATCGGGGAACCGAACGGTGGCCCGATCAGCGCCCGGGTTCAGGAACTCGCAGACACGCTCCCCTATGCCGTGGCGACGGACAACATCATGGGTTTTCTGTGGGGCAAAGAAGCCTACGGAGCGATGCTCTACGCTGGCGCCGTCTCCGACCTGTCGATCGCCGACTCGCTCGAGGATCCAGCATGGCGGCCGCTGATGCTCGGCATCGCCCGAGAGGTACTCGCCCAAGCGCCAGTAAAACCCGAGGGTTTCGACGGGTTCGAACCGGGCGACCTCGAGGGGTCACTGGCCCGGCTGGTGACGTTCAACCGCACCAGCGCCAAGTCACACAGCGGCATCTATCGCGACCTCATGGTGCGTAAGCGCAAGACCGAGGTCGACGACCTGCTCCACGACCTCGACGGTCCGCTCACGACCTACGTAGGCGAGTTGATCCACGCTATCGAGCGCGGAGAGCGCACCTGCGAGGTGGCGAACCTTGAACTGCTCGCAGCCTACGAACGATCCGAACGACTCGGTCGCCCGCTGAATGCCGTAGTCGAGTTGTTCCATGCACCCTTGCGCGCGCCCGACGGACTTCTGCACGGCGTGCAGATCGCGGTCAAGGACCTCATCGACATCGCCGGGCACCCACGGGGTAACGGCAATCCCGAGTCGATGCAGTCCGAACCGGCCACGGCCGACGCTCCGGTCATCGCTGCGCTGCGCGCGGCCGGGGCGGACGTCTTTGCGGCCACGTCAATGCTCGAGTACGCCGCCGGTGCGACCCACCCAGACGTGCGCGAGGCCATGAACCCCTACGATCCCAAACGCACGGCGGGCGGTTCCAGCGGAGGCTCGGCCGCCCTGGTCGGGGTCGGCGCTTGCGCGGTGGCATTGGGCACCGACACCGGTGGTTCCATCCGCATCCCGGCGCACTACTGCGCGACCGTCGGATTCAAGCCGAGTTTCGGCGCCCTCGACCTCACCGGTGTCCAACCGCTGGCACCCTCACTGGACCACGTCGGCCTCCTCGGCCGCGACGTCGCGACCACTGCGCAGGTGTTCGCGGCGCTCACCGCCAGCGAGGTCCAGCCGGTGCCCGCGTCGCTAAGGGTCGGCATCGTCACCGACCAGCTCACCTCCGCCGCCCTCGACCCGCAGGTGGCAGAGGCACTGCAACGAAGCGTAGACGCGCTCCGCCAGGCGGGCTGCGCGGTCGTCGAGGTCGACGGCACGATCTTTGCCGAGCTAGACGAAACCTTCGACGACGTCATGCTGTGGGAGGCGTGGGCTGTGCACGGGAGGCGCGTCACCGCGGAGCCGCAGCACTACGGACCCGAAACGTTACGGCTACTTCAGTCAGCCGCAGGCACCACCGAGGGAACCTACCGGGCGGCTTGCGCACGCCGCGACGAGCTGCTGCCGCGGGCCGCTGCGGCATACCACGGGGTGGACATTCTGCTGACTCCGGCAGCACCGTTCGTCGCCCCACTGACCACCCCGCCGGTGGATACGCCGGAGGGCGAGGCCGAGGGCCTGTTCACCCGGGTCTACAACCTCACCGGTGCGCCGGCACTCGTTCTCCCGTGCGGGTGGAGTACGGAGGGGCTGCCCATCGGTGTCCAGTTGTCCGCCCCCCGCGGCGCCGACGCGATGCTGCTGGCAGCCGCGGCGCATGTGGAGGAGATCCTCGCCGTGCCACCCCGGGAACCTGCAGTCTGACCCCTACGACCGCTGGATACCGCAACTGACCGCTCTACAAGAAAAGGTGGAACCTGATGCGCGCTGCTCTGTACCTGTCGGCGGGTGACGTGATCGTCGACGAGGTCCCAGACGCCTCTCTGGCCGAACCGACCGATGCCGTTGTACGGGTGCTGCGGTCGTGCATCTGCGGCTCGGACCTGTGGTCCTACCGAGGCGTCATCACACGCGCCGCGCGATCGCGGCTCGGCCACGAGTTCCTCGGCATCGTCGAGGCGGTCGGCGCCGACGTGACGAACGTCCGGGTGGGAGACCTCGTCGTCGCGCCGTTCCAGTGGTCGGACAACACCTGCCCCGCCTGCCTCGACGGGCTGCAGACCTCGTGCGCCAACGGCGGGACGTTCGGCGCGCCCGGGACCGACGGCGGGCAGGGTGAGGCCGTCCGGGTGCCCCAAGCGGACGGCACGCTGGTCGCCGTGCCCGGTGGGCTCGACGCCTCCGGCGAGGAGCTACTGCCCGCACTGCTCGCGACCAGCGACGTCGCGGCGACCGGCCTGCACGGGGCCGTCCTCGCGGGCACGGGGGAGGGCTCGACGGTGGCCGTCATCGGTGACGGCGCCGTCGGCCTGTGTGCCGTGCTCGGCGCGGTGACGGTCCTCGGAGCCGAACGAGCCATCCTCATGAGCCGACACGCGGACCGTCAGGCGATCGGCAAGGGCTTCGGGGCAACGGACATCGTGGAGGCCCGCGGCGAGGAGGGAATCGCGGCCGTCCGCGAGCTCACCGGCGGCCTCGGCGTGCGCCACGTGGTCGAGGCGGTCGGCACGCCGGAGTCGTGGGCGATGGCGATGGGCATGGCGCGCGAGGGCGGCGCCATCGGCGCGGTCGGCGTGCCACACACCATGCCGCAGCTGCCGCTGTTCGAGCCGTTCATCCACCACCTGAGCATCAACCTCGGCATCGCACCGGTACGCCGGTACCTGCCGGACCTGATTGCGCGCGTCACTGCGGGGACCCTCGACGCCAGCCCGGTCTTCGACACGACGCTGCCGCTCGCGCAGGTCGCCAAGGGCTACGCCGCGATGTCGGCCCGGGAGTCCGTCAAGGTCATGCTGACATAGAGGCACGGCGGTTATCGGGGCGCGGCCTTGTGCATGTGCTCGCCAAGGCCGATCTGCCCACGACAGCTTCCTTCGCGCGCCTACCTCCACGCCTATCGCCAAGCCGCCGTCACCGGCCAGTCCGGCATCGCCAACTGCCTCTGCGATCAGCTGCTGACCGTCATGTGCCGCAGCGGACGAGCTCATGGTCGCGTTGTTCGGGGAGGTTCGGCCCCCGGGCGCCGAACGCACCGAGGCGGAGATGATCGCGGCCGGGCACCCGGGGTGCCCGCAGTGTGGCGCAACCCTGCTGTGCCCGCCCTGCAGGGTGTTCGAGGGGGTCAGCAACTTCCGCAGGCAGCTCGCCTCCCGGTTCGAGGCTGGAGAACGCCGCCGCCGAGCTGCTGCGCGCTCTGGCCCGGCGGCGGCGCCAGAGGTGGCTGACCAGCTTGCGCGCCGATCTCGGCTTGCAACCGAAACAGGCCAAGACCAGGATCGTGCACCTGACCGACGGTGGCGAGGGATTGGACTTCCTCGGCTTCCACCATCGGCTGGTGCATTCCCGGCCGGTCCATGGGACCAGCCAGATCACCTTCCTGGCCCGTTGGCCATCGCGCAAGGCGATGCAGCATGCCCGGGACCGCATCCGGTTCATGACGATGCGGGCCCGGTTGGCTGCGCCGGTCGAGGAAGTCGTGCAGGACATGAACCTGTTCCTGCGCGGTTGGGCGGGGTACTTCCGATACGGGAACTCCGCCCAGGCGTTCGACAAGATCCACAACTACGCGGTGATGCGGCTCGCGCTGTTCCTGGCGAAACGTCATCAACGTCCTAGTGCCTGGGGTTTCGCCCAGGTCTACCGATCGCGTGACACGTTCGGGCTGGTCTCCCTCAATGGAATCGTCGCCGCACCCAGGCCCAAACGAGCCTGGCGGGCTCCGGTCGAACACCGCCGGTGAAGGGCGACGGTGAGCCGTGTGCGGGAGAACCGCATGCACGGTTCGACGAGCGGGGGCTGGAAACGGAACGCACTAGCGTCACCGCGCCAGCTCCCGACCCAACCAACCTCCATGCCGGCGACATCCCCGAGTCCCTTGAGCCGTTCAGCATGTTCGAGGAATCCGAGGTCGAGCAGGTCTCACGCGATCTTGCGGTCGTCTATGGCCTCGGTCACGTGATGCGGCAGAGCGCTGCCGTGCGCACCGTTTCCGGCAGCAGCTGCGCGGCCGCGGCGGATGTCGGCATTCCGGCGATCATCGCCGAATCCGGTCAAAACGGGCTTCTCGATCGGGTGGCCATCGACATCCACCTGGCCGGTCTCACCAACCTCGCCAGGCGCATCGGCGTTCTGGACGGCCTACCGGAGCCCGAGCGCGAGGTTCGCCACCACGACGGTTGGCACTGGCTGCGCGCCGAGAAAGAGGGCCGGCGGCAACCGGCGGTCGGCACCGGAGCATCCGTCGCCGCGGGCGAGATGTTGGGAACGATGAGCGACGTGTGGGGCGACGTGTTCGCCGAGGTGCGCGCACCGGAAGCCGACACTGTCTTGTTCCTGACCAGCAGCCCGGCAGTGTTGGCCGACGGCCTGCTGATGGGACTCGCGCGCGGCTGACCGACGGGGTCGATCAGCCGGCAGCGCCGATGAGGTGGGCCACTCAGCCGCTCGGCCGCTCGGTCTCGAGGTCGCGGGTCATCTGCAGCATGGTCGGGTAGTCCGGGTTGACGCCCAGCCGCCGGAAGCCCATGCCGGCATAGGTGCGCAAGGCAGGCTCATTGCCGATGACGACGTTGAGATCCACGGTGCCAATGCCGAGGCGCCGCACAGCTTGCAGCCCGGCGTCGATGAGGTGGCGCGCCAGGCCCAACCCGCGAAAATCGGGTGCGATCATCACCCGCGCGAAGCGTCCCGCGTCTGCCGCTGTGCGCACGAACTCGATATGCCCGGCAGGCGTCGCCTGGTCTGCCGTCACGACGGCGGTCCAGGCGTGGATGTATTCACGAGCTGCGCGCTCCGCGAGATCGGCCTCGATCATCGGCCACGGCGCCCTGGTGCCGCTGAACAGGTAGAAATCGTCCAGCGTCGGCACCCACGACACCAAGGTTGTGTAGTCCTGGGAGGTGAACGGTCGAAGCTGGAGCATTGTGGCTCTCCTGACATAACTGTGGATCAGGGGCGATGTGGTATGCGGGGTTCTGGGGACGGGGCGCGGCGCTACGACCTTACTCAACCGCGTCCTTGACCTGAACCGGTCCGCGCTGCGGCGTATGTCAGGAGCAGCCGCAGGGTGTCGCGGTAGGAGGCGATGGTGTGGGCGCTGACCTGGCGCTGGCGGTAACCCGTGCGAGATGTGCGGAACGTCAGTTCGTTTACGTCAGAGTTACTAATTGGTCTTCATCCCGGTAGGCGGCGAACATGGCGGGCGAATTGTGCGCGATCACGATGCGACCGTCAGCGCCGACCGCGATGATGCCTCCGACCGCTTTCCGGCCATCGAGTTCCGCCTCGATGGTGCCGGCGACGGCGTCAGCCAGTTCGGCATTCGCATAACGCATCCTGGCCGAGATCTCGTGTGACACCACGCCCTGGATGAACGCTTCGCCGTCTCCGGTGCACGACACGGCAACGACACCGTCTCTCGCGTAGTTGCCTGCGCCGATGATGGGTGTGTCGCCGACACGGCCCTCGCTCTGGTTGACCATGCCGCCCGTGGATGTCGCCGCCGCCAGATGACCGTGCACGTCCATGGCGACCGCACCGACGGTCCCGTGGCGAGAGCCCTCGAGCAGTTTGGACTGCACGTGCCTCAGTTGCTCCTGCCGCACTGGCGTGATGAAGTAGTCGGGCTCCACGGTCTCAAGGCCCCACGACGCAACAAGGTCTTCGTTCGGCGCGACAAGCAGTACGTGCTCCGAGTTCTCCATCACCTTGCGTGCCAAGAAGACGGGGTTCTTACAGTAGCGTGACGCGGCAATCGCACCGGCGCGGCCGTCGCCGGTCATGACGGATGCGTCCAGCTCGGCCGCTCCCAACTTCGTCAGTGCGGCGCCGCGTCCGGAATTGAACAGCGGGTTGTTCTCAAGCTTCTCCACGGTTGCGCAGACCGCGTCGAGTGCGCTTCCGCCGCCCGCGAGCACCATTTCGCCGGCGACATACGCCTCGGTAAGGCCGGCAGAGTATTGTCCCTGCTGGTCGAGCGACAGCTCCGACAGCCGGCCGCCCGCCCCGCCGTGAAGCACGAGAGCATATCCGGATGCTGCTGGGGCTATCGAGAAAACGCGCACGTTGGTGTTCCTTTCGCCGGTGTCGGCCATTTAGCGTCCACCTGCCTGGCGGGTTATGTAGTTGACGGCGACGAAGGATTCGAACATCTCGAGAAGGTTGTCACCTTGGATGCGAACCTCCCTGTCGCCGATACGAGAGGTGCCCTTTGCCCAGGTGGCGACATCCGCCATATCGGCCGTCTGCATCTCGAGGTCGAGCGTGGTCGGCCTGGCGAGGCCGGGAACCGGCATGTCTCCTGCGGCCACTTTGCGCGCGGCCTCTTCTGCACCGGCGCGGATGAGCGCGCACGATTCGGTGGGGTGCAGGTTCTTCGCGCTGAAGCGGCTGATCGACTCTTTCGTGATGACGTTGACAGCGCCGGCGGCGAACGGACGCGTCTCGTCGGCCGTGACCGAGTCGCCGCTGACAAACGCGATCGGCACGCCATAGTGTTCGGCGACGAGGGCGTTGATGCCGCTCTCCCCCACATATTGGCCGTTGACCTTCGCCCCGGAGAAGACCTCAGGGTTGTAGGTGTGGCTCAAAGTGGACGTCTTGCCGGAGATAGAACCGTGGTAGCCGACGAAGAAGATGGCGTCGAAGCTGTCATCGAGGCCCTGCATCATGTAATACGGCTTGTGGCGGCCTGAGATGTACTGCGCGTTGCCCGCGATCGTGCGCGGATCGAGATTCGCCATGCGGCTGTGCGAGTCATTGAGCACAATTTCGGTCGCACCGCCGGCGATCGCGCCGTCGATCGCCGCGTTCACCTCGGCTTGCAGCAGTACACAGCCGAGGGCGTACGCAGCACCGTTGCCGGGACTGCACTGCTCCCAGTCGACGATTCCGGCGACACCTTCCATGTCGAACGAGATCCAAATTTTCACAAGACCTCCTGGCAGACGGGGAAAGACGAGAACGTTGGCAGCTCGTGGGCGCGCAAGCACGCGCTGTCGTGTCCTGCGGCGACGGGCATCAGGGCTGGATCTGTTTCGATGCACGCCTGCACCGCGAACGGGCACCGTGGATGGAAACGACATCCCTGCGGAATGTTGAACGGGCTGGGCGGTTCGCCTTCAAGCACGAAATCGTCGTTGACGCTTTCCGCAGTCATCCGCGGGATCGACGCGATCAGCGCACGCGTGTATGGATGGCGCGGATTCGCGAACAGCTCCGCGGTCTCGGCAACCTCGACAATGCGCCCGAGGTACATGACAGCGACGCGCTGGCTCAGATGCTGAACGACAGCCAAATTGTGGGCGACGAAGAGGCTGCTCAACCCCAGCTCATCGCGCAGCGACTTGAACAGCTCGAGGATGGTTGCCTGCACGGAGACATCCAGCGCCGACACCGGCTCGTCGGCGATCAACACATCCGGCCGAACGGCGAGCGCCCTGGCGATCGCGATGCGCTGGCGCTGCCCGCCGGAGAACTGGCTGGGATACGCGTCGAGGACATCGGCGTCCAGGCCCACCCGGTTCAGCAGCCGGATGCTCTCCGCTCGAACTTCGCGTCTTGGAACGATCTTGTGCACCAGCAGCAGCTCCGACAGCACGGAGCCGACGCTCATCCGCGGGTTCAACGACGAGTACGGGTCCTGGAACACCATCTGAATTCGACGCGTCAGATCCTTCCCGCGCCTGGCCGGCACCGGCGATCCCTCATGAAAGACGTCACCGGATGTCGCGGCGACACTGCCGACGAGGATCTTCGCCAGCGTGGACTTGCCAGAACCGGATTCTCCGACGAGGGCGAGGATCTCCCCTTTGCGCAGCTCGAGGTCGATGCCGCCGAGCGCGGTCAGCGCCGAGTGGCTCTCTTTGTTCTTCGACAATCGTTCGAGCAGAACATTGCCCAGGTGATACGTCTTGGTGATGCTGCTGACGCGCAGCACAGCTTCATCCACACTCATACCGTCACCTTCTTGAAGATTTCGTCCGAGTAGAAGCATGCGGCGTCACGTCCAGGCTCAACCGGCGCGAGCGGAGGGGACTCCTCGAGGCAATGGTCTCGCACGAAGGGGCACCGCGGCGCAAACGCACACGCGTTCGGCCGGTTCGCCAGGTTCGCGGGGAAACCGGGAATGGGGATGAGGGGTCGATGCGGTTGGTCGAAGTCCGGGGCGGAATCCAACAGCCCCTTCGTGTACGGGTGACGCGGGTCGCGGAAGACGTCTTTGACGCGCCCCGTCTCCACCATTCGTCCCGCGTACATGACCGCGAGGTTGCGGCATGTCTGGTTGACAACGGCCAGGTCGTGGGTGACGAAGACCAGCGATGCGCCGAAGTCGTCGCACAGCTCTTCGAGCAACCGCAACACCTGGCGCTGCACCGTGACATCCAGCGCCGTGGTCGGCTCGTCGCACAGGATGAGCTTCGGGCGGCACGATATCGCCATCGCGATCATAATGCGTTGGCGCAGACCGCCGGAGAGCTCATGCGGATACGCCAGCGCCCGCCTGGCCGGATCGGGTATGCCTGTCCTGCCCATCATCGAGACAGCGAGGTCCATCGCGGCTTTCCGCGACAATCCGAGGTGGCGCCGAGGGCCCTCCGCGATCTGCTCCCCCACCCGCATGACCGGGTTCAACGCCGTCATCGGCTCCTGGAAGATCATCGCGATCTCCGGGCCCATCAATCCTCGCCGTTTGCCGCGATTCATGCCGACGAGCTCTTGACCGTTGTATCGGATGCTGCCAGACATCACTTGCACGCCGACCGGGAGCAGATTTGCGATCGCCCGCAATGTCATCGACTTGCCGGAGCCCGACTCGCCGACAATGCCGAACCGATCACCGGTGGCCACGTCGAAACTGACACTGTCGACGATGACGGTCGATGAGTTGGAGCGTTTGACGCCGAGGGTGAGATCGGTGACGCTGAGCAGGTTTGTGACGCCGGGCAGTTCGGTGACACCGGGCAGTGGCGTTTCCAGCATGGTCACTTCCTTCTGTCAGGGCTGAGCAGGTCGGACAGTCCGTCTCCCAGCCAGGAGACGCCGAGACTGGTCACCACGACGATGAGCCCGGGGATGGTCGCTTGTTGCCACAGCGTTGTGATGAACTCCTGGCCGTCAAGGATCATGCTTCCCCATTCCGCGGTGGGCGGGGCGATGCCGAGGCCGAGGTAGCCGAGAGTGACGACAGCCATGATGTCCATCACGATGTCGCTCATACCGTAGATGATCGCCTGCGACAGCACATTGGGTCCGATGTGCCGAACGAGCACACGCGTGTGCGACATACCGCCCAATCGTGCGCCGACGACGTAATCCTGCTTCTTCGCCACGAGCACTTCGCCTCGCACGATCTTCGCGTACGACACCCAGGAGACGGCCGCGATGGCCAGGTAGATGCTCGCCTCGCCGGCGCCGAGGATGAAGACGAGCGCGATGACCATGACGTAGAACGGGAAGGCAAAGAAAACGTCGACGATACGCATGATGATGGCGTCGATCCATCCGCCGAAGTAGCCGGCGATACCGCCGAGCACCGATCCGAAGACGAACGGGATCAGAACCGCGAGAAAACCGATGCGCAGGTTGACCCGGGCTCCCCAGATCAGCCTAGACAGCACATCGCGGCCGAACTTGTCGGTGCCCAGCCAGTGTGCGGCACTCGGGGATTGCAGCGTCGCCGTGAGGTCCTGCTGGATGGGGTCATACGGCGCAATGACCGGAGCAAGAACAGCCATGAGAACCAGCAAGCCGACGATGGTCATGCCGGCGACGAGCGACCCGTTCTTGTACCACGGCTTACGCGATCGTGGCCGGACTGCCCTCCGCTTGGCCTGGTAGCCGGCGAGAACTGCGGTGGGGGTGGTCATTCTCGCTCCTTGCTGCCGAAGTTCACGCGTGGGTCCAGCAGCGTGTAGACGACGTCGGTCAGGATTCCGATCAGCACGACAAAGAGCGCAACGAAGAGGGTGACGCCCTGGATGGTGGGAAAGTCCCGGGAGAAGATGGCGTTGAGCATGAGCGAACCGAGTCCGGGCAATGCGAACACCTTCTCGATGATGATGGAGCCGCCCATCAGGTAGCCGAGGTTCACGCCCAGGATCGACACGGTGGGAATGATGGCGTTTCGCAGCACGTGCTGGCGGAACAGAGCTACGCCGCCGCTGCCCTTCGACCTCGCCGTGGCGATGTACTCAGATCCGAGCACGTTGATCGTCGACGAGCGCAGGCTGCGGATGAGCGTCGGCGACAGTGCGATGGCGAGGGTCAGTGCCGGCACAAACAGGTAGTAGACGTGGTCTGTGATGTTGCTGCCGTACCCGCCGACTGGAAACAGGCGGAGTTTCAGCGACAGGAAAAGGATGAGCATGATGCCGACCCAGAACTGCGGCATGCCCTGCCCGACCAGCGTGTAGGTGCGCACGGCCAGGTCGTTGACACCATTGGGCCTGGTCGCGGCAAGACCGGCGAGCGGGATTCCGATGACCATCGAGAGCACGAGGGCGAAGAGCACCAGTGACAGGGTCACGGGCACCGCCCGGAGCACGAGTTCGGTGACCGGGCGGCCGTAGGTCAGGCTGTCACCGAGGTTGGCCTGTCCCAGGTGGGCGAGAAAGATGCCGTACTGAACCCAGATGGGCTGGTCGAGCCCGAGTTGGGTTCTGAGGGCGGCGATGCGCTCTTCGGTAGCTTTGTCGCCCAGCATGGCGATGGCGGGGTCGCCCGGCAGCAGGTGCGCCATGAAGAACACGAGGAGTGTCACACCGAATACGACCGGAATGGCCTGGAGCAACCGTGCTGGGATGAAGTTAAGTCGACTAGACATCGCCCCTCCTCAGGGGAATGGAGGGCGGTCCGAGTTCGGACCGCCCTCCGTGGATGATGAAGAGCAGCGCTACTTTGTCTTGTACATGTCTCCCGTGTGGTAGTTGCCCAACGGCGTCACGTTGAAGCCCTGCACCTTGTCAGTGGCGGCGTAGGCATACGGCGAGTAGAACAGGTACACCAGGAAGGCGGCATCGCCGGTTTCCTTCTGGAGTTGCTTGTACAGTTCGGCACGCTTGGCCTGGTCGCCCTCACGCTGCGCCTTCTTGTTGATGGCGATCACGGCGGGGTCATTATAGTAGGTAAACGCCGAGTGGCTGCCACCCTCAGGATCCAGCGCGAAGGTCGTCCACTGGTCGGGGTCTGGGATGTCCATCGTCCATGCGGAGATGGCCATGTCGAACTTCGAATCGAGACGCGCCTGCTTGTTGGCCGTCGAATCCAGCTGCTTGATCTCCATGGTGATGCCGATTTCTTTGAGCTGCGCCTGCATGATCTGGGCGATCGCCGCGTGGTTGGCGTTACCCGAGTTGATCAACAGCGTCGTCTTGAAACCGTTCGGCTGTGAGGACTGGGCCAGTTCGGCCTTTGCCTTCTCAACGTCGTACATCGGCCCCGGAGCGTCCTTGTCGTAGAACGGCGTACCCGGAGACAGCAGCGAGTTCGCAACTGTGCCGTGACCGAACAAGACAGCGTCCACCAGGGCCTTGCGGTTGGTCGCGAAGGCGATGGCACGGCGCACGTGCACGTCTGCGAACGGTTCGCGCTGCGTGTTCAGCGCGATGTAGTCAATGCGCGTCGACGGGAAGGCGTAGGTCTTCAAGCCGGCTGTGGCGTCCAGGGACGAGTAACTCGACCAGTCTGGGGTGTCATTGATGTCGATCTGACCGCCCTGCAACTGCAGCTTGCGCGTGTTCGCGTCTGGAACGACATTCCAGACGACGCTGTCGAGGTACGGCTTGCCCTTCTCCCAATACTTCGGGTTCTTGACCAGCTTGAGCGACTGACCCTTCTTCCATTCGCCCCACATGAACGGTCCGGTCAATACCGGCGCCTTATAGAACTCATCGACGGTCTTGCCGCCGTAGTTCTCCGGCACGATGGCGTTGCTGAACATGGAGAGGTCGCCGATGATGGGCGCCCACGGGTACTTCAGAACCACACCGACGGTGTGATCGTCGACGACGTTCACCTTGTCGATGGCGTCGTTGACGAAGCCCCAGCCGGAGTGTCCGGTCGCGGTGTCCGCGTCGATGGAGAACTTGACATCCTTCGCCGTCATCGGTTTTCCGTCGGAGAACGTCACGTCGTCGCGCAGGGCAATCGTGTAGGTGAGTCCGTCGTCCGATGCCTTGAAACCGGTGGCGAGCAGCGGTACGACCTTCTGGCCGTCGGCGCTCGGCTCGAACAGGGCCTGTCCCATCTGCTGGAAGACAGCCATCGAATAGTTCTCGAACTGCGCCGACGTGCTGTCCATGGTGATGGCGTCGGGAGCCCGTCCGATGACAAGGTCACCGCCCATGACCGGCCCGGCGCTTTCGCTTGGCCCGCCACTTTTCCCTGTGGCAGTTCCTGCGCTGCATCCTGACAGCACAAGGGCGGTCGCGGCTAAAAATCCGACGAACGCGATGCGATTTGTCTTTCTCATGTGTTTGCCTCACTCTCCTTCGAGTGCTTGTGATCATTGTGGTCGTCGCTGAGCTGAGCTACGGAGAGGCGACCAACAACGTCGGGGCGCCGATGGCGCCCAGACCGAGAGCCGCCAGTTGGAGCGCATGGCGCCGGCTGATGAACGGGATCCGCAAGTTGTCCTGCATCTCGGCGCCGGACGAGTCTGGCACGCCGGTATCGCGATCGCGCATGCCGGCTCCTTCGTGTAAGTGGCCGCAAAGGCTGCCAGCGGGTGCAGTACGTGGATGCGTCGAACGGATGCGCGACGGGGAAAGTAAAACCGACTCAAGTCGTTCCTGTCCAGCGTTTCGGAAAGTTTCTTGCGTAACAATTTGGCAAACGTAAGGTTGTCGCGCCCTTCTCGCGT
>Ga0209585_10000680_pt1 | contig 13195 bp, 7 predicted proteins | sample NGEPerone_FD_185491 | JGI IMG/M metagenome (GOLD analysis project Ga0209585, IMG submission 185491) | Arctic peat soil microbial communities from the Barrow Environmental Observatory site, Barrow, Alaska, USA - NGEE Permafrost154B-one... | ecosystem: Environmental > Terrestrial > Soil > Wetlands... | reverse complement strand
CAGGTCGGGGCGCTCAAGACAGAGATCAAACCTGCCTGAGGCTTGCTCCATGCAATGTTGAGTTGCGAGTAGAAGTAGCGGACGAAGGCTTCGGCGCCGGCGGGGGTATGGGCCCGGGCGGCTACGGGGATGTTGGGATCTGTCGTGGGGGAGGCCGTCGTCGGGGGAGCGGCAGTCGCGGGCGAAGAGGTCGAGGTGCTCGAGGATGACGCGCCAGGCTTCGCGTCCCCACCGCAGGCGGCGAGCAACATCGAGGCCGCCAAGGGGACAGCCATCAGCGCAGCCGAGGTCTTCTTCACCCTGGCATTATGCCCGATTGGAGAAGTACGAGCATTTTGTCCACAGGCAGGGACCCGGGAGCCAAGAAACCCCGACACGCCGAGCCGATGCGGGATTCGCGGAATGGCTTGTCCCGGCAGCCGGATGGTCGTAGCATCGCTACATGTAGTAGTTACACAGCCGTAAGTTGTCCACATATAGTTGTCACAAGGTAGATTCGGTTATCCACAAGTCCTCCCCACATGATCCTCATGTGATCCCCAAGTCATCCACAGGTTGTCCCCAGGCGGCCCCGCAAGTGGTCCGTCAACAGCCACCAAACAGCCCCGCATACGGGCCACACGGCATACCAACAGAGCCAGCACACGGCATACAGACAGGAAGGGCAGGGACACACCATGCATTGCCCTTTCTGCCGCCACACCGACAGCCGCGTCGTCGACAGTCGCGTGGCCGACGATGGCACCGCGATCCGGCGCCGGCGCCAATGTCAGGAGTGCAACCGACGTTTCACCACGGTCGAGACGGCCAGCGTGTCGGTGGTCAAACGCAGTGGGGTGACCGAGCCGTTCAGCCGCGGCAAGGTCCTGGTCGGCGTACGCAAGGCCTGTCAGGGACGTCCGGTCAGCGAGGACGACCTGGCCCGGCTCGCGCAGCGGGTCGAAGAGGACATCAGGTCGCAGGGGAGCGCCGAGATCGACGCCCACGAGGTCGGGATGGCCATCCTCGGACCGTTGCGTGAGCTCGACGAGATCGCCTACCTGCGATTTGCCAGCGTCTACCAGGCGTTCGACAACCTCGAGGACTTCGAGTCAGCCATTACTCTGCTTCGCGCCGAGCGTGAAGTGAGCGACCAGGAGCACGACCCGGCCCCGGGGGCAACCCCCGTACGCGGAGGTATGCCGGGCAGCTAGTCCCGCACGACGCCAGCACGAACCCATGACGAGCCACCTCGACCCAGCACGACCCCATTTCGAGCCCCATGACCGACTGCGTTGTCGGTGGGGGCAGCAAGACTTAGACGACCAGAACAAGGCCAGGAGGCCACTGATGACCGAGACGACCGGCGCACAAGCAGGTGCACGACGCAACAACGGCAAGAAGGGCGTGAAGGTCGAGCGCATCTTCACCACCCCCGGCGTGCACCCCTATGACGAGGTCACCTGGGAGCACCGCGACGTCGTCCAGCAGAACTGGAAGACCGGCGTCACGATCTTCGAGCAGCGCGACGTGGAGTTCCCGGACTTCTGGTCGGTCAACGCCTCGACGATCGTCACCACCAAGTACTTCCGCGGCGCCGTCGGCACGCCCGAGCGTGAGCGTGGGCTCAAGCAGCTCATCGACCGCGTCGTCCTGACCTACGTCAAGGCCGGCAAGGACTTCGGCTACTTCGCGACGCCCGAGGACGCCGAGCTGTTCGAGCACGAGCTGACGTGGGCGCTTCTGCACCAGGTGTTCGCCTTCAACTCGCCGGTGTGGTTCAACGTGGGCACCAGCTCCCCGCAGCAGGTGTCAGCTTGTTTCATCCTGGCCGTTGACGACTCGATCGACTCGATCCTCAACTGGTACCGCGAAGAGGGGTTCATCTTCAAGGGTGGCTCCGGCGCGGGCGTGAACCTCTCGCGCATCCGCAGCTCCAAGGAGCTGTTGTCCTCGGGCGGTACAGCGAGTGGTCCGGTCAGCTTCATGCGCGGCGCGGACGCGTCGGCCGGCACCATCAAGAGCGGCGGCGCCACCCGGCGTGCGGCCAAGATGGTTGTGCTGGACGTCGACCACCCCAACATCGTGGAGTTCATCGAGACCAAGGCCCACGAGGAGCACAAGATCCGGGCGCTGCGTGACGCCGGTTTCGACATGGACCTGGATGGCAAGGACATCATCTCCGTCCAGTACCAGAACGCCAACAACTCGGTACGCGTCACCGACGAGTTCATGCAGGCGGTCGAGGAGGGCAAGGAGTTCGCCCTGAGGGCGCGAGGCACCGGCGAGGTCATCGAGACCGTCGACGCCAAGGAGCTCTTCGAGAAGATCGCCGAGGCCGCGTGGCAGTGCGCCGACCCGGGCATCCAGTACGACGACACGATCAACGACTGGCACACCAACCCCGAGACCGGCCGGATCACCGCATCCAATCCCTGTTTCCCGGCCGACCAGAGGGTTGTCACCGACAAGGGACTCGTTGCGATCGGCGACATGGTCAGCCGTGCCGCGCATGGCGAGACCTTTGACGTCTACACGAACGACGTCACCAGCGAGGACGAGCCCACATCTCGTGTGGTCGCCACGACCCCGAGCCGCTACATGGTGACCGGCACCAACGAGATCTTGGAGCTGCGCTTCACAGACGGCTCGCGGCTTCGCTGCACGCCCAACCACCGCGTGTGGACCGACAACCGTGGTTGGGTGCCAGCCGAGGACCTGCTTGAGAACGACGAGGTCACCCGTTCCTTCCAATACGCCCCGCGCACGATGGCCGAGCCGGCGCTGCCTTTGGTGGCTCGGTCTGTAGCGCTGACGGCGCAGCGTCGTCTGAACCTGCCTGAGAAATGGAACGAGGAGTTGGCTCATTACCTGGGTTGGCTGACCGGGGACGGCTGTCTGACAAATGACCTCGCCGTCACGGTCTACGGCGGTGTCGAAGAGCACCAGAGTGTGATGCCACGCCACCAGGCCATGCTTGCCGGCTGGACCGGGTTCACCGCCAAGCCCAGCCTGCAGGGGAACGGCACGATGCAGTTGCGAAGCGGCAACGGCGAGGTTCGTGAGTACCTTGCCGCCCTCGGCATCACTCAGGAGCGGTCGCCCTCAAAGGTCGTCCCCGCCGCGGTGTTCGAAGCCCCGGAAGAGGCACTGGTCTCCTTCCTCAGCGGCCTCTTCGACGCCGATGGCTGTGTTGTCAATGACATTGCCAAGGGCAGTCGGTATGTCGGTCTCGGCAGCCGCTCAGAGGAGCTGTTGCTCGGTGTTCAGGAGCTGCTTGCATCTTTGGGCATGGCCAGCCGCATCTACAACATGGGCACCAAGGCTGATTCCTTCACCTACACCCGCAAGGACGGTAGTGAAGCCGTCTACGGTTCGGACGGACCGTCGTTCGACCTGCGGATCACCGGTCCTTCGTTGCGCGAGTTTGCCGCGACCATCGGGTTCACCTTGCCGACCAAGTCGGAGAAGCTGAACCAGGTTGTGGACCACCACGGTGTCTACAAGGTCAAGGAGACGGTGCGTCTGGTGTCGCGGGAGTCCCGCGGTTTCGAGACCACGTACAACCTGACCGAGCCGCGCAACCACTCCTATGTCGTCAGTGGCGTAGTCGTGGCCAACTGCAGTGAATACATGTCGCTGGACAACTCCTCCTGCAACCTGGCTTCGCTCAACCTGCTCAAGTTCCTGCGCGACGACGACACGTTTGACGCGGTGACCTACCAGAAGGTCATCGAGCTGGTCATCACCGCGATGGACATCTCGATCTGCTTCGCGGACTTCCCGACCGAGCCGATCGCGCAGACCACCCGTGACTACCGTCAGCTGGGCATCGGCTACGCCAACCTCGGCGCGCTGCTCATGGCGACCGGCCACGGTTACGACTCCGATGGTGGCCGGGCGCTGGCTGCCTCGCTGACGTCGCTGCTCACCGGTGCCGCGTACAAGCGCTCCGCCGAGCTGGCTGCCGTCGTTGGTCCGTATGCCGGGTACGCCCGCAACGCCGACGCCCACAAGCGCGTGATGCGCAAGCACCAGGCCGCCAACGACCAGCTCCGGACGCTGGACGCGATGGACGGCGAGGTCCACCGTCTGGCCACCAAGGCGTGGGACGACGTCGTGAAGCTCGGCGAGAAGAACGGCTACCGCAACGCGCAGGCCTCAGTATTAGCGCCCACCGGCACCATAGGTTTCATGATGGACTGCGACACCACCGGCATCGAGCCGGACTTCTCGTTGGTCAAGTTCAAGAAGCTCGTCGGTGGCGGCTCCATGGAGATCGTCAACCTGACGATCCCTCGTGCGCTGCGCAAGATGGGCTACACCAACGAGACCATCGAGGCGATCGTCGAGTTCATCGCCGACAAGGGCCACGTCATCGACGCGCCGGGTCTCAGGCCCGAGCACTACGAGGTCTTCGACACCGCGATGGGCGAACGCTCGATCTCGGCCATGGGCCACGTCCGGATGATGGCGGCCGCCCAGCCGTTTCTGTCCGGTGCGATCTCCAAGACGGTCAACCTGCCCTCAGACGCCACGGTCGAAGAGATCGAAGACGTCTACATGCAGGGCTGGAAGCTCGGCCTCAAAGCGATGGCCGTTTACAGAGATTCGTGCAAAGTTGGCCAGCCGCTGTCCGATGGTGGCTCGACTGCCACAGACGCCGCGGCAGTCAAGGCGGCTGGCAAGGTCGAGCGGATCATCGAGTACCGCCCGGTCCGCAAGCGTCTGCCCAGAAGCCGTCCGAGCCAGACCATCTCGTTCTCCGTGGGAGGCGCCGAGGGCTATCTGACCGCCGGCTCCTACCCCGACGACGGCCTGGGTGAGCTGTTCCTTAAGTTCGGCAAGCAGGGCTCGACCCTGGGTGGCGTGATGGACGCGTTCGCGATCGCTGTGTCGGTCGGACTGCAGTACGGCGTGCCGCTGGAGACCTTCGTCGAGAAGTTCACCAACCTGCGCTTCGAGCCGGCAGGGCTGACGGACGACCCGGACATCCGGATGGCGCAGTCGCTCATGGACTACACGTTCCGCCGGTTGGCGCTGGACTACCTGGACTTCGAGACCCGCTCGTCCATGGGTATCTACACTGCCGGCGAACGCATGCGTCAGATTGAGACCGGCTCGTATACCGCCCCGGCGGACCCCGAGTCCGACGAGGACGTCTCGGACGAGCTCGAGGGTTTTGCCCAGTCCGCACAGCTCGCCAATAAGGCTAAGAAGCCGGACTCGGCGAAGGCCGAGAGCGTCGACAAGTCCGGCACGGGCTCCGCTTCGGCCAGGTCGGTGCAGGGCGTGCACTCCTCGGCTGAGCTGATCGAGAAGTTCTCGGGCAAGTCCGCCGACGCTCCGATCTGCCTGACGTGTGGTACCAAGATGCGGCCGGCCGGATCCTGCTACGTGTGCGAAGGCTGCGGAAGCACCAGCGGCTGTAGCTGATCGCTCAGAGCAAGACCGAGGGGCCCGGACACTAGTCCGGGCCCTTCGGTCTTCTCTTAACAGAGTCCCGGAAGACCGCCTAAGCGACGACGGTGGAGGCCGCGAAGGTTTCGGTTGGCATCGGGCGGTCGAGATGCCAGGTGATTGCGATCGGGCGATCGCCGGTGTGGCTGACGTATTGCCCAGTTCCCAGGAAGAGGTAAGGGGCGGTGCCGAGCTCGTAGACCTTGTGCTCCCGGGCAAAGAGCAGGATGGCGCTGCTTTCACGAGCGTGATTGATGTACCTCTGTCCGGTCGTTGAGGTGACCGAGGTCCGGGACTGAGTCTCCCAATGGAACAGCGACGGGCTGATCGCATAGTCTTGGTACATAGTCGTGGGGGAGTAGTCGGTCTCCGACTTGGTAAGGGTGATCAGGAAGGCGTCGGAATTCCACTCCTCAGCCCATAGAACGCCCGTTTGGAAACCACTGGGCAAACGCTTGAGGTGTGCGTAATCCAGCGCCGCCACGATCTCCTCGCGCGAATAGCGGGCGTGCGTACGCAACGGCGATGATGTGAGACGTCCGGGCATCGGGGCGGCGACATGTTGGGCATGATCGAAAGCATTCTCAATCACGGCGATGAGCTCATCGCGAGCAGCCGGCTCCGATCGTAGAGCGGTGAATCCATCCGCGTACGAGTCGAATTCGCCGCCGTTAGGCCATAGCGAGAAGAACAGCATTCGGGCGTACCGCTGTTCGACCGAGGTGAGTTCCTGATACGTCGGACCGTCATCTGCGAGCAACCCCTGGTAAGCCTGAACGCGTTCCGCATCGTCGACGTGCGCCACTGCGCGGACTCGCTTGAGCAGGGCTGCCTCATGGACTCCGCCTGTCCGGGTCCCGAATCCGGCCTCTCGACGGAGTCTGGTCCAGCTCCTGTCACCCTTGAGAAAATCGCCTACCTCGAGTCCGGACTCGCGGAGGAATTCGGCCAAAGACAGGTCGCCGGATGAGCGGAGCTCAGCCACGATCTGCTTCCAGTTCGTACTCAGCTGACCCTTGATGTTGGCCAGAACAATCTCTTGTGACTGCCGGTCCAGCACGATCTGCGACCCCGCAGGCAGGAACGGAAACCCCTGCTCGACCTGGTGCTGGAGACCGGTCTTCGTGGCCCCGGTGATCGCACGGTAACGAGTGTCGAAACGGAACTCCTTGCGCTGATGACCGACGAAGTCGATGGCCGTGAGAACTGGTTTGTCCAGTGCTCGGCGAAGGCCGCGACCGAGCTGTTGCAGGAAGACGGTTGCACTCTCAGTGGGTCGAAGGAAGAGCACGGTGTCCATTGAGGGAATGTCGACACCCTCGTTGAATACGTCAACGGTGAAGATGGCGTTGACCTCGCGGGCAGCCAATCGACGCAGGGCATCTGCGCGGTCCGCCGACCCGGGCCCACTTGTGACCGTGAGGGAGGGGATCCCCGCTTCGTTGAAGACGCGAGCCATGTACTCGGCATGCGCAATCGAGACGCAGAAGCCGAGGGCGCGCATCGAATGAACGTCCGAGACCTTGTCGAGCACCTGCTTCAGGACGATTCGGGCGCGAGCATCGTTGCCCGTGTAGACGCCAGAGAGGGCCACCTGGTCGTACACGCCCTTGCTCCATTCCAGATGGCTTAGATCGACACCGTCGGCTACGCCGAAGTAGTGGAAAGGGCAGAGCAAGTCCGCGCTCAGGGCATCCCAGAGCCTCAGTTCGGCGGCGATTCGTCCACCGAAGAAGGAGCGGACGTCAGTTCCGTCTGCCCTCTCTGGTGTGGCAGTCAGCCCGAGCAGCTCGCGCGGCGCCAGATGGTCAATGATCCGGCGGTAGGTCATCGCCTGCGCATGGTGGAACTCGTCGATGACAACTACGTCGTAGGCATCCGCCGGGATGTTGGTGACGCCATACGCAGTCAGGGACTGCACGGAGGCGAAGACATGGCGCCACCGCTCGGGGCGTGCCCCGCCGACATACAGCTCACCGAAGTCGGGGTCTGCAAGTACCTCGCGGTACGTGCGCCGGGACTGTCTTAGGATCTCCTCGCGATGGGCCACAAACAGCAGCGAGGGACGCCCGTTCGGGGGTGCTGGGCAGAGGCTGCGATAGTCCAACGCGGCAATGACGGTCTTCCCGGTGCCAGTCGCGGCAACTACGAGGTTTCTGTGTCGGTCATGAACCACCCGCTCAACTGTGAGCCTCTCCAAGATCTCGGCTTGATGGGGATATGCCCGAACCTCGAGTCCAGACAACGACAGCGTCACCCGATCGGTTTGCCTCCGGCCAGCCGCCTCCGCGAGTGCGTCGTCCAGCCGATCACGATCGCGATCCGGGTCGTAGCTCTCGAATGTCGAGTCGTTCCAATAGGTTTCGAAGGTTGCTGAGAACTTCTGCATCAAAGGCGGAGTGGCAATCGCGGAAAGCCGAACGTTCCATTCGACGCCCTCCAGCATGGCGGAACGGGAGAGATTCGAGGAGCCGACGTACGCCGTGTTGAACCCGGTGTTGCGACGAAAGAGCCAAGCCTTGGCGTGAAGACGGGTGCGCACGGAGTCGTACTGGATCTTGACCTCAGCGCCAAAGTCGCGGACAAGACGATCAAGGGCGCGGCGCTCGGTGGCACCCATGTACGTGGTGGTGATCACTCGTAGCGGGGCGCCACGCCGTTTGAGGTCAAGCAACTGCGGCTCGATGACTCGCAATCCGTACCACTTGACGAAGGCGCACAACAGATCCACTTGATCAGCGCTGTCTAGCTCCGACCTGATCTCATGGCCAAGGGAGGGCTCCCCGTGGGCATTCGTCAGCAACGCTGCGTCCGACAGGGGCGTCGCCGGACGGTTGGTGTTCCGCATTGGTGAGCCCGGGGCAGCGGGGGATACCAGCGAAAGAAGCTGGCTTGGTGCGACGGCGAGCTGGTCGTCGTCTGCACCGAGTTGTTGTAGGAGCGCGTTCACCATCTCGCGTCGACGATCAGGGTTCGACTCTGCGGAGAGCGCTCGAATCGCTGCGTCTCGGATGTGCCTTGCGAGCACGTCAGGCTGCTCGGCGGCGTCCACGAGTTGCGTGCTCTGGGTCAGCCCCGAGCTCGTGACGTCGTCGAGCATCGCTTGGAGCCTCTTCGTCAACAGGCTTTCGTACAGTCCCTCGAGCACCCCTGCACTCCTCGCATCGTGAATCCGTGGTCAGCTTGTCACGCCGAGGTGACACATGACGTCAGATTGAGGGCGCCCGCCTTTGGGAAACCCAAGTCGGGCGGGCCTCCAATCCCTACACTGGCGCCGTGCGAGCCTTCGTAGGTGTTACTGACTTGAGTTGGTACCGGTTCCTGCGCGCCCGTCCAGATTTGAATGAGGTGAACTTCTGGCGCCCCAGCGGCCAGGGCTTCGGCGCCTTGACATCGGGTGAGCCGTTCATCTTCAAGACGCATCGTCCCAACGACCGTCTCGTCGGCGGTGGCTTCCTCAGCGGATCTACGAAGTTGCGGCTCTCCGAGGCTTGGGACTTTTTCGGAGAGGCCAACGGCGTGCCCAGCCTCGAGGCGATGCGAGCCGTGATCGGTGGCTACAGAAGATGCGCATTGGAACCGCTGGAGGACCCGGACATCGGGTGCATTCTGCTCCGCGACGTCTTCTTTGTCGACGAGGTTGACAGTGCCTCGCCACCGCCTGACTTCGCCGGGAACATCGTGTCCGGGAAGTCGTATGACTTGACTCCGGGCTCCTACCTTGAGGGGGTCCTCGAGTCGCTCCTGGTGCACTCGCAGGCGCCAATGTTGGTACCAGGACCTGTCTTCGGAAATCCGCGACTGGTCGCGCCACGGTTGGGGCAGCAGGCATTCAAGGCGGTCGTTTTGACCGCCTACCAACGCCGATGCGCAATCACTGGCGCCAAGATTCAGCCGACGCTGCAGGCGGCGCATATTCGTCCTGTGTCGCGCGAAGGACAGAACCGAGTCGACAATGGCCTCCTGCTGCGATCGGACATTCACACGCTCTTCGACCGCGGGTACCTCGGCGTTGATCCCCAACGACGGCTCAGGGTGAGTTCTCGTCTCAGGTCAGACTTTGGCAATGGCGAGGAGTTCTACTCCCGGGAAAGGGAGCCCCTCGCTGTCATGCCGGCTCGCTCCGTGGATCGCCCTAGCGCTGAGTTCCTCGAGTGGCAAATGGACTCCGTCTTCCTCTCGGTTTGACTAGGTCTGCCGCCGGAACTGGTTGACCATTCGCAGGACTGGAATCGGTGGCTGCGGATACGCTCGGCACCATGCGCCCAGCGGTTCAAGACCGATGACGGATCTCACGATTGACCCGCTCGCTCTCGGTCAACGGGTTGTTGCCGTGTTGGAGACCGGTCTGCGCACCGCCACCTACAAACTGGCGACGTTGATGGCCCTTGTCGATCACTCCGTCGAGTACCTTCCCGGCAACCCCAATGACGAACTCGCGATCCCGATCACCAGTTTGGCCGAGCGAGTCCTGGAGACGTATTGGCGCCAGGTGGCGCCGCTTCAGGGCTTCGGCCAGTTGCGTCAGTCGAGCCAACCCAATGCCCGCGTTCTGCGCGCTGTCCAGCGACTTCGAGACGAGGCTGCAGCGAGCCACATCGCCAGCCCTGCCGTGGCGCGCGAACGACTGCAGCCGGCATACAGCAGCGCGATTGCTGACATCGCGCTCACACTCGCGCAGCAGCCACTCCATCGACTTCAGCGGGTGACGGGCGCGGTCGCGGGCCCGACGTTCCTGTATGACGACAGCTGGCTGCACGACCACGTCTCGTGGCGAACCATCAACGAGAACGGCGGGGCTATCACCCTGTACCCCGGCGTTGCCTCCGGACTTGCCCGGTTGTCCGGGCTGCTTAAGCCCACGCTTGAGATCCTGTGGATCCAGGATGTGGTCAAGCTGAACGCAGGCCTCGCTGAGGAGGGTCAGGACGTTGCTGGCCATCTGTTTGGGAGAGAACGCATCTCGCTTCAACCGATTCGCTCAGCGCTTCTGGATACTTACGGGGCGAAGTGCTTCTACTGCAATGCGGGTCTGGGTTCGAGCAGTCCGATCGACCACGTGCTGCCCTGGTCACGCGTCGCCATCGACGGGTTGGCCAATCTCGTGCCGGCGTGTGAGCGCTGCAACTCAGACAAGTCGAACGCGTTGCCGGCTGTCGACACCGTGACGCGGGTTCTCGGCCGCGATCGGTCAGTCTTGGACCAGATCGGGCTTCAGGTCGGCTGGCCAGTGCAATACGAACGGGTCCGACGTGCTGCGCGGGGGCTGTACCGCGGTTCACCCGAGGGCGCCCCGACCTGGCAGTCGAGGAGGACCTTCACCCCTCTTGACCTCCGGTTCGCCTCGGTGCCGTGGATCGAGTACGCCGTCCGTCACGTATCCGCTACCTCCGAAACGCTGTTGAGCTGACCTCGATCCCTGACGTCGAGGCTGTCGGCGCTGTGAGCAGTCTGGGCCGCGGATCGGTCACATGTCGGGCAGACAGGTGCCTCTCCCGAGCGCCGCTAGGCCGGTGAGGTCTCCCGCGCCGAAATCGGTCACTCCGGGTCGGGTTTGCGGATACATCAGTTGGTTGGCAGCGGTGACGTGGTCGAGTCCCACGAGGTGCCCGAGCTCGTGCAGCACGACGGCCCGGACGACCCGGTTACCGCCAGGGCGTTGGAGGACGCGGGTCAGCTGTCCGGCATCCAGCTCCACTGCGCCGGTGACAAAAGCGCTGGGCCGGTTGGGGAGACCGGTGCGGGTGCTGCCGCCTTCACCTGTCACATCAGCGGCGAAGTCGGGGTTCTCATTCGGGGTGACCCATGAGATGAGGACAGGTGCCCAGCGGTTCCCGTACCTATCGGGTTGGTAGGGCGCGCGCTGGCGCGACGGAGCTTCGGAGGTTGCGCCGTCGTACACAAAGCGCAGACCTGTTGCCTGGGAGACGCGCTTGACTGCGTCCGTGACAATCTTGGCGCCGCCTGCAGGTTGACCCTGTTGTCGAATCACATAGTGGATCGGGCGGCACGGGTCATAGGCCACAGGCGCCGTGCCATCAGCCTGGTATGCGGCGAAGCGGTACGAGCCGCTGGATGCAACCAAGGGGGCTGGCACGCCCAGAGGGTGATCAGATTCCTCTTGACCGGGTGTCGGCCAGTTCGCCGGGCGCGATGTCAGCGCGTTACTGGCGCCTGGCTTCAGGGTGCCGCTGGACTGCAACCACGCAGCGGTACCCACGATCGCCAGGACAACGAGCGCTGGCATGACACCCCGCGACCACCACCGCCATCCGTGACTTCTGCGCTGTCCGTGTCTCCGCTGCTGTTCGCGACTACGGCGCTGTTCGGCCAGCGCCGACTCGTAGGTGCCCCGCCACGGCACCGAATGTCGCGGAGGACGGCCCAGTGCCTCGTCGACGACCCATTGAGGAACTCGACCAGAACGGGAACGCGGCACGCCTGTGTAGATCGTTCGAGCCCTTGTCGCGGATGGGCGATCTTCGAATCGACCAAATGGCGGCGCGGGTGGTGGCTCTTGAGGTTGGCTGGTCCTCGGTGGCTGCTGGGTCGCTGTTGAGACAGACTCGTCCGTGCTCGTGCCCCGGCGCAGAGTTGCGTCGTACAGGGAACGTTTGACGGGGTCTTTGAGAGCGTCGTACGCCTCGTTCACAAGGTCCAGGATTGCCGACGAACCGCCCATGTCCGGGTGCGCCTGACGAAGGAGTCGTCGGTATGCCGTCCTGAGCTCCGCCTCGGAAGCAGTTTGTGCGACCCCGAGAATCTCGTAGTGCGTGCGGACGGCTCTCAACTCGCCCCTTCCCTGGTCGATATTGACAACGTGAACCCGCTAAGGAACTGACCGGATCGCTGCGTCTCGTGGCGCGGGGCCATTCAAAGGCGGCGACAAGCCCACCAGCCGCAAAGGCAGCGGTGTTCAGGACGAACCGTAGAAGCAACCGCGTCGCCGCGTCTGTTGAATCCGACAAATCTGACCGAATGAACTACTGCGACAAGCTGCAGCGCAGCTCCCGCAGCACCCTCATCTGCGATGACGCCGGCGGCGCGCGTTGCCCGGTCCATCGGGCCGAGCGTTGAACTGAATTGTCGGCACGGCGTTGTCCCACGGTCACATTGGGTCGTCGGCGAACATTTGTAGCAGGCGGTCGATAAATTGTTGCTGGCCTCTTACCAGCTTGATCCGGGCGACCTCCGCTGTGAACCAGCTGGCTTTGTCGATCTCTGGAAACGACCGCATTCGGCCCGATCCTCGGGGCCACTCGAGCTCGAACGTGTTGCTGACGACGCCAGCCGCGTCGAAGTCCGCCTCTGCTGCCCATGCAGTCACCAACTTCCCGCCGGACTGGCTGACGCTGCCCAACTCGCGGTACACGACCAAGGGCGGCGCCGAGCCCAGCTCTTCCTCGAACTCCCGCTTCGCCGCGATGAACGGATCCTCACCGGACTCGTACTCACCCTTCGGGATCGACCATGCGCCAACGTCTTTGTGCGCCCACAAGGGGCCGCCCATGTGCGCAAGCAGCACTTCAAGGACGACCTTGTCGTTCTGGTTGACGCGCCGGTAGAGCAGCAGACCGGCGCTCAGCTTCTGCGGCATGAGCCCAGCATGCCGGTCGACGTCGTCACGCGCGCTTCGGGTGGGCTCCCTGTCGGTGATGGATCCTCTCTCTGCGGAACGCGGCGGATGATGAGCGGGTGAGCACCCCAGCCGCCTACTGGATCGCTGTGTCGATCGGCGCCGTGATCTGCGTGAGCC
>Ga0209585_10000678_pt1 | contig 13200 bp, 13 predicted proteins | sample NGEPerone_FD_185491 | JGI IMG/M metagenome (GOLD analysis project Ga0209585, IMG submission 185491) | Arctic peat soil microbial communities from the Barrow Environmental Observatory site, Barrow, Alaska, USA - NGEE Permafrost154B-one... | ecosystem: Environmental > Terrestrial > Soil >... | reverse complement strand
CCCCGGTCAGGCTGCCCTCAGCTTCACGGCCCTGCTACGGCAACGGCCGCGATGGTGGTCTCTCACCTCCATCCGAACAGCAAGCGCCTCATGGCGCACCGTCACGTCGTAGAGGATCAGGGCCGCCTGCCCGCGGTCGCCGCCGAGTGCGCCATGCACGCGGTGGCCAGCCGGCCCCGGTAGTCACGGTCCCGGGCCCGGGCCATGGCAGCGTGCAGGGTGTTGACGTGCGGGGCCGGGGCACCGATCTCATCCAGGACCCGCACGGTGTCGGCCTTCGAGGTCGGCTCGATCAGCCGGGCCAGCACGAGCGCTCGGAACGCCTGGTCGGCGAGCACGTCGAACCCGAGATGCCCGTACGCGTCGGCCAGCACCTGCCACAGCACCCGCGAGGAGGACGAGACGACCCGTGCCGCCGGGGCGCCGCCCACCGGCGCCGGTGCCAGTCCGAGATCGAGCTCATCCTGACCGGCCGCGAACTTGTCCCTGGCAGCCTGCAGCAGCAGCGCCAGCTCCAGATCGTCGTGCGCTGAGCCCAGGTGCTCCACGATCCGGCGGACCCCGGACCGCTTCTCCACGATCTGCACGGCGGTGGCCCCCGAGGAGGTCTTCACCTTCCGCACGTACGGGGCCACATCGCGAGACTACCGGGCAGCGCTAGTGCCCCGAATCAACCTCCCACAACCCGCTGACCAGCACCTACGCGCCACGACACCCCTTCACCTGTGAGACTCAGGCCAGAACGTGAGGATGCGGAAGAGGATCGCCACCGAAGCGGCGACACCGCGGTTCTCTCCCAACCCTCGCCCGTCCACACGGGCTCGGTGACGTCGGGGCGCCGCGTGGCGGACCTCGGGGCTGGGGTGGGTGCGCCGGTGTAGTCCGCCAGTGGTCGCCGTCGCCGGGTCGAGGCGGCGCCGGATCACCGGGCGAGAAGGCGCTCGGCCTCCTCAACGTCGGTGATCAGGACGTTGATCCAGCCGCCGAGCAGCGCCGCCCTGATCGCCGAGTGCTTGCGGGCGCCGCCCGCCACAGCGACCCGCCGAGGGATCCGGCGCAACGCGTCGGCACCGATCCCCATCACCCTGTCGTCGACGTCGGAGCGGACGGGCTGACCCTCCGCGTCGAAGAAGCGCAGACAGATGTCGCCCGCCGCGCCCGTCTCGCGGAGCTGCGCCTGGTCACGCTCGGCGAGGGCGTTGCCGCTCTGCTGGAGCAGGGGCGAGGGGTCCAGGGACCCGATGCCCACCAGGACCATCGTCAGCCGCGCCCACAGGTCCATCACCGCGGTCACGCTCTCATCGGCCATCAGGGTCTTCCTTGCCGAGGAGGTACCGAGCATCCCCGGTGTGGGCATGAACACCGGGGTGGCCCCCGTCGCCCCAGCGAACAGCCCGATGAGGCGGGTGGCCTGAATCTGGACCCGAGGGTCGCCCACTCCCCCGACGATCTGGACCACGCGGTCGACCACGGGGGCGCGCGCCGGGCGCATGGACTCGACCGCGGCGAGCAGCGTGGCCGACCACGAGGAGATGCCCACCGTGTCGCCCCCGGTGAGGGTGGTCTCCAGGTAGACGGCGGTCGCGGCGCCCAGCGCGGGCGTCACATCCTCGTCCGCACCGCCGACGTCGACCACCACGGCCTCGCCCAGCCCGAAGCGCTCCTCGAGCGCCTCTTCGAGGTCGGTGCGCACGCCGGGCGGGAGCGCCACCGTCGTGCGTACGATCCCGACCTCCGCAGCACGCTTGAGCAGCCGCGAGACGCGCGGCTGGGAGACGTGTAGCTCGTCCGCGATCTCGGACTGACGCATCCCACGCTCGTGGTACATCCGCGCGATCTTCGCCATCAGCCGCATCTGGTCCTGCGAGTGCCCGAACCGGCGCGCGGTGCGGGCCGAGTCGCGCACGGTGTCCAAGGGGCTCCTCCGAGTTCAAATAGGCCGATTCGGCGTGCTGGTCGATGCTAGCGGCCCAGGACTTCCCGCACGGCCGCCGCGACCCCGTCGGCGCTGATCCCGAAGTGGTCGAGGAGCCAACCCACCGAACCCGTCGGAGCGAACGTGTCCGGCACCCCCACGAACCGCATCGGCATCGGGGCATGGCGGACCACGACCTCGGCGACCGCGCCGCCCAGGCCTGAGGTGAGCGCCTCCTCCACCGTGACGATCGCTCCGGTCTCACGGGCAGCCGCGATGACCGCTTCCTCGTCCAGCGGCTTGATCGTCGGCATGGACAGCACCCGGGCCGAGAGGCCGTCCGCGGCCAGCGCGTCAGCCGCGTCCAGCGCCCGGATGACAACCGCGCCGGTCGCGATGATCGTCACGTCCGCGCCGTCACGCAGGGTCACGGCCTTGCCCGGGACGAACTGGTAGCCCTCCGGGTTGACGTCGGGAACGCCCATCCGGCTGATCCGCAGGTACACCGGGCCGTCGTACTGCGCCGCCCAGCGCACGGCCTGAGCCGTCTCCGCCGGGTCGGACGGCACCACGACCGTGAGACCGGGGATGGCCCGCAGCCAGGCGAGGTCCTCGATCGAGTGGTGCGTCGGACCGAGCTCCCCGTACGCCATCCCGGGGCTCATCCCACACAGGACGATGTGGCTCTGGGAGTACGCGGCGTCAACCTTGATCTGCTCCATCGCGCGGGCCGTGAGGAAGCACGCCGCGGCGGAGACGAAGGGGACCTTGCCGCCGTTGGCCAGGCCGGCGGCCACGCCGACCATGTCCTGCTCCGCGATCCCGACGTTGAACAGCCGATCAGGGAATCGCTCGGCGAACGGTCCGAGCTTGCTCGACCCGACCGAGTCGTTGACGACCGCGACGATCCGCGGGTCGGCCTCGGCGAGCTCAAGGAGTGTCGCGACGTAGGCGTCGCGGCAGTCGTGGAGCACCCGCTCGGGGGTGAGGGTTCCGGTCACGATGAAAGCTCCAGTTCGGTCAGTGCGGCGGCCACCTGCTCGGGTGAGGGGACCTTGTGGTGCCAGGCGACGTTGTCGCTCATGAAGCTGATCGGGTGCCCCTTGTGCGTGTGGGCGATCACCGCGGTCGGCTTGCCCGACGCGGCAGGTACCGCGGCAAACACGTCGACGAGGGCCGCGTGATCGTGCCCGTCGACCTCGACGACCTCCATCCCGAAGGCGCGCAGCTTGTCTGCGAGGGGCTCGAGGTCGTTCGTGTCGATCACGCGCGCGCCCTGCTGGAGCAGGTTGCGGTCGACGATCACGCACAATCGCGACAGCCCGTGGTTCCCGGCCGTCATGAGGGCCTCCCAGTTGGACCCCTCCTGGAGCTCGCCGTCCCCGACGACCACGAAGGTTCGGCGGTCCGACCCGTCGAGCCGTCCCGCCATCGCGGTGCCGACGGCGATCGGCAGGCCGTGCCCGAGTGGCCCCGTGCTCGCCTCGACCGCGGCGATCTTGGTTCGGGCGGGGTGCCCGTTGAGCTGGGACAATGGCTGCATGAAGGTGCCCAGCTGGTCGGCCGGCAGAAACCCTGCGATGGCCAGCGTGGTGTAGAGAGCCGCGGCGGCGTGGCCCTTGGAAAGGATGAACCTGTCCCGATCCGGGTCGTCGAGGCGGTCCGGAGTCACGTTCATGGCGCACAGGTACAGGCTGACCAGCACGTCGATGACCGAGAACTCCCCCCCGACGTGCCCGAGACCGGCCGCGCGCACCATCTGGATGTCACGGCGACGCACCAGGCGCGCGGCCTCGGCGAGGTGGGCGACGGCCTCGGCCCGCGAGGCACCCTCGGGCACGCGACCGAGCACGGTCAGCGTGTCCGAGGGCACGGCCCCGGGGTCGACCTGAGGAACCAGGTCTTCTTCAACGATCACGGCTCACTCCGCAGGCAACTGAAGAGGACGTCCTGCACGAGCTTCTGGGCGCCCATGGCGTCCTGCCGAGACTGGGCCTCCCGGAGGGCGTCGATGTCAAGCTCGTCGAGGGCGCGGTGAAGTCCCTTGAGGAAGCGGATCGACAGCTTGGCGGCCTCGACGGTGTCCTCCCGGAAGGGGAACTGGTCGAGCTGCCAGATGCCTTCCCAGTCGTTGATCTTCAGGGTGTAGAAGAACTCGAAGACCTCGACCGGGTGCACGGTTCCGACGACCATGTCGTCGTCCCAGCCGCGCAGGTTGTCGTTGACGTCCATGCCCCAGAGCAGGCCGTGGTCGATGAGGAGCTGGGCTGCTGCGGCCGGCGACTCCCCGCCGTACAACGCGTGACCAAAGTCCAGCAGTACGCCGACGTTGTCGACCTCCATGGCCTTGATACCGAGCGCGGTCTTGGCGGCCGAGTCCCAGAACATCTTGTTGCGCGGCTCGCGCGGCTTGTACTCGATGACAATCTTGATGTCGGAGTTCGCGAGGGCCAGCTCGCGCATGCCGGAGACGGCGAGCTCCCACTGGTCATGGTGGTTGACCTGGAACGGGTAGTCCCAGCCGTCCTGGCCGGGCCAGACCTTGAGGTACTTGGCGCCGAGTGCGCGCACCACGTCGGCGGCCTCGTTGAGTGCCGCGAGCGCCTGGGCCCGCACGGCCGCGTCGGGGTTGGTGAACGCGCCCTTGCTGAAGCGGCGCATGTAGATCTCGGGAGTGACGCCGATGGCCTCGAGGCCGTTCTCCTTCAGTGCGGCCTTGACCTGGTCGATGGTGACGCCGGGCGTGAACGGGTATGGAACGTCGACGACGGAGAGGTCGCCGACCGCCGCGGCCCGGGCGATCTGCTCAAGTGTCGAGACCGGCGGAGCGTAGCCATCCGTTGCGTACCTGTCGACGTAGCTGGCGAAGTGCCACAGGCCCGCGCCGAACCGTGGGTATTTGGACATTTGTATTCATCTCCAGATCATGATGATGCGAGAGGAACCAGGACGTTGCCCTTCGCGCTCCAGCGTGTGATGCCGACGTCGGGCACCGGCCGCTCGGCGGAAGCCGCGAGGGCCCGGTCCGGGCATTCGCCCGGACCGGGGACCGCCGACGCCCCGGCCCGGTCACCCGGGCCGGGGACGGAGCAGTCAGTTACTCGATCGCGAACAGCGTGTACCTGTCGGCGTTGGACGCGTCGATCAGGACGCAGTCGACCGTCTGCTTCTCCGGCTGGCCGGTCTCACCGGTCCGGATGAACAGGTCCGCCTGCTCGACCGCCATCTGGGCGATCTGGACGGCGGGCTGGAGACCCGTCGCGAGTGCCTTGCCGTCCTTGATCGCCTGGACGACGTCCGGAGCGCCATCGAAGCCGGCGATGATGACCTTGCCGGTCAGGGCCGCAGCCTCAACTGCGGCAACCGCGCCCATGGCCATCGTGTCGTTGCCGCAGATGATGCCCTGGATGTCCGGGTCCGCCTGGAGCAGCGTCTCGATCTTCGTGAAGGCCTCCTGCTGGTCCCAGTTCGCCGTGTCCTGAGCGGCCATCACCATGTCGGGGTACTGGTCGATCACTGCGTGGTAGGCGTCGGAACGGACGTGGGCGTTGGTGTCGGTGTCCCGACCCGTCAGCTCGATGTACTTGCCCGCGCCGCCCATGGCCTCGACGAACGCCTCGCCGACCAGACCTGCGCCCTGCGCGTTGTTGGAGACGATCTGGGCCTTGGCGATGCCCTCAGTGTTGATCTCACGGTCGATGAGGAAGACCGGGATGCCAGCGTCGGCGGCCTTCTGCACGTTGCCGATGCTCTCGTCGGCGCCGGCGTTGTCGAGGATGATCGCCACCGCGTTGTTCGCGATGGCGGCGTCGATCAGTTGGCTCTCCTTGATCGGGTCGTCGTCGTGTGAGTTGACCGAGACCTCATACCCCAGCTCCTGGGCCTTCGCCGCAGCCCCGTCGGCCTCGGCCTTGAAGAACTCGTTGGAGACGGCCGGGGTGATGATGGCGATCAGGCCACCGGCCTCGGCAGGCGCCTCGGTCGCGACCTCAGTGGGCTCGGCCGATGGCGTGTCGTTGCTGTCGCCTGACGAGCAGCCGGCCAGAGCCAGCGTTGCGGCAGCGAGAACCGCGACATTGCGGATGGTGCGTCGCATTACATCTACCTCCGTTGTTGTGATCGACCGGAGCTCGTCAACGAGCTTCGGGTGCCCTCGCCGCCAGTTCTCGCACCACGCCCTGCGCGGCGACGGCGGCCGCGCGTGCGCTCTTGAGTCGCTGCTGACCCTGATCGAGCATCACAGCGAAGACGATGACCAGCCCCTTGATCACGGTCTGCCAGAAGGTGGAGACGTGAACGATGGTCAGGCCATCCGACAAGAAACCGATGACGAAAGCGCCGATGAGCGCCCCCTTCACCGTGCCTCGGCCGCCCGAGAGGGACGCACCGCCGATGACGACGGCGGCGATTGCGTTCAGCTCGAGCAGGTTGCCCGCAGCCGGGGTAGCCGAGGTGAGCTCGGACGTGGTGATCAGGCCTGCCAACCCCGCGCAGACGCCCGCGATCACGTACACGCGCATCTTGACCTTGCGTACGGGCACGCCGCCCAGCTCTGCCGCGCGCTCGTTGCCGCCGGTCGCGTAGATCCAGCGACCGAACGGCGTCCGGTTCGCCACCACGGCGACGATCACCGCGGCGACAACCATGATCCAGATTCCCGTCGGCAGGCCGAGCGGACGCTCCTGGCCGAGGAAGTTGAAGCCGGTGTTGCCCAGCGCAGGCTCGCCCTGGAGGCGCGGGAACGTCTTGCCGTTGGAGATGAGCAGTGCTGCGCCGCGGGCCACATTCATCATGCCTAGGGTGGCTATGAATGGCGCGACGCCGAATTTCGTCACTAACAGACCGTTGAGCCAACCGACAGTGCCGCCCACCGTGAGCGAGACGAGAACGACGACCCACACCGCGGGGTAGGCGGTGACGTCGAACACCGAGAGCTTCCAGCCCTGGAGCATGGTGCCGGCCACGATGCCGGAGAGCGCGACGGTCGAGCCGACCGAGAGGTCGATGCCGCCGGTGATGATCACCAGCAGCATGCCGAGCGCCAGGATCGCGTTGTAAGCCACGTGCTTGGTCATCGAGATGAGGTTCGACGGCTGCAGGTACGCATCCGACATGAGCGAGAAGATGATCACGAGCACGATCAGCGCGACGAACGCACGCTGGTCGAGCAGGAACTCGCCGATCCCGCGCCGGGTAGGCACGGCGACCGCGGCGGGCGCGGTCCGGGGGGGCGTGGCAGTGGCCATGTCAGTGGTCCTCGTCGGTGGTCAGGGCGGCGGACGAGACGTCCGAGGCCGCCATCAGCTGTTCCCTGGTGGTGCTTCGGGGGTCGAACTCGGCCACGATCCGGCCGCGGGCCAGCACGATGATCCGGTCGCTCGCATGCAGCACCTCGGACACCTCGGAGGTGGCGAAGAGCACGCCGGCGCCGGTCTTCGCCTCTGCGGCCATGAGCGCGAAGATGTCGGCCTTGGCTCCCACGTCGATGCCGCGCGTCGGCTCGTCGAGCACCAGGACGCGAGGCCCAGTCATGAGAGCCCGAGCGACGACGACCTTCTGCTGGTTGCCGCCCGAGAGCGAGCCGATCTCCATGTCCTGGCCCGCCCACTTGAGCCGGACCATCTTCGCGGTCTCATCGATGACCTCACGCTCCGGTGCACGCCGCACGAAGGCGCCTCGCACGAAGCGACGTAGCGCGGCGAGCGACATGTTCCGGCCGATGCTGAGGGAGTCGACAAGGCCATCCCGCTGGCGGTCCTCCGGCACAAGGATGATGCCGGCCCCGATGCGCGTGCCGATCGTGGCTCTGGTGAGGTCGCGCCCGCCGAGAACGATGCTGCCGCCGAGCAAGCGGTTGCGGCCGCTGAGCGCCTCGAGCAGCTCCGTGCGCCCGGCCCCCATCAGGCCGTACAGCCCGACCACCTCGCCCGCGTGCACCGTCAGGCTCACGCCTTGCACGGCCAGGCGTCCGGGCTTGTCCGGGTCGGCAACGATGACGTCGGTCATCTCGAGCAGTGGCTCGCCCGGTAAGTGCGCCATCGGTGAGTACAGTGCGCTCTCCTCGCGCCCAACCATCTGGGTCACGATCCAGGCGAAGTCCACCTCGGCCATCTCCGCCCGCGCGACGACAGTCCCGTCACGGAGGATGACCGCCTGGTCGGCGATCTCGAGGCACTCGTCCAGGTGGTGGGAGATGTACACGACGGCGACACCGCGGGAGGTGAGCTCGCGGATCACCCGGAAGAGCACCCGGACCTCGACGGCGGAGAGCGACGACGTGGGCTCGTCCATGATCAGGACCCGGGTGTCCTCGCTGAGCGCCCGGGCGATCTCGACGAGCTGCTGCTGCCCGAGCCGCAGGTCCCCGACGAGCGTGTTCGGGTCCATCGGCTCCTCGAGGTAGGCGAGAAGCTCCGCGGTCGCTCGGAGCTGGTTCGGGAAGTCGACGAAGACCCCTCGCTTCAGCTCCTCGCGGCCGACATAGATGTTGTCGGCGATCGAGAGGTTCGGCCAGAGGTTGAGCTCCTGGTGGATGATCGACACGCCGCGCGCGACCGCGTCTCTCGGAGAGGCGAAAGACACCTCTTGGCCGTCGAGCTCGATGATGCCGGCGGTCGGGGTCTCGACGCCGGCGAGGATCTTCATCAGCGTCGACTTGCCTGCGCCGTTCTCGCCGACGAGTGCTGTGACGTGACCGCGGCGGAGCTCGAAGTCGACGCCGCGCAGCGCGTGGGTGCCGCCGTAGACCTTCGCCACGCCGGACGCACGCATGACGACGTCGGCGTCCACCACTTGTGCCGTCGTCATGCGCCCGCCTCGATCTGCACCGGGACGATCGTCACGTGGTCGATCACGCCGCCCGTGTTGGAGACCCAGGTGAAGGCACCAACGATGGTGACCTCCTGACCGATCATGGTCGTCAGGTCGTTCTCCGTCAGCACAGTGCTGGCGAGGCGGGTGTTCAGCTCGATGGCGACCCGCTGGTACTCGGTCTGGTTGACGAAGTCCCCGAAGGTCAGCTCGGTGCCGGCGATCCGGATCGTGGGCTCGGAGCCCAGCGGCGGGATCGCGATGCCGACCGTTATGCCATCCGGAAGACCATCGACCTCAAGCCCGACCTCGCCGAACCCGCCCGCCACGATGGTTCCCGTGACGCTGGTGGAGAAGCTGAACGGCTTGCCCTCGTCCTCACGCTTACCGAACTCCTCCCCTACCTTGTCGGGGTCGGCGATCAGTTCGGGGACCAGCTCGGTGAGCGGCTGCGCGTTGTCGATGATCGTCGCGATGACGACTGTGTCGAAGTTGAGCTCGACGTACTCGGCAGCCGTGTCGGCCGGCTCGGCGATCGAGCTGTTGTCGATGAACGTCGTGTCCAGGAGCACTGCCGCGACCAACGCGACCGTCGCAACCGCAACGATGACGGCCGGGCGACGCCAGAGCGGCGCCGTACGGGTGGGCACTCCGTTCGTCATGCCTCTCCTTCACGTCGGTTGCCGCATGCGCGGCAGGGGGGGTGGGTTCTCGGCCGGCTACGCCGGCCGTCAGAGCGTGTGCGCACGGGACCTGGCCACCGCCTCCGCCCAGCTGCGGCGGCGCTCGTCGCGCCGGTCGTCGGCAGGCGTGATGACGATGCCCTCCGTCGGCTCGGCGACGGCGTGGCCCAGCGTGCGAGCGGCGAGGGCGGCGGCCCCGAGGGCCGATGCCTCCGGAACGTCCGCAACGTGGATCTGACGCCCGAGCAGGTCCGCCTGGATCTGCATCAGGAGGTGCGACGCGGTGCCGCCGCCGTCGGTGTGCAGTCGGTCGATCGAGGCGCCGCCGTCGGACTCGATCGCCTCAACCACGTCCGCGACCTGGTGGGCGACGGCCTCGAGCGCCGCGCGCGCGAGGTGTGCCGGCGTCGTGCCCGCGCTGATCCCGGTGAGCAGACCTGCGGCCGACCGGTCCCAGTAGGGGGCGCCCAGGCCGGAGAACGCGGGGACGAAGGCGACCCCGCCGGCGTCGGGCACCTCCGCGGCGAGCGTGGTGAGGAACGCGCCCCCGGAGGTACCCGCCGGAACACCGAGGATGCGGGCCATCCAGTCCAGGGCGGAGCCGCTGGCGATGATGTTCCCCTCGCGGGCGTAGGTCGGGATCCCGCCGATCTCCCACGCGAGCGTGATGGTGATGCCAGAAGGCCCCCCCTTCGGCCCTTCGCAGGGGGTCATCACGGACGAGCCCGTGCCGTAGGTGGCCTTGCCGGTTCCGGGGCTGGTGCACCCGTGCTGGTACAACGCGGCATGGGAGTCGGCGAGGACCGCGACGACCGGGATCCCGTCGGGGATGCCTCGGACGCCTGCCGTCTGCCCGAACCCGCCGTCCGAGGCGCGGACCTCAGGCAGCGCGGAAGCGGGGATGCCGAAGAGCTCGAGCAGCTCCGGGTCCCACGAACGCGATGCGAGGGACAGGAGCAGCGTCCGCGACGCATTCCCGGCCTCGATGAGGTGTTGGCCGGTCAGCCGGTAGACCAGCCAGGAGTCGATCGTGCCGAGCCGGACGTCCTCGACGGCGGCTCCGCCGGCGACCGCGGTGTCGACCAGCCAGCGCATCTTGGGCGCGGAGAACATCGGATCGAGCGAGAGGCCGGTGCGGCTGCGCACCAGGTCGTCGACGCCAGGCCGCCGGCCCAGGGTCGCGCAGGCGTCGGCCGTGCGCGCGTCCTGCCAGCCGAGCACCGGGCCGAGCGCCTCGCCGGTGCGGCGGCTCCACGCGACCACGGACTCCCGCTGGTTGGAGATGGCGACGCCGAGGCACTCTAGGTCCGGCCGCTGCTCGAGGCAGCCCTCGACGGCCGCCAGCGTGACGACCCACAGCTCCTCGGCGTCCTGCTCGACCCAGCCGGGAGCTGGGAAGGCGATGCCGACCGCGCGGCACGATGATGCGACGATCGCACCGGTCGTCGGCTCGACCAGGAAGGCCTTGGTGTTCGTGGTGCCCTGGTCGATGGCGAGCAGGTAGCCAGCGGGCGCAGTGGCGCCGCCGGGTGCCGGGGACGTACTCGTCACTGGGGCTCCTGCATATGTATTCCGCGTTGAATGACTTACCCGCAAAGTAGAGAGCGTGCGCCGGTCGTGTCAACTACCGTGACCAACCTGTGATGAAGGAGAACCATGAACCACGACATCGTCGTCGTCGGTTCGGTCAACGTCGACCTCGTGGTCGAGGTCAGCCGCCACCCGCACCCCGGCGAGACTCTCCTCGGACGGTCGAGCTCCGTGCTGGCCGGTGGCAAGGGCGCGAACCAGGCCGTCGCTGCGGCTCGGCTCGGTGCGCGCACGGCGATGGTCGGCGCCGTCGGCCGCGACCCGTACGCCGAGGTCGCGCTGAGCGAGCTGCGCCGCTCGCAGGTCGACCTGCGACACGTGGCGACCGTGGACGGCGCGACCGGCCTGGCCGTCGTGACGGTCGCCGACGACGGCGAGAACAGCATCGTCGTCATCCCCGGCGCGAACGCCTCCGTCACGCCGAGCGTGGTCGACTCCGCCGCCTCGACGATCGCCGACGCCCTGGTCTGCGTGCTCCAGGCGGAGATCCCGCTGGACGCCGTCCGCCACGCGGCCGACCTCTCCGCAGCCGCCGGACGGCGCGTCGTGCTCAACGTCGCGCCGGCCTGCACGCTCCCCGTCAAGACGCTGCGCGTCGCCGATCCGCTCGTGGTCAACGAGCACGAGGCGGCGATCCTGCTGGGCGAGGGCCCGGACGAGGGCGGCTCCCCTGCGCTGGCGGCCGAGCGACTCACCGCGCTCGGCGTGCGGTCGGTCGTGATCACCCTCGGCGCCGCCGGCGCCCTGGGAATCGACCACGGACGGTCCTGGTCGGTCCCGGCACGCCAGGTCAGCGCGCGGGACTCCACCGGCGCAGGCGACGCGTTCGTCGGCGCCCTGGCGGTCGCGCTGGCCGGCGGCGCGTCCGTCGAGCACGCAGCTCTCACCGCGACGCGCGTCGCGGCGTACTCGGTCCAACGCCTGGGTGCCCAGGCGTCCTACCCCTGGAAGGACGATCCCCTGCCATGAAACGTCACGGCATCATCAACGCCCCGCTCTCCGGCCACCTCGCCCGGCTCGGCCACACCGACCTGGTCGTGGTTGCCGACGCCGGACTGCCGGTCGCCGCGCACGTCCCGGTCGTGGACCTGGCCATCGTGTACGGCCTGCCCCGCTTCACGGACGTGCTCGACGCGCTGGTCGCCGAGATCGTCGTGGAGCACGCCTGGGTGAGCGCCTCGGCCGACGACTGGCCGGCCGGAGCCTGGGTGGACGCGCGGCTCGACGCCCCCGCCGACCGGCTGCCGCACGACGAGCTCAAGTCGATGGTGAACCGAGCGCAGCTGGTGATCCGCACCGGTGAGGACACCGCGTACGCCAACGTCGTGCTGCGGTGCGGGGTGCCGTTCGCGGTCTGACGACTGCCGGACGTCGCGGAGGGATCGCGCCAGTCGTCGAACTGGAACCCACCGGTCCTCAGGTCCGCCTCCCCCGCCAACGCGCGCGCGTCCAGGGACGAGCGTGGCCGTGCCCCCTCCCCCAGGCCGCGGCGGGGGCGTGGGGGGGAGGGGGTTGGAGGCGACGTACGGCACAGTGCCGTCGCGGCCCTGGCCCGCGGCGAGGTCGCGCAGCCACGAGCCGAGGAAGCCGGCGACGTCGTAGAGGTACGCGGCCGTGGGGGCGAAGACCTGGATTTCACCCGTTCAGCCCAGCGCTCGTCGCGCTGCGGGCCGTCGCCCGCGAGGGTGAGGTCATCGGTCGCCTTCACGAACCGCAGCAGCCGCACACCGAGCGCGCCGTCCTCGAGCACCTCCGCGTGACGCAGGGTGATCTCCTGGCCGGCGGGTTCGTCGACCTGCCGGCGCAGGGCCCGACGAGGTTCTGACCGAAGTCCAGCACCGTCGCCCCGGACGGCGTCGCGAGCACCTCGCGCACGGCGACGGTCTCGATCAGCCGCACGGGTGGGGCGGAGGCCGTGAGGGCCACGGGTCCGAGGTAGGCGCGGGAGGAGTTGCCGTCGAAGCCGAAGCGCTCGCCGTAACAGCCCTCGGCGACCGTTGCACCGAGCACGCCGCCGTACGCTACCGCACGGTCCTCGGTGAGCCGCCCGTTGCGGCGGGTCCCGGAGCAGCCCCCGGCTCACCGCTTGCGCTTCTCCCGGACCCGCACCGAGACGACGATCGGCGTCCCCTCGAACCCGAACGTCTCACGCAGCCGCCGCTCGATGAAGCGGCGGTAGCCCGCCTCGAGGAAGCCCGTGGC
>Ga0209585_10000677_pt1 | contig 13220 bp, 13 predicted proteins | sample NGEPerone_FD_185491 | JGI IMG/M metagenome (GOLD analysis project Ga0209585, IMG submission 185491) | Arctic peat soil microbial communities from the Barrow Environmental Observatory site, Barrow, Alaska, USA - NGEE Permafrost154B-one... | ecosystem: Environmental > Terrestrial > Soil >... | reverse complement strand
CGAACACCAGGGATGTCCCCAGCCCCAGGTCGCGCGCGGGCAGGACCGTAGCGGCGAGCACCCCCGCCGCAGCAGCCGCCGCGACGATGACGGGGCGGCGGCGGGGCGCGTCGGGCCAGTAGGTCGTCGGGCCGGACGAGTTCAGGCTGGGCGGGGCCACGGGGGTCTGGGGAGCTGGAGCGGGTGGGGTGAGGGTGCTCATGACTGGCTCTTTCCGGGTAGTGGTCGGGCGGAGGGCGTCGGCCGGGAGGGTGACCTGGATGCGGCAGCCGCGCTTGCTGTCCGCGACCGCGATGGTGCCCCCGTGCAGTTCCGCGACCCAGCGAGAGATCGTCAGGCCGAGACCGGTGCCGCTGCTGTGACCGGCGCTCGTAGTGAACCGTTCAAACACGGCGCTCCGGTCGGCAGCAGCGATGCCGGGTCCCTCGTCGGCAACGGTGAGGTGGACGTCGTCGCCCAGTCGTTCCGCGCTGAGCCTGACCTCCCCGCCGGACGGGCTATGCCGGGCCGCGTTATCGAGGAGATTGGCCAGCAGCTGGTGCAGGCGGTCGGGATCTGCGGCAACAGTGAGGTTCTCGGGCCTCACGTCGACCGCGTACCGAACCCCGTCGGCGCGGGCCTGGGCGACGGCGTCGTCAAAGATGTCGATGAGCCGAACTTCCTTGAGCTGCAACGGAGTCACGCCCTCCTGGACGCGCGACAGGTCGAGCAGGTCCCCAACCAGCCGTCCCAGCCGTTCGGTCTGCGCCAGGGCGGTGCGAAGCTCCCCGGGACCGGGGTTCGACACCCCGTCGACGAGGTTCTCGAGCACGGCCTGCAGTGCGGCGATGGGGGTACGCAACTCGTGCGACACGTTCGCCACCAGGTCCCGCCGGTGCCGGTCCACCATCTCCAAGGTCGCGGCTGTGCGGTTGAACGCCCGGGCGAGCTCTCCGACCTCGTCGCGCGACGAAGCGTGCACCCGCTGGGAGTAGTCGCCCTGCGCCATCCGCTGGGCGGCGAGAGTCATCTCCCGCAGAGGCGACGTCATGCCCCGGGCCAGGAGCTGGGTGACGGCCAGGGCCACCACGACGGCAACGGGCACGGTGGCCCACGGTGAGATGCCGAGCCGTGTGCCGATGACCGCGAGCACCGAGGCCACGACGATCGTCACCGCGACCAGCAGGCCAAGCTTCGTCTTGATCGAGCTGACCCGGTCGAGGGGGCGCAGGTCGTACTTCACGACCCCTGCTCCGGTGCGTACCCGACTTCCAGTGCGTACCCGACGCCGCGCACGGTGCGTACCAGGTCCGCACCAAGCTTGCGCCGCAACGACTTCACGTGGCTGTCGACGGTCCGGGTGCCCGAGGCGTCGGCCCAGCCCCACACCTCCGCGAGCAGTGACTCACGGCTGAGTACGGTGCCCGGTCTTGCCGCGAGACAGGACAGCAGGTCAAACTCGGTCGGCGTGAGGTGCACTTCGCCGGCGTCGGACCACACCCGGCGCGAGGCGCCGTCGATGCGCAGTCCGTTGACGTTGACGTCGCGTGCCGGAGTGGCGGCGGAGCGGGCGCGTTCGACCCGGCGGAGCAGTGCCCGGATCCGCGCGACGAGCTCCCGCATGGAGAAGGGCTTGGTCATGTAGTCGTCCGCGCCGATGCCCAGCCCCACGAGGAGGTCGATCTCGTCGTCGCGGGCTGTGAGCATCAGCACGGGGACCGGCCGGTCCGCCTGGAGGCGCCGGCATACCTCGTGTCCGTTAAGACCGGGCAGCATGACGTCGAGAACCACCAGCTCGGGGTTCCACGCGGCAGCCCTTTCGAGGGCGGCGAGCCCGTCGTGCACCTGGTCGACGGCGAAGCCCTCAGCCTCCAGACGCGCGGCGATGGCCTGGGCGATGGTTCGCTCGTCCTCGACGACCAGGACGCGGGGTTTGTGGCTCACCCCTCGAGCGTAGAGAGCGGTTGGGAGGGTGCGGCGCAGATGGGGTGAAGGTTCGGTGCAGATCTGCACGTCTGCGTGCTCGTGTCCGCCCAGTTGGGGTGGCGGCCCTGACCTCAACCGCGAGGCGTTCACGCTTCCGCAGTGCCGCAGTGCCGCAGTGCCGACGGTCAGACGAATGCCGTTTCCTCGCGCGATGCGGTTCCAAGATCATCCGGTGGGCGTTCCAGAACTGCTCTCGAAACGTCTCAAAACAACGAGACCCGATACAACGATCTAGTGGTGTTTTCGCGTCAGAGGGGTTGTTCCCATACGCCAGAGGCCCGGTGTATGGGAACAACCCGAGGAACAACCCGAGATCGATCTCCGCAGCCGGGGCGATCAGGAGAGCAACGTCGAGGAGCGGAAACTGCTCGTCAAGAGTTCTTGACAAACTCGCCGTGTCAACTAAACTTGACGCATGAGCGAAACAGCTGACCTGGCATCGACAGCCAGTGGCGCTGACCCGCGAGTGGGGTTGAAGGCCGCCTCGGCGTTGCGTCGTCTGGCCGAGACCCTGGAGGGCGCACAGGTCGCCAATGCCCGCCGCCAGGGGTGGTCCTGGCAGGACATCGCCGAGGTGCTCGGGGTGAGCAGGCAAGCAGTGCATCAGAAGCATTCAGCGGCGGAGAAGCGAAAGGGTGGTCGAATTGTTTGAGCGATTCACTGAAGGGGCCCGGGCGGTTGTCTCGCTCGCAGTGGAGCAGGCGGGCGAGCTCGGCCACGACTCCGTCGGCACTCAGCACCTGCTCCTTGGGCTGCTCAGCCCCGATACGGGAGCCGGGTACCAGGTCCTGCACGGCGCGGAACTGGATGCGGTTCGAGTGCATGAGGTGGTCCGGCTTCGCACTCCGGGAGACGGTTCTCTGACACGTGAAGATGCGGAGTCACTCCGGTCGGTTGGCATCGACCTGGACGTCGTGCTTGAGCACCTGACGGAATCCTTCGGCCCCGATGCTGTCCCACCCAGTCAGCCTCGCCGCGGGCGGCCGCGATTCTCGCCGCGGTTCTCACGACCCGCGAAGAAGACCCTTCAGCTGGCGTTGCGCGAAGCGATCTGGCTCAAAGCCGGTGCCATCGGAAGCGAACACATCCTGCTCGGACTGCTGAGGTGTGACGACAGCGATATCAACGCAGTCCTGGCAGAGCTCGGCGTCAAGTCCGACGACCTCCGCAAAGCCATTCTGCGGACTATCGGCCGCGCAGCCTGAGGTACGACTGAGCGCGTTGGGCACGGTCATCTCGTCTCTGGCCACCATCCACGTCGCAGCCACGACGAAGTGACGACGTCAAGCCGTCGTCGTGTGCGAGCCAGCAACCAGATCTCGATACCGCCGAGCACGGTGAACAGGACGGTGAACACCACCAGCTGCTGGCTCACGACCGGGTCAGTGTCCAGGCCGGCAGCGACGGCGAACGGCACAACCGCCAGCATCGTCATAGACAAGATCAGCAGCATCACGAGCATCGCACCGGCAATGACCGGTCCCGCTGGGCTCGTCGAGCTGACCCACCGCAGCATCCTGATCCTCGTGCGTCTCGCCACCGATGACCCCAGCACCTCGACCTGAGCTGTTGGGCTAGCGTCAGTGATCGTGCATGAGGAATTCGATCGCGATGCCGTCGTCGAGGAGCTGGAGCAGGTGCGGCTGGTCTTCCACCATCTGCTGACCGCGGCCAGCAGATCAGACCTGCGCCGAGGCACTGCGGGCACGCGGTGGACCAACGAGCAGCTGTTGTTTCACATGCTGTTTGGCTACATCATCGTGCTGGCGCTGCTGCGCCTGGTCGCCCTGTTCAGTCGACTTCCAGCGTCGGCCAGTCGAGGATTCGCGCGGGTGTTGGACACGACGATCGTGCCGTTCAACGCCGTCAACTATTGGGGCTCCTGCGCGGGGGCACTCGTGTTCAACCACGACCGGATGGGCGCCAAGCTCGATCGGGTCATCGCCAAGCTGCAGCGTCACGTTCTCCTCGCCACCGACCGAGAGCTGTCCCGAGGCATGCACTACCCCACGAGCTGGGACCCGTTCTTCGGCAGCTACATGACTCTCGCAGAGCTGTATCGCTACCCCACCAAACACTTCGAGTTCCACCGACGTCAGCTCACGTTCGGCTCCTCAGTTGGCTGAACGAGGGTCGACGGAACCCGTGACGGGGCTCTTTGTAGTCATGTCGGCGGGTGAGGTTGCGCGGACAATGTCGCTCAGGTTTCGACGATGAGAGGTGGGTCAACGTGAGCAACAAGAACGCCGGTGCCGCCGCCGGTAGTGGTGCCATCTACGGACTTCCGCCGTCAATGTCTTCAGCCGTCAACGGGGAAGCGACCGGCCGCATCACCAACAGCCAGAGCGCCCCCAAGGCGGCGACCGCTTCAGCGACGGCGCTGACGGTCTTCTCGGGATACCAGAAGGGGTCATACATGTTGGGCAGTGGGCCCCAACCGTCCACGTCGACGTACGCGAACAGCAGTACTGCGCCCAAGCCGCCCGCCGCGATCAGCAAGGCCACCATCGCGGCCAGGCGCCGGCGGGTCACGAGCACCAGCACTATCGCGATCAGGGCCAGGGCGGTCTCGACACGGAACAGCTCTCCTTGGCTGACCTGTGGGCTCGCCGTGCCCTTGACGCCGTCGAAACCCGGCGCGAGGTGCCAGTGGACGTAGGCGTCAACACCCAGTCCTGCCGCCACAACCGCGTTCCACTTCGTTGCCATTCCATTGACACGCGCAGCACGTCCGCGGGGTTCACCGTGTTTCGGGAGGGTTCTAATGCTAGAGCGGGAGCGCGTTCTCCAAGGCGGCCGTGCCATGTGCGCCGGACGCGCGGCCGCGACGGCGGAAGGACTCCTGGCCGAAGGCAGCCTCGACCTGCTCTGCGGGCATCGCCAGGAAGGGGCCGAAGTCGCCCACCTGGGACTCGTGCGCGGCCATCGCCGAGCGCTTTGCGGACATCGCTGCGCGGACGTCCACGACGGTGGTGATCTCCGACTCGGGCAGGCCGAACTCCGAAACGTCCGGAGGCGCGGCCTCGGTCGCCCACTGCGGGTTGCTGGCCATCAGCCGGACCATGTGGTCACGATTCACGGTCGCCTCGTACACGTGGGTGACACCGGCGAGCTCCGCGGCCCGGACCCCGACGACGTGCACCTGGATGTGGTCGGGGTGCCCGTAGTTGCCATGCGGGTCGTACACGGTGAGCACGTCGGCGCCCTCGTCGACCAGGAGCTGCGCCAGCCGCGAGGCGGCGACCTCGACGTCCACGTTGCAGAACGCGTCGGCCCGCGCGTTGTCAGGGGTGCCGGCCATCCCCGAGTCCGGGTAGCCGAGCATCTCGAGCCGGTGCACGCCCAGTGCGCGGGCGGAGTTCTCCAGCTCGCGGCGGCGTCGGTCGACGAGGCGCTCGCCCTCGGCCAGCAACCCCTCCGGCGCCTCCCCCAGCGCTCCGTCGGTGGCAGTCACCAGCACCACACGATGCCCGGCGTCGGCAGCGAGGCGCATGACACCACCCGTAGTGAAGACCTCGTCGTCGGGGTGGGCGTGGAAGCACACCAGAACCTTCGTGGTGGGCACCCTGGCTACGCCGCCGCAGGATCGGGTTGGTGGATCCCGAACGTGTTGCCCTCGGTGTCGAGGTAGTAGCCCTGCCACGCCATCCCGGTGAGCGCCATCTTCGGCAAGGCGACCCGCCCGCCGGCGTCCAGGATGCGCCGCTCGGTCTCGTCGTAGTCGCCTACACCCACCGTGCAGACGAAAGCGTTCGTGCCTTGGCCAACGGCCGGCGCCGGGGCGGGCCGCTGCAGCAGGCCGCCGTTGACGCCCGGCTCGTCCTCAGGGCCGGTCACGATTCCCCAGTAGGGGGTACCGGTGAACTGGCCGTAGTCCTCGAAGGACCAGTCGAATGCGGCGGCGTAGAACGTCTTCGCCCGCTCGACGTCGTCAGCCTGGATCTCGAAGTGCACCACTCGGGACACGCGAACCTCCTCGGTTGGTAGCCGGACAACCAGTCCGTACGCGACCCCTTCCGGGTCTACGCCCGATGATACGGAAGCCGTCTCAGGACGAAGGCAATAAACCCCTGGGGGTATGCTGGGCTCTTCGTTCGATCAACCCTCCAGGAGGAACGCCCGATGTGTCGACAGGTGATGTGCCGCAGATGTGGCAACGCGACGTGGGCCGGCTGCGGCCAGCACGTCAGCCAGGTGATGGCCGGCGTGCCGAAGTCCAGGCGCTGCGCGTGCCCACCGAAGGCGTCCTTCGTGGAGCGGATCTTCGGCGGTCGAAAGACGTCTGTCTGATCGGTTGACGCGCTGATCGGTTGACGCGCCAAGGTGAGATGTTGACCCGCGTCCTGGACGGGTCGGCTCACGTCCTGGTGCGGTAATGGAGGTGAACCACGCCGTTGCCGAAACGGCGTACGTCCAGCAGCTCACAGTTCATGCGGACGCCGTCTGGCAGGGACTGCTTGCCGCCTCCCACCACGATGGGCGCGATGAACAGGTGGCACTCGTCGACCAACCCGGCCTTGATCGCCTGGGCGGCCAGGTCGGGACCGCCCACGCTGATGTCACGTGTCGCTGACGCCTTCGTCTGCCGGACGGCCTCAGGGTCGAAGACTCGCTCGATCCGCGTCCTGATACTCGACACGGTCTCCAGCGTCGTGGAGTACACGACCTTGTCGGCCGCCCGCCATATCTTCGCGAAGTCCTGTATGACGGCTGGCTGGTCGGTGAGGATGTGCGCCGTCTCCCACGCAGCCATCACCTCGTACATCCGGCGCCCGTAGAGGTAGGTGCCGATCGGTCGCTCGAGGTCGTTGACGAAGGTGTGCACCTCCTCGTCCGGGGCAGCCCAGTCGAAGTTGCCGTCCCGGTCCGCCACGAACCCGTCGAGCGAGGTGATCGCCGAGTAGATCAGCTTGGCCATGGCGCCAAGTCTCCCGTCAACCTGCCCCTGGTGCCAGACTCGAGCGATGACCTTCTCCGGCTGGACCGACGCCGCCCTTGACTTCTACGAGGGGCTGGAGGTCGACAACTCCAGGGCCTACTGGCAGTCGCACAAGAAGGTCTACGACGAAGAGGTGCGCGAGCCGATGGAGGCCCTGCTGGCCGAGCTCTGCGACGAGTTCGGTGACGCGAAGATGTTCCGGCCTCATCGTGACGTCCGGTTCAGCGCCGACAAGACGCCATACAAGACCCATGTCGGGGCCACGTTGGCCAACCACGGCTATGTGCAGGTCTCGGCCGGCGGGCTCGCGGTGGCCAGCGGCACGTACGTGTTCGCGACGGATCAGCTGGCCCGCTACCGCCGGGCGGTGGCTCTCGATCTGACCGGCGAGGCCTTGGTCAAGATCGTGGACGACGCCAGGGCGGCCGGGTTGACGATCACCGCGGCGAGCACGCTGAAGACGGCGCCGCGCGGCTATCCGAAGGATCACTCCCGGGTCGAGCTGCTGCGGATGAAGGGCCTGGTGACCTGGAAGGACTGGCCGGTCGAACCGTGGCTGGGCAGAGCAGAAGCGAAGGACAAGGTTGTGACGGTGCTACGCGCCTCGGTGCCGCTCGTGCAGTGGCTCAACTTCCATGTCGGCGCCTCCGAGCTGGAGCGCTCTTTCCGGGGCTGACCCTCCTCAACCCTGGTTCTTGCCCCCGGTCCTACTCCTGGCGCGACACCTGCTTCGGCAGGGCGAAGACGAGCAGGAACGCGACCACCGCGAACGCCGCGCTGACGGCGAGGGCAGACGTGGCGCTGTGGGTGAATCCGGTGGCCAGATCCGCCGCGGTCGGGCGGCCTTTCGTCGGCAGCGAGAGGGTGCCGAACAAGACGCTGCCGATGATGGCGATACCGATGGCACTGCCCAGACGTTGCATGGTGGCAATGACTCCGCTCGCCGCACCAGCCTCCTGGCGATCGACCGTGGCGATGATGAACTGGGCGTTGGGGGCGATGAACAGCCCGCTGCCCGTTCCGGCAACCAGGAGGGGCCCGAGCAGATCCCAGCTCGTCAGGTCACCCGGTGACGCGAGCAGGAGAACGAGCCAGAGCGCGCTGAGGCCGGCCGCGACCATCCCGGCGCCGATCACCAGCACCCGGCGGCCGATCTTGGCCGCGAGCTTGCCGCTCTGCGACGCGCCGACGATGCTGCCGAGGGCGAACGGGATCGAGACAATCCCGGAGTCGAGGGCGGTGTGGCCCAAGCCGGCCTGCCAAAGGATCGAGATCGTGAAGAAGATACTGACGAATGCGGCGAAGTAGACGAGCGCGAGGATCACGCCGCCGGTGAACGCCGGGTGCGAGAACAGGTGGGGCGGAACGAGGGGGCTCTTGCCACGCTTGGCGACGGCGACCTCCCACGCGCCGAAGAGCACGATCAGCGCGACGCCTGCCACCAGCGACAGATACGTCCACAGGGGCCAGCCGCGGTCCTGTCCTTCGATGAGCGGCACGAGGATCGCCACGAGTCCGCCCGAGAGGAGTGCGAGGCCGAGAACGTCTACGCCACTTGACTTTCCGTGGTTCTCGGAGCCCGCGGGTAGCAGGAAGAACGCTGCGATCAAAGCGACGATGCCGATCGGCAGGTTGACGACGAACACGAGACGCCAGCCGTTGGTGTCGCCGAACGCCTGGATGAGCAGTCCACCGATGAGGGGGCCCAGCGCTGAGGAGACGCCGATCACGGCGCCCATGATGGCGAAGGCCTTGCCACGGGTGCGGCCGGTGAACAGCAGCTGGATGTATGCCGTCACGGCCGGTACGAAGATGCCGCCGGCGAGGCCCTGGACGACTCTCGCAACGATGAGCTGGGTGCCGTCCTGGGCGAGCCCGCACGCGAGACTCGCCGCGGTGAACAGAGCCAGCCCGCTGAAGAAGACCCACTTGTGTCCGAAACGGTCACCGAGCCGCCCTGCGGGGATGAGCGCGAGACCGAACGCGAGCGCGTAACCAGAGATGATCCACGACAGGGTCGACTCCGAGGCGTTGAGGCTCGTGCGGATCGTCGGCAGGGCAACGTTGACGATCGTCGCGTCCAGCAGCGACATGAACATCCCGATGAGCAGCACCCCGAGCGCCCGCCAGGCTCGACGCGGCGTGGCCCCAACATGGCGCAGCGCGGAGGCGGTCTGGGACAAGGTCAATGGTCCTTTCGGGAGACAGAGCTTCGGGCGGGACTAGTCTCGCCGATCGCAGCGTTGTGTATTGGCGTGACCCTCAACGACAGCGTTGCCCTGACCCTGAACGACATACCGCTCGTGACCATCGACGGCGAGACGACCTCGCTCGCACAGTACGCGGACAAGGTCAAGCTGATCGTCAACGTGGCCTCCCGCTGTGGTCTCACCCCGCAGTACACAAAGCTCGAGGAGCTGCAGAAGACGTATGGCGGCCGCGGTTTCACGGTGCTGGGATTCCCGAGCAACCAGTTCCTGCAGGAGCTCAGCAGCTCTGAGGCCATCAAGGACTTCTGCTCGGAGAAGTATGCCGTCACGTTCCCGATGTTCGAGAAGGTCAGGGTGAACGGACGCTCCCAGCATCCGCTCTACGCCGAGCTGACCAAGACAGCCGATGCCCACGGTAACGCCGGCAAGGTGAAGTGGAACTTCGAGAAGTTCGTGGTCACCCCGGACGGGGAGGTGCACCGCTTCCGTCCGACGGTTGAGCCCGATGCCCCCGAGATCGTCGAGCTGATCGAGGCGTCCCTGCCCGCACCCGCCTGACCAGGGTTCAGCCGCGGCCGAACGTCTGCTCGACCGCGATCCGCCAGTCGGGGCCCTGAAAGTCCCGCGGTTCGATCGTGACCGTCACTGGTGTGCCCGGCTTGCGCGGGGGCGCAGCGGTGTCCACGTTGGCGAACGCGACCGAGGGGTCCAGGGGGAGAATGCTGAATCCCGATTGGCGGTACTCCCAGAAGCTGATGAACGTGCCCTCGGTCAGCAACCAGTCGTCGAGCTGCCTGCCGATGTCCTTGCCGTTGATGAGCACCCGCAACCGGCCGGGCCCGCGAACCTGCAGGTTGAGACTGAGCGTCTCGTCGAATGGCTGGGTGAAGGTGAAGGGCTGGTTGGCCTCCCACACGGTGTTCGGACCCAGCAACCGCACTGCGCTCACCCCGTACCAGTTCTCAGGGTTGGTGTCCAGGTCGGCCGGTCGCGGCGGGAAGGGATAGTCCTCCCACGGGACGCTCTCATAGATGGCCACATGGATCTGCGCGTCGGTGAACAACGAGGGCAAGCCCGGCCTGGGCTCGTGGCTGACGAAGACATTCGCCAGCACGGTGGTCTTCGCCGCGACGGCGGTACCGATCGACCAGATGTGGCCGTCCGCGCCGCCGCATGCTGCCTGACTCGTGCCGTCCGGAATGGTGAACCGGGCCAGCATCCGGGCTTCCCACTCAAGCGTGTTCTCCACGTTGTCGGTGGGCGTGCACGTCATCCGTACGGCCAGATGTCGCCCGGCGGTGGTGGGAATGATGATCGAGCCCTTGGCCCGCTCGAGCATCGGCGAGTCCAGAACGGTGACTCGCTTCATGCCCTGGGAGTATTCCGGGAAGCCGGCACCACCGGCGTTGACGGTGAACGGGCCGAGCGCGGAGACAGGCTCCGGCAATCCGGGCTCCGGCATCGGCTGGCGCGCTGAGCTCGTCGCGGCGATGAGTCCACCGACCAACAGGACTGCCACGGTTGTCGCCCCGAGGGCTGAAAGTCGACGTCGCCGGGTGGAAGCAACACGACGCCGGGCACCGGCCACCAGGGCGTCGACATCTGGGTATGCCGCCGCGTCGGCCTCCTCGTGGAGCGCGCCACGCAGGTCGTCCAGGGTTTTCTCCGGCGGAACATCCCCAGCCTGCACATCCCCGGCCCGGGCTGGGCCGGTCAGCTTGGGGGTCTCGTCGTCACTCAGCTCCTCCGAGATGCGCAGGATGGCCAGAGAGTCGACGGTCCGGGATCTCACGGTGCCGACCCTTATGCCCATCGCCTCCGCCGTGGCCGCCTCGGTGTAGTTGTGGAAGAAACGCAGCACCACCACCGCGCGCAGGCGTGGAGGAAGTGTGGCCAGTTCTGCCATGAGCGCCTGACGCATGGACAGGTCGTCGTCGAGGTCACGGTCGTCGTCGGGGAGGGACAGTTCGGGCAGCTCACCGGTGGACGCCTCGCCGCGCTGTCGCCGTGGCCAGCCTGGCGCGAGCTCGTTGATCATGATCCGCCGGACGTACGCTTCGGGGTTGTCATCGATCTGTGTCCAGGACAGCCAGGCCTTGGCCAGCGCGATCTGGACCAGGTCGTGGGCGGCCTGTTCCTGACGGGTCAGCAGCACCGCCGTGCGGTGCAACGCCGGTCCGCGAGAGACAACGAAGTCCACGAACCCCTTGGGCAGCGAGGCCCTCATGCCCCTCAGGTCTCCTGTCACCCGCGAATGGTTGCCCCGTCCTGCGAGTCTTCGACGAGGCCTTCGCAGTCTGGCACGCGCGAAGCCGCCACTCCAGGACGTTCCGATCGATCACCACGGCGCCGAGCAGGTTACGTCGAACATTCCTGCGGCGGAGCTGCCCGGCTCCGCTGCCTTTGAGACCCCGATACGCTTTGTCCTTCCCCTGCTCTCCGAGGAGTGGCATGACCGTGCGCAAGGCGTTTGCCCGTCTGGTGATACGGCTTGGTGGCTGGCACACGGTGGGTGAGGTGCCCCGCTCGGGCATCCTGGTGGGCGCTCCGCACACGTCCTACTGGGACTGGGTCGCCATGCTGCTGCTGATGTGGAGCGGTGGCGTCCCCCCTCGGGTGTTGATCAAGCAGGAGATCATGCGTACGCCGCTCGGCCCTCTGCTGCGCGCCAACGGTGCCATCTTCGTGGATCGCCAGAACCCCGCCGGCGTGGTGCGGGACCTGATCGCCGACGCCAAGAGTGGCGAGCCGTTCCTGTTGATCGTTGCCGCAGAGGGCACCCGCAAGAAGGTTGACTACTGGAAGTCCGGCTTCTATCGGATCGCCAAGCAGGCGGGCCTGCCGATCAGCATGGGCTTCATCGACGGGCCGACGCGCACCATCGGGTTCGGCCCGACGTTTACGCCGACCGACGACGTCGTGGCCGACATGGACCTGGTCCGTGCCTTCTACGCGGACAAGTTCGGCGTACACCCGGAGCAGCGGACCGAGCCCCGACTCCGCGAGGAAGACGCTGCTGCCCGGTAAGGCACGATGGGGGCCTTATGCCGCTCACCGATCTGATCCCCTCACCGCCCGATCCGGACGCCTTGTATGACGCGTTCGTCACCTGGGTGGGGCTGCAGGGGATCACCTTGTATCCGGCGCAGGAAGAAGCCGTCATCGAGATCATGACGGGATCGAACGTGATCCTGTCGACGCCCACCGGCTCGGGCAAGACCCTGGTGGCAACCGGCGCGCAGTTCGCCGCCATCGCCCAGGGCAAGCGCACGTTCTACACGGCACCGATCAAGGCGCTGGTGTCGGAGAAGTTCTTTGCTCTCTGTGACATCTTCGGGGCGGCCAACGTCGGGATGATGACCGGCGACGCAGCCGTCAACTCCAAGGCGCCGTTGATCTGTTGCACCGCCGAGGTGCTGGCCAACATCGCGCTGCGCGAGGGTACCGGTGCCGACATCGGCCAGGTGGTCATGGACGAGTTCCACTTCTATGCCGACCCCGAGCGAGGGTGGGCCTGGCAGGTGCCGATCCTGGAGCTGCCGCAGGCCCAGTTCATCCTGATGTCAGCGACATTGGGCAACGTCGAGCGTTTCCAGTCCGATTTGGCCCGACGCACCGGGCGCACCACGGCGATCGTCACCTCCGCCGAGCGGCCGGTGCCGTTGAGCTACTCATACGCCATCACGCCGCTGCACGAGACGCTCGAGGAGCTGCTGTCCACCCATCAGGCCCCGGTCTATGTCGTGCACTTCACCCAGGCGTCGGCGCTCGAACGCGCCCAGGCCCTGATGTCGGTCAACGTCTGCACCCGTGAGGAGAAGGACGCGATTGCCGCCCTCATCGGCGGGTTCAGGTTCTCCTCCGGCTTCGGCAAGACGCTGTCACGGTTGGTGCGTCACGGGATTGGGGTTCACCACGCCGGGATGCTGCCCAAGTACCGGCGCCTCGTCGAACAGCTCGCCCAGGCCGGCTATCTCAAGGTCATCTGCGGCACCGACACTCTCGGCGTGGGCATCAACGTGCCGATCCGCACGGTCGTGTTCACCGGGCTGTCCAAGTACGACGGGTCCCGCCAGCGGCAGCTGAAGGCCCGGGAGTTCCACCAG
>Ga0209585_10000676_pt1 | contig 13233 bp, 12 predicted proteins | sample NGEPerone_FD_185491 | JGI IMG/M metagenome (GOLD analysis project Ga0209585, IMG submission 185491) | Arctic peat soil microbial communities from the Barrow Environmental Observatory site, Barrow, Alaska, USA - NGEE Permafrost154B-one... | ecosystem: Environmental > Terrestrial > Soil >... | reverse complement strand
TATACGAATGATCCTCGATGGCGTTGCTGCACTTCAGTTTCTTGTCACAGGACAATTTACAGCTTTCGTCAAGGTGCCAGCAGCGCACCGCGATTTCTATAAAAGTCTTGGAAAACTCAGGAAGAAACGAAAAGGGCTGCTTTCGAAAGTTATTTCTACCAATCATCCCGAAATTTATAAAGGCAGTCTTATCTTTGATTTCTTTATCGCAAAAAAAAGAAAGTTTTCATCTTTAAATTTTCCGGCAAATGAAATTGATTAATTGGTTGTTTTTCATGTCATTCACCCTTGTATTTTTGAACTGTCCAGCGCAACAAATTACCAAAGTTGCTGATTTCGGAAAGTATTTTCAGGACAAGAACGTTGAGGGTTGTTTCGTTCTGTATAATTTGGAAAAGGATGAACTCACAATCACGAATCCTGAACGTTGCAAAACAGGTTTTCTTCCGGCTTCTACATTTAAGATTCTTAATTCGCTGATTGCGCTCGAAACGGGTGTTGCCACCGGAAAAGATTTTCTGATTAAATGGGATGGAACCGATCATGGATCAGCAGGATGGAATCGTGATCATACGCTCGAATCAGCATTCAAAGCATCTGCCTACTGGTATTATCAGGAACTGGCGCGTAGAATAGGTGAGGAGCGAATGCAATTGTGGCTAAACAACATAAGCTATGGGAATAAAAATCCGGGTGGAGGAATTGATCAATTCTGGCTTAAGGGAGAATTGAGGATTACACCCATTGAACAAACTTTATTTCTTGCCCGCCTCGTAAAGGAAACTTTACCATTTTCGAAAGCAAATCAACAGATAGTTAAAGAGATGATGATTGAAAAAGAGATGGAAGGTTATCGTCAGGGTGCTAAAACCGGGTGGGCTATACTCCCGGATAAGACCAATATCGGTTGGTTCGTTGGCTATATCTTAAAAGAAGGTAAGTGGTATACCTTTGCCACGAATATCGAATCTAAAACTGAAATTGCCGGTTTCCAGCAAATCCGTCGCGACATCACTTCACAGATACTAACTCAGCTTGGACTTGATCAATAATAATGTTCTATCATGATATTTAATGTGAAGTTGTGCGACTGACAATTGGCTGTTTTCATCAGACTTCAATTTATTCATAACTTTTAATTTACAACTCAATTATGCGCATTACCAAAGAGAATACAACAGCACTGTTTATCGATTTCCAGGAAAGGCTTTTCCCGGCGATGAATGAAAAAGAGACTTTATTGAAAAACACGAAGATGCTAGTTGAGGGATTAACGTTACTTGGAATCCCTACAGTATTTACGCAACAATATACCAAAGGATTGGGTGAAACAATAGAAGAGATCAAGTCACTTGTACCAGGTTTTGCCGCCATCGAAAAGACTGATTTCAGCTGCTTTGGCGCCAAAGAATACACCGATTTTCTTCAGCATCATCAATGTAGGACAATCATCCTGTGCGGAATTGAATCGCATGTTTGCGTGCTGCAGACAGCCGTTGATTTGAAAGAGGCAGGATACCACCCCATTGTTGTAACAGATTGTATTACATCACGCACTGCATCCAGTAAAGAGAGCGCCGTTGATCGGTTCCGTTTCGAAAATATCATGACAGCTACCGTCGAATCAATCCTTTTCGAACTCACCCGTTCGGCCAAAGACGAAGCGTTCAAGGCAATTTCGAAGTTGGTAAAGTAAAGATTGATTTACATCATCAAACCCTTGGAGGGTCCAGGGACCGCTCGAAGGGTATCATTTCTATAAAGCAATGACACAAATGAAAAGCATTATCTACATTTTCTTTTTACTGTTTTTCTATACAACATCCTCTTTTGCACAAACAGATCCGATCGTTTACGGGAGCAACCCGAAGGCAGGGCATTATGCTTCAATCAATGGTATCCGATTGTATTACGAGACCTACGGAAGTGGTGAACCATTAATTTTGTTACACGGCAATGGTGGCTCTATAGAAGCTTTTAGTAAGCAAATACCATTTTTTGAAAAGCATTACCTGGTAATTGCTATTGACAGCCGGCTTCAGGGTAAATCAGGTGGTTCACCCGATCATATTTCATATGATATTATGGCTTCGGATTTCTGCGCACTGTTAGATTATCTTCATATCAAGTCGGTCAATGTTTTAGGGTGGAGCGACGGTGGCATTGATGGAATCATTATGGCAATGAACTGTCCTCAAAAAGTAAAAAGATTGGCGATTTCAGGCGCAAATACTGTTCCGGATTCAACTGCGATGAGTTATGCCGATATTCTTGGCATGAAGGATTTTGTCGCGAATAATAAAACGGCCTCGAAAAAAGAGATTGCCTTAACTCAAATGATGATCGATCAGCCCAATATCCCATTTACAGCCCTGAAACAAATTCATTGTCCGGTTTTGGTAATGGCCGGTGATCATGATATGATAAAACCTGAACATACATTGAAGATATTTCAGTCCATACCTGGCGCTTCACTTTGCATTTTCCCCGATTCGAATCATGGTGTTTGTCAGCAACATCCAAAATTATTTAACGAAACTGTGATCACTTTTCTTACAAAATAAGCCTTTACTTCAGATATTCCGCCACCTCCTTCCTGTTCCCATTCTTGCATTATCTCCAATTTCCAAGGGGAATGAACAGCTGTATAAATATCTCAATACATTAACACAAGGTTATCATTTCAAAATCCGTTTTTTCTTTCAATTTCCATATGAATATTAGTTATACTTTTGTAACCATTACTAAAAAGTAATTTTCAAGATGGCAAAGTTAAAAATAGATATTATCGCCGAAAACCTTCTCTCCATTCATCCGCTTTTGTACAAAAGTATTTCGAAACCTTTACGCACCGAAACCTCGATCACCCCGGCAGGAATGTTTGTATTAGGAAGACTGAAGCGACATGGCATGCTCTCAATGTCCGAAATTGGTAAATACCTCGCTATGCCCAAACCTCATATCACAGTGATTGTCGACAAATTGATCGAAGAAGGGTATGTCGAACGTCAGAGTGATCCAAATGACAGGCGCATTGTCAATATTTTAATCACCGAAAAAGGGTTAAAGGACTTTGAAGAGATCAAACTAGCGGTAAGTGAAACGCTGAAAAGTAAACTAATCTTACTCAGCGAGAATGAGTTATCAATACTTGCCGCTGCCTCACAGCAGGTGAAAGATATCCTGATCTCAATATTATCGAAAGAGTAAATACAAAGCAATCATATCAACATTCAAATTTCTAGAAAGCACAATTATCTTATGGAGAACGTTAAAAATAAAAAAAACAAAAAAGTGTATATCCCGGTGATCCTGATTATTGTTCTTATACTTGCGGGCGGTATTCACTGGTACGTCGACTTTATGAAGTACATCAAAACCGATGATGCACATGTTGAAGCCGATAATGTAGCCATTAGTTCGAAGATGATGGGACGAATCAGCGAAGAATTCATTAAAGAGGGTGATTCGGTTAAACAGGGACAATTGCTGGTCGTTCTCGACAGTCTTGACCTTGCTGCTCAAAAGAACCAGGCAATAGCTGCTAAGCTTCAGGCCGAAGCATCCATTGCACAGGCTGAAGCCAAATATCAGTATGACCTTACAAATAATAAGGTGTCTGAGATCTCGCTGAGCAAAGCGCAGGATGATTTCGCACGTGCAAAGAGTCAGGTAAAGGGAGATGTGATTACACAGGAACAATATGACCATGCTGTGAAAACTCTCGAAACGGCGCAGGCACAACTCGACGCTTCACGTTCGCAGGCAAAGGTTTCGAATGCGCAGATTAAGAGCACCCAGGCGGCGGTTGCAAGCGCAGAAGCACAAATCAATGTAGTTCAATCGTTACTTAATAACACAAAACTCTATGCACCTTGCGATGGAGTAGTTGGTAAACGCTGGTTACTTCCAGGTGATATTGCACAACCCGGACAATCAATTTTTACGATTATAAATGACCGCAACCTGTGGGTAAGCATTTATCTCGAAGAGACGAAGATGGAGAAATTGCACAAAGGCCAGTCGGCGATCTTTACGCTTGACACCTATCCAGATGCGACGTTTACTGGTAAAATCATAAACATCGGCTCCAATACAGCCGCACAATTCTCACTTATTCCGGCTAGTAATGCTTCGGGTAACTTCACGAAAGTGACGCAACGCATACAGATTAAAATCTCGATTGAAGGAATGACGGAAGGGAAGAAGCTGTCGGATTATCCTGTACTATCAGGTATGTCGGCTGTCGTTAAAATTATAAGGGAATAATGCAGCGATTAACATTATCACATAGGTTTCGTCGTAAAATACGCAACCGCGATTCTGGTTATCATCCGCAGCATGATAATTACAAATGGTTTGTACTCGCAAATATCATGCTCGGGACGTTTATGGCTGTGCTCGACAGTACAATTGTAAATGTTGGATTGCCTAAGATTATGGCTTCATTTGGGGTCGGAATCGATAAAATTGCATGGGTGATCACCGCTTATATGCTTTCGATGGCGGTTATGCTTCCCACTTCGGGATGGCTGGCCGATAAGTTTGGCTACAAACGGCTTTACTTTCTGGGACTTTTGATGTTTACAATCGGATCGATGCTCTGCGGAATGTCTAACGATGAAAACACGCTGATCCTTGCGCGCATCGTTCAGGGTCTAGGTGCCGGTACGATACAACCACTTGGAATGGCCATTATCACGCGTGAATTTCCGCCGCATCAACGTGGTGTAGCACTTGGATTCTGGGCCATTTCGGCTGCAGCATCCGTATCGTTCGGACCTTTGATCGGAGGTTACCTCGTTGATAATTTCAGCTGGCAACTCATCTTCGATGTCAATATTCCATTTGGTATTGCAGCGATGGTATTTACGGTCCTGATTCAAAAAGAGTATTTCAATCCGAGAGTAGGAAAGTTCGATCTGATCGGATTTATTTCTGTAATCACTTTCTTTCCTGTGTTGCTTTATGCACTTTCCGAAGGAAGCGCATCCAGTAATTCTGCGGGTTGGGGCGCCCCCTATATCCTTATTTGTTTTGCGGTTTCGTTGATCGCTTTTGCGGTTTTCATTACACAAGAGCTAACCTGCGAGAATCCGCTCATTGATTTGAAACTCCTTGGCAACTACAATTTCGGCATGGGTAATATTGTGATGCTTATCTTTAGCATGGGGATGTTTGGAAGTACTTTCTTACTGCCACTTTACCTGCAAAACTCGATGGGTTACACAGCTGTTCAGGCAGGATCTGTCTTTCTTCCAGTAGGTATTATACAGGGAATTATGTCACCCATCGCCGGAAAAATTTCTGATAAGTTCAGTCCGAAAGCGCCGATGATTTTGGGAATCATTATTCTGGGGATCAGTTTTCTGCTTAACTCTCAACTCACCTATCTCTCTGAGCATAGCTTTGTGATGACCTCACTTTACCTGCGTGGATTTGCCCTGGGGATTATCTTTACCCCCCTTAGTACACTTTCGCTGTTGACTGTTCCACGTGAGAAAATGGCGCAGGCTTCTGGGATCAGCAACACTGTTCGTCAGTTGGGAGGAAGTTTGGGAGTCGCAATTTTTACAACGATGTTAACAACACGTGTGAATTTTCATACGCAGATGTTTGGACAAGCCATTCAGGCAGGTTCGCAGGAATTTAAAAACGTCACTGCTAACCTGGCCTTATTCGCTCAGCAACATATGGGAAGTAATATGGCAAACGCTGCTGTGCAGGGTAAATCGATGCTCATGTCACACATCATTAAACAGGCATATATTGCAGGTATTGATGATGACTTTTACATGGCAGCTGTCTTCACTTTTGTGGGCCTCATCCCGGTAATTATTATGAGAACAAAAAAACCAACAATCAAAAAAGCATAAGGCTATGATTTTTCAACGTAACAAATATCTGTTATTTATACTTCCGCTTGCCGGATTATTGTCCGCTGGAATGGTCAATGGTCAACCCCTTTCAACTGACTCCTTATCGCTGAATGCAATTATTAAAGAGGTGGTTCAGAATCATCCGATGGTGAAGAAGGCAATGGAAGATTTAAACACCTCGGATGCAAAAATTGGCATTGCCCAATCGGCCTATTTGCCCAATATTGATTTTGCCACAGCGTATTCGCGCATGGGCCCCATCTCTGAGATCACACTTCCTGATGTTGGAACGTTCAGCCTGATGCCCAAAGACAATTACTCGGCAACAATCAATGTGACCCAGACCATTTATGATTTTGGCAAGACAGAGAAGAATGTATTGCTCGAAAAGCAGGGTAAAGAACTGAATCGTCAATCGGTTGAACAGGTGCGGCAAAAGCTTTCGCAGGCGGTGATTGGTAATTATTTCACTCTTATTTACCTGCAGGAAGCAATCAAAATAAAAGACGAGCAACTGAGTGTGCTGAATGAACACCTACGTTTTATTCAAAAGAAACAGGAGACCGGCTCCGCGACACAATACGAGATCTTAACAACGCAGGTACGTATTTCATCAATCGAGAATCAAAAGACAGACCTTGAGACAGCTCACCAGGTGCAGGTTTGCCAGCTGAATACATTATTGGGAAAACCAGCAACTACTCCTCAGCTTGTAAAGAATGAACTGAATCCGGGACCATCCAGTCTTCAGGGAGATTCCCTGATCTTTTCAGCGATGCAAAACCGCGACGAAATGAAACTCGCGCATGAGAAAGCTAAACTGGCCGATATGCGTTACAGCATCACAACTTCGCAGAACAATCCGGTTTTCAATGGCTTTCTTTCTGGCGGGTATAAGAACGGATACATTCCTTATTTATACGATCCAAGGGCCAACTTTTTAGCAGGGGTTAGTTTGAAGATTCCTCTTTTTGATGGTAAGCGTAAACAATATAACCTGGTTCAGGCGCGCTCTGCAATTCAGATCAATGACCAGGAAACCGAAATAGCACGTCGTTCGATTGTGAACGAAGTGGTCGAATCGGAGGCGAATCTGAAAGCATCGCAAAAGAAGGTCGATCAGTCGGTACTTCAATTGTTGCAGGCAACAGAGGCTTATAATCTGGGTAAGGTACGCTTCGAATCGGGCGTGATTACTAACCTCGAACTGCTTGATGGATCAACCACTGTTTCCGAAAGCCGGCTGATGCTTTTAAAGGCAAAGATCGAGCATACGGTAAACCTCTATAAACTGAAATCGGCAATAGGAGAGCGGCTGTATTGAAAAAGGCATAAAGGATTAGGCAAAAGTCTGAATCAAAATCCTTGTGGAACCATATTCCAAAATCCCGTCTGCCCCCTTTCTTGCAAGGGAGCAGGTGGGATTTTTTTAACCACCTTCCATCTATAATTTGTTTTGATTTGTAACAATTTATACACGCAGGTTTGTTATTTTTGATTGATATTTAGACTGAAACTCTAAAATAACCCCGCCATGAAGATCAATTTGCGATTTCGTGCCTATTCTGATCATCAATCCTATAGGTCATTAGTCAGTATGAGAAGAATTCTGAATTCATTTATTCTATGCTGGTTTTTTATTGTGCTGTCAGTTTTCAATGGTTCAGCCCAAAAAACATTCGAATGGCCCTGTTTTCACGGAGCTGACCGCACCAATAAATCGGCTGAAACCGGCTTGATGAAACACTGGCCCAAAGAAGGTCCGATATTAATCTGGAGTGCTGATGGTCTTGGCGAAGGATACAGTTCAGTTTCGGTCGGAGGCGGGTATATTTATACAGCAGGAATGAATGATGGCCAGACTTATGTGTTCTGTTTCGATCTTGAAGGAAAGCCAGTCTGGAAAAAGCCAAATGGCCAGGCCTGGTCGACAACAATGTCGCATGCCGCTACTTATACGGGTTCGAGAAGTACCCCAACCTACGACAATGGAGTTATTTATCATCTTGGAGAAATGGGGCGTCTTACCGCGTTTAAATCGGAAACAGGAGAAGAGATCTGGCACAAAGAATTGGTTAAGGATTTCGACGCAGAACTCCCTGAATACGGATATTCCGAATCAGTTTTGATTGATGGTGATCATTTATACGTTCGTCCGCTTGGGAAAAAGGGATACCAGGTTTGTCTGAATAAAAGTGATGGTTCTTTGGTCTGGGCAAATACGAAAATTCCGGGAACACCCGGATATAGCTCAATGGTTATTGATGAGTCCGGAGGTTATCGTCAGATCATCGGATCAAGCTCAAATTGTTATTACAGTGTCGATACCCAATCAGGCAAATTGCTCTGGAAGGTTGATGTCGTTAATCAGCGGGAACTCAACAATACCGATGCGGTTGTTTACGATGACTATGTTTTTATCTCAAGTGGTTATGGAAAGGGGAGTAAGCTGCTTAAACTTAAGGTCTCCGGAAAAGAGATCATTCCTGAAACTGTCTGGCAATCTGAGCTGATGGATAATCATCATGGTGGAGTAATTCTTGATAATGGTTATCTGTTTGGGGCAGGTAGCAACACAAAGGGCTGGTTTTGCCTTGACTTTCTGACAGGGAAACAGCTTTGGAAAGCCGATGGAAAAGGATCGGTTACTTATGCAAACGGAATGTTATACCTGCTGGATGAAAGAGGCACGATGAAACTTGTCAGGGCAATACCGGATAATTTTGAACTTTCGGGTGAATTTAAAGTACCTGAGGGCGGAAAGGGAATGTACTGGGCACATCCTGTTGTATGTGGAGGTGTTCTGTATATCCGCCATGCCAATAAGCTTTATGCATATGATATTTTTGAAAGAGTTGCAGAATAATCGTAATTGTTTTTAGCGGCAAACGCTGAAATGTATCGGACTACTTTTCCCCAATAACATCGGAACTTTTAAATTCCATACAATATGAAACGCAGAGATTTGTTAAAGGCTGCTCCTGCCATTGTGCTAATTGCAGCTTCGTCACAGGGTTATTCACTTGAAGTACCAGTCAATCCGGAACTTCAGGCAATTGTCCTTCCAAAGCCTGAAAAAGAGGGAGGTAAATCTGTTCTCGCTGCATTGTCCGAAAGGAAAACCAACCGTTCAATCAGTTCAAAAGAACTCCCTTTGCAGGTAATGTCCAATCTCCTATGGGCTGGTTTCGGAGTAAACCGCGATTCAGGATCATTTGGCAAAAATGGTAGAACAGCTCCTTCTGCAAGCAATTCGCAGGAAATTGATCTTTATGTAGCTTTGCCTGCAGGTGTTTATCTTTACGATGCTGGTAGTCATCAATTATTGCCGGTTGCTGAAGGCAACTTCCGTGCAAGGTCTGGTCGTGGAAAGGCAGCAACTGCACCATTGAATATTTTCTACATTGCAGATCTAAGCCGCTATGACCAGGGACCTACTCAACCCGATCGTAAAATAGGAGATCCGGAAGTTCAAAAGTCCTATTACTTTACCGATACCGGTTTTATCGCGCAGAATATTTACCTGTGCGCCGCTTCCTTCGGACTTGCAGCATGGTTTCATAACTGCGACAAGGAGAATACCATTGGTGAATTTAAACTGAAACCAACCCAAAAGGTGCTTTTTGCGCAGACGGTAGGATATCCGGAGTAGGAACCAGCAATACCATCAAAATTCGGGGTTACCTTTAGATCGCCAAAATCAATATCATCATTTAGTTAAAATAGTTTTTCCCGCCAGGCTCCGAACCTGACGGGGTTTTTTTGTTTACAATCTCTTTTTTAAAATACAAACATAAAAAATACTTAACGTAGTATTAGAATGAATAAAGCACTATATTTGTTCCGATATTTTATTTTAATTATCATATATGATTAAAAAACATGAGTATTTATTGAATTAATTATCTCTTAGCAAGAATTTTAATTATTATTTTCAGAAAAATATTTACCAATAAGAATTCACATGAAAAAATTAACTGTTTTACTTGTTTTGACATTTATTTTATTGAATGACCTGTATTCGCAGGAGAAAACCACCTCTAAAGAAGTTGGATTGTATTTTTCGAGCCTGAACTCTTTTGGCGTTCGTTATAAATTTGGAAATGAGAAGCGTATGTTCAGGCTTACTGCTTTATCACTATCCGCAGAAAGAACAACATCTCCTGACCAAAACAAAGCAGGCGCCGGACTTAATTTTGGAGTTGAACTACCATTCCGGATTACGGATGTTTTTAGTTTTTATTCTGGTCCGGAACTTAGCGGCTCCTATAATCGTCAAAAAATATATTCAACCTCATTCGATTATAATACATCAGATGCATATAATGCAGGAATAGGGTTGATTTTAGGCTTTTCACGTAGTTTTCAATCAAATATCATCGTGTCTGTCGAAATTGTTCCGGGATTTTCTTATAACAAAATCGTATCCGACAATGTTGATACTACCACTTTTGCATTTGGATTATACAGTAATTCTGCAGCAATAACAATTGGCTATCGGTTTTAAAGGATGATTAAAGTTATTGAATTTTGGAACACTTTTCCTTATTCCTTTTTTAGATGAACCTTCTTCCCGTTTTCATTGATCCGGTATTTCCCGCCATGCGGACCGGTAAATATTTGACCATTGGTAGGGGTGTTCGTGGGTTTTCCGGTTTCAGGTTCATCCATAACCCCATGAATAGTCTTCGAGTAATAAGACTAAATTATTACAGAAACTGAATATTAAGTTGAAAATCAGATATAGAAGCGCTTTGTGTCATAAAGTATTATCAATATAGATAGTTACATGTATTGTTTTTAGCAAAATATATTGTTGAAATAGCCATGAGACTAAACTTCTCGCAAACCAAAATGATTATATGGCTATTAGCTTCGCTGATCTTCGATTCCATGCGACCATTAAAAAACAAATTATAAACGCATGAAATATCGTTATTATTTTACAATTTATAAAATTGGTTATTACATTTGCAGGAATAATAAATCCTTAATACAGGATAACAAACCAGCCGGTTACAGTGATCTTTCTGCAGATTCAAGGCGCTGTTATTTGATAAAAAAACATTTCACGATATGAAGAACGTTATACTGATGCTGACTCTTTTTATGATTGCATCCTGCGGACAACCTAAGAAAAAAGAGATTCAGAAATATGATGGCACTTACAAAACAGATATCGCAAAAGGCTGTTTAATCGAGTTAATCATTACTTCACACCCTGATGGATATCATTATAAAATAAAAACAAGCCTCAGGGAACAGGAAGGACTTTTAGCAGTCACTAAATCGGAGGATGCAGTTTATCTGACATTTACCGGACTTCTTGGAACAGAACCGAAAGATGAAATTGAGGGACAATACATCGACGATAAAATTGTTATTCAGAATTATGGAAGTTCGATGAATCAATATTTGAATTTTAGCGAATGCGACATTAAATACCTTGAACTGATTCATTCCAAATAAAATCAATTTGTAATTTATTCTTCACGAGGGATTTTTGCATTACAACGCTAACCTAAGCCGGAAAGGTCTGCCTTGAAGATGATATAGAAATTATCTACATTTGGGCGGAAATAAAACGGCATCAAGTGAAACGAAGTGGTTCAGTTTTACTGACTACCGGATAAAACCTAACGAATTGAATCAATCACGTTTATAATCAGGATTAATAATGAAGAGTTATATCAGAATTTTGTTTGCTGCATCGTTTTGCCTCGTCATGTGTCAAACGAATGTTTTGGCCCAAAATGGAGCATCAACACAGTCGGGAAAAGTATCATCCATGGTACCGGCAAGACCATTGGCACCTGATGTGAAAAACGCGATGTCTGCAATCAGGGCTTTTACGGGTTTAACCAAAGCGGCATTCGAAGCCAAAATGAAGAGCCTGGGTTTTGCTGAGGCAAAAGATGAAATTGGGATGCCTGGTCAGGCCTATAAATCGAAATCGGAAGATTATATGCTGGCTGTAAAGTATGGTACCCGTGGTACAGGCGAATTTGTCCGCGAAATCTACAGAGGTACGCTTTACAAAAGCCCAAATCTTGCTACGGTAAAGATATCCTTCCTGGATTTTGGAAAACAGTGCACCGATCTGAAAGCAAAATATAGCGGTGGTTTTATAAAGGAATTGAACGATAATGGCAGACCGATGAACCTTCACAGTCCGGAAGAACGCACTGCAAAGTTCTTACCTGCATTCGATAGAATGATCAGCACGCAAGACGATGGCGGAGCAGTTGATGGATATGCCGAGAAAGATTACGATTACATCATCACCTACAGGTATACAAAGGCATATGCTTCCGCATTAATAATTATCCATGTTGTCGATAAAACACTGGTGGGGAAGTAGGCTGAACGGCGATAACTCCGTTGCTACATTTCCAACTGGAGCATTAGCAGGGGGAGTTCCCATATTATTATCCCTGTCAGGGTTCGCAACCCTGACAGGGATTATTGTATAATTACAGATCTTCTGGTGTTTAAAATGAGGTTATTAATCAATAATCTAGTCGGAATAATTCCTGCAAAATTGCACGCAATGGGTTTTAACAAACCTTATTTTTATTTCTCTAATCTACTATATAAATAAATTCCGAAAGCATAGAAATACGAATGGAAACAACCCGGTACGGGTTGAATTATTATTTACACCAAATATTTTTCCTCAAAGTCAACATCCTAATTGAATAACATTTTATTCAACCCGTTTCGGGTTGCGGTTCAGTAGTTGTGCGACCCCCCAATAAAAATTGGGGGTCATTAATATTTATCCACCTTCGGTGGAATTATTCCAACATCCCCCATATCCGTTATACCATATCTCTGCTAAAAAATCAAAAAAGAGAGAAAAATAGCCGTCAGATGGTTAACTTTTTTCATTTTCTGAAGTATAAATCCCTGCAATCTTAACAATGATTTTAACGCTTCATTATTAAAAAAAAGGATTTGTATGAAGAAAATAGCAATTAATGGTTTCGGAAGAATCGGGAGGATTTCTTTCCGCGCTTTACTGAAGAAAAATGACCTGGAGGTGGTGGCCATCAATGACCTGACAGACACCAAAACCCTTGCACACCTGTTTAAACACGATTCATCTCATGGCGCTTTTGATGGCGAGGTTTCGAACGACACCGAAAACCTCCTCATTAATGGCAAAAAGATTCGCGTGTATGCCATCAAAAGCCCTGCCGATTTGCCATGGAAAGAGTTAGGCATTGACATTGTACTCGAATCGACGGGTTTATTTAACGACAAGGAAAAAGCGGAGGCGCATATTAAAGCCGGAGCCCGCAAAGTCATCATTTCAGCACCTGCCACGGGTGATTTAAAGACAATCGTACCT
>Ga0209585_10000675_pt1 | contig 13238 bp, 21 predicted proteins | sample NGEPerone_FD_185491 | JGI IMG/M metagenome (GOLD analysis project Ga0209585, IMG submission 185491) | Arctic peat soil microbial communities from the Barrow Environmental Observatory site, Barrow, Alaska, USA - NGEE Permafrost154B-one... | ecosystem: Environmental > Terrestrial > Soil >... | reverse complement strand
AGATGCGCGCCGCTCACGCCAACGGCAACGGGCACGGCAAGTCGCTCGACATCGAGATGCGGCGACTGCCGACGCCACGAGCGAGGGACGCACAACCCGAGGGACAGGCAGCGGGCGAGAGGCGGATGGACCTCTACGCGACAGGAACACTCTCGACGGTGCTGGCACTGCTACCGACGCCGACGACCCGCGACACCAAGGGGGCCAACCAGCGCGGAGACGACACGTGCCTGACCGGCGCGCTACTACCGACGCCGCGCGCCACTGACGGCACCAAGGGCGGACCGAACCAGCGCGGATCATCGGGCGACCTCATGCTCCCGAGCGCCGTAGCCATGCTCCTCCCGACGCCTACGGTTCGCGATCAGGAAGGGTCGGGCGGGAATCGCCATACCGGCGGAAAACACGGACCCACGCTCGTCGACGCCACCGTTCGCCAAGAGAAGGTGGGCATCACCTGGGGCGACTACGCCGACAGCATCGCCCGCGCCGAAGCCGCATTCGGGCCAGCACCCGAACCAACCGAGACCATCCGCTGCCACTGCGGCAGCAAGGTCAAGTCACGCCGCCTCTCGTGCTGTTTCGACGAATGGCTGATGGGACTCCCCGCGGGATGGGTGACCGACGTGCCAGGCGTGACCCATGCCGAAGCGCTCAAGCTCTGTGGCAACGGCGTCGTGCCAGCACAGGCCGCACTAGCCCTGCGGATCTGCCTTGACCGCGTGGAGCGTGTGGCGTGAGTACCTACGCAGCATCCGCAGCACAGCGTCAGTCACCGTCTCGCCACGCGCCTCAGCCTCAGCCACAGCAGCCGACCATAGGTCGTCATCGACCCGGAACGTGTGGTGACGCTTCATCGCGCCAGCGCCTCACGGACACGGTCGACCTGGACCTGGATGGCTGCCCTCTCGTCGGCGGTAACGATCGTCCGGGCCTCGTACGCGAGGTCATCAAGGAAGCCGATCAGTGTTCCGTGAGACCAGCGCGTCAGCGTCGGCATGGCGGCGATGTTCTCGGAAGGCGTCAGCCCGCTCTCGGCGTGGCAGGCGGCTACGTAGTCGGCGTGGGTGCGGTTCGCGTTCAAGGTCATGGTCAGATCATGGCACAGCGTATATACGGCTGTCAATACACGGGGGGAGAATCATGACCAGCCCCCTGACACCCGCCGAGGACCTCGCTGTCGCAGCCATCCTCGAAGCGCACAAGCGACTCCCGCCCAGCTGGCAGCACGTCGCCGACCGGCTCAGGACATGGGCCAGGACACAAACCGCAGCAACCGAGGAGGGCGAAATGCCTAGCCAGGACACTAAAACCGGGCGTGAAAGTGGTATGATTATCGAACACGTAAAGACGGCCCTGGCGGTGGATGCAACCACCGTTCCCCAGGGCCTAACCGACATGAGAGGTCGGCTATGAGAATTGTGCCACAAGGGCCGAGTCGGGTCCGCTGCTGCCTGGTCTCTTGTGACTGTGCCGCTGATCACCGCCACGTCATCGAGTCGCGGATCACAGTGTCCGCGGACGGGTGTTGGATCTGGCAGCGCGCCCTGTCTAGTGGCTACGGGAACATTAAGCACGTCGGCCGAATGTGGCGGGCGCATCGACTCTCTTACGTCGCATGGCGAGGTCCAATCCCCAAGGGTCTCGTACTGGACCACCTCTGCCTCAACAAGTCCTGCGTCAATCCCTGGCACCTAGAGGCCGTCACCGATCACGCCAACATCCTCCGAGCGTTCGGGGTCCCCGCCCCCGGAGACACGAAGACGATATGCAGGAACGGGCACGCCATGTTCACAGGCCCCAGGGGGCGGAATAAATGTGAAGCCTGCGAGGACTACCCGTACGTAGCTCTCATTGAAGACGACCCCCGGCATGGGACGACGACCGCGTACTGGAATCACGGGTGCCGCTGCGAGGAGTGCAGGGTGGCGGGCGCGGCCCTGAACCGGGAGCAAAAGGCGAAGCGTCGAGAACTGCCTCGATCCGACCCTCGCCACGGCACCTACAACGGATACACGAACTGGGGATGCCGTTGCGCCGAGTGCCGCGAGGCGAATCGCCAGTACCGCATCATGAAGGTCGAGGCCTCTCGTGGCGCGTGAGTTTGTGAGGCTGCTGACCTCCATCAACGACGATCCTGACTGGCTGACCCTGACCTGCCAGCAGCAAAGCGCGTACACGGCGGCACTCACATCGCAGGATCTGTCTTGGTGCGGCGTCGTTCCCTACATCCCGAAGCGCCTCGCCGAGTTCGCAGAGGACCTGACAGAGCGTCGCGTCATCCTCGCGCTGGCCGAGTTGGCGAAGCGGAACATGGTCGTCATCGACAGATCGACGGAGGAACTACTGGTCCGTACGTACGTCCGCCATGATGGCCTGCTCAAGAAGCCGAACATCGCCCGCGCCATGGAGAAGGCCCTTGTCAGAGTCCACTCGGGCGACATCCGCGCCGCCGTGATCCACGAGCTGGCGAAGGTCTACGCCGAAGACCCAGAGATGCCCTGCTGGGCCGCCCTGAGCCCTGAACTGATGATCGACGTCAGTGCCGACGCGGAGCGCTCCCGGTCGAACTATTCGCCGAACTATTCGCCGAACTATTCGAGGACTTGATCGATGAACTACTCGCCGAACTATTCGCCAATTGACCCTTCCAGCCTTCTAGCCTTCCAACCTTCCATCTCTTTCATGGCATCGCCAAGTTCAAATCGACCCTTAGCTCAGTGCGCGCGCGGCGACGACTTGGATCTGACTCTCAATCGAGGAGAAGCACGATGAGCGAGACACGAGCCCGGCATCGCATCCGTCGCGCCGTAGAGTCGCGCGGGTTCCGCATCGAGAGCATCGAGTGGGAGCCGATCTACTACGGCGGCGAGATGGACGGAATGTGCGGCGGGTGGGAGATCGTCCTTGATCGTCCATACGTGCCCAACACTTCCCCCGGAGATGACCTGTTCGGGCTGAACGTCGAGGAAGTCCTTGCAGCCGTCGACTACTGGCTTCCGCCCCCAAGTGAGTGCGGGTGCGATCGTCAGCACGACCCAATATCAGCAGCCCGACGCATCAACGATCCCGAGAAGCCCACGCACTCGGCCGACTGTGCGCACCACATCGCATATCGACTGCCCTGGTGGAAGGCGGCCGAGCGATGAACGTCACCGAACGCGACCGTCTTGCTTCCGCGCTCATCGCCCTGCGGCCCGACTGGGGCAACGGCGCGGTCGACAAGGTGAAGCGGGTCCGCACCTGGCTCTCGGAGAATGCCATGGAGTGGTCCTATCGGGACGCCGTTGTGCGCATGACCGTCTGTGCGATCGAGCCCAGCACGGTCACGCCGGCCAGGGCGCTCACAGACGGCCCGTGGTCGACGATCGCCCGCACACTCGCCAGTAACGGCACGCCCCAGCCTCCGACCGATGCGGAACGCGGCGTCGAGTGCGCCGTCTGCGGCGTCCGTCGCGCCTACCACCGGGGGGCCCGCATCCTCAGCGCCGACGTGGGCGAACACGACTGGGTGGCAGCACCCGAGCAGACCCCGGCCAGCCCCGAGGCCATCGCAGCAGCACGACCCGAGTTCCACCGACAGGAGAACGCATCATGAGCACCGAGACACCCGAGTACCTCCTCTGGCTCGACCTCGAGACCACTGGACTCGACACCGCCAAGTGCCACATCCTCGAAGTCGCAGTCGAGCTGACAACCGAGAAGCTCGAAGAGACCGTCGGCTACGAGGCGCTGATCGTGCCGCGCATAGGCATTCTCCGCGAGGTACTTCCATCGCCCGTCTGGGACATGCACGTCGCGTCTGGACTCATTGCCGCGATCGAGGACCCTGACTCATGGATGGTCTACCTCGAGGAGGCCGAGGGCGCAATCCTCGATCTGCTCGACGGAGAGCTGCAGATCGGCACCATCGTCACCCTGGCCGGTTCTGGGATCGGAACGTACGACCTGCCGATCATCCGCCGCCTCATGCCCCGACTCGCCGCCCGCCTGACGTACCACGTGCACGACGTCGGCGTGATGCGCCGGGCCTACTACCGGGCTGCCGGGGCGTACCTGACACCGCGGACCGAACCAGCGCACCGAGCGATGGCTGACGTGCAGCAGTCACTCACCGAGGGCCGCGCGTTCGCGGCGCTGTTCCAGGGCATCGATACCCCGATCCGACACGAGGAGGAGACCAATCATGGCTGCTGAAGCCTTCGTACAGGACGACTGGATGCGTGACGGGGTCAAGATCGCCGGCCGCCTGAGCAACGCCGAAGACGTCCGGGAGATGATCCTCTGGGGCGATGTTGCGGTCACGCGGATTACCGAGGCCACGCCTTCCGAGGGCGCGTTCCTCCACCTCCCGAACGATGTAGCTCGTGCGCTGTACGAGGCGCTGTCCCGACACTTTGGCGGCAACGTCGTGGACGCGACCGCGCTCCGACGGGACTACGACGCCGAGCGCACTCGCGTCGATCTCTTCATCAAGCATCTGACGCAGGAGGCCAGCCATGAGTGAGACCCCGCTCGACCTCGACGCGCGAATCGTGAACGACATGCGGCGAGCCATCCTGCTCGACGCGGCTGACGCGATCGACCTGAACCCGTGGTATCCCGACGGGCTCGACGACCTGACCAACGCCGAGAGTGCGGCTGAGGTCTGGCTGCGACGTCGTGCCGCCAATGCCGTTGGCAAGCCCTCAGTAGCCCCCGTGGCTGCGAACAGGCCAGGGCTGGCACACGGAGACACCCCCCAGGCTGGCGACGCGGGAGAGGGGCAGGCATGAGCAAGTTCAGAACCGGCTACAGGGCGGCACTCACGGACGTCGCCGCAATGCTGCGTGCTGTGAGCGCGGCAGAAGTCATGCCCCTGACAGCCGAGCAACTCACCATCTCCGCGCCGATCGGGCGGACTGCTGAACTCGCGCTCCGCCATGCCGCCTACTTCGTCGAGCAGATGCCCAGCGACCACCAGGTGATCGAGGCCCAGTCGTGACCTGCCGCAGACGCCGCTACGACGAGGCCGCAGCCGCAGCCAAGGTAGCGCGCATCGTCAGCCAGGACGCGGCCGTGGGACTCGCCACCCAGGGACGCGCCGAGCAGTGCAGCGAGTGCGGGGCGTGGCACGTGGTCACCAAGGCAGCATGGAGGGACGCATCATGAGCACTTTTGGGGCAATCGTGTTGGACTATTCAACACAACTTCTCAAGATAAACCCCGGAACAATCGCCTCGCAGCTGTCAACAGGACTTTCCAAGAATAACCTCGGGATAATCCAGTCGACGGCGTCAACAGAACTTTCCCAGATAACTTCTCGGATAATCGCCTTGCAACCGTCAATGGAAGTTTTCAAGAAAAGTTCTCCGAAAATCGCTGTCGACTCGTCAACAGAACTTTCCCAAAAAAGTTCTCCAGAAATCGGGTCGCAATCTTCAACAGAACTTTCCGAGAAAAAAGTTGGAGGAATCGTGTTGGACTGTTCAACAGAACTTTCCGGAAAAAAGGTTCCGCAAATTGCTTCGCAGTCGTCAACAGAACTTTCCAAGAAAAGGACCGCGAAGTGATCCGCGTCGTGAGTCTCGACCTCGAAGCCAAGCCCTACGCCAACCCGCAGCAGGTCCGCATCCAGCTCAGCGGCAACCCGTGCCGCGTCCCGTCCTGCGGCTACCTCGCCGGCGACGCGTACGTCTGCCCCTCGTGCGTTGAGGCGTGGGAGTGCGATCTGGGAAACGTCGCGGCCATGGTTGAGGACCTGGGCATCGCCGAGCGCAAACAGGCCAGGTTCTCAGACGGCGGCGCGGGTGGACAGAACCAGGCCCAGCCCATGCCCGCCGACCTGAGAGCGGGCTACTGGCAGCATCGGCTCAGGGGCGAACTCGTGGGACAGATCCGGCTCATCTGTGAATCGGGCCACATCAAAACCCCCGAGTTGCGCGACGACACGGTCGCCATGTCTAGGTGGCTGCTCAGGCAAGCCGGGCGCGTCGCGTACCTTCCCGAGCAAGACGGGTACGGCCTCGTCCATGACCTGGCTCAGATGATGGCCGACTGCACCCAGGCCATCGACGCACCCGCCCGTCGGAAGTACGTCCGGGTGTGCGAAGACTGCGGGCTCGGCGTGTGGGCGCGCGACGAGAAGGCCAGGTGTGCGTGCGGCAGGGAGTACGACGCGGCGGCCGAGTATGAGGCGCGGATGGTCATCGCCCGTGACGCCTGGGTCACGATCCGGGAGGCATCGGATGCGTCCGGGGCCAAGGTCGACACGATCAAGAAGTGGATCCGCCGCAACAAGCTCGACGCTCACGGAACCGACCCGCTGCGAGTGATGTACGGCACCGTGCTCGACCTAACATGCGAGTCCAAGGAGCAGACGGCATGACACGACATGCGACACGCCGACCACTGTGCTGGACTTGACAAAGTCTGTCCCCTAGAATTTCCTACACTTGGGCTCGAGGTAGAAGAAGTGGACAGTGCCGGATGATGCGCTAGCGAGCGACATCCTCACGCACCACGACGAGCCGTTCGCGTACCTGTACAGCGAACAGCCGGACATGCCCTGTATGCAGCGACTCCATCAGGCGAGCGCCCTACCGGACCAAGGACAGACGCGGCGTGGTGATCGAGCATCCCGAACGCAAGCCAGTGAACCCCGGCGGCGCTACGCTCAGCGCATGAAGCGCATCGCGGTCGCGTGTGTGGTCCTGCTACTCGTACTCGCTGGATGCTCAGGGACACCAACGTCCCAGCAGACAACCGGCCCCGTGTCAGACGCGAACTTCCTCGGCCTTATTGGGAACGAAGGGCCTGCCAACCTCGATGATGCCGCACTCATCCGAGTCGGGCACGTCACCTGCGACCAGATCGACAAGGGATCCCCCAAGTCATCGATGTATCGCATCGAGGTCAAGGCGCTCGTGATCGCAGGGCCATTCACTGAGTATCAGGCGAACCTCGTGGTTACGGCTGCCATCGGCGCCTACTGCCCACGGTTCACCAAGTACCTACCCAACATCTGACCATGCCAGCCATGAAGGTCTGCTCCCACTGCCCCAACCTCGTGGCCCAGGGCGTGAGCATGTGCCCCACATGCAGGGCAGCATCCGACAAGGCACGCAACCAAGAACCTCGTGGGTACACCACAACCGGACACCACAACTTCCGTGCCGCCGTCCTTGCGCGTGACCCGATCTGCAAACTGTGCGGCATCGCGTGGGCAACCGAAGCCGACCACTACCCGCTGTCCCGCCGCGAGCTAGTAGCAGCAGGCGCTGACACTGACGATCCAAAGCATGGACGCGGACTTTGTCACACGTGCCACTCCAAGGAGACGGCACAACATCAACCCGGTGGATGGAACCTCCGATGACGAGGTCGGCGGGGGCCCCCTCCCGACCCGGGCAAGGGACACCGCCGGTGAGGTGTCTCGGAGCCCACAACATCTGAAATCCCCCTGGCGCAACGCTGGGACCACCTGAACGGCGCAACGCCGGAACGGAGCCGTTATGAACGAGCGACCCCCATCGACTCTCGGATCAGCCGGCGCGAAGCTGTGGCGCGACATCGTCAAGGTTCACGAGATGGACCCGATGCAGCTGGTGCAGCTCGAGGAGGCGTGCCGCGCGAAGGATCGCCTCGACAAGCTTGACGAGATACTCCGCGGTGACGCTGACGTCTGGTGCAGGCTCGTCCCGAACGACCTCGAGCAGACGTACGACGTCCGCGTGACTGGTGTTCTGTCGCAGGCGAACAACACCGCGAACCTGTTCAAGCAGTTGCTCGCCGCGCTCCGCCTCCCTGACGTCGAGACCGGTAAGCGTCCGCAGGTCCGCTCTGCTCGTGGCGCCTATTCGCCGACTCCTGCCGCTCCCGGTACGGTCTCGTCGATCGATCGGGCTCGCGCTCGTCATGGCGCCTGAGTGGCGTCCTGCCTTCGACGGTCAGGTCTGCTCACTCGGATACCTTGCTCTGGACTGGATCGCTGAGTACGCGTGCCATGGTCCGGGCGATGTCGAGGGCGACCCGATCGACTGGGCCACAGATCCCGAAGTCGAAGAGTTCTACATCGCCGCGTACGAGCTCGACCCGGTCACTGGTCGACGCAAGAGGCAGCGTGCGGTCTACTCGGCACCGAAGGGTCGCGCGAAGTCTGAGACGGCTGGCCTGCTGGGTGTCTTCGAGGCGCTCGGACCGGCTCGCTGCGATGGCTTCGATGCTGACGGGCAGCCTGTTGGGCGTCCGGTCCGCTCGCCGTTCATTCGTGCGCTGGCGACCGAGGAGAAGCAGTCCGGCAACACGTTCCAGAACATCGCCTACATCATGGGCGAGTGGGGCCATGACATGCACCCGGAGATTTACGGCGGCGTGAAGGGCATCCGGGACTACCGGTCGGCGACGAACATCTACTTTCCCGATGGCGGCGAGGGCCGCTCGAGCTCGGCGGGTGCCGTGTCGAAGGATGGCGGCAAGGAGACGTTCCTTGTCCCGGACGAGGCTCACCTGTACGTCCTGCCGGAACTTCGCAACATGTACGCGACGGCGATGCGCAACACGGGCAAGCGGAAGGCCGCTGACCCGTGGGCGCTGGTCACAACGACCGCCTGCCGACTCGGCGAACAATCGATCTGGGAAGTCATCGAGAAGCAGTGGCGCAAGGGCGAGCTTGGTCCTGAGTGGCTGATCCATCACCGTGAGGCCAAGGGCCGTATCGACATCACCGACCGTGAGCACACGATCAGGCAGCTGCGGCACGTGTACGGCTGCGCGATGGACCCGGAGACGGGCTGGATGGACCCGGCGACGGTGTACAGCCTGATGACCGACATCAGTGTGTGCCCCGACGAGCAGACGGCTGCCAGGTACTACCTGAACCGGTCCATGGCCGGCTCGGATGCGTGGATGCCGATCGACGTCTACGAGCGCCAGACCCTCGAGGGCGTCGTTGTGGCGCCGGGAACCGATATCACGACCGGCTTCGACGGGTCGCTGAACGATGACTCGACGGTCCTGCGTGGATGTCGGATGTCGGATGGCCATCGGTTCACGCTCGGCATCTGGGAGAAGCCCACGGGTGCCGCCGGCATCGGATGGGAAGTCCCTCGCGCTGAGGTGCTCGACAAGGTTCGGTGGGCGAACCGCACGTTCAACGTGATTCGTGGCTACTTCGACCCGCACGAGTGGCGCTCCGACATCGACACGCTCGCCGACGAACTCGGCGTAGACAAGGTCATTGCATGGGCGACGTCGCGTGACGTGCAGATGGCTGGCGCGCTGGATCGGCTCGGCGCTGACATGCGGAACGGGTCCACGTTCCACGACGACGACAAGCGGGTCGAGAACCACTACCGCAACGCATACATCCGTTACCGCGGGTATCTGCGCCTGGTCCGCAAGGAATACCCGAATAGCCCCCGCAAGATCGACAGCGTCGTGACTGACGCGCTCGCCTACCAGGCCCGCGCCGACGCCCTGGCGGCCGGCTACGGAACAGAGAAGCCTACCTCGTACGCCTACGTCTACTAGCCCGAGAGGAGGTCTTCATGGCGTTCACGCCCGAAGAAGCCGCCTACTGGGTGAACCTTCTCCACGCTGAGATGACGATCCGAAACGCGCCCCCCGACAATCGGCCGTCCCTCGACAAGCGGGAGCGGTACTTCAACGGAGACCAGCCGCTACAGTTCGCGTCTCAGGAATGGCGCAACTTCCACAACGACCGGTTCCGGGGCTTCTCGGACAACTGGTGCGGCGTGGTCGGCTCGGCAGCCGCTGACCGGACTGAGGTTTTCGGGATCCGGTTGGGCGATGACCCGGACGTGCAGTCCCCGGAGGAGCATGCGCTGTGGGACGACTGGGTGCGCGCTGGTGGCCCGGAGAAGTCCGACCAGGGCTATCTGTCGTCGGCGTACCTGGCGACGTCGTATGCGCTGGTCTGGGCTGACGCGAACGGTAACCCGACGCTGACGTGGCTGGGCCCGGACACGACGATCGTGCATTACGACCCGGAGACCGGCGAGCCGCTGTACGCCATGCGGGCATGGTGCGACGACGACCTGACTCAACACGCGACGCTGTACACCGACGACGAGGTGTGGAAGTTCTCTCGCAAGACGGCCGCGATCCGACTGGTTGCTTCCGGCTTCATTCTTCCCACCTTGACATCATCGATGCTGGCTGGCGGTTGGGGTCCGCGTGAGGGCGCCGAACCGGTCGTAGCGAACCCGCTCGGGGTGCTACCGATCGTCGAGCATCCGAACCGGCCGTCGCTGTCAAGGGGTCCGATCTCGGACATCGACGGCACGATGGCGATGCAGGACTTCATCAACCTCATGTGGGCGTATTTGCTCGGTTCCGCTGACTTCGCCGGGATGCCCGCGCGGGTCGTGTCCGGTGCTGAGCGTCCCATGATGCCGATCCTCGACGCCCAGGGCCAGAAGATCGGCGAAAAGCCGCTCGACCTCGAGGCGCTGACGCGCGGCCGGATGCTGTGGCTGACCGGCGAGAAGACATCGGTCGACTCGTGGGCGGCTGCCGAACTCGACAAGTTCACCGGAGTGATCGCCGTCGCCGTGAAGCATGTCGCTTCGCAGACGCAGACTCCGATCCACTACATCATGGGCGAGCTCGGCAACGTGAACGGCGAGACCCTGACTGCACTCGAGCTGCCGCTGGCGACGAAGGTCCGCAAGGGTCACAAGTCGCTGACTCGTCCGACCCGTGAGGTGTTCCGCCGGTTCGCACTCGTACGGGGACAGTCGGGCGTTGCTGACGCGTGTCGTGCGGCAGTCATCCAGTGGCGCAACCCGGAGACCATGTCGGACGCGCAGGTGTCGGATGCGGCGACGAAGGACCGTTCGATCGGTTGGCCGTTGCAGGCGATCTTCGAGCGTCGCTATGGCATGTCGCAGCCTGAGATCGAGCGTCTCATGGGCCAGATCAAGGCCGAGGCAGACGATCCGCTGCTGCAGATGGCTCGCGATCTGGCTGGGGCTGGGGCTTCTAGTGGCACCGCTGCTCCGGGTAACTGAGACCCTTCACGCGAACGTCCAGCGTCGCTCTGTCGTGGCGATGCTAGTGGCTCGCCGTGAGTGGCTGAAGATCGACCCGAACGGCGACTGGCTGGCGCAGTGGCAGCGACTGCTTCCACGGTTCCAGGCGGTTGTGCTCGCGGCACAGGTTGGCGCGGCGACGGATGGCAGCGCATCGGTTGCCACGGCACTACTCGAGGCCAAGCGTCCCGAGCCGAAGATTGCGGCCGTCAACCCGGCCGCGTTCGCCGGCTGGGTGATTCCGTCATGGACGGGCGAGAACGGCGTCAGCCTGACCGACTACCTGCTCACCCCCATCGTGACGGCGCGCAATGCTTCCGGTAATCCGCAGGACATGCTGGCCGCTGGCGGAAAGATCCTCGAGTCACTGACGCAGTACGCGGTCGCCGATGCTGCCGCACACGCCCATGACGCGCAGGTGGTGGCGACACGGAACACGTACAGCGTGTTCACGGAGCCAGGCAGCATGTGCCAGCGGTGCGCGGTCCTGGTCGGCAAGCGGTACAAGCCGGGCGCGCACGTGCATCGGCACCCAAACTGCGACGGGGTCATGGAAGCCCGCTCCGACGCCGACCCGTTCGAGGTTCCGAGTCTGGACCCGTCGCGAATCAAAGACCTGACGATCGGCCAGCGCGAAGCGATCGGCCAGGGCGCCGACATGAACCAGATCCTCAACGCGAAACGACAGGGAGCCATCTCGGGCATCTACACGACCGAGGGCACAACGCGCCGCGGATTCGGGTACCACGCGATGAAGACCCGTCACAGCGCCTTCAACAAGGCCGCGGATCGGAAGCTACCCGGCAAGCGGTATGCGTCCACCACAGTCGGCCGACTGTCCCCAGAGACCATCTACCGGGTTGCGAAGGACCGGACGGACATGCTCCGGCTCCTGCGCACCTACGGCTACATCCTCCGCTGATTTCCCCGCTCGGGGCACTCCCGAGCACCGTCCTGCAATAGGAGAAGGAAACCATGTCCCAGCCCATCACCGACCCGGCCACGCCCCCTGTAGGCCAGCCCACCACGCCCGACCCCGCCGCCAAGCCTGCCGAGACTGACCCTGCAGGCGCCGAGGCTCTCGGCGATGCCGGGAAGCGTGCCCTCGACGCCATGAAAGCCGAGCGGAACCAGGCACGTACAGACGCCGCCACAGCCAAGGCTGAGGCCGAGACGCTCAAGGCGCAGATCGCTGGCCGCGAGACCGAGCACAAGGCCACCGTGGAAGCACAGCGGGTCAAGGATGAGGCCCGCACTGAGGCCGACAAGCGCGCCAATCAGCGCATCCTCAAGGCGGACATCCGCGCCGCGGCTGCGGCCAAGTTGGCCGACCCGGCCGACGCACTGCGTTACCTCGACTTGTCGACCTTCGATGTGAAGGACGACGGAGAGACCGACTCAGCGGCAATCGCTGCGGCGGTCGACAAGCTCATCCAAGAGAAGCCCTACCTGGCAGCGGCAACCGCTCCGAAGTGGCCCAACATCGACGCGAACGCCCGCAACGGGAATCCGCCGAACCTCGACCAGCAGATCGCGGACGCAACGAAGTCCGGGAACCTCCAGCTGGCGATCGCACTGAAGGAACAGCGGTTCGCAAACGCGAACACCAAGAACTAGCCCCAGGAAGGCAACATCATGTCCAGTGTTTCCGGTATCGGCACCACGTTCGGCCTGCCGAACTTCCACGGTGAGCTCATCGCCCTCACCCCCTACGACACTCCGCTCCTGTCCGCCTCTGGCGGCATCGGCGCCGGCGCCGGCTCGGTCTCCAACACCACGGTCGAGTGGGAGACCTACGACCTGCGCGACGCCGCCTCTCGGCCCCGCGTCGAAGGTGCCGATGCGCCCACCGCTGAAGAGCGGGTCCGCGCAAACGTCACCAACCGGCTCCAGATCTTCCAGGAGGCCGTCTCGACGTCCTACACGAAGCAGGCCGCGACGGATCAGTACTACATGAGCGGCGCGGGCAACACCCCAGCTGGCAGCCCCAACCCGGTCGGGAATGAGCACTCCTGGCAGGTCATGCAGGCGCTCAAGCAGGTTGCCCGGGACGTCAACTGGTGCTTCTGGAACGGCGTCCGCGTCGATCCAGCCACCAACTCGAGCGCGCGTGCGATGGCCGGACTTCTGTCGGTCGTGACGTCCAACGCGCAGGTCAAGGCTCACGCCTTGTACGTGGATGCGTCGGCTGCAACGACCCACATC
>Ga0209585_10000674_pt1 | contig 13252 bp, 12 predicted proteins | sample NGEPerone_FD_185491 | JGI IMG/M metagenome (GOLD analysis project Ga0209585, IMG submission 185491) | Arctic peat soil microbial communities from the Barrow Environmental Observatory site, Barrow, Alaska, USA - NGEE Permafrost154B-one... | ecosystem: Environmental > Terrestrial > Soil >... | reverse complement strand
TTTAGAGAAAAATAAATTGAAATATCGGCAATGATCTTGTCTATTGAAAAAATCATGGATTTAGAATTATCCTTTTGTACAATTTCCTTGTTTTTAGAAAAAGAAAAATTGATATTTTTTAAATTCATGGCCGGAGTAATATCAATAAATTTCCCAACAGCGGCTGAATTATCAAACGATTTTGCTTTTTCCCACGGAAGTCCTTTTTCTTTTAACCTGCTTTGGATATCCCTGGCAGTAAAATCAATTCCAACCGTAATGGCATTATAATAATTGGTAGCGTGCTTCTCCTGGATGTATTTTCCATTCTTACTTATGCGTACTACCAGTTCCGCTTCATAATGAAGTTCATTGGTAAATTCAGGATAATAAAAGGGAGTATGCCCTTGTAAAAGTGCACTTTTAGGTTTCATGAAAATCACCGGTTCCTCCGGTAATTGATTACCAAGTTCTTTAGCATGATCAGCGTAATTACGCCCTATACAAAATATTTTCATATTGAAGCAGGTTTAGTTAGGCTTTTCAAAGGTTGTGCGAATTTATAGAAAACAAATTTAAAAACGAAGTAATCTACAAATTTGGTGTGTTAAATACAAAATTATTGATATTAGTCATAGTGCGATCAATTCCGACACTTGCAAAATCCTCTATGACTTCTATACTTTTCTCAATTTTCAATTTTACCAAAGGTATTTCTTCAGGAAGCCATTTGCTCAGCACAAAATCAACCTGCATTCCTTTTGGAAACTGGTTTCCAATTCCAAAACGTAGTTTGGGGTAAGCATCTGTGCCCAGAGTGTTTTGAATATCACGCAAACCATTGTGGCCGGCATCGCTACCACTTTTGCGTAAGCGTAATTTATTTAATGGAAGCGCCAGGTCATCCACAATGGTTAGTGAATTTTCAAGGGCTATTTTTTCTTTATCCAACCAATATTTTACAGATTTGCCACTAAGGTTCATAAAAGTAGAAGGCTTTATGCAAACAAATATTTTTCCTTTCCATTTTATTTCAGCTACGTCAGCCAGCCTTCCTGGTTGAAAAAACGACTTGTGTTTTAAAACAAAGGCGCTTACCACATCAAAACCTATGTTATGCCTTGTATGCGCATATTCAGAACCTGGATTTCCTAAACCAATTATTAAAACTTTTGACATGAAGGCGAAGATAAATTGTTGATTTGATTTATTATTGAAGTTTAATTATCCGGCAACCTTCAATCTGAATAGTAAATTCTCATTTCATATCGTAATAGAAAAACCTTTTGTAATTATTATCCCACCTTCCGGATGGTGCCGGAAGGTGGGATAAACCTGAAAAATGCCGGATTATTTTTTTAAATTATTTTTCTGCTTTCCAAATATTATTTTTCCTGTTGATATCCGGCAATTGGTTATTGGGATCCAAAACAACAGAAGTAATAGGTGAGGTGGAATTGTATTTAAAAGTCCATTCGCCGCCACGTTGCCAAATTTCTACCGGTAATTTTATTTCATGTGACTGCCCATTTTGTTCGGTAACTTTTACAATTGCAGGCAATACCATTTGTTGTAAATTTTCAATTGTAATGAGCGCTCCGTTGGCTGGCAAATCATTTACATATTTTACATCTTTTACTGATTGGTCCAATTTCCAGGTCTCATAAAACCATTCCTTCCAAAACCAATTGAGATCATCACCTGCAGCATCATTCATGGTTCTGAAAAAATCATTTGGCTGTGGATGTTTGAACGCCCAGCGGTTGATGTAAGTTTTAAAGGCGTAGTCAAATCTGTCAGGACCTATAACGGAATTACGCAAAATGTTTAAGGCGGTTGCTGTTTTGAAATAATACTGGCCATAATCTTTTAAACCCATTGATTCGGGAGGCGTTATCAGAGGATCTTTGCTGTTAATCATTACCCTGGCCATTCCCAAAATACTCCTGTTTGTAGTATCGCCATATTCACCATGATTAAACGAATTGGATGCATAACCATTGATAAAAGTATTCATTCCTTCATCCATCCACATATACCTTCTTTCATTACTTCCCACGATCATTGGAAACCAGTTGTGCCCTATTTCATGCGTTACATCGTGCCATAAATTTCCTTTCCCTATCTTGTAACTACAAAAAATTATTCCGGGGTATTCCATTCCCAATGCTACTCCGGCAACTACTACTGCAGAGTTCCATGGATACTCAAAATAATTTTTAGAATAAAATTCAATGCTTTGTTTTAAATATTGGGTAGATCTTCCATAAGCATCAGGCCCTTTACTTTCCACAGGATAAACCGCCATAGCAATCCCTTTTCTACCTGAAGGAAAATTGACACGGGCAGCATCCCATATAAAAGCTTTGGAAGCTGACCAGGAAACATCCCGTGAATTAGTCATTTTAAAATGCCAGGTCAATGTACCGTTTTGTTTAGGCCGTGTTGATGCGGCGCCAACTTCATCTTCCGTGATGATATGAACTGTACTGTCGCTTTTATGTGCAGCCTTCAATTTATTGATTTCATTAGCTGTTAATACTTGTTCAGCATTTTGCAAATCACCGGAACCTGTAACAATCATATCAGAAGGTACCGTAACATAATAATCAAAGTTTCCATACTCGCAATAAAATTCCCCCAAGCCCATGTAAGGCAAAGTATTCCAGCCTTTCACATTATCATACACGCACATGCGCGGATACCATTGGGCCAATTGATAGATAACGCCATTTTTTGTATACAGCCTTCCCATACGATCGGCACCATATTGCGGAATAGAAAAATAATAATTTACTTTAATTTCTATTTCATCTCCATTAGGTTTTATTGAAAAAGGTAAACGCAATTGCATCCGTGTATCTGTAATAACAGGGGGAATATCATAAGTCTGTCCATTATAAATTACCGTTGCAGATTGAATATGATATCCGCCTTTTGTATAACCCTTTACGTCAAAACGATCGCCAGAAATCAATGTGGTAGCCGCTCCGCGGGAATCGGGATTGAAAAGATTCTGGTCCAGTTGTAACCATACATAATTTAATTCATCCGGACTGTTATTGGTATAGTTAATTGTTACGTCTCCTTTAAGCGTTGTATCTTTTTCATCCAATGTGGAGTGAATAGTATAGTTCACACTGTTTTGCCAATACTTAGGTCCGGGAGCTCCATTAGCGCTTCTAAACTCTGTACCATCATGATCCATAAATAAAGGATCAAACACCTTGTTTTTGTTATAAACAGAAGTAGAATCCTGTGCTGAAATACTTTGCGAAAAAATAATTCCTGCTAACAGGCAAAAGCATAAAGAAGTAAAATGTTTCATTTAAAAATAAATTTTAGGAATAAAAATAAAGGAAAACTCTCATGAGGTGATCATTAGAAAATGTGAAAATTAATATTTGTAGAAAAAAAATAACTGAAAAATTTTATTTACAATCAGGTGACAATACCATGCAATGATTTTTTTTATGCATTCGGATCCAATCTGCAATTTTTTAATGAATTGGTTTTCCATAATTTTTCTCTCCTGCCGGAATGGGAACTTTTAAAAGATTTTCCATTGGAGGAAGAGGACAGTTGTATCCTGTAGTATAGGCACAATAAGGATTGTAGGCCTTATTGAAATCAAGTACTACGTGGTTATTTTTTATGTTAGAAACATAAAATTCAAGGTAACGGCCACCGCCATAGCTTTCAAATCCGGAAGTGGCATCTCCGAATGGTACAAATAAATAGTCCTTATATTTTTCCTGCTGCATTAATGATGCAGATTGATAAACATATAAATGCTGTATTGACTTGTGCAATTTAAAAGTAAGAAGTCCATACTTAAAATATTTCTGCTTCATGCCTGATGACGTAATCATGTCAAATCCTTCTTTATCAGTAATTCGTTTAATAGTGGCTGTTACACGATAGCTTTTATCAATATCATAAAAGTGAATATACTTTCTATCATCTTTACCAACTACTTCATGTGTGTTAATATAATGATGTTCGTAAGAGAGAATAGAATCTCTATACTTTTTATTTTGCGCAGAGATATTTTGAACAAATAAAATTAAAATTATGCATGTGCAAATAAATCTTGCAGAGGATTTAGGTTTTATAAACATGCGATAAAATTACCGGAAAAATTCTTCTTTTTAATTCTTCAATATTTTAAACTCCACTCTTCGGTTCAATTGTCTTCCTTCATCTGTATCATTGGTAGCTACCGGCTTTGTTTCTCCATAGCCATGCGAGGTAATTCTATCTTTCGATATTCCTTTTGAAATAATATATTCCATTACTGACCTGGCCCAGGTTCTCAATTTTAAGAATAGTTTTCGAAGTAATAATATTTTCTTTTTGAGGAATCAGTTTCGTTGTATCATTTGACGGCTGGGCTATTGCATACTGTATGCCTGCAAAAAGGATAAAAAATGAAAAGAATTTTTTCAAGAAAATATTTTTTTATTCCTTCAATAACGCAGAATAGAGCAAAATAATATAGACTCAAAAGGAAATTTATCTATAACTCCCGTTATTTTAAAAGCTCTGGCTTATCCTTATCCCCGGTGTTACTCCTTTAAAAAAATTATTAAAATAAATAGAAGGCTCAATAGTTGTTTTTAATAATTTGAGTTTGCCTGCACCGAGACGAAAAGTATTTTTATCAATAAAATCTCCTTCCCTGTGGATAAGATATCCCAATGAAAATACTGCACTATAGGAAAAATCCTTTCTTGAATCATGATCTGTTATACCGCCCTGTCCATAAGTGAATGTAAGAAAATCGTTTCTGTACGTATGCATCTTACCTATTGAGTCCCTGGCAAATAGGAAATGAGGCTCCCAGAATATTCCAGGTTCCCATTTAAAAGTCCGGTCGCGATTGGCAAATGTAAGTCTTGCACCCATGCTAAAAGAGGGAACAAAATAATTCTTATAATTCTGTACATTCACTGTTATTAATCCCTCCAGGTAATCGCCAATTCCTCCAGGGACAAAACCATTTGGCTTATCTGCTGATATGGTGTTGTCTTTTTTAAGATAGTGTGAGCTGCCACCCAATATAAGCGGCCATTTAGTCTTTACATTGGTTTGGATCGTGGTAATCTTGTCTGTTAAAATACCATTCATATATCCGGTTAATTCACCAATGTTGTTAAGGTAGAACACAAGGTGATAATATCGTGGATGTGTAAGGCTTATTTTTTGTGATGGTTTTGGAGGATTGGTAATAATGCCAATAATATTAATAGTATCCTGGTTTATTTTTAATGAAGAGAGATCACCATTATTCACCAGGTAGCTATTGCCCTTTGGCTGAAACTGCTGTAGTCTTATTTTTTTTCTGCCCTGCGCATCGGTAACATAGTCTATACGTTTTGATGTAAGTGGATCGGAGAGTGAATCTTTTAAAGGAGTAATGTTTTCTATAAAAACTTTCAAAACTGAATCAATATTGGCAATCCTTTGAAGATCGGTAATATCCGTAAGCTCTATCTCAAGCTTGTTTCCTTTACCAAGATTGATATAAAATCTTCTGTTGATGATAATATCTGAAGGAATTCCAAAAGCTTTATCAGTTTTGCTTCCAGATTGCGCGCAAAGATTTGGCTGGATGCTTATAAAAAGCATCAATACAATAATTGTTTTTTTCATTTTATTTTAGTTTGGAGACGATTTAGTTTTAAAAATAGTAAAACCCGTTGCCCTGGAAATGTCAGAAGGATTTATAAAAACTTCCTGGTTGGCGAGCTTTAATTGAAAAGAATGATTATCTGCATTGCGAGCCATGGTTGGCGGCTCTTCAACTGGGTCACCCAATTCGTTTATATGAACCACTTTTAACTTTTTTTTCGGTGGGATCGTTATAGCAATATTCGAAAATGTATCTATTGGCTGCAAAGATTTAGTATTGGTTTCTGTTGCGAATTGAATAATACTTGCGGAATCTTTGAAACGAATTTTTCCACTTACATCATAAGTAATATCAATGTGATTTTTTTGATTTAATTTATTTTCAACAGTGATGGTTTTATCTTTTGATGTGGTGCCGTTATTTATACTTTTGACTGTGTAATTTTCATCATCCGTTGAACCGGGCTTAATAATTTCATTAGATTGTTTTACTATTGTTTCAGTCTTTACAACCTGTGGTTCACTTTTATGAAGCGTTAGTAAAGGGATTATCAGTAAAAATAATAATATTGCTGCTGCAGCCCAATACCAAACTGTTTTTTTCTTTCCTGATTTCCTGTGTAACCTGTCATGTACCTTATTCCATACCATTTCTTTATTGAAGGTTTCACCAGGTAGAATTTCTAATTCGTCCAGTTTATTTTTCCAATGAAAACCGTTATTTGGATCTTCGTTTATCATGTTCTATATCGTTTTGTAATAACATTTTTTGCAATAATATTTTTGCTTTACTTAATTGTGATTTGGATGTTCCCTCTGCAATTCCCAGTTGTTGCGCAATTTCCCGATGCGGCATTCCTTCTATTACATAAAGGTTGAAAATAGTACGGTAACCAACAGGTAACCGAACAATCAGATTATAAATTTCAACTGCAGATAAATTATCAAGCGCTTCTTCCTGCAATGGAATTTCTTCTACGGAGACTTCTGTTACCATTTTGAATACGTTTTTCTTGCGCAAAAACATTAGGCATTCATTTATCATAATCCTTTTCAGCCATACATGCAATGCCGCATCACCCTGGTAATTAAAGCCTGCTATTTTTTTAAAGAACTTATAAAAACCGTCCAGTAATAATTCTTCAGCATCTTGAGGATTTTTTACATAGCGGCGACACACTAAAAGCATTTTTTCTGCCCACTGATCAAAGAGGTATTTCTGTGCGGCGGCACTTCCCTGTTTTGCTTCTTTAATCAACTCTGATGTATCCATGTAAAAATCTACAATGTTATGATTGGTTTATAAAAGTATAAATGCAGTTTAATGATAAAGGGTTGCCTGATTCAATAAAAAAGTGAAAAGTAAATTAAACTATATTTCATTATCAATAATGGCTGGGAAAGAAAAAATGTTTCTCTCATTACTGTTATTAAGGTTCAAAGAAAATAATATTAAACAAAGGAGTTTTTGTTTCTTTGCTTCGGCCAAACCGGCTATGATTTGATAATCGGTGTAAGTTTTTAAATTTTTTACAAAATGACCAATAATGATATTCTTAAAAAATTGAGAGTCGCGCTTTCTCTGCGCAACGATGACATTATTCAAATACTTTCTTTAGTAGATTTTGAAATAAGCAAAGGTGCTTTGGGCGATCTTTTTAGAAATGAAGATCAGCCGGGCTATGTAGAAGCAGGCGATCAGATCTTACGCAATTTTTTAAATGGTTTGATTATTTATTACAGAGGAAATCCTCCTGAACCCAAAACAGGCAATAAAAAAAATTAGATTAAATTATCCACTTATGGAAGATATAATAGTTAAAGACAGTAATGGAAAGCCGCTGAACGAAGGAGATACTGTACAGGTAATTAAAACTTTAAAAGTAAAGGGCATGTCGGAAAATATAAAACAGGGAACTGTAATAAAAAATATACGCCTCACTGATGACGATGAAGCTATTGAAGGCAGGGTGAATGGAAGTATGATTGTGCTCAAAACCTGTTTTTTGAAAAAGAAGTAATATAGCCTCTATTGTGAGTTTTACAGCTTACAAAAAATATTTACATTCTACAGGTAACCTGTAAAATGTAATCAATACCCATTTTTGTATTTCATAAATTTAAATTTCAGAGTATCCATCTAAAAACCTGAAGCCTTTTATGTTCAAATATGTAAGCTTAACTTTTTGTCAGTTTATTTGAAACCATTAATTCTTTTTGAAAAGAGATTTCAATAATTGTAATTGCAGATTTTAATTCTTCTCTTGTTATAATTAATGGTGGGCATAACTGCAATACATTGCTCTGAGATACTTTAAAACTCAATCCGTTTTTCAGGCATTCATACATAATCCATTCCGCTTCTTGTACAGCTTTTTCGTTAGTGACTTTATCTTTTACCAATTCAATTCCCCATAATAATCCAATGCCGCGTATATCACCTATGATGCTGTATTTTTCTTTTAATTGATGCAATTGTTCACGAACAAATATTTCATCTTCTTTTACTTTGTCGATTAATTTATTTTGTTCAATAAATTCAATCATTGCCAGTCCTGCGGCACAACCTAACGGACTTTTCTCATGCGTATAATGCCCCAGGGAAACATCTGCAGCAACATTATATTCATCTTTTGTAACAATAGCTGCAATAGGAATAATACCTGCGCCCAAGCCTTTGCCCAGGCAAATAATATCCGGTTCAATATCGTAATGTTCAAATGCAAACATTTTTCCTGTTCTTCCAAAAGCAACAGGTATTTCATCAAGTATCAATAATACATGATATTGGGTACATATTTCCCTGATTCTTTTCCAATATGCAGGCGATGGAATTTGAACATCTGTATTTCTTATTGTTTCAGCAATAAAAGCTCCAACCTGGCTATCTTCTTTAATAATATTTTCCAATGCATCTGCATAATGTAAGTCATCCCCATCCTGGTAAATATTTCTGTAAGTAACGGGCTGAGGAATATTTTTTGTTTCAGGAGATAAAGAGCCCATGTATTTTTTAAACTGATCTTCGCCACCAACCGCAATAGTATCCAATGATGCTCCATGAAAAGAATCAGTTAGAGAAACAACTTTATATTTTCCGGTAATTACTCTTGCCAGTTTTAATGCCATACTAACAGCGCTGGTGCCGCCTGGTGCAAATAATACCCGGTTTAAATGAGCCGGGAATAAAGAAGTTAATTTCTTTGCAAACTCAATGGCAACCTGGTTTGTATAACGTCTCGGAGAAAACGGGAGTACGTCCATTTGCTGCTTTACCTTATCTGTTACATATTGATTACGGTAACCTATCTGGTGAACATTGTTTCCATGAAAATCCATATATTTTTTTCCGCTTACATCTGTAATATAAATCCCTTCACAGGATTCTATCACATCAAGGCATGGTGTAGATAAAGATTGATGAATAAATAATTCGGCATCCTGGTCTAATAAATTCAATGTTGTTGAATCAAGAATGGTATACCATTCTTTTCTGGATTCAGAAAAATTTACATCACCTTCAGTAAGCAAACTATTTTCTTTCACGCATCAATATTTTCTAAAAAATTATCCACTATTTTTTACAGCACGTGCAGCAGCACAACGTTGTAACCATTCGTCACTAAACGGATCTATATTGCCAAAACGATGAATATTAAAAGCAGAGAAGTCAAAAGGATTAGGTTTGCCTGCGGCCATTTCTGCAAAGGCTAAACCTGTACCCCCACTTACAGCAATGCCTGCACCTACACATCCTGTTGCAAACAAAATATTATTTACAAAAGGTGTTGATCCCATGCTCAAATAATTATCCGGCGTATACGCTGAAAAACCTGCTATGTAATGTTTTAGGCCAATCTCATAAACGAGCGGAAAAAATGAAGCAAGTTTATGAATAACTTCAGATAAATCATTAATCCCTTTATCTGTACTAAATTGAAAATTGCTGATATCATCAGGCACATTATTGGGTGAAACAGCCATAGATTTTTTTTCACGGATACCAAATAATAAAGATCCGCCTTCGGGACGTAAATAGGCATTTACATCAGGCAACACTACCATCGGCGATGTTTCTGGAAATATTTCTTTGCGCTCTGTAATCCAATACTGGCTTCGCACAGGGGCCAATGATAAATTAATTCCCGCTTTTTTAGCAAGCACAGGAGCCCATGCTCCGGAAGCAATAATTACCACATCAGCTTCTATAATGTCATCTTTTGTAGCAACACCGGTTGCTGTATTACCATCCATTAAAATTTCGGTAACCTCTACACCCTGTCGTATATCTGCACCTAACAGCTTTGCACTGCGGGCAAAAAATGTTCCCAATAAATAAGGGTCGCAATACGCTTCATCCGGCATGAATGCTATTTTTAAAGCCGTTTGAGCGTCGAGCCATGGAGTCATTTGTTCGGCTTTTTCTGCAGAAATATATTCCCATGGCTCATTAAATTCTGTGGCTGTTTGTACCAATTCTTCCAGTTCTCTTACTTTATTCTCAGATGCAGCAAGATGCAGAATTCCAACTTTTTTTATGTTTAAACTTTCACCCAATAGACTTTCCATTTCTGCAATAGCGACATAAGTTTGCTTCGCTAAAGGGATAAATTCTTTTTTAGCCCTCACCTTGGTAATCATTGCTGCAGCACGACAGGTTGCTGCATTGCATAATTCATTACGTTCTAATACAATTATTTTTTTGGTGGGATTATTTTTAGCATAATGATAAGCAATAGAGTTTCCAAAAATTCCACCACCAACTATCACTACATTAGCTTTTTCCATGTTTATTTATTTATTGATAATCTATTTCTTAAAAATTATTTCATTCCCTTTTTTTATATTCAATCAATTCATTGGGATGATCTGCCTGCCCAAACGGTAACATTTTTTCTTTTACAGCCAAAAAAGTTTCTGCATTATATTTATTATAGCTGTAATCCAATACATTGATTTTAAAAGAATTCAGTATTCGAAACATTTCGTGTACGCAGCAGATGCTTCTTTAAAATCTATATAGATAGATATTTATTTTTCCATTGCATTTATGAGATATTTTCCAGCACCTCTTCAGCAAATCCAAAAGATAAAGTCATACCAGCGCCGCCAAGTCCATTAATTATATATACTCCTTCTTCTGCTTTTAAAAAGACATCTGTGTTACCATTGGTCATTTTGGGGTAAATGCCATGCCATGATTGAATTAATTTCCAGTCTTCCGTAAGCGCAAATGTGTTGAGGTAATTAATGATTAGCTCATTAATGTGAGTTTCATCAAAAGGTGAAAAGGTTTTGCCATATTCATGTGAATCGCCAACGGTAAGTTCACCATTTCCGTTTTGAGAAACCATAACATGAATACCTGATTCTAAATAAGGGCTCATTTCATTTTGGTATCTTTCTTTTAGTAATGACAATGAAGGTGCTGCCTTAAAACTTTCATAATGAATTAGAGATAAACCACCACATAATGAAGTACCTATTTTAAAATCATTTACTGTATTTACAAACCGCATCATTTGCAATTTGCATTTGGTGATATTAAGTTCAGCAAATTTTTCAGGATATAATGTTTCAAAATCCGCGCCTGAACAAATACAAATAATATCCGCCTCCAAAAACTCATTCCCCATCCAAACCTTATTCTTTTCAACTGCATTTACATTTTTATTCCACATAAAATAAACGTCGTGATTTTCATATAGGTATTTGGGCAATGTCGCGATTGCCTCTCTTGGATCAATGATCATTTCAGTGGCGCTAAACAATCCGCCAATTAAATTTTTTGGATTAACACCATTTATTTTCCCGGTAATTTCAGAGGTAGTCAGTAAACTTACCGGGCGATCACTCTTGCCAAATGCTTCATTCAATTCCTGCAATACCTGCCATTCATCCTGATGATAAGCCAGGTGAAGACTGCCGCATTCATCATACCAAAAACCGGCTGCATCAGCGATTTCTTTCCAAATACTTCTACTGCGAACAGCCCGGTTATAAAGCATTCCATCCGGCTGGCCAATGGGCCACAGCATTCCAAAATTTCTTACAGAAGCTCCAACTGCTTTGCCGGATTTTTCAATAACAGTTACCTTAAACCCATTTAATGAAAGAGCGCGTGCAGTTGCCAGTCCTACAATTCCTGCGCCTATTACAATAGCTGATTTACTCATGAAGCCTTATTTAATTTTCTTTTTCAATAAATGGGATTAGATTCAATAAGATTTAAATTTTCCGAATTAATGAATTCGGTTTTAATTAAGTCATTCTTATATTTTTTATTAAAATAACGTAATGCCATAAAAGTTCCAATAACTCCTATAACAGACAAATACATTACCCCGTTAGAATACACAGTAGCCCATGGCAATTTATTAGTGAAGACGGATTTACTTATGATGACAACCACACTACCCATGTAACCAAATGAATCGGCCACGTACATAAGAAAGCCAACATTTCCACCCTTTTTAAAAGTGGCTATAAGGCGTTCAAATATGATACAATTGAAAGGAATATAGCCAATATATAATCCGAGCCCAACTAATGTCATCCACATAAAAGGAGAAAGATGGTGGTTAATAAACATCCATGAACTGATGCCTGACAATAAAAATCCTGCCACAATAATAATGTGGGTAATCATAAGCGCCTTGCGATTATTGCGAATAAGAATCATGCTGCCAATTAAGATCAAAACAATAATAGTAATAGGAATTTCTGTAGCAGTAAACACAGATGGCTGGTTTCCAAAACCCAATTCCCGCCAGATATCGGCTGCAAAATTATCGCGGATATCGCGGAAAACTGTCAGGAAAACATACAAAATAATCAGTACGATCAAACCATATTGAAATTCTGAAAAGAAATTTTTTCTTTCCACTTTCGTCATGGGTAAACGAATAATCCGGTTTTCAATATCACCTTCCGATGGTGACGGTATTTTCTCTAATAAATAAACAAAAAATAGTAATGGCAGGATAAAAACAAGTCCTGTAAGAAAAGGAATCCACCAGTCAGTAACATTAAAATTAACCTTTAAATATTCTGCAACAGATTTTACAAAACCTGATGAAAAGATAAAACTTACTGCAAGGGAAGCGCCTATAAAATCAGTTGCTTTTCTTCCTTCTACAAATGAAAAAACAATTCCCCAAATGATGCCTAACGGAAAACCATTTATCAATAAAAAAATAATATTATAGGGAGCGGGAACCAGTGCAAAAAGCAATAATGAAATCCATGAAATACCAACCAGTAATAGAATAATTTTTCCTCTTCCGAAGTTCTTTAATTCAGCTATAAATTTTATTCCATAAAACTTACTTAACATGTAGCCAAGTACCTGGCTTATTACCAAAGCGTCTTTATAGGCCAATCCAAAAATAAGAGGCGTCTTGCTGAAACTGCCGACTGTGAAGGGTTTCCTAAATGCATACACAGACGCATAGGTTGCGAATGTAATAATAGATGCAAACACGGCGACATAAGTATCGCGGTATTTTAGCTGGTGATTTTTGAAAGATATGGCCTGCATATTAAAGTATTAAAGAAGGCAAAATTTGTAATGAATCAATGATGTAATCCGGCTGGTATTGCACCAGTTCTTCTTTTGTGTAAGCACATGTTGTTACTG
>Ga0209585_10000673_pt1 | contig 13273 bp, 18 predicted proteins | sample NGEPerone_FD_185491 | JGI IMG/M metagenome (GOLD analysis project Ga0209585, IMG submission 185491) | Arctic peat soil microbial communities from the Barrow Environmental Observatory site, Barrow, Alaska, USA - NGEE Permafrost154B-one... | ecosystem: Environmental > Terrestrial > Soil >... | reverse complement strand
GGCATGGTTCACGGTATCGCCGGGCGGCTGCGGGGTAGCGTGGGCGACCGCAGGGCCAGTAGCTCAGCAGGTCAGAGCAGCGGACTCATAATCCGTCGGTCGCGGGTTCGAGCCCCGCCTGGCCCACCCGTTCTACCTGCGCGGACGTGGCGCAAGGCCGTCGTCGAACCGGGATGTGGGGCTCCGAAAGGGCTCCTACGGCCTCGCTCGCAGGATGCGGAGGAACGTCTGAGCGGTGTCGCGGTCGGCCCACGCGGCGCGCACGTGGGCTGTGAGTCGCGGCACGTCTCGCTTGACTGTCGACGACCACATGTTGGGGTTGTAGTCCTCCACTCGCAGCAGGTTGTCCACGTCGAAGATCTGACCCGTCCCCTTGGCGCGAACGAGCGCAACGGGCTTGTCATCGGCCATCCGCATTCCCAGTTCGAACAAGACGTTCGGATTGTGCTCGGTGAGGTCGGCTACGACGAGGTCGGCCTTGAGCAACTCGGTGACGATCGTGGACTGAATGACGTCCGAGCCTTGGCGTTTCGCGGTCTTCACGACGAACCCGGCGGCCGTGATCGCGGGTGTCAAAAGCGAGTCGAGGACCTCGGTGAAGAAGCCGACTGGCCTGTCTTCGTCTCGCTCGGTGAACGGCATGATCACGAAGCAGATGGGCTCGTTGCCGTCGCCTGAAGGCTTTGCGACGGTAACGGACTTCCCGCCGCCTGCCCCGTTCGCGGTCGTGTCACCGGGTGGAAGCGTCCTGTCGCCCGGAGTGAAATCGGCCCCGATGCCCACGAAGCGGCAGTTCTTCTCGAATAGGTCGATGAACTCATCGTGAAGCCTGCTGTCGATCTTGAAGGCTGTCTCGAGTGTGTTGGACAGGAACTCCTTCTCGGGCAGGGTGCTGCCATGAAAGTGCTCGACGACGCGGCGGAAGACATCAACCGTGAAGAAGGCTTCCAAGCGGGCATCGGCCTCTTCTTGAGGCGAGCCGGGGTAGACAGCCTTGCGCCCTAGGCCCAGGAGGGCAATCTCGGCGCTGTCTCTTGAGCCCTCTGTGAGGCCGAAGTCCCGCGATGCGGCGGACAGGTAGTAGAAGTTGCCGGACATCCCCAGGCCCACTGCCTTGGCGACCTGATCGGGCTTCCACGCGTTGCCGCCGTTCTTGTCCTTGAGCGCGCGCGGGATCCTCAGCGCATCCTCAAGGGTTCGGCGCGGGTACGGCCGGGGGATCGAAGGTGCGCGCTTGCGTTTGCTCGTGGATCCCGCCGCCTCGGCCACATCGTCAACCTCGGCCTCGTCGGACGTCGCCTCTGCGCCTGCTGGTTCCGCTGACTGCGTCTCGTCGGGTTCCTCGTCCGCCATGCCGTCCACTCCCCACTTGGCCTACGCGCACCCGGGATCAGAGTCTGGATGCGGATTCAGCATGGACCCGGGGCCTGACGAGCGCTGGTGGCGACACGCCGAGTGCGTCGGGGCGGTAGGCGAGCGCGCGACAACGATGCCCCCCCCAGCAGATGGGGAGCTAAGGAGTTGAGGTGAGCGCTACCCTCCCAGGGTGGCGTCCAAGCCAGAGGAAGCACCCGTCGAGCGTTCATGGGGCCAGCGGAACGCCCTGGCATTGTTGGCCCTCGCTCCCGTGCTCGTCGCCGCGGCCAGAGTGCTCGTCTTCAGCGGTGGCGACCCAGCAGTGCTCGCGACGGTTGTCCGGGGCCTTGACATCCCGGCCGTGGTGCTCGCCAGCCTCGGCTCCACGCTCGGCCTGATCGTGGGATACACGCTGTACGTCGTGATCGCCAACCGGCATGTCACGCCGGTTGGCCTTCGATGGTTCAGGGGTGCGTCGCCGTTGGCATTGACCCTCCTGTTGATCCTCGTCCTAGGTGTGGTCTGGTTGAGCCCGCTACAGCAACTGCTGATGGTGGCCGCCTTCATCTTGCTCGGCGTGGTGTTCAGGGTGGTCTCAGGTGTAGTGGATCGGCGCCGGGGCACGTACGTTCCGGCCGACGTCCCCGCTATCGCCGCGGTCATCGTTTTCGCACTCCTCGGCAACATGAGCGGCACCTGGATGCCGGCTGAGGTCGTTGGGCTCGACGATGGCTCAAGCCGGGTCGCCTATGTCGTCGGCACTTCAGACGGCTGGGTCACCACAATCGGCGTCCATGACATGGCGGTCGAATTGGTTCCCTCGGCCGAGATCGCGTCGCGTCATGTGTGTGACCTGACGGCGCAGCGATCCCTCTCTCAGATACTCAACCGCCTGGAGCCCCAGCCGCTGTGTCCGGATGTGGGAGGCCCGCCTTCCGACGAGCCCTCCTCGCCCAGCGGCTAGCAAGCGCTCTGGTCACTAGCCGAACCGTGTCGCGGGCGCCTTGGCGGGCACGGGCCGAGCCAGTAGGTCCATGTCGGCGGCGGCGTCGGGCGTCGGGGCGCTAGGCCGTCCGCTCGACCAGCAGGATGTACGCCCGGAACTCCTCGGGCATCGTCTCCCACGAGGCCGTCGGGTTGTTGCTGGCCCAGTCCCGGATGCGGTTCTCCATCTCGAACGTCTCGCGTTCACCAATGAGCCAGAGCCCACGCCCGAGGTCGGCTCCGAGGCGGCGGCTGAACTCCGCGTCCATCGCCCCTCCTCAGCCGACGACCCGGCGCGCGGGCGCAGGCTCGGGGCGGGCGAGCCGCTCCATGTCCGAGTGCGCGTCGGTCGCGAACAGGTGTGTGTAGATGGCCCGCGTGATGATCTCGGAGGCGTGACCCATGTACTCCGCCAGCCGGTAGGCGGGGATACCCGCCGACGCCGACAGCGAGGCGTAGGTGTGTCGAAGGTCGTGCAGTCGGACCCCACCCTTCCCGGTAGGCAAGCCCACGGCCGCGAGCGCGGGCTGGTAGATGCGACGGTAGAACGTCCCCGCCTCCCAGGGTCGGGCGAAGTCCAACTCGCCGTTGTGCGCGTGCTCGGCGCCGCGAGCGCCGTGGGTGTAGCCGCCAGCCGTCCTCCCGGGCCACAGCGGGGCGTCCGGGTCGCTCCGATGGGGGTGCTGCGCCATGTAGGCGGCCAGATCCTCCCCCAGCCATTTCGGCATCGGTACGCGGCGGGTCTTGCCGGACTTCGGGGTGTGGACCTCCCACCCTCCCTTGATCTTGCGGCGGGTGCGGCGGACGTGGACGACCCCCAGGAGGGGGTTGACGTCACCGATGTTCAGCCCTGCAATCTCGCCAGCCCGTAGGCCTGTGTAGGCGGCGAACGTGACCAGGAGCCCATAGGGCCACGCTCGCTCGTCCAGGTAGGCCGCCAGGCGCCCGACCTCCTCGGCGTCGAGGAAGCGCGGCTCAGGCTTCGCCCGGCCGACGGTGCGGTCGGTCGGCAGTCGGACGTCCAGGCCCGGGTTGTACGCGATGGCACGGCTCCGCGCCGCCTCCCCGAAGACACGCCGGACGACGCTGGCGTGGTGCTTGATCGTCGGCGGCGTCTTGCCGGACTCCAAGAGGACCGTGACCCAGTCCTGCACGTCGGCGGTCGTGATCGTGCGGATGCGGCGTGACCCGAACACGGGCAGCACCGACCCGTCGAGGATGCTTCGGTAGCCGCGAGCGGTTGAGGGCTTGGACGTCGCGGCCACGGCCCGGTACCAGCGCTCAGCCCACTCCCCGAACGAGGCGCGCCCGGCGGCGTAGTCGGGCATGTTCGCGTCTGCCACGGACTGCTCGACCTCGCGCTTCTTGGCCTTGGCCTCGCGCTCTGTGCGGTAGCGCTCCTTCTTGAAGTGCCGCGAGCCGTCCGCGTCGTACCAGGACCACCGGACCTCGTAGGGCTTCCCGTACTGCCCGACTGGCATCTTGACGATCCGCGCCATCAGGCCACCGCCTCGCGCTCGGCGTCGCATAGGCGACGGATCGTCGAGGGGTGCCAGCGACCCCCGCCCCCAGGGGTGGGGATGGCGTCGGCGTCGAGACCGGAGGCGATGGCGGCGTAGGTCGCGCCGTCGCGGCGCTCGGCCACGATGCGCCAGGCGACGTCGGCGGGGATGGCGCGCTCACGACCGAAGCGGACGCCGCGCGCCTTCGCCTCGGCCATCGCCTCGGCGGTCCGCTGGCCGATGATCCGCCGCTCCCACTGGGCGAACTGCATCATCACGCCGGCCAGGAGTTCGCCGGTCGGGGTGGTCGTGTCCACCCCAAGGTCGAGCGCGACGACCGCCCACCGCTGGCGCGTCGCGAGCCGGAGCAGGCCGCCGAAGTCCACGGCCGACCGCGACAGCCGGTCAAGCCTGGCAACCACCAGCGCGTCCACCTCACCCCGCTTCAAGGCGCGCAGCGCCAGAGTCAGGCCCGGCCGGTTCAGCGTGGCCGCCGACCAGCCCTTGTCCGCGTACCACTCGACCTCCCAGCCGCGCCGCGTCGCCTCGGCCTCGATGGCGCGGCGCTGGGCGTCGAGCCCCAGCCCTGAGTCCGCCTGCTCGCGGGTGCTGACCCTCAGGTACCCGACGACCTTCATGGCCGACCTCCCGTCAGGCGCCACACCCAGTTGTCCCAGTCGCCGGTGAAGCGCGAGGTCTCGCCGCACTCGAACTCGACCCGCAGCCAGCCGATGTCGGCGTGGCCGCCTTTGTCGGTCACCTCAGCCCACACCTGCTCCTCGGTCGCGTAGTTGGCGTTGATGGCTTCGTCGGTCTCCAGGCTGTCGTCGTCCACTTGGGCGATCCGGTCGCCGATCTCGACCTGCCCGGCGCGTACCCGCTCGATCTTGCTCTTCATGTCCTCGCCTCCCGTTCCATGATCAACTTCTCCCCGGAACGGTACGCCAGGGGCGTGAGGGGACCCTTACGCCCCGGCACCGGACCACCCGACCGCCGTACTTGGGCGTAGGCGATGCCGAACCGTTCGGCCCTCCGCCGGTACCGGGTCGGGCGGGTTCTCTGGCTGGAGGTGTGCGCGCGGGTGCGTCGTGGCTCACGAGTAGTCCGCCCACCCCTCGCCTGGCTCGTCCGAGAGGCGCTTCATGTAGGCAGGCGGCTTGGGACGTGACGCGGGAAGGGTCGTGATCACCGGCACTGGCGGCGTCTCGCGCGGCTGCACGGTGATCGTGCCGGGCGTGTCGAAGGTGAGCCGGTCCGCGTCGTCGTCCGTGGCGTCCCACTGGTGATCGTCGTCATCCTCGAACGTCTGCTCGGGAGCGCCGGTCAGTTGCCGAGGCCGGTCCACCTCCACCAGCGCAACGTCCATCACGTCCGCCAGAACGGTGTCGAAGCGGTCCGCCTCCACCGTGGGCATGCCCGCTCCCACGAGCGACGCCCGGTTGAGGAGGTCCTGTGCCGCCCGGAGCCGCACCGCATAGGGGACCTTCTTGTCGTTCATGAACCGGATCATCTGAGCAGCTGCCTGGTCTGAGGCTTCGAGGATTCGCAGGGCAGCCCGAGCACGGACCTGGGGCGCGGCCCCGCCGTGCTTGATACACACCGTCGCCCCGTGAACCGCCGACGACCGGCACCGCGCACCGTTCTTCCGATGGGCCGTGCACTGACGGGCGATAGGTCCTGAGGGTGATAGGTCGTTGCTGGTCATATCTCCTCCATCTCGTGGAACTGCAACTCGCTCGCGGTCCGCGTCGGGCAACTTCCCTCTTTCAACTTGCCCTATAGGTCTCCGGAGTCGAGGCAAGTTGCCGCCTCGTCTCGGGTCTCGGCAGGCCAACTACCCTCATTCCCGGCGCAAGGCGCCTTGCTCGCGCCAAGTTGCTCGGCGGGCTCTGACCTGCGCAGATACACCCGCTCACGTTCGCCCCTCCCGTCGTGAAGGCGCCTTGGCGGAGCGGGGCGCGGGCTCTCCGGGCAACTTGCCCGGCAACTTTCCTTCCCGCCGCCGGACGCGGGCATCTCCGACCTCCCACACCGCCCGGGTCACGGGCCGCCCGCCCTCGTCGACCTGGGCCTTGACGCTCACCAGCAGCCGGTCCTCCGTTAGCACTTCCCACGCGTCCGCCACGCGTGCCTTGCTGGTGCGGAACTCGTCCACGATGTCCGACATGTAGGCGCTCTTGGTGCGGCCCGGTCGCGCCGTCACAGCTGCGACGATCTCCCGCATCACGTCATCCCGCGTCAACAGCCGTTCCCGCCCGGACGGGGCTGATGCGCCGCTGCCGGACCGCTCGACGGAGACCTTGATGGGGGACGCGTGGGCACCTTGTTCGAGGTCGAAGCGGCCGATGTCGAGGTCGATGTCCCATCCGGCTCCGCCCCACTGGCGCGAGCCGACCTCGGCGCGGAGCGCGAACCGGCCTTCGGCCACGTCGGGGGTCGAGCGATGGTCCAGAAGGACCCATGAGTCGGCCCAGGCTGCCATGCCTGCTTGGGCGAGCCGGTCGAGGTCGAGCCCGGCGCCGTTCTTGTTGAAGTGGTCGAGGACCCACAGCGCCACCCCCGCCTCGGCGAGCGGGTGGCTCAGGTCTGACAGGACCCGACCCCGGTCATAGAGGTTGCCGACCTCGATGCCTGCGGGGTGGTAGTTGTACAACGAGTCCAGCACCACTAGGCCGGGCTCGACCGCCTCGCAGTGCTCTGCGAGTTCGTGCCTGAACTCCTTGGTGTCGAACGGGCCGACGCCCGTCACGAGGTACAGCGGCAGGTCTCCGAGGTCGAGCCCGTAGACCTCCGTCGCGATCCGCTGGAACCGGCGCGCGTGAAGGTCCCGGCCACCCTCGCCGCCGTAGTAGATGACGGGCCGGGCTCGGCGTACCGGCCACCGCCCCAGCGCGGGCACCCCGCCCGCGACCGCGACGGCCGCCAGGGAGGCGCAGTGGGTCTTGAGGGACTTCTTGGGCCCACCCCAGGGCCCGAAGGACCCAGCCGGCCACAGCCCGTCGATCAGGAACTCCACCGGCTCGACTGGCTGGGCGAGTTCGGCTGGGCTGATCAGCGGGAAGCGCGGCGCGCGGTCACGCGTGGTCGGGCTCATCACGGCACCGCCGTCCGGCTCAGCGCCAACGGCTTCCAGGTGCTCAGGTCGGTCGACCACACAGAAGCCTCGTAACCCCGCCCCGCGCGGCCCGGGGGTGGGGCTGTGGCCGCGAGCGCTTGCAGCCGGTCCATGTCGACTGGCACGAACTCCTCCAGTGAGTACCCGGCGGCGAGGTGCGCGGCGGCGTCCTTGACGCCACGACCTCCGGCCGCCCGCACGATCCGCAAGCGGCGGGTCGACACACCGACCTCCAGGAGCCGCCGCCGCCGGAGCAAGGCGTCAGCCGCCCCGGCTGGGTCCTTGTCGGCGATGATCGTCACGCGGCCCCGGTAGCGGTGGAACCGATGCGCTTGCTCGGGTGTGAAGTGCTGCGCGCCGCCCCAGTGAGAGAGAGTGGGCAAGCCTGCGGCTGTCAGCCGCTCGGCGTCCTTCTCGCCCTCGGTCAGCGCCAACTCCGGCGGATCGTCCAGCAGCAACCGCACGTTGAACAGCAGCGAGTCGAAGTAGGCCGCTGCCCTCGGGTACCTCGCGGTCAGGACCGACGGCCGGACCCACACGCATGCCTCGCGCTTGCGGGCCTGCATCCGGAAGTCCTTCGGCTCGTAGCGCCGCTTGCGGAGGAGGACCCGTCCGTGCTCGTCCGGGTAGGCGTAGGTGGCGATGATTCGGCCGCTCATGCGAGCCTCCGCAGCGGGGTGCCCGGAGCGGCAAGGGCCTTCTCGATCAGCCACGCGGCGGTGTCGGCGGTCTCGACCGGATCGCAGGGCTCGCCGTGCCGTCGCGCGCCCGCCACGAGGTAGGCCGTGACTGCCGCAGCCAGGTCGCGACGACGACGCACGGCCGGGCCGACGGGCTCCGCGAGCCAGCCGACCCAGACGACGATGGCCGCGAGGAGCAGCGCCGGGCTGATGTCCTCAATGCGGCCTATTGTGCAGACTAGTTCGTCATCCGGGATGCCGGATAGGGCGGCCCCGGAAGGAACAGGGAACGGTAGGATTGAAGCAGTCATGGAACTAATCCCTCTGTGATGTGCGCGGGTGATTGGCGAGCCGGGACGATTTCCATTCGTCCCGGCTCGCGCCATTCAGAACCGACCGGGCCGATAGACGGCGGCCATGTACTCGGCCCAGGACTCCGGGTCGATGCGGAGGAAGTCAAGGCGGATTGCGCTGACCTTCTGGCGCTCCACGCATGAGCGAACAAAACGCTCTGGCAAGTCCCAGGTTTCCGCGATCTCGCGAATCGTGGGCCAGCGCGCCGCCGTCTGGATGAAGCGCTGGGTAGCGTCCTTGGTCTTGGTCTTCATCGGTCTCCTCCTCGGGGTGCGACCCACACCAGCGGGCCGTGTCGCAGGTCAAGCTCCATCGCGCATCCCCCGCACAGAACGAAGCCGACGTTGACCGCTCCGGCGTTCATCACCAGCCCTCCGTAGGTGGGTGCCGTCGACCCGCAGCGCTCGCATGGAGTCGCGTACTTGGGGAAGGTGTCGGCAGCGACCTCGGCGATGGGACGCCCGGGCTCGCAGACTTCTGCGGTACCCGAGGCGGGCCAGAGCATCCATACCCGGCCGGGCTTGAGCCCGTCCCATCCCTCGGTCGGTGATGGTCCGCCGAGCCCATCGAGGAGCAGTCGCTCCATCCGCTCGTCGCCCAATGCGGCCTCGTTGTGGGGCCACGACCTTTCGCCGTCGTCGGTTGCTTGGGTCCACTGCTCGAACATCGCCTGCTGGCCGATGTTCAGTGGGCGGCCTCGTGCCGCCGCAGAGCGGGTTCGCCATGAGGCCATCGCGATCACGCCCCGTGCAGGTACGTCGCCGGAGCCGTGTAGGCCCCAGCCGTCACCTGGAGCACGGCGCCCGCTCCACGGTGCCGCACGCCCGTCCCGAATCCACGGGCCAAAAAGGAGCCAGTGATCGGATAGTCCGCGTTACTACCGCCGATGACCCGCAGGCCCCGCAACTCCGGCCGGGGGTGCTCGCGGAACGCGATGGGGTTGCGCCCCGCGTTCGGCCCGTCCGAGACCACCGCCAGCACGTAGCCGGAGGGGATGGAGGCGTTCTCCGACACCCACGCAGGCCCGTAGGACCCCGCGATGGGGATGCGCCCGTAGACGCCCGGCGCAACGTCGCCGATGATGTCGTCTGCCGACAGGTACGCCGGAGCGTCGGAGGACGGGATGAAGTCGAACCCGCCATCAACGTCCGTGGCGCGGAACCGGCGGATGGCCGGCATCTGGTCCGAGTGGGCGAACACGAGGAGCCGCCCGCGTCCGTCTGCGCGGTATCCCTTCCCGAGCGGCTTGCGGATCAGGGACGCCAGGTCCACGTTGTCGAGGGACGCCGAACCAGTCGTGATGTAGTGGACTTCCGAGCCGGTGAACTCCTGCCCGCCGAACGCCGGGGGCACAGTCCCGTCTCCGTTCCAGAACCCAACGACAGGCACGCCGTTCTCGTTGACGCGCGGGGTGGGGTCGAAGGCGCTCGCCATCACGGCGTGGAAGCACTGCCGGTTGTCGGCCTCGATCCCGGCGTCCTGGTCGGCCCTGATCTGCTCGGCGGTCGCGTCGATGAGGTACTTCCAGGTGCTCCGCAGTGCGTAGTCCTTCCAGCGCAGCGGGTAGCCCAGCGTCACGTAGCCCGTGTCCGGGCGGTGAGAGACGGGCTCGCCGTACTCGGACGCCTCCTCGAAGTCGCCGCCGCCGTACGCCTGGAGAACGGCCTCGCCGCTCTGCGTGGTCCTGAAGGTGAGCAGGGCGAGCAGCGAGTCACGGTCGGTGTTGGCCGCCGCAACAGCCGCGCTGAACTCCGCATAGATGGAGTTTGTCTCAACGCCATCAATCGTCCGAGCCAGAACGTTTCCCGACGCTCGAATGCCTCGTGCCATGACTTCCTCCAGTTAGTCGAGATGTAGCGAGCGCCTCTTGCGCCGCATGAAACGCGGTCGGTTTCCTAAACGCTACGCTGCGCGGTGAATCCGACGTCGGCGATATCGCCGAAAGATGCGAATACGCGCGGAGTGCAGTCCGCTACTTCGCGAGAAGACCATTCCTGGCAGGCGTGAGCGATGCGGAGATCAGAGCGTCCAGGTCGCTCTTGCGCACGCGGATGCGGCTCTTTGGCCTCCCGCCGATCTTGATGACGGGAATCACGCCGTCGCGGATCAGCCGCCGCACGGCGGGCTCGGTCACGTTCAGGTAGTCGCTGACCTGCCAGACGTCGAACAGCGGGTCAAGCGGTGCGGAAGGCGGGCGGTCGGCGGTGGTCATCGGCTGGCCTCTCTGTCGAGGCGGAGCCCTGAGACGCAAGAAGGGCGCGGATCAGGACCCCACCCACGAATGGATGGAGCCCGCTGATCCACGCCACGGCTCAAGGCCGTTCCGGTCCCAGCACGACACCTGAGGTGTCGGCCGGTCACCCGCCAGCCTGTGAAGGCCTGCGAGTCGTGCCCTCCGAGAGTCCTCGGCCGCTTGCGCGTGCCTTCTGTCCTCGCCTATCTCCGACGACCGGACAAACGATCCGGCCGACAGCGAGGGTCGAAGGCTCCCAGAGGGAGCGAACACCCCTGACGATACACATCTTCGCGATTGACCGCTGGCGACGACGCACCCCGCCCCAGGGCGACCCGAGGAGGGCTCCGGACGGGCTCCGGTTGCAGTCGGCCGGGGTGCGTCGCGGTGCGTCGAGGTGAGTCGGCCTGAACTTGCAGTTCGGGGGCTTCACCTGCACAAACGCAGCATCGACACTGGTCGGAGTCTCATCCATCGAGACGGCAAGAACACGGGTCCGTCGTTCTCATAATCCGTCGGTCGCGGGTTCGAGCCCCGCCTGGCCCACTCCTCGACACCCTCGACGCGAGAGCGTCAGACGCGGACCAAGCCGGAGGCCAGCTCGGCGCCCCAGGCCCGGGCCGCCTCCAGCTCACCCTCGACCAGTCCGTCGGACTTGCCGTGCACCCAGAACGTCTTGGGGTCGGCCGCCGGTCGGCCGCCGATGCCCCGCAGGTGCTTGTGAGCGGCCTTCGCGGCCGAACCGGGCAGCTTGACCTTGACCACCGTCTTGGTGTCGAAGGTGGCGAACCGGGTGCCGCCGTCCGGGAGGGCGACGCCGCCCAGCCATTCCCGGATGCCGATCCCGCTGGAGATGACGGATCCGCCCGGTGCGGTCTTGGCGGCTTCCAGCCGGGTGTTCGGCCGGCTCATCCCGAACGCGTGGGTCGGACCACCGACCACCAGCAGATCGACGTCCCCGGAGATGACGGATCCGCCTGGCTCCGCAGCCAGTGCGCCGACCTCGATCACTCGCACCGGTCCGGCGGGGGCCATGCCTTCCGCGATCGCCTCCGCGATCGCCTGCGTGCTTCCGTACATCGACTCGTAGACCACCAGGGCTGCCATGGGAGCAACCCTGCCCTCGGCGGTCGACGATTTCTAGAGCAGGACGACCTTCGGCGACGTCCGGATCGCCGGCCTCTGGCGCGCCCGCCACCGCGCCCCTATGGTCGGTGGCCTTGCCGACGAAGGGAAGCGCATGAGCCTCGACCCGGTTCTCACCAACCCCGACCACTACCGGCCGATCTTCGAGAACGAGCACGTGCGCGTGCTGGAGTACACGGATGTGCCGGGCGACGTCACCACCCCGCACGACCACCCCGACAGCCTGATGTACACGGTCTCCTCGTTCCGGCGCCGGCTGGTGGCCGACGGTTCCTCGCGCGACGTCGACCTGCCGGCCGGCCGGGCGCTCTGGCTGGCCGCGCAGCGGCATCACGGCGAGAACATCGGTGACACCCCGACCCACGTGATCCTGGTCGAGCTCAAGCACCCCGCCGACGGCGCAGCCTCGCCCGAGGCGGCACCGCTGGGTCCCAGCTGACGTCGGCGTCGCGGCGGCGAGGTGGTTCCCGCCAAAGCGGGCACGCGGGCCGGCGATGGCTGGGATGATCGGCGCAGCGACGTCCGAGAGGGGCTCCCGATGCGCACCGACCGACCCGCAGTGCTGGCCACAGCCGCAGCGGTCGCCGTGCTCCTGCTCGCGGGGTGCAGCGGCACCCCGGCGGAGATCCCCGAGGCGTCCCTGACGGCCGATCCCGGGGCGTCGGTCGACCCTTTGCCCTCCGCGGAGCCGAGCCCGGAGCCCACCGAGACCGCTGAACCCGTCGATCCGCACCCGGCCCTGGCGGACCTGATCATCTCCACCGCCGGGCTCGGCCCGCTCACGGTCGGCAGCACACCGCCCGCCACCAACCCGGGCGCGGCGATGGTCGCCTGGGACGAGGCCTTCTGCTCCGGTGAGATGTGGGAGGGCGATGGCGACCCGGGCCGGTGGGTGCCGTCCGGGTACGACAACGACACGAACTACATGGGTGAGCCGGCCCGGCCGTTCTACGTCGACGCCGTCGACGCCGGAGTCCACCGGATCGACGTGATGGGCACGAGCCCGCACACCGTCGAGGGCATCCGGATCGGCTCGACTCTCGCCGAGCTCCAGGCGACCTACCCCGCGCTCGCCGGCCCCTTCGCCGGTCCGGTGTCGAAGGTGTGGTGGATCCAGGACGCTGCCGGCTCCGTCGCGTTCGAGACCCAGGGCGAGGACATGCTCGGCGCGGGCGCCCCCGAGCAGGTCATCCTGATCCGGGTGCTGGCGCCCGGCGTCTCGCCGGAGTTCGGCGCCGCCAACAGCGGCAACGTCGCGGGCGCCTGCTTCTGAGCCGTCGGCCGCTGAGCCGTCAGCCGCTGAGGACCACCGTCGCGAGGAAGCACAGCGAGCCGAGGCCGAGCGCGGCGACCGCCAGCGGGAACATGCGCCGTTCCTGCGCGCGCCGACCGGCCTGGCCGTGCCGGAAGGCGACGACCAGGGCAGCCGCGCCCGCAAGGCTCAGCACCGCGCCCAGCACCAGTGTCACGACGTCCACGGCCCCAGTGTGCCCGTCCGACGCGGCGCGTCCGGACAGCAGACACCGCCGGCGCCCTCGGGCATACCGGCGGTGCCTGGTCCTGGGTAGGGCAGTCGAGCCAGCTGGAGCTCAGTACGTGCTGCCCGGGGTTGTCGTCGAGCCGTTGGTCGGGCCGACGTCGCCGCCGGTCTTGGACCGCACGGTGTCGGTCGCCGACCTCACCGCGTCGCTGACCCGCTCCTTCAGCTCCGGGCCCTTCTCCTTCATCAGGGTGGTCGCTCGCTGCTCGACGTCGTTGACGGTGCTCTGCACGCGTGGGTCCTCCCACAGCTTCTGGGCCTGGGTGCGGAGCTTCTCGAACTGCTCCCGCCCGGCGCGGGTCCCCAGCACGTAGCCCACTACGCCACCGATGAGGAATGCTGCCTTGGTTCGCATGTCCGCTC